>Ga0114976_10001847_pt1 | contig 13271 bp, 10 predicted proteins | sample S_130805_EF_Meta_FD_87319 | JGI IMG/M metagenome (GOLD analysis project Ga0114976, IMG submission 87319) | Freshwater microbial communities from Lake Simoncouche, Canada to study carbon cycling - S_130805_EF_MetaG | ecosystem: Environmental > Aquatic > Freshwater > Lake | place: Lake...
CAGTCGCCCGGAGACAGCAAGTCGAAGGCCACTTGGCCGGATTGGATGCGCTCGGAAGCGAACGCCATCAACATTTCTTACGCCGCTAACGGCTACATGAAGTGGGACGGAACCGGCTGGGGCGTCTACGGCGTCATCGGAATGAACCAGGCCACCCGCCAGACTCGAGCCGATGGTAGCTGCGACTCGGGTCCTTGGATGATCAAGGGCGTCACGAACGGCACCGAAGTCACCAACCCGGCCGAAACCATTATGTTCGCGGAAGCCTACAGCCCGTACCCGGTCTGGGGTTCGAGCAACTTCTTCACCGGCGTCAACTGGTGGGACTTCGTCGGCTTCGGCGGTTTGATCCCGGATGCTCGACGAGATGGTTCGCCCTACCAGGTCAACGGCGTTACTCAGACGAAGAACAACAAGAACGGTGGCGTCAACGCCGACTGGTCTGGTAAGAGCAACTTCGTGTGGGTCGATGGTCACGCTTCGGCAAAGACTCCGCAGTCGACCAACGCTAAGCCGGACGACAACACCACTAACTTCTGGGACTCCAGCCGGTAAGTGGACAATCGGAGGCCCGCAAGGGCCTCCAACTATCTAGAATTCAATGAAAAAGGCATCACTACTCTTTCTAAGTATCGTCGTGACTGCGTCTCTAGTTGGCTGTTCCGGAGGAGAATCGGACATGTCCAAACAAGAGACGGATGCGTTAAAGAACCCGTCTAAGACCATCCCGCCGGAAGCCGCCGCAGGAATGGCAAAAATGGGCGAGATGGTGAAGAAGCAGGCCGATGCCAACGCGGCAGCTGGCGTTGATTCACGCGGTATCCCGATCACTAAGTCTGGTGGCGAGACGGCCCCTCCCGCCGGTGCGCTCCAGAACAACGGCGGCAATTAGTCGCGAATCTGAGTTCGCCGCTCAATACCGACGGTTACCTAACAACCGTCGGTTTTTTGTTTGCTCTTGACCCAAAGGCAGATCGTTCTCACTACTGGAATTCAAGCCAACCCGGTAACCGAAACGGGCTACATCCCGAACCCACCTCGCCAACTCATACTTTTGGTGATGTTCAAGAAATCATTGCTTATTTTGCCTTTGGCTGCCCTGCTAGCGACCAGCGCCCAAGCCGCCAACCTCGTGGTTAACGGCGACTTCGAATCCGATTCCTATAGCGGCGCCGTTCAGCTGAACTCCCTCACCGGTTGGAACATCAACGGCGTGGGTAACGTGGCGGGCCTTCAAGCTGGCTACCTAGGTGGCGTGACTCAGCAGATCGACCTGAGCGGCTACTACGACGGAACCGGCGGAAGCGGAATCAACCAGACTCTGGCCACCAACGTGACCACTTACCTGGTCAACTTCGACGTTTTCACCCCCATCTCCGGAAAAGTCACCTTCAAGCTGAACAACAACGTGATCGCCTCTGGCCTCAGCACCGGTAGCTACTCCTACTCGTTCGTCGGTACCGGCAGCGACAACATCAAGTTCGTCTCGGACTTTGGTAAGACCACCCACCTCGACAACGTTTCGGTGGAAGCCGTACCGGAGCCGATCTCGATGCTCACCCTGGGCGCCGGCGCGCTGGCTCTTCTTCGCCGACGACGCAACGCCAAGTAAGTAGACGAACACTCAAAAAGCCTCCCGGATCTAACGATCTCGGGAGGCTTTTTGCGCCCCTACTTGCGGAGCATCGATCCACTTGGCTTCGTCGGGCGAAACAATGAGGAGCTAGTTTCCTGCCCACCAACATCCACATTCACTTCCGCGCTAAAACTTTAATCATTTATTGTTCTATTTTTAGCAATTCGCTTCCGCCTGCCGAGCGTTCTGGTCAAACTTTTCCGCTACCAGCACTGTTTCACTAGGCATGGTGAAATTCATTAATCCTAAATCCCTCGTCCTTGTTCTTCTCGTGGGTCTCATCACCGCGGCGGTGTTTGCCACTGATCCTGGGGGCCAGACCGATCCTTTCCCTTGCAATAATAAAAATGGTATTGGTCAATGAGACGCCCATTAGCGGCGTTGGTCGTAGGAGCGTTAGGACTTGCAGTAGCAATGGGTGGAATTGCTTGTAAGGACCCTTACTCTGCGAAGGTCACAAATGGAGTGCGCATCCCTCGTCAAGCATTCTATATCACCATCAAACCATATGCCTGGTACGCAACAACTGAGCCAATCATTACTGACGGCGGTTGCTCAAAAACCCCACGGTCTTCTGCTCTAAAATTTGTCGCTATAAATATGCTTCTAGCCGGAAGGGTCACTCTCGGGGATTACTTTGTGTTTGAGCATGGAGTTGTAATCCGAACACGATCCAGTCTGAATCGCACGCTACCGATTACTCAGGGCCACAGGCATGCGACTCTTGCACCGTTAGTTAGTTAGTTAGTTAGTTAGTGAGCAAGCCATGCCGGAACGATTTTTTTATGATGGGACCGTTGACATCTCCGGCTCCGGAAGCAAGGTGGGTTGGTGGCTCGATCAGCACCGAATCGCAAAAGATTCTCCTCTGAAAATTCGCGTGGTTTACTCAACGGATCAGAGGAATAATTCGGCCGTCGACATCATAGTTGCCGGAAAGCTGATCGAACGGATCTTTGTGGTTGATGGAGTCTTCGGGGTTGATGACCCCCCGGAAATGATGACTCTCCGGAGTGATTCCGAAGCTCGTTTGCCGACGATATTAGGATTTGTGTTACCACCAGGGCCAGGAAAGTTTGCTCTGCCCGTTTCACCGCCAGAAAAGTTACTTGTTGGATCGGGGTGCGAAGACATCCGACCATGCGCCACCTACTGGGTGCCGCTAGACCTGGGCGGAAACGATTATCTTGGACGCTGGAACTCGCAAGCGAATGAACTGACCATTTCCAACGCCGGCAGGGAGACGATGAAGTGGACGTTTACGGGGGAGACGGCCGGAATGCCAAACGCCATTCAGTTTGAGGCGACGGGCTTTGGTCCGGGTGATCGAGTCCAAGCAAGATATCAACTTACCAAGCGGACATCGGACGCGCGTCCGATTTCGAAATCTGACTTTATTACCGCCGAAACCAAGGCGATGATTTTCCGGGGCGATACCGGGTTTGTGGCCCCACCCGATGTCCTGACCACAAATCTTGAAAAATTCTTTGATCGGCAAGTGGTGATGCACAAACAGGTCGCCCAACAGCGAGAAGGTGGCGTGACCTGGTGGATACCCTTCGCCCTTTCATTATTCATCTTAGCAGGGGCATACTTCGCGTTGCGCCGATTGAGAGGCAACGCATCGTAGTTCGGGCACAATCCCAGCTAAAACGGATCGTCTACGGAATGGCACTTGGGTGCGCGGCGGGACCGTTACTCATCATGCTGTACGCCAAAGGAGCAGCTCTACGGGTTCCAGAGTTATATGGTAGCAGTTGCTCGATTGCTCAGGTAATGAACTTTAGATATTTGTACGGATTGCCGGTCGAGATTTGGGGACTGGTACTGTTAGTCGCTTCTATCGGCCTGAGATTTCATCCGGTTACAGATCGGTGGGTGCGCTACCTGCTTCCCTTCGGCACAATCTTCGCCCTTTATCTGCAGTATTTGCTCTTCATTTCTGTCGGGAGCCTCTGTTCATGGTGCGTGATCTCCATGATGGGATTTGCCATTGCGAGTCTTCTGGAGATATCTCCATTGCCGGCCATTGAACGTGGCACGGTGATCTTGGGCGTCACCGTGCCAACAATTTGTTTTTGCTTTTTGATGGCTCTATTAGTGCCTGCAGAGCGAGCTCCAACCATTAAGGCAGACTTGAGTACAGTCCCTCGAGATAACCTCACTGGCCCCGGGCTTCGAGAACAACCTGTCGTTGTACTCTTTGGGTCCCCTGCATGTCCAAAGTGTCAGGCAATCTTGCCAACGTTATTGCAACGGTCCCAGCGCGGGGAGTTCAAATTGATCTTTCGTTTCCGGAATCTAACCTCGTCGCGTAATGAAATCACCGCAGCTGCTGGATTGAAAGAAGGCATTCGTTCCGGTAACTGGCTGCTCGTATCTAAACTCTGCTCGACCTTAAAAGTGGACGAAAAGGCCCTCCTTGTCACGGAGTTTTTTGGAACCGACGCCGTTCGGCTCGCGGAACGACGTTTAGAATGCCAGTCAGACCTATCCCTTGCACGTCAAGCTGGAATAAAATTGCTTCCTACGATTCTTGCCTGTTCGCCTTTGTCGCCTTGCGAAGAAGTCCCAGCAGGGGCGGTTCGTTTCGCAAACCGTTAACTAGCCTCGACCGGGATGCCACCAGACGACACCGCAAAGATTGCGTCGTCTTTGTGCGGCTGGGGCACGACGATCTCGTTTCCGTTAACGGCCGTGCGGCCCTCCCATACCGGTGAAGTCGTGTCCCGCCAGTACAACCACGCAGCGTAGTCCCCATCCCACGTGATGCGCGCCCCGTAGCCCTGAGTGGGATCGACGCGGACATTGGTCGGCGGGGTTCCGGCGTTCGCCAACCGCACCAGCGTCTCGAAATTCAACTCCGCTACTCGTTGCAGATAGCCAATGTCCATGTTTTCCAGCGTGTCCTGGTCGGTGTGCTGACGCGCGTAGTTTTCGCACACTTCGGTCAGACGCACGGCGCAGAAACCGGCCTGATTGAACGGAGTGTGGTCACCGCCCCGCCCAAAGCGATCGTGCCGAAAGATCAGCTTCACGTAGTCCGGCATTTCGTACTGCATCCACCGGGCCAAGTCCCGTGATCGGCCCTCCGGCGACAGAACCCGTACCCGCTGATTCTCGGTGACGCCTTGATCGTCGGTAACGTTGGCCACCATGTCGTTGTTGAGGATGGCCACGATCGACCAGGCTTGCTCCAACGCACGCGCCGCCAGCCACTTGGCCCCCAGCAGCCCCTGCTCTTCCCCACTAAATAGGACAAACCGGATAGTTCGCAGAGGGGGCTGCGCAATCATCTGCCGGGCCGCATTCATCACGCACGCGACGCCGCTCGCATCGTCATTCGCCCCCGGCGAGGGCCGCTTGATGCCGTACGGATCGCCCTCCCGATCGGTCCAGTTGATGGTGTCAAAGTGGGCACTAATCCAAACCTCTTCGTCGGGCCAGCGGGTGCCGGGGATCGTGCCAACCAACTGCGTGGCCGTTTCGGCAAAAACGCGTGGCCCGGGGGTCAGCGGATATTCGTAGGCATCTACCTTCACCCCGAGCTGGCCCAGCTGCGATGCAAGCCAATCGGCCGCCTCGCGGTGGGTCGGAAGGTTCGAGTTGCGGTTTGGCCATCTCGAAAGCTTCTCCACGACGTGCCTCAGGTAGTCCTGCGATTGCGCCAAATCCATTTGCATGCCCTGCAGTTATACGCCAAGTCCCGCGGAAGGGCCAGCGCGGGGTAACTTCCAAGGGTGACCGTCACTTTATTTGTCGCCACCAGCCTTGATGGCTACATTGCCGGGCCGGACGACGATATGTCGTGGCTTTTTACCGACACCGATTACGGGTTCGACGATTTCTTTGAGAATGTGGACACGTTGATCATGGGTCGCGGCACCTACGAAGTGGTCAAATCCTTTGGCAAGTGGCCGTACGCCGACAAGGCCAACGTGGTCATCACCCGACGAACCGATCTGGTGACCGACACCCCCGGCACCACCGTGTTCAACGGCGAACTGCCCGAACTGGTGGAGCAGCTTAAGGAAGATGGGGCCGAAGACGTTTGGTTGGTCGGCGGTGGCGAGCTCGTGCGGTCGATGCTCTCGGCGGGCCTCATTGATCGAATCACGGTCTCCTTGCATCCCGTGTTGCTTGGCAACGGTATTCGACTGTTCCCGGATGGTTTCCCGCGAACGTTCTTGACGCTGGAGGACAGCGCTCAGTACGACAGCGGTCTGGTTCAGCTGAACTATCACGTTCAACCGGTCGCGGCCTAGCATCGCGGCTCCAGGGTTCTTAAAGTTGTTCCGCCTCCCCAAGCCTTCGATCCTTCATACTATAGGGGCAAAGGCTGCGGCCGGCGCACTTCCCCATGCTAAGAGCCGGTAATGTCGGACTGCCCAACGTCGGCAAGTCAACCCTTTTCAACGCCGTGGTTGCCAATGCGCAAGCCCAAGCGGCGAACTTCCCGTTCTGTACCATCGAACCCAATGTCGGCATGGTCACCGTGCCCGATCCCCGGTTGGATGTCCTGGCCAAGATCTCTGGCTCCGCTGCCATTCTTCCGGCCCGCATGGAGTTCGTGGACATCGCCGGATTGGTAAAAGGTGCCAGCAAGGGCGAAGGCCTCGGCAACCAGTTTTTGGCCAACATCCGCGAAGTGGACTGCATCGTCCACGTCGTCCGTTGCTTTGACAACGACGACATCATCCACGTCAACGGATCGGTCGATCCGGCGCGGGACATTGAAGTCATTAACCTAGAATTGATCTTCGCCGACATCGCCAGTGCCGAAAAGCGACTGGAACGCGCCCGCAAAGAACTTCGCACCAAGAAGGAAGCGCAAATCGAAATCGACGCCCTGGAAAAACTACTGCCGGTTCTCAACGACGGTAAAGCCGCCCGGTCGGTCGCGCTCACCGAGGACGAAGCGTTGAGCCTCAAGGGGCTCGGTCTTATGACCCTGAAGCCCATCATCTACGCCGCCAACGTGAACGAAAGCGATCTGGCTACCGGAAACGCCTACACCGAGCAGGTGAAAAAGATCGCCGCCTCCGAAGGTGCCCAAGTGGTGATTATCTCGGCCCAAGTGGAATCGGAGTTGATTGAATTGCCGGAGGAAGATCGCCAAGAGTTCTTGGAGTCTCTCGGCGTGACAGAAGGTGGCCTCAAGTCTCTGATCCGCACCACCTACGACCTGCTCGGTCTGCAAACCTACTTCACCACCGGCCCCCAGGAAACCCGCGCGTGGACCATCACCAAGGGCATGAAGGGCCCCCAGGCCGCCAGCGTGATTCACTCGGACTTCGAGAAGCACTACATCCGCGCCGAAACCGTTTCGTACAAGGACTTGGCAGAAAACGGAAGCATGGCCGCCGCCAAAGCCAAGGGCTTGGTCCGGTCCGAAGGAAAAGATTACGTTGTCCAAGAAGGCGACGTGATGCACTTCCTAACCAGCGCCTAGTCGATAAGCCCTACAGATTTGCTGAATAGATTCACAGCACGCGGATCTTGTTATCGCGGCTGAGGTTCACTTCCACGTGTGAAAATCGGGTCCCCGTACGTGGTGCTGGTCACGATCTTGGCCGGGTGCGCGAAGGCCCCCGCGCCTGAACCAGCGGCGCCCGAAGTGGTTGCCGAAGTATCCGTCGCAACCGCCCTCGCGCGTCCGCTCCCGACGACGGTTGAGGTTAACGGGCAATTTGTCCCCCGCGAAGGCCACGTCGCCCGGGTCGGTGCTACCTTGCCGAACCGCATTGCAACTGTAACTGTAAAGGAGGGTGATCGCGTTGTCGCGGGAATGGTGGTGGCAACCCTCGACACGCTGGCCCAAACCGCTACCGCCCGACAAATGACCGAAGCAGCGGCCGCCGCCGAATCGGAGTACCAAACCAATCTCCGTGTCGCCCAACTGCAACTGGAGACGGCAATCGCCGAGGCGGCGTCTGACATTTCGCAGGCGAACTCAAATCTCAAGATCGCGCAAGCAGATTTCGCTCGCGTGAAATCTGGCAACCGACCCCAAGAAATTGCTGCGGCCCAGACGGCAGTTCGACAAGCGATCATCGCCCGGGATCAAGCGCGCCGAGAGTTGAGTCGCGTGCAGGCTCTGCTCAAAGAGGGCTTCATTGCCGCCAAGGAAGTGGAAGCGGCTCGAGAGACGTTGGCCAGCGAAGAGCAGGCCGTGGTTGCGGCCGAAAATGCTCTGGATCTGGCCCGCATCGGCAGTCGACCCGAAGACATTGCCGCCGCTGAAGAGCGCGTGAAAGCGGCTAAGGACAGTCTGGCAACCATCAAAGTCACCGCCGCAAAACGGATTGCCGCCGCCCGGGCCACGGCAGAGGGGGCCCAGCAGGCAGTTTCATCAGTATATTCCAAGCGAAGCGAAGCGGCCAGCGCGACCGCGACCGCGGAGACATCTCTCATTCGGGCCCCATTCAGCGGAATCGTGACCAAACGAATCCTGAATCCGGGCGACGAATCTGACAATCTCACCCCAATTTTGGAAATCACCGACGCATCCCAGGGGCTAGATTTCGTGGCAATGCTCTCGGCGGTGCAGGCGAGCGGAATCCGGGTCGGATACACGGCGTCGATCAGTGTTGAAAGCATTTCCGTAAAAGGACAAACCGCCAATATCGGTAATGCCGACCCGGCTACCGGCCTGATTCCTGTTCGAATCGCAATCCCTGTCCCCGGGTCGATTCGGAGCGGCACCTTTGGCCGGGGTCTCATCACCATTCCTGCGTCTGGAAACGTTGTTGTCATCCCCTCGATTGCGGTACTCGACCGTGAAGGCCAGTCAATCGTTCTTGTCCAATCGGGTGATCTGGCAAAGGTTGTTCCGGTCACAACCGGGGCGCGGAGTGGGAATCTCATCGCGATCCAGTCAGGGCTCAAGCCGGGTCAAAAAGTGATCACCGATGGGCAGTACGAGCTCACCGACGGTGCCAAGGTTCGGGTTAAGGCACCTTGAAAACCACGGACGCCAACTTGTCTAGTCGAATGGCTAAACCCCTACTCTTTGCCGTTCTGATCCTGTGCATTGTGGGGGGAGCACTCTACTCTGCGTTCCCCGTCTCCATCCTTCCCGACGTGACCTTTCCCCGGGTGGTGATTATCGCTGACGCCGGCGAACAACCCGCCCGAACGATCGAAGTCAACGTTACGCGCCCGATTGAGGAGGCGCTATCCACGATCCCCAATGTCAAGCGCATTCGGAGCAAAACTCAGCGCGGCAACACCGAAATCTCGGTCGATTTCACTGATGGCACCGATATCCTCGTGGCCGAGCAGTTGGTGAATGCCCGGGTCAATCAAGTCCGCCCGCTCCTCCCGCCGGAGACCCAAACTGAGGTCGAGCGAATGAACCCCACGGTTTTCCCGGTGCTGGGACTCAGCCTTAGTTCGATGGTCATGACTCAGTCCGAATTGTGGACCCTGGCCACGTACCGGCTCAAGCCCCAGTTGGCGCGGCTAGAAGGAGTCTCGCGGGTGGTCATTCAAGGCGGTCGCGTGCCGGAGATTGCCGTCAATTGCCGCCCCGAAGCCCTGGCCGCCGTGGGTTTGACCCCGGATGACGTGGTCCGGGCCATCGGAGAGAACAACGTCATCTCGAGCATCGGGCAGGTCGATCGTCGATTTCAGAGACTCCAAGTGCTGGTGGACGGAGAAGCTAAATCGGCAAACGATATCGCCCGGATCTCCATCCCCAACCGGGGAAACCAGCCAATCAGCGTCGGTCAAGTGGCTGATGTTCGTATGGCGGTAGAAGATCCTGTCACGGTGGTCAGCGCCAACGGTCACGAATCCGTCTTGCTGAACATTGTCCGTCAGCCGTCGGCGAACTCCGTGGCGATGGTGGACACCATTCAGGCGGAGTTGCAAAAGATTCGCCAGAATCTGCCCCCCGGCGCGAAGCTGGAGGTGTTTTACGATCAGAGCGTCCTTATCCGGGAAGCGGTCGCCAATGTGCGCGATGCCGTGCTGATCGGGGCAGGCTTGGCGGTACTGATCTTGCTGCTTTTTCTGGGCGATGTTCGGGCAACCGTGATCACGGCCCTAATCATTCCCGCCACGGTACTTATCACCTTCTTGTTCATGCGAGTCGCGGGGATGACCTTGAATCTCATGACGCTGGGAGCACTGGCGGTTGGAATCGGGCTGATCATTGATGATGCCATCGTGGTGGTGGAAAACGTGTTTCGTCATCTGGGCGATGGCCAGCCGCTCGCCCGGGCGGTGGTGAGTGCCAGCCGGGAAATTGCCGTCCCGATGATTAGCTCGACGATCACAACCGTAGTGGTGTTTTTACCGCTGGTCTTCCTCAAGGGCGTTGCGGGCTCATTCTTCCTCGCGCTGGCGATCACGTTGGCTATTTCACTCATGGTTTCGCTGGGCTTGGCCCTTTACATCAGCCCAACTCTATGCTCAGCGTTCCTCAAGGACAAAGCGCATCCGCCCCACGGGAGAATTTTTGGCATTGTTCTGGCTGGGTACCGACGGGTGCTGGCTTTCTGCCTGCGAAACAAGTGGACGGCGGCGGTCTTAACGGCGATTTCGGTTGGCATCGTGGTCGTGATTGGAGGACGCCTCACCTCTGGGTTCATGCCGAGCTTGGATGAGGGCTCCTTCGTTTTGGACTACGACAGTCCCCCGGGAACGTCACTCGCGGAAACCGACCGGTTGCTAAGAAAGGTTGATGCGATCCTCCAGGAAACTCCGGAAGTGGCAACTTTCAGCCGTCGCACCGGGACTGAACTTGGATTTGCGATCACCGAAGTGAACCGTGGCGACTACGCGGTGATGCTCAAGGAGAATCGCCGCCGGAGCACGGAGGCCGTCACCACCGAGATCCGTGAGAAAGTGCTAGCGAACGTTCCCGGTCTAGAAGTTGAGTTCATTCAGGTCCTGCAAGACCTGATTGGAGACTTGGCAGGGAACCCATCACCGATCGAAATTAAGCTTTACGGCGAGGATCAAAACGTACTAGTAGGGCAGGCCAACGCACTGGTGGAGAAACTCGGTGAGATTCACGGAATAGTGGACGCCAAATCGGAGGCAATCGAGGCCGGGCCCGCCATCACGTTGAAACTGGACGAATCAACCCTTGGCCGACTCGGTCTCACCACCAGTGACGTGACCCGTCAAGCTAACGCGGCCCTGCACGGGACCGTCGCAACGCAGGCGCTGGTCGGCGACCGAAGCATTGCGGTTCGGGTGCGACTGCCTCAATCGGTCCGAGACAATCCGGATTCACTTCGCAACATTCAGATCCGGGCTAATAACGGAGGTTTATATCCGTTGTCTTCTCTGGGTTCCATCGTGACGATTCCCGGAGAAACCCAGACGGCCCGCGAGGACCAACGTCGGATCGTTGCCGTCACCGCCCAGCTAGAAGGGATTGACCTGGGCACGGCAGTCAACGACGTGAAAGCTCTAATGGCAAAGACCTCGTTGCCGACGGGTGTCACCTATACACTGGGTGGACAATTTGAAAGCCAGCAAGCCACGTTTACGAATCTGATCTTGGTGCTGGGGTTAGCCGTGCTGGCGGTTTTCACGGTGATGCTCTTCCAGTTCCGGAGCTTCACCGGACCGGCGGTGATCCTCTTCCTAATGCCTCTCTCCCTCGCCGGGGCCGTCACCGCGTTGTACATCACCGGGATTCCGCTGAACGTGAGCAGCTTTATGGGAGCCATTATGCTGGCCGGAATCGTTGTCAAGAACGGAATCCTGCTGCTAGATCGCGCCCAGAATGGGATCGAAGATGGCCTTTCCGCCGACGCCGCCGTCCAACGAGCGGGCGAAGAGAGGCTTCGACCAATCTTAATGACGACCGCTGCCGCGATATTGGGCTTACTGCCCCTGAGCCTCGGCCTTGGGGCCGGTGCGCAAATGCAACAGCCGCTGGCGGTCGTCGTCATTGGTGGCTTGATTTACAGCACGGTTTTAAGCCTGGTGTTGGGACCCGTACTTTACGCGCTGGTGCGACGATCTGCCCGAGGCGTTAACCCGCTGCCGGCAGGCGAACGGTAAATTTTGCGCCGCCCAGTTCGGATTCGGTAATCATGATCTCGCCTCCTCGCGATTCGACAATCTCACGACAAACCGCTAACCCGAGGCCAAACCCGCCGGTGCCTCGGTTTCGGCTTTCCTCCAGCCGCACAAATCGGTCAAAGATGCGCGCCCGATCTTCGGGGGAAATTCCGGGCCCCGCATCGCTGACCGACAAAACCGCGTAGTCGCCATCCCGCTTGAGTTCCAAGCCGACTGCCGATTGTGCAGGCGCGAACCGGTGGGCATTCTGAAGTAGGTTTTCGATCAACCGCGTGATCTCGGCTCCGGTGATCGCTGCCTCCACTGACTCGGCCGTCACCTTGAGATTGGGAAGCTGATCGGTCCATCGATCCGCCGTGGCCCGAACAATTGGCTCCAAATCAATGGGCTCGGGGGAGGCTACTTTGGTTTCGCCGGATTCCAAAATCAGCTCCAACATTTCGTTGAGCCGCTCGGTCTCATCCACCGCAATCCGTACGGACCGCACCGACCGCTCATCCAGTTCGTTTTTGAGCAGAAGCGTCTCTAGCCGTCCACGGATGATCGTCAATGGAGTCCGCAGATCGTGGGCGATGTCGGCAACCATCCGGTCCCGCCGTCCCACCTCTGCCCAAATCCGGTCAATCATGCCGTTGAGTTCCTGTGAGAGGGCCAGCACCTCGGCGTCTCCCTCATTCGACAATCGCGACTGCCGCACCGCCACCGAAAGCGCTCCGGCCTGCCGGGTGAGGCTCTCCAGTGATCGAAACATGTCCGCCGCCGCCCGGTACGCCGCCAGTCCGACAAACCCTGCCAGCGGAATCCACGTGAGAAAAAGCACCAGCGCCATGGTTTGTTGCGCTTTCTCCTCGCCGGACCAATCGCGAGCCACCACGACCGTAACCCCATCTTTGCGATGGGCGGCCGTCACCCATGCCCGGCCGTCCGAGCTCTTCACCAAGGCCGGGGCGGCCGCTTCTAGCGGAGCCGCTCCCGCCGCCAAGATCGTCGCTCCACCTTCAAAAACGCCCACCGAGGTGTCATCCGGCACCCGCCGGGCCAGGTCCACCACCGATCGATCGCGGTGATATTCAGCCGAGATATCTTCCGCCAACGGACGCAGAGCGTCGTGGCCAGCTTGCAGGTTCATTCGGTGGACCACCTCTCCGACCACCATGAATGACACCCCGATCACGACCAGTGCCGCCAGAAAAGCGGCAACTCCGATGCGAAATCGGTGGCTACGACGGATCATGGCGCAGTTCGGCCGTGTAGCCCGCGCCACGAACGGTATGGATCACTCGTTGATGCCCCTTGGTCTCCAGCCGCGCCCTCAGCTGACTCACAAACGCCTCGACGGTATTGGGGTCGCGAAATCCCTTGTCGTCCCAGATGGCTTCCAGAATGTCCTGCTTACTCAGAATCTCGCCGCGATGGCGGATCAGGTGCTGCAAAAGGTTGAACTGCAGCGCCGACAGATAAACGGGCTCCCCGGCTTGAGTCACTTTACGGGTAGAGGGGTCAAGCTCCAGATTGCCAAAAGTGAGGATCGGTGGCGAATTGGGATTTCGTCGCAAAAGTGCGCGCACGCGGGCCAACAGTTCGCCCA
>Ga0114976_10001850_pt1 | contig 13265 bp, 11 predicted proteins | sample S_130805_EF_Meta_FD_87319 | JGI IMG/M metagenome (GOLD analysis project Ga0114976, IMG submission 87319) | Freshwater microbial communities from Lake Simoncouche, Canada to study carbon cycling - S_130805_EF_MetaG | ecosystem: Environmental > Aquatic > Freshwater > Lake | place: Lake...
CTGGCGGTGGAATTCAAGCGCGCGATTTATGAGGATTTGGCGCGGGAATTCGCGCGGTTTGGGGCGTAAAACTTCGGCGTTTCCCTGCGCCGCCCATCACGCCCCAACCAGCCCGCGCTTGCGGAGCAACGCTTCCACCTGCGGCGGCCGCCCGCGGAAGGTCGTGTAAAGCGCCATGGGGTCTGTTGTGTCGCCGGCCTCAAAAATGCTTTTCAGCCGCGCGGCAAGGTCAGGGTCGAAGGGATTGCCTGCTTCCTCAAAAGCTTCAAACCCATCGGCATCCAGTACTTCGGCCCAAAGATAGAAGTAGTAGCCCGCCGCATAGCCATCGCCGGAAAACAAATGCCCGAAATGGATCGGACGGTGGCGCAGCGCCATGCCGTCAGGCATGCCGATTTCGGCCAGGAACGCTGTTTCAAATTCTTCCAGCGTCAGGTCTTCCGGCGCCGTATGCCGATGCAGTGCCAGGTCAATCAAGGCGCAGGACAGGTATTCCACCATCGCGAAACCCTGCCCATCATTGCGCGCGGCCAGCACGCGGGTAAGCAGCGCTTCATCCAAGGCCTCGCCGGTTTCATGATGTCGCGCATGGGTTTGCAGTGTCTCAGGCAGGCTCAGCCAATTTTCCATCACCTGAGAGGGGAACTCCACAAAATCACCGAGCACTGCGGTGCCGGATTGCGATGGATAGCGCGCGCGGCTCATCAACCCATGCAGCGCATGGCCGAATTCATGGAACAGCGTGCGCGCCTCATCAAAGGAAAGCAGCGTTGGTGTCGCGCGGGCGAGGTTATTGTTGTTGATGATGATGGGCGCGGTGCCATCGCCCAGGCCATCGGCCACGCGAAAGCTGCTCATCCAGGCGCCGGATCGCTTGCCGGGGCGGGCGTAATTATCCAGCAGCAATAGCCCGACATGCTTGCCTGCTTCATCAAGCGCTTCAAAGCCGCGCAAATCCGCATGGTAGCGCGGAATATCGGCGCGCTCTTCGAAACGCAGGCCAAATAACCGCCCCGCCGTGTCAAAAACCGCGCGCAGCATGGCTTCCAATTCAAAATGCGGCTTCAGGGCGGCGCCATCGAAACTGTGCTTCGCTTGCCGCGCGCGTTCCGCCCAATAGCGCCAATCCCAGGGCTCGATCTTGCCATGATGGCCGGCGGCGCGGGCAAAATCTTCAAGTTCGGTCTTTTCAATCGCGATTCGCCGCTTGGCCGGTTCCCAACAGGCGCGGAGCAATGCCTCGGCGGCATCGGGGGAGCCCGCCATGGTGTCGCGCAGACGGAAGGAAGCGAAATCAGCCTCACCCAGCAATTGCGCGCGTTCGCGCCGCAGCATCAGAATTTCGCGGATCAAAGGCGCATTCTCTCGCCCTTCTGTCAGCGCGCCACGCGCCGCAAAGCCGCGCCAGAGTTTTTCGCGCAAATCCCGCCTGGCGGAGAAAGTCAGGAAAGGTTCGGCGGAAGAACGCGACAGGGTGAAGACATAACCATCAACGCCCGCCGCCCCCGCCGCTTCCCGCGCGGCCTGGCGGGCGAAATCCGGCAGCCCATCCAGATCGGCATCGGTCAGCGCCATGCGCCATTCATTCTCATCGGCCAGCACATTCTGCCCGAAGCTGGTGTGCAGCGTGGCGAGGCGCGTGGAGATTTCCGAAAGCCGCGCGCGTGCCTTGGGATCAAGCCCCGCGCCGGCGCGCGTGAGGCGCAGATAAAGCCGTCCCAGCAGGCGGCGCTGATCGGGGGCAAGGTCCAGGCTATCGCGCTGTTCATGTAGGGCAGAGACGCGCCTGAAAAGCGCCGGATCAAGCGCGATGGCCATGCGATGCGCGGCAAGCTTGGGCGCGATATCGCGTTCCACCTGTTGCAACGCGTCAGTCGCGTGGCTCGCCGCCAGGTTGAAGAAGGTGGCGCCGATGCGGCTGAGCAGTCTGCCTGCGCCTTCCAGCGCTTCAATGGTATTGGCGAAGCTTGGCGCGGCCGGGTTGGCGCCGATTTCCGCGACTTCAGCGCGATGCGCTGCCATGGCGGCATCGAAGGCGGGCGGGAAATGGGCGGGCTCAATCGCCGCAAAGGGCGGCAGGCCAAAGGGGGTGGTCCAGGGGGTCAGCAGCGGGTTTTCGGTCATGAAGCAAGATTGGGGCGGCGGGGGCTGCGCGTCGAGGGTCTTTCTCTATTTTCCCCGAGCATCGCTTCGTTTAGAAGTGTTCGTTTAAGGCTGAATGGCCGGGAAAAGTCACACAACAATCCGGGGCGCGGCAAGCGCTACGATCTGATTAGGGAGAATAACACCAATGATGCAACGGCGCGCGGCTATTGGCTTGGCTTTGGCGGCGGGGCTTGCCCCCTATGTGGCGCATGCGCAGGCATGGCGCCCGACGCGCCCGGTGCGGCTGGTGGTGCCCTTCGCCCCTGGCGGTTCCAATGACATTGTCGGGCGCATCGTCGCCGAAGCGGCGGGGAATATTCTGGGCCAGCCCGTGGTGGTGGAAAACCGCGCGGGCGCCGGCAGCATGATTGGCGCGGAAAACGTCGCGCGTTCCCCGGCGGATGGATATACGGTGCTGATCAATAGTGCGCATGCATCGGTGCCGGCGCTGGTTTCTCGTGTTCCCTATGACACCATCAATGATTTCGTCGGCGTCGCGGTAGCCGGGTTTTCGCCGCATGTGCTGGTTTCCAATCCGCGCACGCCGGTGACGAGTGCGGCTGAGTTGGTTGCGCTGCTGCGCGCTAATCCTGGCAAATTCAATTTCGCCTCGGCCGGGATTGGCAGCGGCGTGCATTTGGCGGGTGAGATTTTCCGCGGCATCAGCAATACGCAGTTTGAATTGGTGCATTACCGCGGCGGCGGGCCAGGTGTGGCGGCGCTGGTGAGCGGTGAGGCGCAATTCGGCACGCCCACCATGGCATCCTGCCTTGGCCAGGTGCGCGGTGGCGGCGTGCGGGCGCTCGCCGTCGCATCAAGCCAGCGCAGCCCAGCCTTGCCGGATGTGCCAAGTGCAACCGAAGCCGGCATTCCGGGCTTCATTTTTGAGGAATTCTTCCCAATGCTGGCCCCGGCCGGCACGCCGGCCCCGATTGTGGCCGCGCTGGGGGCGGCCTTCCAAACCGCCATTCAGCAAAGCGCGCCGCGTCTGAATGAATTGGCCGGCGTGGTGCCGCGCGTTGGTTATGAAACGCCCGACCAGGTGATGAATCTGGTGCGCGAAGGCGTGAAAACCTACACCGATGTGCTGCGCGCTGCTGGTGTGAAGCCGGAATAACAGCGCCTTTTTTGAGGAAACAATACCATGCCCGAAGCTTTCATCTGCGCTGCCTTGCGCACCCCAATCGGCCGCTACGGCGGCAGCCTTTCTTCCGTGCGCCCGGATGATTTGGGCGCCGTCCCGCTGAAGGCGCTGATGGAACGCCACCCTTCGGTGGATTGGGCGGCAGTGGATGATGTGATTTTCGGCTGCGCCAACCAGGCGGGTGAAGATAACCGCAATGTCGCGCGCATGGCGCTGCTGCTGGCGGGGCTACCGCAAGCCATCCCCGGCAGCACGGTGAACCGGCTTTGCGGTTCGGGCATGGATGCGGTGGGTATTGCTGCGCGTGCCATTCGCGCGGGCGAAGCTGAATTGATGATCGCGGGCGGCGTTGAAAGCATGTCCCGCGCGCCTTTCGTGATGCCGAAAGCCGAAAGCGCCTTTTCGCGCAGCAATGCGATTTATGACACCACCATTGGCTGGCGCTTCGTGAACCCCGCCATGCATAAGCGCTACGGCACGGATTCCATGCCGGAGACAGCGGAGAACGTCGCTGCCGACCATAACATCGCGCGCGAAGATCAGGATGCCATGGCGCTCCGTTCCCAGGCGCGCGCTGCCGCCGCTCAGAAGAATGGCCGGCTTGCCAAGGAAATCGTGCCGGTGACTATCCCGTCCCGCAAGGGTGATCCCGTGGTGGTGAGCGCAGATGAACATCCGCGCGAAACTTCCATGGAAGCGCTGGGCAAGTTGAAGCCGGTGGTGAAGCCGGATGGATCGGTGACCGCGGGCAATGCATCTGGCGTGAATGATGGCGCCTGCGCGCTGATCATTGCGAGTGAATCGGCCGCGAAGCGCCACGGCCTGACGCCACTGGCGCGTTTTGTCGGCGTGGCGACAGCGGGTTGCGCGCCGCGCGTGATGGGCATTGGCCCGGTGCCGGCGACGCAGAAACTGTTTGCGCGGCTTGGCATGACGCAAGACCAGATGGATGTGATTGAATTGAACGAAGCCTTCGCGGCCCAGGGCCTGGCCGTGCTGCGTGGGCTTGGCATTGCCGATGATGATGCGCGCGTGAACCCGAATGGCGGCGCGATTGCGCTCGGCCATCCTTTGGGCATGAGCGGCGCGCGGCTGATTACGACGGCCACGCATGAAATGCAGGAACGCGGGCTGAAGCGCGCTTTGGCCACCATGTGCATTGGTGTGGGGCAGGGCATTGCGACGGTACTGGAAAGGGTTTGATCAACCCTTCACTGCAATAAGGGCGCCTTAGGGAAGCCCGGATTTTTGGCTTCCTTGTGATTCTTGTTGAAGGATGACGCCCGATGTTGCTGCGCGTTGTTGTTTTGGGTCTTGTGGTCTCAAGCGCTGCCTTCGCGCAGCAAATGGTCCCGGCGCATAATGGTTCCTGCCCATCGGGGTCTAGCCATGCGGGATCGGGCTATTGCCGATCCTCCTCCGGCGCGGGGTTTGTCGCGGCGCAGAACGGGTCCTGCCCATCGGGTGCCAGCCATGCGGGGGCGGGGTATTGCCGGACGGATGGGCGGGTTGAATATGTGCCGAGTCGTAATGGTTCCTGCCCATCGGGCACCAGCCACGCCGGCGCGGGATATTGCAAGGGGCGCTAAACCCGCAGCGAACAAGGAGAAACCCATTCATGCAGGCCATCGGCAAGGCACTTGGCCAAAGCCTGGATCAGGCGACCTATGCGGGCTATCGCCTGGGGTTTGAAGCCGCACGGGAAGAAGCCGCTTTGCTCGCGGAATTGGCCGGGCAGGGGGCGCTGGCCGCACAACTCCGCGCCATGCGGCCCTTGCCCGACAAGCATGAGAAACAGTCATGACGCCTCGGGAAGTGATTGAATGCCCCCATTGCGGGGAAGCAACGCAGGTAAACCGCCTGCGGCAGGGCCTCGCTTTCTGTTCCTGTGCGGCGCAGAAACCCTTGCCAACCCCGCCATCCGGCGGGGATGATACGCCGGATAGGCGATAGGAATTGATGATGATCTTGCCGAAAATGGCCTGCGGGCTTGCCGTGATGCGCCTTGGTGGCGTGGCGGCAGTTGGGTTTGCGGGGCTGGCGGGCCTTGGCGCGGTGGGGCTTGGCGCGGCCTATCTGCTGCGAAGCCGCATGAAGCAAAGCACGGATTGGGCGGAAGACTATCGCAAGCCCGTCGCAGGCCTGCCGCCCGATCCGGAATAAGGTTTTCTACAACCGCCAGCCGCTATGCATGGCGACAATGCCGCCCGATAGGTTGCGATAGGAAACGCGCTCCAGGCCCGCGCTTCGCATCATGCCGGCGAGTGTTTCCTGATCCGGAAACATGCGAATGCTCTCGGCCAAATATTCATAGGAAGCGCGATCCTTCGCGACATATTCACCAATGACGGGCAGTGCTTTGAAGGACCAGGCATCATACAACGCATCAAGTGCCGCGACCTCAAGCTTGGAGAATTCCAGGCAGTGAAAGCGCCCACCGGGGCGGAGCACGCGCCGCGCTTCGGCCAGAACCGCATCCTTGTCGGTGCAATTGCGTAGCCCAAAGGCGATGGAAACCCTCTCCACACTGCGGTCCGGCAGGGGAATGCGTTCCGCATCCACGCACATGAAGGAAAGCCCGCTGACCAAGCCACGAGACAGCGCGCGGCCCTGTGCCACTTCCAGCATGGCGGGGTTCACATCCGTCAGGATAACGCGCCCCGCGCCGCGTTCCATGGCAAGGAAGGAGATATCTCCGGTGCCGCCCGCAAGGTCGAGCAGTGTGTCATGCGGCCCTGCGCCAATCGCATTGACGAAAATGCGCTTCCAGATGCGGTGCACGCCAAGCGACATGAAATCATTCATCACATCATATTTGGGTGCCACGCTTTCAAACACGGCGCGCACCATGCCGGCCTTTTCGGCCTTGGGGATTTTGCGGTAACCGAAGTCTGTCTCTGGGGCGGCGGTGTCGTTCATGGAACCAACATAGGCATTGAGCCGCAGAAAGGGGAGGGGCAATGCCCGAATTGCCGGAAGTGGAAACCGTGATGCGCGGCCTTCAGGCTGTGCTGGAGCATGAGTGCATCGTCTGGGCCGAAACCCGGCGCGATGGCATGCGCTTTCCCTTCCCGCCGCGCCTGGCGGAACGGTTGCGCGGGCGGCGCGTGATCAGCTTTCGCCGCCGAGCGAAGTATATCCTGATGCGCCTGGAAGGCGGGGAAAGCCTGCTGATCCATCTTGGCATGTCAGGCCGCATGGTGGCGCGGCGGGAAGGCGCGGCGGTTGAGCCTCGGCAGGGTAAGCAGGGCGTGTTTTCTGACGCGCGCGGCCATAACGCCCCGCCCGAGGCGCATGAACATCTGGCCTTCGGCACGGAAGGCGGTTGGCATATCGGCTTTGTGGACCCGCGCCGCTTCGGCAGCGTGGATCTGGTGGCGACGGATGCCGAGGACCAACATAAGCTGCTGGCGGGCCTTGGCCCTGAACCGCTTGGGGCGGAGATCACCCCTTCCTGGCTTTCGGCGGCGCTGGCGGGCAAGCGCACCCCGATCAAGTCAGCACTTCTGGATCAGCGCGTCATCGCCGGGCTTGGCAATATCTATGTCTGTGAGGCGCTGTACCGCGCTGGCATCTCTCCCCGCCGTTCCGCCCATACGGTGGCGGGGGCGCGGGCGGCACGGTTGGCGCCCGCAATCAAAGCCGTGTTGCAGGAGGCGATTGCCGCTGGCGGGTCGAGCCTGCGGGATTACGTCCGCGCCGATGGCGAGATTGGGCGCTTTCAGGAGAATTTCGCAGTCTATGGCCGGGAAGGGGAAGCCTGCCCCGCCTGTCCGGGCAAGCCGGATTGCCCGGGGATCAAGCGGATTGTGCAATCCGGCCGTTCGAGCTTTTTCTGCCCGGTGCGGCAGCGCTGAGCCTTTCCAACCGGGGGCAAGTCAGCGCAAGAAGCGGATGGTCTGTCTGCGCTGTCTGGGGCAGATTTCCGCCCATGACACGTTTCCGCTGCGTCCCCATGGACCCCGATGCCGCCCAGCGCTTTCGCGCTTCCCGCCGCGATGATCGTGGGGGGGAGATTCAAGCCCGCCAGGTGGATGGGCCTGGCTTTCCCTGCCGGGCCTGTCTGCGTCTGGGCCAGCCTGGCGAGGCCATGCTTTTGGCATCCTGGGATTTGCCCCTGCCGCAGGGGCCTTACTGGACGCCTTCGCCGGTGTTTCTGCATGCCCATGACTGTGGCGGGGCAGCGCTTGAAGATGCGCTGCCCGAAACAGTGCTGGTCAATAGCATCATCAGCCTGCGCCATTACGATGCCGCCGGGATGTGCCTTTACGATCTTGGCGTTGTTGTGCCGGGGGAGGAGGCGGAGGCAGCGCTGCGCGCACGGATCGGCGACCCGCGCGTGGCCTATGTCAATATCCACACCGCGCGGCCGGGATGCTGGCTGACGCGGGTGGAGAAAATCTGAACGCCAGGCGCTTGGCGCCGCCTCAGGCTGGCGCCAATCAGTTGGTAACGGGCGGCAACATGATGGTGCTTGGCTTACCGGCCTCAGTGATGCTGCTTACGATGAGCCGTGCTGGCGCGCTTACCGAAGCATTGCGCGCGACATGCGGTGTCATGGGCCGCGGGTGAAAAGTCTGGCCCGCCTGGAAGGTCCGTGCGGGTTCGCCTTCCATCTCAAGCGTGACGGAACCTTCGATAACCTGCGCGATTTCGTCGCCCGGGTGCATGTGCCGTGGCGTGGCACCGCTCGGCCCAAGATCAATGGTATAAAGCCGATAGATGCGCGCTTCGGTACCCAGCAGTGGTGCCTCATACAGCACAGTCGCCTTGAAGGTGGCACTTGCGGCGGCGGGGGCATGATGCCCGGCATGCGCGCCAGCTTGCGGCATTGCGGCGGGCGGCGCCTGCTGCGCCACGGCAACAGGGACGGCAAGAGAAAGGGCGCAGAGCAACAGCATAGATTTCTTCATGGATAGTCTCCTTGGATTTGGGTTTTGCTTTGGGGGCTTACCGGCGTGTCACCACGACCTCGAGGTACTCGCTCGGCACAACAAGGCCGCCAGCACCGCCACGGTCGAAGCGCGACAGTAGGTTCAGAATGTCGCGCTCCAATTCGTCCTGGCGCGGCGTATCGAGCGCGAGGAAGGCGCGGTTCACTGGGCCATAGAAGGTGCGGAACACCTCCATCCAATGCGCCGGTGAACGGTAGCGGAAGTTGAAGATACGCGGCGTCGCTTGGATGGAAGCCTCAGCCTCGCTGAACAGTTCCTTCAGCCGTTCCTCAGTGCCCCAGAGTGCTGGGGAACGCAGGCCAGCCGCCGGCGGTAGGTAGCGGCCAAGCACCTTGAACAATTCGCCGATGAAGCTGCCTGGCGTCCAATTCGCCAACCCGATGCGGCCACCTGGGCGGCAGACGCGCAGCATTTCGCGCGCGGCACGTGCCTGGTCAGGGGTGAACATGACACCGAAGGTCGAAAGCACGACATCAAAGGTGCTATCCGCGAAGGGCAGCGCTTCCGCATCCGCTTCGCGGAAGGTGACTTGCAGGCCCTCTGCCTCGGCACGCGCACGACCGCGCTCGAGCAATGCTGGCACGTAATCCGTTGAGGTCACCTCAGCGAAGTGGCGCGCCGCGGCCAGCGTGGCATTGCCGTTCCCAGCCGCCACGTCCAGCACGCGTTCCCCGGCGCGGAGGTTTACGGCCTCACACAGATTCTCGCCGACAATCTGTAGTGTCCTGCCAACAATAGCGTAATCGCCGGCAGACCAGGCAGCTTGCTGCTTGGCTTTGACCGCCGAAAGGTCGGGCGGGGCGGAAGGCGGCACCCCTTGGGGTGACGGCATGTTCGGCGTGGTTGTCGTGCTCATGGTGACGTCGTGCTCCTGTGTCCTGGGGCGCCTGCCGGGATTTGGCTTGCGCTGCTGACAGCACCTTGCCGAAGGCGCCTCACAGGACGCTCAAAACCACCATCAAGCGGGGATCAAAAATGCAGGGGGCAGTATTTTTGAGATGAAAAATGCGGGAAATTGAATGGATGGCCTGAAGGCGTTTTGGCTGACCGGAGGAGCCAAGGCGTGGCATGGCACAGGGCGCCCATTGTTCCACGGCGTGTTCGAAATGGGCCATGATGGTACGTGACGATTTGGTTGCGCCTCGCCCGGGGCCTTGCCACTGAAACTGAGCTTTCAGTGGATCTGGTAACCGAAATCGCAAGTGTCATTGGCCCGGAAACCGGGACTAAGGCCGCATCCTGACGGATGCAGATGCGCGATCCGTAAAGATGCCGCGGGATCAGAAAATCCCGCGGCGGTGGTCGGCACCGATGGTACCTCCTGCCATGTCGCGGCTGACAGCGCCTGACGCCCGGCTACGGCCGCCGATCTCACCAAGGTAAAGCGGACGGCTGAGCGCTGCGCTGCGTGAGCGCCGCCGCGCGGCGGTCCATGGCTTTGCACAGGCTTTCACCCATCATCCGCAGTATCCGGCCGAAGAAGGCTTGGCCGCCCGCAGACGAAACTGCTTCCTGCGTGGATTCGCTTGTGTATGGAACAGTCAAACGGTCAGCCCGCAGTTTCTGGAATACGGGCATCATCGGTGCGGTGGTGGTGCTCATGATGGTCTCTTGCTCCTGTGTCCGGTGACGCCTGCCATGGATTGGCTGGCGTTGCGGTGACCACCTTGGCGACGGCGCCTCACATCACGCTCAAAAGTGACATCAAGCGGCTATCAAAGTGCCAAATATTGCGCTTTTGACATGACAGGCACGTAACGCTACCCCATGGTCAGTCCGATGAATGATGAAAGGTGGCCCGCGCCGATGACCGGACCCAGTATTTGCCTTCTTGGCGGCTTTGAAGTCCGTCTGGCTGGTGGCACAATCGCGGCATTGCCGACACGCAAGGCCGAGGCATTGCTGGCCATCATCGCGCTTGCCGGCGGCGCGACCTTGTCGCGTGAACGCTTGGCCGAATTGCTCTGGGGTGACCGTGGGGAAGCGCAAGCCCGTCACAGCCTGAGCCAAGCCCTGACCTCAATCCGCACCGCGCTCGGCGGGGAAGATTGGCTGCTTGCGACGCGTGATGGGGTGACATTCGCGCTGGGCCGCGTTGCGGTGGATGCGCTGGACTTCCAGGCACGCGCAGCGGCTGAGGATTTCGATTCGTTGAACGAAGCCGCGCGCCTCTACCAAGGCCCGTTAGTGGATGGCATGGCGTTGCGGGAGGAAGGGTTCAATGAATGGCTGCTCACGGAACGGCGGCGGCTGCACAACATTGCGCTGTCCAACCTTTTGCGGCTTGGGCAGGCCGCAAGGGCGCGGCGCGATTCGCCTACGGCACGAATAGCGCTGGAAAGGGCCGTGACGCTTGAGCCGCTATCGGAAGAAGCCAATCGCGACCTGATCCGCCTTCACCTTAATGAAGGGCGCGCGGCCGATGCCGCACGGCAATATGCCGCCTGCGCCGATCTGTTGCGTCGCGAACTTCAAGTGGAGCCTGGGCCGGAACTCGCGGCACTCCGGCGGGAAGCGCTGGCGCCGCAGCCAGCCCCGCCCATCGCGACCGACAACATGGAAGGGGAGCGGAAACAAATAACGGCCTTTGCTGCGAGCCTGGCGTTGGGCCCCGGCATGACGCCGGATCTGGAAGATCTGGAGCCCCTGCTTGAAGCGGCGGCGCGGCGCGTGGCGGAAGTGGTGCGCGCCCATGGCGGGCAGGTGCTCCGCTGCTCGGCCGAAGGCGTTTCGGCCGCTTTTGGCGCGCCAGTGGCCTTCGAAGATCATGCGGTGCGTGCCTGCCGTGCGGCGCTGACCGCGCTCATGGCGGCGCAGGAAGGTGATCGCGCCATTGTCTTGGCCATCGGGCTCGATTCTGCCGAGGTCTTGCTGCGCAGCGGTGCCCTGTCGGGCCCGGCCCTGCAACGCGCCGCGCGGCTTGCCGCTTCAGCCCTGCCGGGAACGGCTATGGCGACCGAAGCCAGCATGGTGCTCACACGTGGCAAGATGCGCTTTACCGAGACTGAACAGCAGCTTTCCGATTCCGGGCTCCCCGGACCGGCGCTTTACCGGCTGGAAGCGCCTACAGAGGGTGCCGCGCAGACAACGGCAGCCGGCTTCGTTGAACGGCAGGGTGAATTGGATGCCCTGGCCACCGCTTTGGCGCCGACGTCAGTGGGTTCGGGCAGGATCGTCGCCATTGTGGGTGAGGCAGGTGTCGGCAAATCGCGCCTTGCGCGGGAATTTCTGAGCGGAAGGCTGCCACCGGATTGGCGCGCCATTGCTTTTGCTGCGGATTCGCAATCTGGCGATGTCGCCTATGCTGCGGTTGCCGGGCTGATCCGCGCGTATTTTGGCATTGCCCAGGGGGAAGATGCCAAGATCGCCCGGGCACGCGTTGTCGCAACCGGCAATACGCTGGCGCTCGCCCCGGCGGTGATGGAGGCGCTGCTCGCACTTCTCGGCGACAGCGTGGCGACTTCAGACGTAGAATCCCCCTGGGATAAGTTGGAACCGGCGCAGCGTGGCCGCAGGCTGGTTGAAGCGGTAAAGGCGCTGCTGCACCGCCACGCGGCGGACCAGCCGCTGCTTGCGTTACTCGAAGACTTGCATTGGATTGACGCGGCAAGCCGGGATGTTCTGGAAAGCGTGATCGAAACCCTGCCGGCATCCCGCCTTGCGCTGTTGGTGAATTACCGCCCCGAATTCGCCCATGCCTGGGCAAGCCTTGGGCATTACCGTCAAATCAGGCTTGAACCGATTACCCAGGACGGTGCACGCGCATTGCTGGACCGTGCGCTTGGTACGCATGCAACACTCGAACCTTTGAAGCAGCACCTGACGGCGCGTGCGGGCGGCAACCCGTTCTTTCTGGAGGAATGCGCGCGCGCTGCCGAAGCAACCGGGCTGCTGCGCGGCGAGCCAGGCGCCTATCGCCTGGATGGCAACCCGGACCGATTGGTGCTGCCGGCGACGGTGCAGGCTGTTATCGCTGCGCGGTTGGATCGGTTGGCGCTGGACGATAAACGCCTGCTGCAGATGGCCGCAGTGATTGGCGCCGAAGGCCCCGGACCGCTGCTGCGCGCCGTAAGCGACCTTTCGGATGAGGCCTTCGGACGCGCCATGGCGCGCCTGCATACCGGTGAGTTCTTGCTGCCGCTGCGTGTGGTGCCTGAGCCGGTCCACCGTTTCAAGCACGCGCTAACGCATGAGGTTGTCTATGGTTCGCTACTGCGACAGGACCGCCGGGAACTGCATCTGCGCGTCCTGCGTGCCATGGAGCGGAGCCAAGGCACAAAAGCGCCCCAGCGTGCCACAGAATCGCCAGTTGAAATGCTGGCCTTCCACGCCGCGCGGGCAGAGGACTGGGAGGCTGCGGCAGAATACGGACGCAAAGCCGGCCTGCGGGCCGCGGCACGATCAGCGAACCGGGAGGCAATTGGCCATTACAGTCGGGCGCTTGACGCGCTGCGCCGGCTGCCGGATGGACCGGATCGCGCCGCGGCAGAAGCGGATCTCAACATTGAAATCCGTAACGCCCTATTCATTATTGGAGAGCATGACGCGATACCGTCGCGCCTGGAAGAGGCCGCCAGGATTGCGGAAGGCGTCGGCGACAAGCCACGGCAGATGCGTGCCGGATTGCTGCTTTCGGGCTGGTACTGGCAGAGCGCTCAGCATCGGCTTGCGGCAGCGGCTGCCGATAGCGCCATGGCGATCGCTTCAACAGGCGAAGGCGATCTGACCACGGCGCTTGGCCTTTATCGTCGCGGTACCATCCTTCAGGCGGTTGGCGCCTATCGGGAGGCAGTGACAGTCCTGCGCGAGGCCATTGCACTGCTGGATCGGCGCGGTGAACAGGATGCCTTCGCATTTGGCGGCTATCCATTTGTGTTTTGCCATTCCTTCCTTGCCTGGTCACTTGCCGAACTTGGCGAGGCTGCGGCGGCGCGAGATGAAGGTGCGCGCGGCTGGGCGGCGGCGGCTCAGCTTGGCAACAGCTATTCCCAAGCGGTGATGAGTTTTGGTCACGGCCACGC
>Ga0114976_10001852_pt1 | contig 13260 bp, 14 predicted proteins | sample S_130805_EF_Meta_FD_87319 | JGI IMG/M metagenome (GOLD analysis project Ga0114976, IMG submission 87319) | Freshwater microbial communities from Lake Simoncouche, Canada to study carbon cycling - S_130805_EF_MetaG | ecosystem: Environmental > Aquatic > Freshwater > Lake | place: Lake...
ATGAATACTTCCAAAAAAAAAAAATGAAAATAAAATTAATATATAAGAATAAATTTCAAAAAAAGTTTGAAATAAAAAATGGTGAAAAAATTTTTAATTTTTTTTATGACAATAATAGTGATAAAAAAGAACACTATATTAACCAAACTAGTTTTGTAAGTAAAAAAAACTATATAAAAAATATGATATCAGATTTATTATATAAAAAAAATATAAATATCGATGAAAATAATAATCAAGCCTTATTTTGTGTGAAAACTATTTTATTAATTGAAAAAATAATTTTTAAATCATGAATAATAAAAGAATATTAATCACAGGAGGAACTGGTACTTTTGGAAAAGCTTTTGTAAAATTTTCAGCAAAAAGGAAAGATATCAAGAAAATATTTGTTTATTCCAGAGATGAAATGAAACAATGGAATATGAGTAAAGAACTAGAATGTAATCCAGAAAAGGTCCAATTCGTTATAGGCGATGTAAGAGATTTATCTCGTCTTAATGCAATTATAAGAGATAATCAAATTGATTATATAATTCATGCTGCAGCAACGAAAATTGTTTTATCAGCAGAGTATAATCCAGAAGAATGTATAAAAACTAATATTCTCGGAGCCATGAACATCGTCGAAGCATCAAAAAATAACAATGTTAAAAAAGTGATCGCATTATCTACGGATAAAGCATCTAATCCTATAAATTTATACGGAGCAACAAAGCTGGCCTCCGATAAACTTTTTATTTCTGCCAATCTAAATAATAATAATCAATCCACTGTCTTTGCTGTAGTTAGGTACGGAAACGTTATGGGTTCTAGAGGATCAGTAATCCCATTTTTTCTTTCATTAAATAAAAAAGAAAAATTTCCAATAACAAACCCAGAAATGACAAGGTTCATGGTTTCAGTTGAAGAATCTCTGAAAATGGTCTTCGTGGCCTTGGAAAAGTCTATCGGTGGAGAAATTTTTATTAAAAAATCCCCTTCTATAAAAATTACTGATTTAGCTAAGTATATAAATCCATATGTAAAATTTAGAATTATAGGCGAAAGAGCTGGAGAAAAAATACACGAACAAATGATAGGATTTGATGAGTCAAAATTTGTTTATGATTTTAAAGATTATTTTATTATTTTTCCATCTATCATAGATTTAACAAAATTTTCTAAAATTACTAGAACGGGAAAAAGAGTTAAAAAAGGTTTTGTTTATACTTCCGATAATAATAATTTGTGGTTAAGCCCTAATGAATTTAGAAAATGGCTTAGTAAATTTCAATATAAAAATTAGTTATTTTTGAAAAGAAAAATATTAATTATAGGCGGTAGCAGTTTACTTAGTCTGAACATAGTTTTTTTTCTTAAGAAAAAATTTTCTTTATATCTTGCATGTAATTCACAAAAACCAAAAATACCTTCTGTAGAATCTTTTTTTATTAATTTTAATAAAATTGAAGAAATAAAAAAAAAAATAAATATTATAAATCCAGATATTATTTTTTTGTCTGCAGCTTTAACAAATATTGAATATTGCGAGAAACATAAGAAAAAAGCTTATAAAGTAAACTATTTATTAAATAAACAGATAGTAGATTTAGTAAAAAAAAAACCAATTAAAATAATTTTTATATCGTCAGATCAGGTTTACTCAGGAGAAAAAAATTTTTCCATGGAAAAAGATAGACGATTTTCATTAAATTATTATACAAAATTAAAAATTTTATCTGAGAATTATATTTTAAAAAATTTTAAAAAAAGTTTAATAATTAGAACTAACTTTTTTGGTTATGGTCCAAATTTTAGAATGTCGTTTAGCGATAAAATTATGTATGATTTTAAAGTAAAGAACAAAATAAATTATTTTAAGGATGTTATTTTTACTCCAATCTACATGCCAATTTTTTCTAGAATTTTATTATCTTTAATAAATCATAATATTTCAGGAGTATTTAACATTTGTAGTCCAGACAAAATTAGTAAGTATGATTTTGCAAAAAAAATATTTGAAGTTTTCAAGTTTAATAAAATTTTTTTGCACGCAGGATTTATAAAAAATAAAACATTACTAACAAAAAGACCTATCAATATGAGCATGTCCTCTATAAAAGTTTCAAGATACATAAATTTCACTATACCCAAATTACATCACCAGATTGTGAAAATGAAAAATGATTATCAAAGTAATTATTATTTTTTTATGAAAAAAATAAAGTTAAGTAAGAAACGATGATAAATTTTAAATGTGCTAATTGCGGGTTAGGTAAATTCAGAATTATAACTAATTATATGTTTATAAATATTATATTTAAAAATATTAATATTGTAGAGTGCAAAATTTGCAAACTTAAGCAATGCTATCCAATGCCACATTTAAAAGATCTAATTCATTATAACCAAAAATATTTTCAATTAGCGCACGGGGCTAAGAAAATAGACAAGATTAGCAACTCATTTCTTAATGCAATATCATTATGTAGAATACAATATATAAATAATTATGTTACCGTTAATAATATAAAAATAAATAGTGTATTAGAAATAGGTCCCGGAAATGGTTATTTAGCAAAAAATTTAATAAAAAAAATTAAAATAATTACTTACGATGCTATAGAAACCGATAATTCTTTATACGAAAATTTAAAAACTATAGGTTTAAAAGTATTTGACAAATTTGAATCTTTAAAAAATAATAATTACGATCTAATCGTAGCTTCCCATGTTTTGGAGCATATTGACAACCCCGACAACTTTTTGCAAAATATAAGAAAAAAACTATCTAAAAATGGAATTGTTTTTTTTGAAGTGCCTTGTTTAGACTATTTATATAAAAAGAGGCATGAACCTCATTTATTCTTTTATGAAAAAAAAACTTTACAAAATATTATAGAAAAAAACTCTTTTAATCTTAATTCAATAGATTATTATGGATTAAGTATTAGAAAATCAATAAATGCTCCTTTTTTTAAATCTTTTAAATATCTAATTACAAATCTCTTTTTAAAATTGAACCTACCCCAAATACCTTTTTTTTTCCGAAAAAATAAAACAGATTATGATTTTTTAGATAATTACGATTCAATAATGGGTAATCTTTTTGAAATGAATTATAAAAAAGACCACCCAGCGTGGTGGCTAAGAGCAATAGCTAAAATTAAATAAATTAAATTTTTTATTAGATTAAATTGACTATAAATGATTTTTGAGCGTAGCTAAATCTTGCGTGTTCTGTTATGCAAATATTTGAATTTTGATCTAACCATTCCTTAGTTGCTCTTCTTTGACCTTCTTTTGGATACCCCTTATAAGAAAACCAATCATCAAATATTAATATAGTCCCGTTTTGTAAAATAGGAGTAATAAAATTTAAAACAGATTTTGTCGAGGAATATAAATCGCAATCAATCATAACAATAGACGCAGCATTAAGTTGATTTTGTTGTCTCACAGCATCCGTAAGACTCTTTTCGTAAAATCCTTCAATACTAACTATTTTTTTTATATTGACGCCATTATTCTTGCAATTTGATAGAAAGAAATTTTTACTTGATGCAAATCTACCTTTATGAAATCTAGAATGTTTAGTGTCGTTGGCGTCTATTTCTGGCAATCCCTCAAAAGAATCAAAAGCAAAATACCTGATATTTTTCTTTATTGAAATTTCCTGAAAATTTTTTTTTAAAGTTTCTTTGTTTTGAAAAGCTTTTTCATTAAATTTTTTACTAGAATATTTTTTCCGAGCATCCTCACAAGCATGATAAGCTTCTATAAAGCTATGACCTTTGAAAACTCCAAATTCTAAGTAATCACCCTCTATATTTTCAGCAAAAACAAATTCAGCGGCTAAATAAATTGGTTTATACTGATATTTTGTAAGCACTATATTCTGTAAAAATATTCTTATAATCGAAGATATGATTTTTTTTAAATAGTATTTAATTTTAGTTAAATTCATTTTTTAAATTGAGTTATTCTTAGTATGTTTATATAAAATTCTACCAAATATTTCTAAACATTGCTTGTTAAATATTAAAGTTAAATTTTTCAAAATATGAAAAAAAAATTACCAATTTCAGTAGTATGCGCTTCTCATAATGGAAAAGAAAAAATTCCAAAACTTATTAATTCTATATTTGAGAATACTCATTGGCCAAATGAAATAATTATCTGTGGTACAAAAAAAGAGGATTTTGATCTAATACTCAAAAAAAAATATAAATTAATGAATATCAAGACTGTAGTTTCTAAAATTAAGAATCAAACATTTCAAAGAGAGCTTGCAATAAAAAAGACATCAAATGTTATTTTAGCGCAATGCGACGATGATCTGGAACTTGATAAAAATTATATATTTCTGATGTATCAGCATTTTAAAAATAAACCCAATCTCAAAAAAATTGTTAGTGCCGCTATCCTTTTTAAGAATAAAAAACATCAAGCAATAAGATGGAATATTATATTTAAAAATTCATTATTATTTAGAGCTATCATTTTTTTTTTAAATCTTGGAAAAAAAACAAAGTATATGTCGGTACTAAAATCTGGAAGAATAATTCCAAAGTTACCCAGTTCGTTTTTGGAGAAAAATAGCAAGATGGTACTTGAAGATTTAGAGTGGGTTTGTAGTACAGTTGCTTACAACAAGAATTGCTTAAAAGATTCATTTAGATTAAAAAATAATAACAACAGTAAAGCTTTTTACGAAGATGTTTTTTTTAGTCATTCTCTGTATAAAAAGGGATATAGTTTAATTATAGACAGATCAATAATCGCTTATCATCCAGCTACTGCGCCAACAAACCTATCTACTTTTTTACAAACAATCCGATCACAATGGAAAATTGTAACTATATTTGATAATTCAATATTTTTATTTTTTATAGATGTATTTATCTTTTTTATTATACATGGTCTGAATGATTTAAAAGCAATTGCGAAAAATATAAAAAATAAATTATTATTGTAATTTTTAATCTTTATAATCAAATTTAATATTATGGTATTTATATGAAATTAAATTATTATTTTACATTAAAGGATGAATAAAAAAATTATTATATCTGCAGCAAACGGACCCATAATGAAAAGTTTGATTATGCAATTAAAAAAAAATAGATTTTATATTATTGGAATAGATAGTAATAGCTTTGGACTTGCAGATAGTTTTTGTGATGAATTTTATAAATCCCCCAAAGGAACAAGCAAAAATTTTCCAAAGTTTTTAAATAGAATTTCTCATAAAGCTGAAGCAATCTATTTATTTGTGGATGAAGAATTGGAAAATATTTCTAAAAATATTGAAAATTTTCCAAATTTAAAAAAAAAAGTAATTATATCACCAAAAGAAACAATTAATATTTGTAATAACAAAAATATTTTTTATAATTTTTTCAAAAAAAAAAATGTTAAACTACCATCATTAATATCCAAAAGTTTTAGCATTATTAAACCAGCTGTAGGAAGAGGTGGAAAAGATAGATTTACAACTAATGATAAGGCTATAATAAGTTTATTCAAAAAAAATTCAAAATATCTAGTACAAAAATATATACAAGGCGTAGAGTATACTGTTGATTGTGTTTTCGATAAAAATGGGTATTTAATATTCGCAATTCCGCGCAAAAGAATATTGGCACAAAATGTTAGTGTAATTGGAAAAGTAGTAAGGCATAAAAAATTAGTCAAAGAAATTCAAAAAATATCCTCGTATCTAAAGTTCTATGGCCCTACAAATTTTCAATTCATAGAAAACAAAAATGGAATTTGGCTTATAGAAATTAACCCGAGGTTATCAGGTAGTGTAATTTTTTCAATTAAAAGTGGATTTAATCCATTATTAATATCTTTTCGAATTCATAAGAATAAAAATATTAGTTTGCCAAAAAAAATAAAATACAATCAAGTACATTTCAGGTTTTGGGACTCGATTTCTCGATGAATTTAGCAAATCTTAAAAAAAAATTATTTAAATTTGATATTCTTATATTTGATCTTGATGATACTATTTATCCACAGAAAAATTATGATACGCCAGCTCTTTTTAGCGTAAGTAAGTTTATACAAAAAAAAACAAATTTAAAAATTTTAGATATTTTTAAAAAATTAAGAAAACTAAAGAAAATAAGGAGAGGAAATCCTCCAAAATTTTTATTTAATGTTTTTTTTAAAAATATAAAAATTAAATATAAAAATTCTATCGTTGTGAAATGTATCCGTTTATTTCAAAATTATAAATGTAAAGAATTAAAAAAATCGAAATCACTTAAGTACATAATTGAAAATTTATATAAGACAAAAATATTATTTCTAGTTACTAACGGAAATATAAAAAGGCAGAATAATAAAATAAAATATTTAAAAATTAGAAAATATTTTAAAAAAATATTTATTTTAGACGGGAAAAAAAAAAAAACAAAGCCATCTACTAATAATGTTAAGTCATTAGTTAAATTCATTAGCGATCATAAAGATTTAAAAGCTGTTTACATTGGTGACAATATTATTTCAGATAAAAAATTTGCTAAAAATCTGAAAATTTCGTATATCCATTTTGAATTTCCATCTAATTAGGTTAATGTAATTTTTATGAATTTTTCTAAAAATAATAAAATATTAGTTTTAGCGGCTCATCCGGATGATGAGGTTCTTGGTTGTGGAGGAACTTTGGCAATAGCATTAAAAAAAAAAGCAAGAGTAAAGATTGTTTTTTTCGGGGAAGGAGTTACTGCTAGGTACCAATTGGGAAAAGAAAATTCAGATAATGCCTTAAAGGCAATTAATGTAAGAGAAAATGAGGCAAGAAAAGCTCTCAATATACTTAAGATTAAAGATTACAAATTTGGCGATAAGTATTGTACCAAATTTGACAAATATCCTTTGGCTGTTTTCACTAAAGAGATAGAGGACGAAATAAAAAAATATACACCCGATATTATATTTACACACAATAGCAGAGACCTAAATATTGATCATGGTATAATACATAAAGCATCAATGATTGCATGCAGACCAAGTGCAAAATCCTCAGTAAAACAAATATATTCTTTTGAAGTACCATGTTCCTCTAATTGGATATTTGAAGATAAATTTAACCCAAATGTTTTTGTAGATATATCAAATACTATTCACCTAAAAAAAATTTCATTTATACAATACAAAAATGAGAATAGGCCATTTCCTTTCCCGAGATCAAAAATAGGCATAGATACACTTGCTAAATTTAGAGGAATGCAAAGTGGTTTAAAATTTGCCGAAGCATTTAAGCTGGAAAGATCCGTTCAAAAAAATTAGTTAAATCGATTAGTTAAATAAATGAGACTTATACTCATTGCCTAGCAATCTTGCAACTCCAGTTGCTATAGAGGAAATAAATCTAGCAATTTTATTTTTAGTTTTAAAAAATCTTACAGTTTTATTTATTTGATTTATTTCTCTAGAATTAAAATACTTTTTTAATTTTAAGGAATCAATAAAGTCAAATTTATTATATAGTAGTAATATTAAAATGTAGTTTATAATTTTATGTTTATCTTTTATGTTTTTATTAATAAATTCCGGATTTCTTAAATATAAAGCGTTAGCAAAAACACTTTGTCCATATCCAGAAAATTTCTTTCTTTCTTGACGGCTTATGTATGTAAAGTCGTTAAAATAAAATTTTTTTGAAATTAAATACTTGTTGATATCTCCATATAGCGGTTGTCCACAATAGACTTCCTGGAATTCAACTTCTATTTCCAACCCTAGTGCTTGTTTAATTGTATTGTATCCGCCTAGCAAAGCATTTAGTTCGGCACCTTGAATATCTAATTTTAAAAAATCTATTTTTTTTAATTTTAAATTGTCAATATGATTTGATTGATATTTTTCTTTTTTCTTTATAATAAATCTGTCAGAATGAGGATATAATTTTAAATATTTATAGTTGGGTTTTAGTAAAGAAGAAACTCCAGGGTTTTTGCATATATTTAAAACAGTGCTTTTTTGATTTGGCTTTCCAATTATCAAAGGAAATATCTCGCAAGATATACAATCTTTATTTTTGTTTTTAAAATCTTTGACAAGTTTAATGTTAGGTTCGCACCCATAAAATTTTAAGTATTTTTTTATTTTCTTCCACCTAGGCTCAATGTCGTAGCTTGAACCAAGATCTAAAAGAGATAGCCCATTATTATACGGCAATTTAGATATTTTATATGCAAAAACTTTAGTGTTAATTGTATCTGTATAGTTTAATAAATAAAAATATATTTTTTTTATAAAAGAAAAAATCATATAATACTTATATAGATAAAATTTATAACAAAAATGAAAAAGTTTAATGTATTTTACAGCTTCGCTTATACAGATTTTTTTTTACTTTTTTTTTTATTTATATTTTCTATACTTTTTTTAGCATACATTAAGTCAAAAATTAAATTATCTGATAATGTAACTTTTTTTTTATTTTTGTATCATAATTTAATTTTTTTAATTTACACTATTGATCAAATTTTTGTCGGAAATGATTCGCTATCATATTTCTTAAATTACAAAGGTTACGATCAGCTTGATCTTTATCCGGGTCAGATTTTTTTATATAAAATAGCAGGTTACTTTGGCTATTTGAATATTAGTATTCACGTTGTTAATTATATATTTTCCATTATTTCATTTATTCCATTTATTTTTTTCTTAAAGATTATTGAAAAATTGAAAATTTATGATCACTCTAAAATAGATTATTATCTAGTCATTTCTTTTTTATTTTTGCCATCTATTCATTTTTGGATCTCCGGTTATAGTAAAGACACTATTTCTTTTGTAATCATTTTTTTTATTACATATCTTTATTTAACAAGAGAAGATTTAAAGTTACCAAAAACTAATAATGTATTTTTTGTCTTTTTTATAATTTTTTTAACAATTTTATTGTATTTTGTGCGACCGCATTTAGCATTATTGATTTCAGTTTGTTGCTTTGCGTATCATTTGAAAGGAGTTAAATATTCATTTTTTAATTATAAATTTATTTTAATTATACTTCTTAGTATTCCAATTGTTTACTTTTTTTTAATTTCGGTTTTTAGTAGCAATTTAAGTTATGAAAATATTAGTAAAATTATTAATATTTACAGAAATATAATTACCGAAAACACAGGTAGCCAAATTTCATCTGAAACAAATTTTATACTCAAATTTATTTTGTACATATTTGCTCCAAATATTTTTTTTATTAATACTTTCAATCTCTATAATATCATTGTCATTGTTGAAAATACTTTTTTAATTATGTTCTTTATAAAGCTGTTTGAATTTAATTTTAGTACTATTAAGTTTTTAAGGTTTAATCTAATTATGACTTTACTATTTTTTTTCTCAATGACCATAATTACTTCTAATCTTGGAATATCAAATAGACAAAAATGGATGGTTTTCTTACCTTTGTTAACAGTTTTTTTATATGCTAGATTTTATCTAAAAAATTTAAAATCTTCTAGATAAATATTTGTAAAAAAAAATAGCGAAAATAATTAATAAACTTAAAATTAAACTACCAATAATTGAAAGAAAAAATAACTTTTTATCTTTATCAATTTTAATTCCATCTGAAAGAGATATAATTGAATACTTTATCTCCAGTTTTTCAGACAAAGTAATTAAACTCATATCTATTCCCAAATTTTTATATAGATAAGAAGTTTGCCCAAAAAGCAATGCAGCTGTCATATTATTATTTCCACTTCCTTCGAACAATTTATTTAATTCTTCCGTTTCTTTTTTTATTACATTCTTAATTTTCAAATCTAGTTCATCTATAGATTTTCTTGCTTCATTGGCTAATTGGGCGCATTCAATATTTTTTCCTTCAAACTCTAAATAGGGCATAGAAATTCTGGTAAATTTTATCTTTCCTTGAGATTTTAATTGATTGAGCATGTGCTCAAAATACCTATTCTCTTCAGATGACGGTAGCCTGGTTAGAATTTTATGTTCAGCGTAGCAATTGTTTGATTTAACAAAAATAAAGTATGTAAAAGAAAATAATTGAGGTATTAAAATAATTATAAAAATAATTTTTATTTTTTGTTTTATGAATTTTAAAAATGATAGTTCAACAGAATTTTTCATTGTTCATAATATTATATGAAAATTGCAATAATAGGTAGTGGTTTTTTTGGCATTGCATGTTCTTTACGTTTATCAAAAAAAAATAATATCGACCTGTATGAAGATAAATCTGATATTTTACAGCAAGCTTCGAGAAAAAATCAATTTAGATTTCATCTAGGATATCATTATCCTAGGTCAGACAAAACTGTTGAAGAAATAAAAAAATCAAATTCTTTTTTTAAAAATTATTACAAAGGAATTTTTTCAAATAAAACTAAAAACTTTTATGCAATTGCAAAACATAATTCTAAAACCTCGTTAAAAAAATTTTTGTATTTTGCAAAAAAACACAACTTATATTTAAAAAAAGTTAAAAACACCAGCAATGAATATCGTTCTGACTTTTATTTATCCAATGAAACAAATCTGAATTATTTTTCCTTTAAAAAAATTATAAAAAAAAAAATCAGTCGTAATAAAAATATTCAACTTTTTTTAAAAAAAAAATTTACAAAAAAACTTTTACCCAAATATGACAAAGTGATAGTTTGCTGTTATAGTAATAATAATAACATTCTCAATTCTCTAGGAGTAAAAAAAATTCATAAATTAAAATATGAGTTAATAGAAAAAATAGTAATTAAACTTCCAAAAAAGTATCAAAATAAAAGCTACATAGTTTTAGATGGTGAATTTGTATGTATTGACCCCTATTTGGGTACAGATTACCATTTGTTAAGTGATGTTAAATATTCAAAATTAGAAATTACCAAATCCCTTTTTCCGGATTTCAAAAATAAAAATACAAAATTTTTGAATAGAGGTCTCATTAAGATAAAAAAAAATAAGAATTTTTTTAATTTTATTAATAATTCAAAAAAATATTTGCCCTTTTTAAGCAACGCTAAATATATAGGATCTTTTTTTGTTGTAAGAGCGCTTTCGTTAAATAACAATTCAATTATCAAAGATGAAAGAATTAATTATATTAATCAATATGGAAAAATTTATTCCATTCTTGCTGGTAAATGGAATACCAGTGTGCGGGTTGCAAAAATTATTGAGAAAATATTAAATAATAAATGAAAAAAATCCTAATATTGGGTCACGGTGGTTATGTTGGTAGAAATCTAAAATTATTTTTGAAAAAAAAAAATTTTAAAGTTTTTACTTTGTCGAATAGGAATAATAAATTTTTTAAAAGTAATATTAAAAAAGTTAATATTATAATTAATTGTGTTGGTGAAAATTATAATACCTCTCTAATGAAAAGTTCAAATTTTGTTTACGTAAAAAAAATTTTGAAATTTATAAAGAAGTACAATAAAAATATTTTTTTAATTCATTTAAGTAGTTGCGCTGTTTATGGAGAGCTTTTTCATAATAATATTAATTTCGTAAATGCAAACTCTGAAACTAAACCAATATCTTTATATGCGATCACAAAGTTAAATGCAGAATTCTTGATAAAGAAAGCTTATGAAAATAAAGGGATTAAAGATTTTGTAATTATAAGGCCATCGCAAATAATTAGTGAAGATATGAAGTCATTTACGTATATGCAGTTGATTAAATATGTAAAAAAAAATTTATTTTTTTATATATCAAACTTAAAAGCTGTTAGAAACTATGTCCATATCAATGATTTAGTTAATTTTATTTATCAAATTTGCAATAAAAGGAGAGCATTTGGTAAAAATAATAAATTATTTGTAATATCAAGGTCCATTAAATTAATAGCATTGGTAAATTATATAAAAAAAAAATTGAAAATCAAATCCAAACAATTAATTTTACCAAAATTTTTTATTATTTTTATTACTAATATTATAAAATTTCTTTACCCCAAATTTCCTCTATCAGTCGGCATAATTTCTGGCCTGTCGTCAAGTGTTATTATTAAAAGTAATATTAAAAACTTTAAATTTAATTTTAATATTTTTGATCATTACATAAAATCTGTAATTAAATGAAAAAAAAATTATTTATTATTTCATCTTCTCATACAACGATTGATGCTTTTTTATTAAATCATATCAAGATTCTTAATTTTTATTTTGATGTTACTGTTATTTCTAATTTTTCTAATAATAATAAAGAAATTCCTGGAACACAAAAACATAGTATAAATTTTGATAGAAAGATAAATATATTAAGCGATTTGAAGGTTTTTTTTGATCTTGTATTTTATCAAATTAAAAATAGGCCAGACATTGTTTGGACAATTACTCCTAAAGCAGGTTTTTTGGGTATGTTATCCTCATTTATATTAAATATTAATTGTAGAATTCATATTTTTACAGGCCAGGTTTGGGCAAATAAAACTGGATTTTACAAATGGTTTTTAAAAAATATTGATAAAATTATTTTTAAAATTTCCAATATAGTTTTGTGCGATGGTCAAGAACAAAAAAAATTCCTAATATTAAATAATTTTAAAAAATGCATCCAAGTTATCGGAAAAGGCTCTGTCTGCGGAGTAGATTTACAAAGTTTTAAGCCATCGGGGGTTATAAGAAAAAAATATAGAAATAAACTCAAAATAAGCGAGAGTGAAATTGTTTTAATATATACTGGACGACTTTGCACTGAAAAAGGAATTTTGAATTTGGTAAATGTTTTTAATGAATTTAAGGATTTAAAAATTAAGCTACTGATTATTGGCAGAGATGAGGAGGGAATAAAAAAAAAATGTTTAAAAATTTTAAATAATAAAATTAGAAATGTTCACTTTATAAACTTTACTAATAATGTTGCTTCTTATTTAAATTGTGCTGATATTTTTTGCATGCCAAGTGAACGTGAGGGTTTTGGTGTTTCTGTAGCAGAGGCTATGGCCTGTGGACTGCCTGTTGTTGGTACTAACATATATGGATTAAAAGATTTATTAAAAAATAATTACAACTCAATTACTTATAACTCTGATAATATAGCAGGAATGAGTGAAGCTATCCTTAAATTAACTAAAAACAAAAAACTTAGATCACAGTTAGGAAAAAACGGTAGAAAATTAATAGTAAAATATTATGGTAAAGATAAAGTTGCAGAAGCTTACAAATTTTTTTTTAAATCACTTATTTAATAATTGCTTTTTTTTTTAATATATTTTTTGTTTTAATTCTTTTTATTTTTATTTTTCCTTTTTTTTTTTTAATTTATATATATTTATTTATC
>Ga0114976_10001854_pt1 | contig 13254 bp, 17 predicted proteins | sample S_130805_EF_Meta_FD_87319 | JGI IMG/M metagenome (GOLD analysis project Ga0114976, IMG submission 87319) | Freshwater microbial communities from Lake Simoncouche, Canada to study carbon cycling - S_130805_EF_MetaG | ecosystem: Environmental > Aquatic > Freshwater > Lake | place: Lake...
ATTTTTATCAGCACCTTTGTTTTTGGTAAGTTTGTTAACACTTTTTTCAAATTCTCTAAATGCAGTCAACAATCCAGAAATATGAAACTGAATGCTTTTGAAAAAAGCGCCCGAAAACATAAGCAATGTTTGGGCGCTTTGATCGAAAGAACTAGTGCTAGGCTGAAAAATACCTGTAATTGTATTAGATAGCAATTCTGCAGATTTGCTGAAGTCTTCATATGCTTTACTGCTATCAGTATTGCTAGCTCTAGGATCTAAATTAATTGCCATTTTGCTCTTCCCATTGTTTTTCTAATACAGAAATAGGTATCTTAAATAATTGACCTGTAGTAAAAAAGATTTGCTTTTCTTTTTCTAAATCTCTCACTTTGCGTACCTTATTTTTGGTTTCTAGTGTTTTCTTTTCTCCTTTGTTATTTCTATCTCCAATTATTAAGGTGTATATCTGATAATCTGTTAAATTTGCTATTTCATGTATTCTGTAAAAAAATGGCTCATCCATGAGCTGGGAATAAATTTGTGCTATCGGGATAACTGAATATTCTTGCCTTCCATGTTTAACTTTCAACTCGGAGGAGTTTGCTTTTGCAGAAAAGGGAAAGAACCGTCCAATACATTTTTAAGTAGAATATTAATTTCGAATGCGTGTTCTGCAATTAAATTACCACATTCTTCCACAGATACACCAGTCACACAATGCAATAAATAAGCAACACCATCTAATGTTGTTAAAAATGCTTGACAGACCTTTCCACCAAATGCATAATTACCACAAATAATCTTGTCAGAAATCGATCCATAAGCCAATGCAAATTCTTCATCCGTAAAACTATCTTTTTCTTTGCTCAGATTATCTTTTGCTCTTTTAATTAACATCTGTTCAATTTTGCTTTTAACACTTTGATCAATAAATTTTGCAGTTATTATTTTATCACCCAAAGTTACCTGCAATGGTTGACCTGCGTTGCCTAGATTTGTAGATACATTTGCTGAAGCGTCCATTTTTTTTCCTTTCAAAAATATGTCCTATGTTATTTATCTATGCAGCTAGCTTCTAAAAAATACCGCTTCTAATATTCTTTTTTAGACAAAGTACGAGCCGGGGATCGAAGAAGCTGAAAGTCCCACCATCTGTACACGCTAGCTGTATTAGACACCCCAAGGCAATTCGGCAACCAACGATGTCACAGTTGGTGTAAGTGGTTGCCAGCCCCTATTCTGAGATTCTCCTGGCAATGTATTATAATACAATACATAAGTTGCATCACCAGCCTCAAAGTTATAATTAACTTTACACTCCATACTTACATTATAAGAACTATTTACATTTAAATCTCTATTTATACTCATTAATGTTACTGGTATTGTAAAATTATATGTATTTACACCATTATTCCATGCTAATGTAACCTGCATTAACATTCCAATCCAAAAATTAAATAGATTGGTAGGTGTAATAAATCCAGATAGGCTTAAAGTACCTTCATAGCCACTTGGCATGAATTGTTTTACTTGCGATAGTGTATTAGTCCTTTCATATGGATCTACATCTAATTTAAGACTCCATTCATTAAATATTAAATTAGCGCTTGGTGTAAAATTTGGATACAACCAATATTCATTGGTGTTGCCCGGCGGCAACGCATAATTTTGCTGTGTCGCTGTTATTATGCCGTATTTTCCAGCCGCTACATAGGGTGTTGCCATATCTAATTTATCCCGAAGTCCACTGTATTAAGTCCGTATCATTAGGTCCATATGCTAAGAAGTTATCATTTGTGCCATCGATTAGTATGAAAACTGATGGGAATGGGGTGGTCGTAGTAGTCGTAGTACTAGTAGTTGTTGTGCTAGTTGTAGTTGTGCTAGTTGTAGTTGTGCTAGTTGTAGTTGTGCTAGTTGTAGTTGTGCTAGTTGTAGTTGTACTAGTAGTGGTTGTGCCTTTTCTTGTAGCTGTTACACCAGCTTGAACCACTGCAATATCTACCCAGTTAGTGTCGGCTAAAACAGTTTGAACCGGACTAGACATACTAATTAAATTGCCTCGTCCTAGCTGTCCTGTGCTATTAAGTCCGCATACCCATAGTTCGCCCAATGAGTTTAGTGCATAGGTGGCACTCCCTCTTGTTTTGGTTTTAACCCAGTTATTAGCTGTGCCGACCTGCACAGGAGAACTTATGTTTGCGACATTGCCTAAACCTAGCTGCCCGCTTGTATTTTGTCCCCAAGTCCATAATGTGCCATCAGTTTTAATGGCGGCAACATGGCTTTGCATGTCCGCCCATGACCAACTACCGGGAACTTGTACTGGACTACTTCTATTTATAGTGTTGTTTTGTCCGAGTTGTCCTAGTGAATTGTTTCCAGTTACCCATAATGTATTATCTGTTTTTAATAATACTAAATTTAGACCACTATTTGTTGCTATGCTTTTCCAATTAGAATCTACACCAATCTGAGATGGAGAATATCCATTACCTGCAGCCGTTACATACCATGTATTATTAGCGGTTCCTGTTCCAGTTCCCATCCAATATATTGTGCCATTATTTTTAATAGAATATAGTCTAATATTGCCAGGCTGGTTCCATGAAAACGCCCAATCTGTATCTGTGCCAATTTGAACTGGTGAACTATAAGCAACAGCATCAATTGAATTTAGTCCCCATTGCCATAATGTTCCATCTGTTTTAATACCAAATGACCAGTTTCCAATATTAAGCTGTTTCCAATTTGTGTCACTTCCAATTTGCACAGGACTGCTTCGGTATATTACATCGCCCAGTCCAAGCTCTCCACTGGTATTATATCCGCAAGAAAAAGCTTTACCATCGATTATAAATCCTTCAGCAAATAAAACTGCTAAACTATAAGGCAATTGCTGATAAGACCGTGTGTCACGATAAGTAGGAATTGATAGATTGCCTGTTGCAACATTGTTACCTAGTTGTCCATTGGTCTGAGCCCCCCAAACGAATAGGTCTGGCGTTGGCGTAGTAGTCGTCGTTGTAGTGGTTGTAGTTGTACTAGTAGTAGTTGTGGTGCTAGTAGTTGTAGTGGTGCTCGTAGTTGTTGTTGTACTAGTCGTTGTAGGTGCGGGCGTAGTCGTAGTTGTCGTTGTAGTAGTAGTCGTGGTAGTACTAGTTGTTGTAGGTGCGGGCGTAGTCGTAGTTGTTGTGGTAGTACTAGTAGTTGTCGGTGCGGGCGTAGTCGTAGTTGTTGTGGTAGTACTAGTAGTTGTGGTACTAGTTGTAGTTGTAGGTGCGGGCGTAGTCGTAGTTGTAGTTGTACTAGTAGTTGTAGTTGTAGTTGGAGCTACTGTAGTAGTCGTGCTGGTTGTAGTTGTAGTTGTAGTTGTAGGAGCTGCTGTTGTAGTTGTAGAAGTTGTTGTTGTTGTAGTGCTTGTGCTTGTTGTTGTGGTACTGGTTGTGGTTGTGGTTGTGGTTGGTGTTGGAGTTGTTGTTGTTGTGGTAGTACTAGTGCTAGTAGAAGTAGTAGTACTGGTCGTACTAGTGCTAGTAGTTGTAGTAGTTGTGGTAGGCAGAGGTGTTGTTCCAATTGTTCCTTTTCCAACAATAGCAATTTTAAAACTACATAATGTTAACTGATTATTATAAAATTCAATTGCATAATTAGAAACATCTACTAAAGAAGATACTCCATCTCCCAAAACAAATGCTTTATTTATATTAATTATGCCGCCAGCAGGCAAAAACCAGTCAACATTGTTTACTGGCATTTTTAATTGTATTTGTCCCGAATCTACAATTACTACTATGGCAATTACTTCAGTAAAATAATAAAACTGACCTACAAAGTTGTACAGATTCTGTAAATTTAAAACAGTAGAAGAACCTTGTGGTAAAGAATAATAATTTAAAAATATCTCATTGTATATAGCTGTATCATATTCAATAACACCTATGTTTGGATAATTATTGCTTTGATATGATGGATCAAATGGACTATTTTGATTTTCTTGTGTCCAAAATGCAAAACAATTTAATTTAATCTTGCTTAACATTAGATGGAATTTCCTATTATTGTAATTGAACAAGAAGCAATAGCATTATTTGCTTCGCTTATTAATATATTTTTACTTATATTTGTTACATTAGTTCCAGTAATATTAAACCATTGAAAAAATCCATTTGCATTTACTGATATCGATGAAGATGGTTCAAGAAACCAATTAAATCCATCTATAACTGCTGGTTCATATTTAATTTTCCCATCAATGCAAGCAATCATAATTCCCAAAACATTTGCGAATCCAAAATTGTTGCCAAAAATATCATACAAATCTGTCAAATCTATTGTTGTGCTATCACCAGCAATTAAATCTATGTCAGTAATATATACAGAATCACAATCGCAAGTAGTATATTCATTTACTTGTGATAGTATTTCTGTACCTTGTTTAGTCTGAAAAAAACTGCCGTTATCTTTATATTGTTGCCAAATAACGGCAGATTGCATTTTGGAAAATGTTAACATTAATCTCCATGATTATGGATCGACAGATGTAAGCGAAGTAGCTGAGAAATTCCATTCTAGAGCACCAGTTACATCATTTGTGTAACTGACATTACTAATTCTAAATGCTAAAGGCACAGTTGCTGCACTAGTATTTACTAAGCTCAGGGCCAAAGATGATGAAGGTGTGGCTCCACCAGCAATACCTAATGCCAAAGTAACTACTGCGCCTTCGCAAAATGCAGTTTCTGTTCCATCTGAATAGCCAGAACATTCTACATTAATTCTGCTAATGCCTGATATGACCTGCTGACGTGCATATGCATTGGAACCGCAGGTAAAATCTGAAGATCTGCTCATAAAATTCGTGACTGTAACGACATCGGTTTCAAATGTCGCTGACCAATCTTTCATGGCATATTCGACGGTATTAGCTTTTACACTTCCGCCTTTGCCCGATATAGCTAGTGGTGTCGGCATACTATGTTCTCCTGTTTAGACTACTGTTGAAGTTGCATTAATTGTAAATTCGTACTTGCCATCTACGGCAAGATTGTAAGCAAAACTATTTACTAGATATTTGCCTTCATATATTGTTGTTGGAGTCGCAAGACTATTACCCAGTGTTATAGTCACTACATCTCCTATTGCTGGATATGTAGCGCCAGTTAACATTGGTCCTGCACATGTAATTTCAGAACTGGTTATTCCAGCTACATTATCTTGTAATCCACCAGTACATGTGTGTGTGCTATCCACTGTTTCTGTAGGAATACTAACATCCCAATTGGTAACACATACAGATGTGGCACCAAAACTAATAGTTCCTGTCTTCCCGCTTATTACTGTAGGCATTTTCTTCTCCTAGTTTAAATTAACTCTTGGTTCCAATGTGCTGTAATTTGCCACAAATGTATTTACTTGGTATACACCTGTACTACCTTTATATGGTATATAAAGAGGGTCATTCATTGCAATATTAGTATCCCATACTTTAGTGTCATTAGTATTAGGCAATGTAACACCAGTTAATGCTTGTCTAATAGCTTCCCTCTGAATTAAATCTTTTTCTATATTAGTTTCATATTGTCTATTGCCAATTTGCACCAAACTTACAATAATCGAATAGTCATATGCTATATATCCGAATGCTTCAAATCTTATTTTTTCGCCTTCTAATGGTGCAATAACAACTAGAGGAAATGTATCAAGATCTAATGTAGTTGGTCTTTTTCTTACTACAGTATTAGGCAGACAACCACTTGCATCTAATCTGGATTTAACTGCAATTAATATTTCATATAATACACTGACACTTTGACAGCTAGGATTAGGTGTAGTAGTAACACAACTCATAATACATGCTCCCCAGCATCCATAACCGCTGTTAGCACCCACCTAGTTTCCCACGAGCGCTTGTTAAAGCCAATAATGCGATAGTTACTTGCGCCAACTGTTAACAAAGCATTGTTCTGAAATGGAAAATCAGCTTCTAAATTCCAAACACAAAACTTTGTATCAGCACTTTGCAATGCTATGTCTTGCTGTTCATCAGGCTCATCTACATTTGGATACACTTTTACATAATTAAATAAAAAGGTATTTCCAGACAAATCTACATATGTTGCAGATACTAGATTGTCAAAAAACAAATAGTCAGCATCAATATCTAGAGTTTTTGCCATTAATATACCACATATGTGTATGTAATATGACCACCAATATTAGCTGCACCAGAAAGATTTATAACCAATCCTGCATTAGGACTAGTTTCCATCAATCCAAATGGAGTTTGATAGCTTCCAGCACCCGGAGCAGAAGAAATACCACCATATGATGCTAATGGCAATGGACCACTAAGAGAAGTACCTGCAGTATCTTTCCATGTAAATATAACATCAGCATCAGTAATTACAACGTATTCGTGTAATCTTACTTTTTTACCAGCAACAGCAGGTATGATAATAGTGTCACCAGATGCTGTAACAGTAACATTTGCGTATAACATTAAATCTCCTTAAAACATTCTTGCTTTTGTAATTGCTTGATATGGAATATTAATTTGTTGTCTTACCTTTAACAAAGTTTCCATTTTGTCTATTAATGTAGATAGATAACTAGACCAATCTACCTGTTGTCCATCCACACTATAACTAGGTTTAGGATTTTCTGTGGCTTCTTTGATTTGTAGCGCCAAAGCATCGACTGCCAATTGTATATTGTCTTGTGGGCTTGCCATTTATTTTCCTTCTAACGGTGTCCATTCGCCTACTGTAAATTCAGCATCACTTCTCAATGGTGAAATCATTAAATCTGTCCTATATTGATTGATTGCTTCTCTTTCCGTTACAAATCTGTAAATTCTTTTTGGAAGATTTTTGTACTGCACTTCAAACAACTTAACATCATTCATTTCATTTTCCATTTTTTTAATCTTTGCCATTTTGTTTCCTCGATCTGGCTGATGGGGGATACATAGGTCGGTTTGCAAAAAATAACAACAAATGATCCCACACACCAGTTGCTTACTGTATAGTTTATCTGATTTACAAAAGAACAAAGCCCCCGGAAATTCGAGGGCTTTGTTCAATTTAAATTTAAATTAAATATTAAGTGTTGTAGGACTTAATGATGTGCCAAGGACTGATAACTGCAGGTGTGCCACGATAGAAGCTAAAGTAGCTAGCTACTAAACCTTGGTTCAAGGCATTGTAGTTATTAGCACTTGCAGTTTGTGTGGTAAGAGGAATGCCACTCATCCAAGCAAAAGCCTTGCTGGTGTCGATTAAGAAGAAAGTCTGATTGGCTTTAGCATAATCAGAGCTTACACCTTGCTCAACCAATTGTTGTTCAAGCAATGGAGTCGTCACAACATTAAACATACCAGACATTGGATTGCTTGGTGTGTTGCTGACGTTCAATGGGTTGGCATTGGTCTGAGCAGGAGCGCCAGTAGCAATAGGCGCAGTACGCCTTTCTGTCATTGTTGCATTTAGAATCAAATTCGCTGTTGGAACTTGAGCCTGTGTGACTAATAGAAGATTTGGTTGGATGAGCAACCTAGTTTTAAGATCAGGATCGGTGTTTCTGTAGAGCTGTGTTAGGCAGTTCTGTAGAGAAACCCAGTCTTGCAGCGGATTGGCGCTCAATACTGAATTGAAACCAATTGTTGCTGATTGATCAGAGTAATAGGTATAGTTGCTGCCGTTCCAGTTGAATACGGGGGCGGCAGAACCACCGATGACAGCGTTTAGGATGTCTAATTCTCTTTGATATCCAAGCCAGTAGCCAATTTCTGAGCACTGACGGAGTAGATCATTAGATAGATCATAAAGAACAGCTTCTCTGGTCACATCGACAGCAAGTGCATTTTCGTACAATTCAGGTGTCTGAACATAACGACCAAAAGGCTGTGCTCTTGGGAATTGTTCGCCGGGAGCACGACGAGCAGAACGAGGTCCAAGACCTGACATGCTGATCATCTTTTGTCCGTTTAGACGAGTGTCAATGGTTTTCACTAGGCTATCGCCAATGAAAGAAGGATTCTTGAAAGATTCAAGAACTCTAACTTCGATTAGACCACCAGTTACCGCTGTGAAAGCGTTGATGGCTGCATAAGCGGAAGCATCGACAGGTGCGCCAACGGCTTCAGCAAATCTTGATCCTGATTCAGCTTCCAATTCTTGACCTTGAAGGTTCAGATTGGCAACTTCAGCTGTGGATCCCGGATCAGCAAAACGATGGATGTAATCGCCCATCAAACCTTCGGCCAAAGCTCTCAAAGAGAACTGCTCAGGAGAAATCTGCTGATTGCGGACTTCTTTTTGACCATTTTTGTCTTTGTAGGGGTTGCCAATCTCGTCGCAAAGTCCGAGCATGTGCTTCATTTCATTTACAAATCGTTTGGCACCGTTAGATTGCTTCTGACGGCTCTCCCATAACGATTTAATTTTAATTGGATTAACTGACATTTTCTATACTCCTAGTTTAAATTAGTTGAAATCTGCGAATCTGTAAGGACTGTACTTGCCAATTAAACGGCAACGTACTTGGGTAACTGTTTGACCACTGTAATCAGACAAAATATATCCGATAATTTGTGCTGTTGTAGTATTTAAAGCAACGTTGTTGGCGGATCCTACAACAGGACCTACTGTATCGCCAAAATCAGCAGAGCTTGTTGAGGCAATGTCTGCAAGGTAAATTGGGTTCATTTCGACTGTTAAACCCTGTTTAGGTGCTGGGTAGATAGGAAAACCTGGACTTGTATCAGCTGCGAGCTTGCCTTGTAAAGCCGCTCCAACAAAGCTAGCTGCAATGTTAGCAACGCTATCAGTAACGCCTGCAACAGATACATTCACAGGAACCAATTCTTTATTGGTTGAGTCCCAACAAACCAAATCACCAACTTGAAATGCATAGCTTGCGCTCGCAGGTAAGGCAACAACTGTGCCATCGGCAGGTAGAACAAATCTCCATCCAGCAAAAATAGTACTCATAATTAATAACCCCTTCTTTTTTTAGTTTAAAAGCCAATTAGCAATATCCTTGATATTTGTTTCCTTTTTCTCAGGACCTCTAGGTCCATATGTTTTTACATTTTCTAGTTTAGCTTCAGCTAATCTACGAATTGTTTTGATGGCTAAATCTTTATTCATTTCAGATAGATCTTCTACAAGATCAACATCAGGTTTGATATTAGCTGCATGACAATATTCAAGAATCAATTCTTTTGAAGCAACTTGCTTAACAGATTCCTTTTTCTTATCATCTTTTTTCATGTCATCTTCTTCTTCTTCCATGTCATCATCTTTGTTGTCTTCTTCTTCCATGTCATCTTCTTCCTTTTTTTCATCCTTGTCATCTTTTTTCATGTCCATGTCCATGTTTTCTTTTTTCTCATCCTTGTCGGTTGGTTCTTTTTCTTTATCATCCATTTCTTTTTTTTTCTTGTCATCCATATCAATTTCTTTTTCTGACTCGTATGGAGATACTCCTTCTAGAATATCTTTTTCTACTTTTTTCATGATGCTTCCTTCAGCTAGAGATGAAACGGTTGCAGGCGTGGCTACTAAATCCACACTCAACACCTTTGTTAATTTTGTAATTTCAAATATACCATTTTTGTTTTTTTTGACTTCACCTTCTGCGGTGTGGGAAAAACCAAAGCTGTCAGATAGTCGTTCTGCAGCTTCAAAAATTCTTTCGCTCATTGGATGACTTTTTAGCAGTTCGAAATCACCCATTAGACCAGAACCTTCGACATATCTTACATTGATTATTCTTCCGAGACGATCTTCAATTTTTCTTTGATCATCATTGTTTAATAAATGATTTGCAAACACAGGAACTTGTTCATATAGATTCTGTGCTACAGCCTCTTTCATCGTTGAAGGAGGATAATATCTATTATTATTTGATTTGTATCCAAGAATCTTTACATTACGTATTATTCCAGCATCTCTATCGACTACTAAGCCATTGCCAGAGACTATGCTATTTTCTAATAATATATTATGTTTGCGCATATATCGTATTTATCTAGCAAGATAGAGATTTTGGTTTAATCTTAATCCTGTTTAACTTCACTATCATTTTTTTCATCTGCTTGAGCCTCATCTTCAAGCGCATCATCAATACCATTTTGATTAAGATCCTTTTCTTTTTGCAACAGATCTTGCTCAGCATCATAGTCCAATCCAAATTCTGCAGCGATACTTCTCTTACTCTTGATTCCCATCTCATTTAAAGCCTTATTTACTTCTATTTCATTCTTAACATCTCTTACGACTGTGCTAGGAGGACTAATATTAATAGTTATATTGTTTCTCCAGTCTAATGGCAAATCTCCAATAATAGCAAAATTATCCAGTGCCTTTGTAATAATATTCATGAAATGGCGCTTCAATTCATGCTGTTTGCGCTGGCAACATCTAAGAAACGGAGATTCAGCAGTAAGACTAGAAGCATAATTGTGCTGAGCTGTATGACCACTCATGATCCACGTCGGTGCATTCCATCTACGTCCAGCCTTTTGTAAAATTGCATCTAATGCACCTATATACTTGTCTATATTTCCAGCACTTGGCGGATCTATATACTGCATTGTTTTAGGAATATCATAGACTCCGGCACCAGTAACACCCTGAAATCCTTTAAATGCCTGTGGAGCATTGTACGCAACGTTCTGATATGGAATATTTTGCGGTATTTGACTCTGCAGGAATGCATCTATATCAGTGGCAGTAGCTGTTTCATGCTGGCGAATCAGTGTAATCGCTGCACCAGCAGCACTATTACTCGCTATATTAGATGCTAATGTAGCTGCCAATGTCAGGCTTTCCAGTGTATCGAAACAAATACTAGGCAATCCACGCAATGTATTACCTGTTGAATTACATTTTAAAAATTCAACTTTCTCTGATGGTAGATAAATTCTGTCTATAGTACCATCTAGCTTCCAATCTAAAACTCCATATCCCTTAATGTCATTAATGTTATCAGGATCAGTATATATACCAGACCAATTCCAAGGTTCATCATTAGTTTCCGCTTCGCTAATTGGCTGCACCCATTCAGGCTCAATCCAACCAAGTCGCAGTCCTTCTTTTGTCATAAAGTATCTTATAAACACTTCACCATCTACTTCACTGCGGACATATGTTTCAGATTGTATGTTCAAGAAGTTAATATTGTCCATCCATATATTCAACAAATCCTGAACAAAATCAGCAAAATCATTATCTGTATCACTGCTTATCTTTACACTAAATCCATCGCCAATAACATAACTGGTCAATCCATTAATCAGTCCAGTAGCATATGCATTTGTCTGCGCTGCCCACCTACTATTAGCCCTGTATGCCAACAAATCAGCTAAGCTACGTAAAAAGGGATAATTATATCCCATCGCCCGATCTCTAGCACTGCTTAATGGCGCTATACCTACAGAACCACTGTACAGATTATAAACCTGACTAATGTTGTCTGCATATATCTCCGGAGGAAGGAAAAAGGATCCAAATCCTCCGCCAATGTAATTTTCTTTTATCTTTTTAGGTTGCTCTTTTTTAAAAAGATTGAAAAAATTCTCTAATAGTCCCATTATTGTGCCTCTGTGTAGTTTATACTATGCTGCCATAGAATTTTCTGGCTCTATTGTTGCAAACTGCAATCAAGATTCTTAAACATTGTTCCAAAGCATCAGGTCCATCATCATGACTACCGACAGGAAATTGCTTCAATTGCTTCAATAATTCAGCATTACCTCGACTTTTAACGAATCTAAAATGCCCTTTTTCTATATATGGTCCCAGTCTGCGAATTCTTACTTCCTTGTTTATATTATTTTTTAAAGGAATAACAGGTATTTGAACTCCACTAGCCCTTAATTTATCACTTAATTGATTCACTAAAAGACTCTGAAACAAATTCGCCTCTACTGTGATTGCTTCTGCATCACACTTTTTGGCAAACTCTACAGTAGTCTGCAACATATTTTCTATACTCATCCTGTCCACAATACTATCTACATGCAGTAATTGGTCCAAACCCCTCGCTATACAGACTATTCCAGCAAAATCTCCATTCTTAGTTCCAGCACCTATAGAAGGATCAAGCGCAATAACCGTACCAGTCCTCTGATCCAAACTGGGCAAATTATCTTCCATAATAGTCTCAGGAAATAAACTAGGATTCCATTCATTAGTACCAGCATGTTGTGGATTCTGCTGATATAGACTTTGCCACTCCCTGTTCCCAATACTAAGCTTAATTTGCTGGTAATCAGCTTCTGTAAACTTATCCACCCAAAGACTCTCGCCCACTTTCCTTGAATCATAATAAGACAAAGGAACTTCCGCTATCGCAGGCAAAGTAATACATTCCCACTGATCAGCACCCAAATCAGAACCTGCTATGTCTATCATCTCGCCAACCAAATCTTCAGGATGCCATCTAGTTTGAATAATTATTATTCTCGCATCTTTCTCAGCTCTGGTTCTTAATACCGATTTATACCACTCTGAGATTGAATTTCTAGTCGAAAGGCTATCAGCTTCCTCCCGATTCTTATAAGGATCATCTACAATGAGCCAATTAGCTCCCATTCCTGTAATAGCACCACCAAAACCCGATGCTTTATAATAGCCGCCTTCTTGAAGCTCAAAGAAATCTGCAGCATTTTTGTACTTGCCTAGGTTCTTATTACCACTAGAAGAAGGTATTCGTGTACCAAAAATCCTTTTATACTCATCACTTTCCATGATTCTTTTTACATCTCTTGCTATTTTTGAAGCAAAAGTTTGATTATATGTAGTTGCTATGATTTGATGTTTGGGATTTAAGCCCAACAAAAATGCCGGTAAATGCCGGGAAATGAGCTGGGATTTCCCTGTTCGGGGAGGAACACTCACTAAAAGGCGGCGAATGGCGTGGGGATTGCTACGAGCTAACAACATTCTATGTATAAAGTCACAGATTAATTTGTGATGCCAGTTCTCCCGGTATTCCTGCATGACATATTTTGAAAAGCCAGACAAAGAAACTCTCGCTTCTTGTCTGGCTAATAATTCTTGTTTTGCCTGTGTTATGTGATTCGGAGCAGGCTCGATGTCACTCTTCTGGGTTTTCGCCATATTCTTCTATTCTCTTTTTTTCCAGTTGATCTTTATGTCCTTCGATTCTCTTTTCGATCTTGTTAACTTCTATTTCGACTAATTTTGAAAGCTCGTCATCTGTCATCTGGTTAATATCTTTTTTAAGAACTGGCGTAAG
>Ga0114976_10001857_pt1 | contig 13246 bp, 5 predicted proteins | sample S_130805_EF_Meta_FD_87319 | JGI IMG/M metagenome (GOLD analysis project Ga0114976, IMG submission 87319) | Freshwater microbial communities from Lake Simoncouche, Canada to study carbon cycling - S_130805_EF_MetaG | ecosystem: Environmental > Aquatic > Freshwater > Lake | place: Lake...
AACAAATGAATGATTTACCTGCTCCTGATTCACCAGCGAATGCTGTAATTCTGTTTGTTGCAAAACCACCACCTAATAGTTTTCCTGATAATGCTGCGTCTAATAGATAGACGCCGGTCGTTATGAATTTTTTTTCTTTAATTTCCTTTTCTATTTGAATAGGAATAGATTTTGCAATATTATCAAGTATAACCCCAACTTTTGAGAATTCAAATTTTTTTACTTCTTTCTTTTCTTGTTTTGCCATCTTCTTAGATTATTTTTATAATTTATATATAAATATATTATTCTCCCCTTTTGACTTTTTTAAATTTTATTGATAATAAATTCAAAGTATTTTATTAAGGGTGGAAATATATTTTATATATACTATATGACTAAACAGGAATTTTTAGATAGAGCTAGAGAAAAACATGGATATAAATATCAATATCCAACTTTGACCGATAAAATATTATCTCAGGATGATATAGACGTAGTGTATGATGGTGTTACTTATAGGCAAAAAGTGGTTAAACACATACTTTTAGGTAGATGTCCAGAAAAGAATACACATACGAAAACAACAGAAGAATTTATCAAGGAATCCAAAAGTATTTGGGGAGAAGATAAATATGATTACAGTTTAACCAAATATAATGGAGCTTTGAAGAATATTAAAATAATATACGATGGTGTTGTATTTGAACAGATTGCATCGAGTCATCTTAGATCTGCAGTAGAATTAAATATGAATCAAGAATGGTTTATTAAAAAAGCAAAAGATAAATGGGGTAAAGATAAATATGATTACTCATTGGTTGAGTATAAGAATTGCAAATCAAAGGTAAAGATAATCTATAATAAAACTGGTGAAATATTTGAACAGACACCGTCTCTTCATTTGTCTGCAGCACCGGAAAAAAGATCTATTAAAAAAACAACTGAAGAATTTGTGAATCAATGTGAAAAAATACACAACTATAAATATTCATATGACAAGACGATCTACACAAAGGCGTCGGATAAAGTAATAATAAAATGTATCAAACATAGTTACTTTGAACAAGTTGCAAACTCTCATTTTATGGGAATGGGTTGCAAACGATGTGCTTGTGAGTTAGAAAGAGATATAAAGACAAAAAAGAACACCGAACAGTTTATAAACGAGGCAAAGGAAGTTTGGGATGACAAGTATGACTACTCATTAGTTGAGTATAAAAATGCCAAAACTAAAGTTAAAATAATCTTCGACGGTATAATATATGAACAATTACCGGGTAGTCATTTGAAATATCCATGTGAGAGTTTTCTTAATAATGAAATATTTCTTATTAGAGCAAAAAGAAAATGGGGAGATAAGTATGATTATTCATTGGTTAATTTCAAAGGATGTAATTCTTCATTAAAAATAATCTACAAAGATGTGATTTATGACCAATTACCACATAATCATTTAATATACGCTCCTGAAAGAAGAAATACAAAAAATACGGATGAATTCATAGATCAGGCAGTAAACTATCATGGTCATAAGTATGATTATTCATTGGTAACATATATAAATGATAGGAACAAAGTTTCTATTCTATGTAAAGAACATGGTATTTTTTATCAAACACCAAGTGTTCATATGAGAAGTGGATGTCCGGTTTGTTCAGAGTCAAAAGGAGAAAGAGAAATTAGAAAGTATCTTGATGGGTTTAAAATACTTTATGAGAAAGAATATAAATTCAAAGACTGTAGAAATATTTTACCACTTAGATATGATTTCTACCTACCTAAATATAGAACTGTAATAGAGTTTGATGGAATTCAACATTATGAACCAGTAGAGCATTTCGGCGGATTAAAAGCATATGAATCATTAAAAGTAAACGATAAAATTAAAAATGATTATTGTGAAGATAATTTCATTGATTTGATTCGTATTAGATATGACCAGGTAGATAGGATATTTGATATTTTGAAAGAGAGTCTTAAAAATAAGATTTAATTATTCAATACTCCTAAAACTTTATCTAAATTTTCTAAATTGAAACCTTGAAGTGGTGTTCCACCGTTTTTTAAATAATTAAAATATAGTCCTTGATATTCATCGTAAGTGACTGCTTTTCCGAATATATCAGAATAGATAATATCTACTAGTCCTACACTTTTCATAGGTGAGTTATCTTCTTCACCGTAGTTTGGACCGGTGTGTCCAACTAATTCAGTTCCTGATATTGCTTCTAAAAAGGATTTATAATTTTTTATCTTCATTTATTTTGCTGAGATTTTTTCGTAAAACTCGTCTGATTTTTCTAATGTATATATATTCTTCTTCAGATTATAATTGATATTATAGAGGAAATTGTCTTTCATTTTGAAGACTTGTTTGTTTTTAAACTTCAAAATAGTTAGTTCATTTTCATAATCATTCGATGTATCTATTATAGATTGTCCTATTTTACCATCTCTATCTTCTAGTTCACAAATGATTGTTTTATTTTTATTAATTATATCATTAATTTTTTCGGTAGCAGTTTGTCTTGAAAGCAGTGAAAAGCTTTTCAAATCATCATTTTGTATGCTTTCAAACGTTTCTAAAAAGTTCTTTTCGTTTGAATTTATAGATTTGCGTTTAGATATCTTTTCTAAGATACTATTCAATTCTATTTCTTTTAAATTTTCAGGTAATTTAAAAGATGAAAAAATTCTCCTCAAATTCTTGACTGGCATAACTTTAATTCGTTTTATTAATTATATATTAAGAAATAAACCTATTATTTATATATACTCTGTAAATTAAAGTTATTTAATGGATAGAGAATTAATAGAAGGTCTAAGTAATTTATCCGCGTCTCTTGATAAGATATCAGAGGCACTCTCAAAACGCGAAGAGCCAAAATCAGCGACAGCCGCTGCTTTGAAAATGGGTCAATTTGAGAAGCAGATAAAGGAGATCAGCATGAGTATTATTGAAGTTAAGAAAGATACTCAGAAGTTGTTAGATCAACAGGATACTATTATTAAAATTCTCAAGAAACAATCTACACAAACTGTTAGATCAGAGGAGAAAAGGACTAAACCTACAACTCAGACAACAGTAGTTGAAGTATCTAAACAAAAAAAAGAAGAGCGAGAATCTAAACCTGTCGAGAAGTCCAATCCTGTAAGTCAAAGACCAACAACTGTAGAAGTTTCAAAGCAGAAAAAAGAAGAGAGAGAATCTAAACCTGTTGAGAAGTCTAAGCCTGTAAGTCAAAGACCGACAACTGTTGAAGTATCTAAACAAAAGACAGACGAAAGAGAGATCAGAGAAAAGAGAGAAGATAAGGATAATAGTTCTTTTTTCTCTAAGATGAGAACTTCTTTTTCTTCAGTGTTTGATATATTCAAGCAAAAGAAAGAAGAGAGAAAAGAAAAGTCGGAAGACAAGAAGGTCAAGACTGTTACTGAAAAACCAACAACTGTCGAAGTTTCAAAACAGAAAAAGGAAGAAAGAGTTGATAAACAACAAGATAGAAAAGTTAAAACAGTTACTGAAAAACCAACAACTGTCGAAGTTTCAAAGCAGAAAAAGGAAGAACGAACTGACAAACCACAAGACAAGAAGGTCAAGACTGTAAGTGAAAAACCAACAACTGTCGAAGTTTCAAAGCAGAAAAAGGAAGAACGAACTGACAAACCACAAGATAAAAAAGTTAAAAGAGTTTCAGATGGAAAGCCTGTAACTGAAGAAGTAGCAAAAGAGAAAGGTGAAGAGAGAAAGGAAGAAAAGAAGAAATCCGGACTATTTGGAGGCATTGATTCCAAAAAGATTAAAGATGGTGTTGCCACTATTCTACTTATAGCGGTTGGTATTGTGGCTATTGGATTAGCCCTTAAAGTAGTAGGTAAAGTTGATTTTGTCTCAGTTATGGCACTTGCCCTAGCACTACCCCTGATTGCATTCGCATTTCAAAAGATAGCGGCAACAAATATTGATGCTAAGAAAATACCTGCGATGATACTTGGTTTAGTTGGTTTTTCAACAGCTATAATGTTATCATCATTTATTCTGAGTAAGGTCAGACCAATAGGTTTTGCTCAGGCGATAACTGCGATATTAATAGGTGGTGTATTTTCTGCCCTATCATTCGGTTTACCAAAAATATTAAGAGCATTCTCAAAAATGAGCTTACTTGGAGGAGTAAAAGCTGTACTATTTATGCCTCTTGTTCTTCTTGCGATATCTACTGCCATAGCACTATCCTCTTATGCTCTTTCAATGGTCAAGCCTATTGGGATATTTCAAGCTATGTCTGCAATAATGATTGCCGGTGTATTCTCGGTTTTAGCATTTGGACTTGGTAAATTGATAAGAGGATTTAGAGGAATCGATCCAGTCACTGCATATGCTGCTGCTAAGATGATGCCAATAGTTTTGATTGGAGTTATTGCTTTATTTCCTATTGCTTCTTATTTATTATCGGCAATTAAACCAATCGGATTCTTCCAGGCCTTGACAGCAATAATGATTGCTGGTGTATTTACTATACTTTCTTTTGGAGTGGGTAAGATAATTAGTGCGTTTAGAGGGATCAATCCAGCAACTGCACTTACTGCCGCTGCTATAATGCCAGTAGTTTTTATTGCACTTTCTTTCTCTATAATGATGGCTTCATATTTCTTAGGTAATGTGAAAGTCATAGGAATATTCCAGGCACTTACCGCAATTGCAATCTCAATAGTATTTGTGGCTCTATCTTTTGGACTTGCCAAAATATTACCAGCTTTCAGAAGATTATCCACAGCTGACGTGGCTAGGGCTACAATAGCGATGCCTGCAATATTTACAGCGTTATCATTCGCGATAATGATTTCATCTTACTTTATATCTGCTGTAAAACCGATTGGATTTGCACAATTTCTTACAGCACTTGGTATATCAATACTCTTTGTAGGTTTTGCATTCGCGACAAAACTTGCTGTAAAGGGATTAAGAGGAGTTACTACCGCTCAAACGATCAGTGCTATGAAGACTCTTCTAATCGTTGCAACTACGATTGCAATCGCTAGTTTTATTGTGGCATTAACACCTGAAATACCTTTAAAGAAGGTAATACAATTTGGTCTGTTAGGAGTTGGTTTAGGGTTAACAACTATTGCTATGGCAATAGCAATTAAAACGATAAAGAAAATAGGAGTTTCTGTAAAAGATGTTCTTACAGGAGGTCTAATAATATTAGGAATTGCGACAACGATCGCAATATCATCTATAATTTTAAACATAGGAAGATATGAAAAGTATCCAAGTTGGAAATGGGCAGTTGGTGTAGGACTTACACTCGTTGCATTTGGTTTAGCGGCCGTTGTTTTAGGTTCAATAGCAATGAGTGGTGTTGGTGCACTTGCAATTCTTGCTGGTCTCGCTTCAATTCTAGCAATCGCAGGAACAATAGTACTTGTTGATAAAATAATTGCAGTTGGTAAATATGACAAGTATCCAGGATTGAAATGGGGATTGGGAGTTGGTGCATCTATGGTTGGATTTGGTCTCTCTGCACTAGCTTTGGGAACCGCTATAGTTGCTACTGGGGGACTCGGTGCAATTGCAATAGCTGCTGGGTTACTAGCAGTGATTGGAATTGCAGAAACTGTAGTCAAAGTAGATAAAGTTATTGCAAAAGGAAGTTATACTAAATACCCAGGCGTTCGATGGATCTTAGGAGTAGGTGCATCAATGCTTGGATTTGGACTTGCTGCACTTGCTCTAGGTACTGCGATAGTTGCAACGGTCGGAATCGGTGCGATTGCGATCAAGTCTGGTTTGTGGGCTATTGAAGGTATTGCAAAAACTGTTGTAAAAACAGACAAGATACTATCAACAGGTAGTTACACTAAATATCCTGCTGCTGGATGGATTTTAGGAGTCGGTGCTTCAATGGTTGGGTTCGGACTTGCTGCCATTACACTTGGTGGTGTAATAGTCGGAACTTTGGGACTTGGGGGACTTGCTATTAAAGCCGGACTTTCTGCAGTAGAATCAATAGCTAAAACAATTGTTAAAACTGATAAGATTCTAAGTGCAGGTTCGTATAGCAAATTCCCAGATGCTAAATGGGCATTCACTGTAGGTGGTATTATTACTGCATTTTCTACAGCAGTTTTATTATTAGGAGCGGTTAGTTCTGGAGGTGGATTGATGCAGAAATTGAGTCTTGGACTCGTGAAGAATCCAATAAACTCCGGTATAGATGCAATCAAGCAAATTGCTAAGGCAATTGTCGATGTAGATAAAATACTTGCACAGGGTAGTTATACGAAGGGTCCAAACCCAGAATGGGCAAAAGGAATATCTTCTACTTTAGGAGCATTTACTCCAATTTATAAAATGCTACTTGTTGAAAAGCTTATGAGTTTCTTCGGTGGAGGTGTTTCAGCAAATGACTTCTCTAAAGCTATTAAAGTAATATCTGGAGGTATTGTTGATTCGGCAAAAACATTTGAAAAGGCTCAAGTTTCATTTAAAAACGGACCTCCAGTGGAATGGTCTAAAGGTGTTAGTAGGTCATTAGCGGCTTTTCAACCAATATATGAATTATTATTGAAAAATTCAGGATGGTGGAAAAGTGGTGTTGACCCAAAGATGTTCGCTCAAGCAATAATTACAATAACCAATGGAATAGTAACAGCTGCAAAGTCCTTTGGCAGTGCGGCAGTTGCTTTCAAAAATGGACCTCCAGTTGCTTGGTCAGAGGGAGTTAGTAAATCACTTGCGGCTTTTCAACCTATCTATGAACTTTTATTAAAGAATACTGGATGGTGGAAGAGTGGTGTTGATCCTAAAATGTTCGCACAAGCAATTTTGACAATTACTGGTGGTATAGTAACAGCCGCTAAAGCTTTTGGCAGTGCATCGGTCGCATTTAAGAACGGACCTCCAGTTGCATGGGCTGATGGTGTAAGTAAGGCGTTAAGTGCGTTTCAACCCGTATATGAATTATTATTAAAGAATACAGGATGGTGGAAGAGTGGTGTTGATCCAAAAATGTTTTCACAGGCTATTGTGACTATAACCGGTGGTGTGGTGACGGCAGCTAAAGCATTTGGAAGTGCTGCAGTCGCATTCAAGAACGGTCCACCAATTCAATGGGCTGAAGGTGTGAGTAAATCTCTGAGTGCCTTTCAACCCGTATATGAATTATTATTAAAGAATACAGGATGGTGGAAAAGTGGTGTTGATCCTAAAATGTTTGCACAAGCTATTGTGACTATTACTGGTGGTATAGTGACTTCTGCGAAGGCGTTTGGAAGTGCAGCAGTTGCTTTCAAAAACGGTCCCCCTGTTCAATGGGCTGAGGGAGTGGGTAAAGCTCTTAGTGCATTCCAACCAATTTATGAACTTTTAGTAAGAAATTCATCTTGGTGGACTAAAAGTATCGATCCTAAGAAATTTGCGGAAGCAATTGTAACAATAACTAATGGTATTGTTACAGCTGGTAAAAATTTTGGAAACGCGACGGTTGCATTCAAAAATGGACCATCAGTTCAATGGTCTCTAGGTGTTTCTACCGCACTCGCCGCATTCCAACCAATTTACGAACTTTTAGTAAGAAATTCGTCTTGGTGGAAAAAGAGTATTGACCCTAAACAATTTGCAGATGCGATAGTTACTATAACCAATGGTATTGTAACAGCTGGTAAAAGTTTTGGAAATGCCTCAGTGGCTTTCAAAAATGGACCACCTGTTCAATGGGCTGAAGGAGTTGGGAAAGCACTTGCCGTTTTCCAGCCAATTTATGAAATGTTAGTTAGGAACTCATCTTGGTGGAAAACAAGTGTAGATCCTAAAGCTTACGCACAGGCCATTCGAACAATATCACAGGGAATAGTCGATGCAGCATTGATTATCAATAAAGGGAATAATGCCTTTAAAACTTTCCCTACAGTTCCTTGGGCAATGGGAGTAAGTCTCGCGTTGTCTACTTTCTCACCTATTTATAGACTATTAGAAAAGAATTCTGGTTGGTTCAAGAGTGGTATTTCACCAGAAAAGTTTGCAGGAGCTATCCGCACAATATCACAAGGGATTGTTGATTCTGCTTTGATACTTGCAAACGGAAAGGTTGCTTATAGATTTTTTCCAACGAAAGAATGGGCCGGTGGAGTTAGTTTAGCACTCTCAACTTTCCAACCAATTTATACTTTACTGCAGAAGGATTCAGGTTGGTTTAGAAGTAATATTAGTCCTGAAAAATTCGCTAGCGCAATTAAAACAATTAGTACTGGAATTCGTGACTCCGCAGTTGTACTTGCATCGGCAAATGTCGCGTACAAAATGTACCCGACTACTCAATGGGCTGATGGTGTGAGTAGAGCTCTTTCAACTTTTCAACCTATCTATAAACTACTTCAGAAGGATTCTGGATGGTTTAGAAGTAATATTAGTCCTGAGAAGTATGCTAACGCAATTAAGACAATTACAACCGGTATAAGAGACTCTGCACTTATTCTAGCTTCTGCAAATGTGGCGTATAAGTCTTATCCAACTGTACAATGGGCTAACGGTGTGAGTAGGGCGTTGAGTGTTTTTCAACCTATTTACAAAATTCTACAAAAAGATTCAGGGTGGTTTAGAAGTAATATCTCACCTGAGAAGTACGCAACTGCTATAAAAACAATTACTACTGGTATTAGAGACTCAGCAATGGTCTTAGCGACTGCGAAAGCTGCGTACGGTGTGTTTCCTACTGTGAAGTGGGCAGATGGTGTTAGTCGAGCACTTTCAGTATTTCAACCAATTTATAAGATTTTACAAAAAGATTCAGGGTGGTTTAGAAGTAATATCTCACCTGAGAAGTACGCAAATGCAATAAAAACGATTACCACTGGAATTAGAGACGCTGCTATCATCTTATCAAAAGGTGCTTTGGCATATAAATCCTTCCCGACAACACAATGGGCTGATGGTGTTAGTAAGGCTCTCTCTGTATTTCATCCTATTTATAAGATATTACAAAAGGATTCTGGATGGTTTAGAAGCAATATTTCTCCAGAGAAGTATGCATCAGCTATTAAAACAATAAGTCAAGGAATTGTAGATTCCGCACTTATTTTATCGAAGGCTTCGGCAGCTTATAAGATTTATCCGACTAAAGACTGGGCTGAGGGTGTTAGTAAGGCATTGAGCGCGTTTAGTCCAATTTACACTGTTCTAAAGAAAGAGTCAAGTTGGTTTAGTAGCGGACCATCTGTTGAAAAGTTCGGTTCAGCGATAAAAGTGATGAGTCAAAGTATAGTAGATGCGTCTCAAGTATTAAGTAAAGGTCAGTATAAAATATTCCCAAACATGACTTGGGTTCTTGGAATTACTGGTGCATTTTCTTTGATTCCTAACTTAGTAAAAATAGTAGATAAAGTAAATTTCAAATCACTTGCGAAAGTTTGGATGATAAGTGATAGTATAGTTAAGTTGTCACAAGCGTTTACAAGTGCTAAATTTACAAGTTTTCCAAATAAAAAATGGTCTGACGGCATCGGAGCAGCATTTAAGATCATGATTGGTATGATGAAAATGGTTGATAAGAGTATTTCAATTGCTTCATTGGCGGTTGGTTACTTAAAAATTCAGACAATATCTAAACTAATATTAGACCTTGACAAAAAACTTAGCTTGGGTAAGTATCAGAAGTACCCTAGTAACAAGTGGTCTCAAGAGTCTTCAAAATCTATTTTACATTTTGGAAATCTATTAATGACTACTAATAAATTATTATCAATAATTGACATGAAGCTTGGTGAGTTCAAAGTTAAGGGACTACTGAAGACCATACTTCTTATTGATGAACAAATATCTAAAGGTAAATTTACTAAGATAATAAATCAGAAGTGGTCAGATGGTGTTAAAAAGACTGTTACAGATTTTTCAAATTTATTGGCTTTCATAAATAATAACACATCCTTAATTGGCTTGAAATCAGGTCAATTCAAGATAAAGAGCATTATATCTTCTATTTTAGATGTTGAAAGTCAAATACTCAAAGGTAAATTTACCAAGGTAATAAGTCAACAATGGTCATCCGGTGTTAGAAAGACAATAACTGACTTTGCAAATTTATTAAATTTTGTTAATAAATCAACATCCTTGATTGCTTTGAAATCAGGACAAATTAAGATAAAGAGTATAATGGTTTCAATTTTGGATGTTGAAAATCAAATACTCAAAGGTAAATTTACTAAATTAATAAGTCAGAAATGGTCTGATGGTGTTAAGAAGACAGTTACTGATTTTAGCAACTTGATTTTGTCAATTAATAAGAATGTGTCTTTAATTGGTTTAAAATCAGGTCAAATGAAGGTAAAGAGTATAATAACTTCAATCTTAGATATTGAGAAGATGATAAACAAAGGCAAATTCACAAAGGTAATTAGTGAGCAATGGTCAAAGAGTATTAGAAAAACAATAACTGACTTTAGTAATTTGATTTTATCAATTAATAAGAATGTATCACTGATTGGATTGAAGATGGGTGAGATCAAAATTAAAAGTATAATAAAGTCTATTCTGGAAATAGAAAAACAGATAATTAAAGGTAAATTTAATAGAATTGTAGATGAGAAATGGACTAAGAATCTAACAAATACTATCAATCAATTTGGTAGATTGCACATTTCAGTCAATAAAGAGTTTTCAATTCCCGCTTTACTAGCTGGGTTTGGTAAAATTAGATTGATAACTCAGAATATACTTTGGATTGAAAAGACACTTAGTCGAAAGTTTGATAAATCGCCTAATGATAAGTGGTTATCTCAAACAAAGAATGCCATAACTAGCTTAGGTAAGTTAGCTACGGATGCTCATAAGATGTTCCCAATTACAACACTTTTGATGGGTATCAAAAAGATACAGATGATATCTGATACGATACTTCAATTAGACAAAAAGTTTGGATTAGGTAAATATCAGAAATTACCAACAGACGCTTGGATAAAGAAGAGTAAAAACTCAATACTAACATTTGGGCATTTATCTATAGATTCTAATAAATTATTCTCAATTGTTCCTCTTTTAGCAGGAGTTAAGAAGATTAAAATCATTACAGATACTCTATTGTTTGTTGATAAAACACTCTCAATTGGTAAATATGTTAAAGTACCTAGTCAGACTTGGTTGTCGAAGAGTAAGAGTTCAATTCTGCAGTTTGGTGATTTAGCTATAGAGTCTGATAAAAGATTTGGATTAATTAAATTAAAGCTCGGCCTTAAAAAGGTAAGAGATATATCAGATACTATTAGATATGTTTCATTGTCACTTGAAAAAGGTAAATATGATAAATTTCCGAGTTTAGAGTGGTCAAAGTCTGTTCCAATGGCAATTACTCAATTTATGAACATGCCGTTCAAAGGTGTATTTGCTACTATGTTCGATAAGCTTTTTGGTTCTTCTGAGAAAGATAAAGTGTCACAAATTGGTAAAGTAATAGACTTGATGTTATATGTTGACAAAAGGTTTCAATCTGGTAATTGGAAAAAGTTCCCAACAGTTAGTTGGGTGACTGGTACTATAATGGCTCTTCAAAAGTTCCAGGATATAGTAAAATTACTAAGCTTTAGCTCACTTAATTCTAAGCTTAGCTCTGCGTTTGGTGGTAAAAATCCATTAGTGACCGCAGTTTCTAATATAGAAAAATTGGCAATTTCTTTCGATAAGTTAGGAAGTTCTCTGAAGTCATTTAGTCAGTCAATAAAAACACTAGATACTGAAAAACTTGCCGCTATTAGAAGTTTATCATCTAATGTGATTCTTATGTCACTTATGAATCCTGAACAGTTTGATCAAATGCTTGCGAAACTTGAAGAAAGATCTGGAGTATTTGCAGACTTGATGAAAGATTTAGAAAAGAAAAAAACATCCTCTGGTTTAGGTGATTCTGGTCAAAAAACCGCAGGAGTTGGAATGACTAACTTTAAACCTGCTTCTCAATCTAAAACTCCAGCCGGAGCTAAGAGTCAAGATGATAAACTTATGGAAAAACTAGACGGACTCACCGCACTTCTAGCTGATATTTCTAGTGTTGTTGGTAGTAAAGGGGCACTTAAAAACTACTTGAGTAGTTTGAAAGAGGATGTTGAAATAGGAGATTCTGGATTCTCATTATTTAATAGATCTGATAAAAGATCTAAGAATATTTTAAGAAAAATAGGAGTTTCGGAGTCAGGCGTAAACATTTATCTATTCACATATAAGTTTGATCCAACGGTAGTTTACCAAGGAGTTATAGCTCAAGAATTGTTAAACACTGAGTTTGAGAAGGCTGTTAGATTAGATAAGTCTGGATACTATTCTGTTGACTATTCTAAGTTAGATGTTGAATTTAAAAGAACAAATTAATTTTATTTCATATAAATCTCATGAATATTTTCAAAAAAATCCGTCTTTTTACTGAGTATAAAAAGATAATTAAGTCTAAAAGAGTTGATCTTGAAGGATCTTTTAACATTAGAATAGATCGAGCTCAAAGACTTTATACAGTTTTGAATATACCAGAAGAACTTTTCGGAGAACCTTATAATATAAGAAAAAGTGATATAGACACAATATCTCAGACATATATCAAAGAATATGTAATACGTCTTTCAACTTATTTGAATAGTATAGGTCTAACAGAACTTTACGATTTTTATGAACCAATTAAAAAAGTAGATAAGTATTCTTATCTGTTAATTATGGGATTCAAACCGATGAATTCAACTAATTATAATAAAATTATTTATTATAGAATATTGCCCGTTTCAATTTTGATTTCTTTAACAGTTTTATTATATTTCATTTTCAAGTAAACAAAATATCTATTTTTACTTATAAATAAAAAAAATTATTTATTTATGAGTAAATTTTACGAGGTATCTCAAGATACACAAGATACCTTTTATCAAGTTTTTAATAAAAAAACCTTCCCTCTATCAGTTAAATTTCAGTTTGTTGGTTCTGAGACTCAAAAAACTCTTATTAAAATATCTAAATTACCAGACCAATATTCTTTTCTTTTAGAAAAAGAATTGATGGTCATGGTCAACGAAGATCTTATGTCAGTGTTTGATGATGAATCAATTACAATTTTGATTGAACAGGAAATAGATAAAGTTTCTATTGATACACAATCTGGAAAAATCAAAATGATTAAGCCGGATCTAACAACATTTTCATCTTTAATCTCTAAATACGGTGTTGATAAAGTAGCAAAAGCCAACCAGGTCGAAGATCTTTATCAACAACAAGTTAAAGACGGAAAACAAGAAT
>Ga0114976_10001858_pt1 | contig 13245 bp, 11 predicted proteins | sample S_130805_EF_Meta_FD_87319 | JGI IMG/M metagenome (GOLD analysis project Ga0114976, IMG submission 87319) | Freshwater microbial communities from Lake Simoncouche, Canada to study carbon cycling - S_130805_EF_MetaG | ecosystem: Environmental > Aquatic > Freshwater > Lake | place: Lake...
GCCATGGAATCCCTTGCCCCAACAAGCCCAGATCCCAGTGGCGCTGCGCTTTCTGCCAACGCCCCCTGTGTGATTCGAACACACGACCGGCTGCTTAGAAGGCAGCTGCTCTATCCAGCTGAGCTAAGGGAGCATGGCCGAATTGTGCCAGCACCGAGCGCTTTGCCGCGTAGCGGTGCAAAGGAGCACGCGGTTGCCAGGCTCCTTCTAGAGTTGAGGGCTGTGGGAATCCTCGCTTCATGCCAGCCGCCCGGCTCAGCGACAGCCAGAAAGCCGAGGTGGTGGAGCGCTTCCGCGCAGGCGAGGGCCTGCAACCGCTCGCGGATGCCTATGGCTGCAGTCCCAACACGGTGAGCCGGGTCGTGAAGGCGGCGTTGGATCCTGGCGAATACGAGCGGCTCAAGGAACAGCGCAATCGGCGCAGCGCCAGCCCCAAGGAGCCCCTCGACCCATCCGAGTCCCCCTCTCCATCGGCGGCTTTGGCCCCGGCGACTGATCAGCCAGAGCCCGCTGCTGCGCTTGCCGAGGACGGCGGCCGATCACTGGCGCCGGCCTCGGTGATCGCCACTCCCTCCGATCCCGCGGCCGCCGATGCCTCGATCGAGGTGCCGGCATTCCCCGCGGTGACCATCGTCCAGGACCCTCCCCAACGTGCTGGGCGCCGCTCGGCTCCACCCCGCGGCCGCGCTGACGCCTCCGCGGCGGCGGGGGAGGACGGGCCGGCCGTGCTCGCGATCGACGACGCCGATGACTTCGGCGACGACGAGACCGACGACGATCTCGCCCTTGAGGCCGATGGGGATGACAGCGACGCTCAGGCCTTCATTCCGGTGCCGCTGCTTGAGGTGGTCGATGACCACACCGAGATCCGTCCGCTGCCATTCCTGGATGCCGATCTGCGCGGCAGCGCCTGGATGCTGGTGGACAAGACTGTGGAACTTCAGGCCCGGCCCCTGAGCGAATTCCCTGAGCTCGGCCGTTTGCCGGCCGATGAGCAGGACCGCGACGCCCTGATGTTGTTCGTGAATCCTCGCCAGGCCAAACGGCACTGCGGCCGCAGCCAGCGGGTGATCAAGATTCCCGATCCGGGCATCTTCGGCCGCAACGCTCGCTTCCTGCAGGCCCAGGGCATCAGCCGGGTGGTGATCGAGGGAGCCCTCTTTGCCCTGCCGGAGGCCTGAGCCCAATCAGGCGGTTGTGTTCGCTTCGGTGCGCGGCGCCTCCCTATCTCCTGGGATCGTGCTTCAACCCCAACCCCCAGCGGTCCCCCGTCGGCATGGCTTCGCCAGGGGGCCTGGCCCGGAGGTGTGCAGAGCCAGCCGGCTGGGCAGCCCTGTGCAGCAGCCTCTCAGGATCGGTCGTCCCTCCCTGGCAGCAGCAGGGCCACGGTGCTGCCGCCGCTGATCACCCCCACCGCCAGGGCCACCCCCACCAGAAAGCCGCTGGGAAGCGGGGCCGTCTGGCCGAAGCCCAGGTTGAGGCGCTCCCGTTGATCGAGGTTCTGGGCCCCGAGACAGAGCGCCGCCAGCAGCAGGGTTCCGCCCAGCAGGCTGCCCAGCAGAAGGCGCAGGCGCAGCAGCATGGCGTGGAGGAAAGATCAGCTCCATTCTGCCCATCGCCCGCTGCGGGCGCCCCCCCTCCGCTGTTGCTCAGGGCTCCTTCTCCGGGCCGGATGGTGCGGGCTCGGGCTCCGCGTGCAGCAGGGCGTAGAGCGCCCGCCGGCTGTGGCCACTGCGCTCGGCCAGGGTTCGGGCGGCCTCCCGTCGGCTGAGGCCCGCTTCCACCAGAGCGGCCAGCTCCTGGCCGAGGCTGATCGGATCCCAGCATCGGCTCTCCGGTTCAGCCCCCCCCACAACCACCGTGCATTCCCCCAGGGGGGGATGGGTGCGGAAATGCTCCAGGGCGGCCTGCACGGTGGGCCCCACCTGTTCCTCATGGCGCTTGGTGAGTTCCCGAGCCACCCTCAGGGGGCGATCGCCCAGCTGGGCAAGCAGATCCTCCAGGAGGGCCAGCAGCCGGTGCGGCGCTTCATAGAACACCAGGGTGCGCTCCTCCGTGGCCAGGGCTGCGAGCCGATCCCGCCTGGGGCCGCCCCGGGCGGGCAGGAAGCCTTCGAAGCAGAAGCGGCCTGCCGGAAGGCCACTGCTCACCAGGGCGGTGGTGAGGGCACAGGGACCCGGGATGCAGATCACCGCATGGCCGTTCCGGCGGGCCGCGGCCACCAGCCCCTCCCCGGGATCGGCGATGCCTGGCAGGCCCGCGTCACTGATCACGGCCACCGCTTCCCCCGCCGCCAGGGCTTCCAGCAGCTGGGGCATCCGCGCAGCCTCATTGTGGGCATGGAAGCTCAGCAGGCGGCGCCCGCGAATCCCCAGCCGGCTCAGCAGCAGGCCGCTGTGGCGGGTGTCCTCGCAGGCGATGCGATCGGCCTGCTCCAGCACCCGCCGGGCCCGAGGGGAGAGGTCCGCCAGGTTGCCGATCGGGGTTCCCACCAAATAGAGGGTGCCGCCGCGGGGCTCATCGCTGGCCGTGCCGGGGCCACCGCCTGCGGCCCCGGCTGGCTCCGGTGGGTTCGGGTGGACTTCGCCTGGGGATCCGCCGTTGGCCCCTGCGGCATTCACGGCATGGGCTGGGGGCTCCGCTGGCGGCACCGATTTCCGCACGCTGACGGCTCCTGCACAATGCCCCTTTACCTCCCCATGATGCCCCCCGCCAGTTCCGCGTCGTCCGCGGCTCCCAGCCTGCCGGCGGGGATCAGCCTGGATCTTCTGCTGCCCGAACTGCGCCGGCTGGCCTGGGGTGCTGCCGACATCCTGCGGGCCTATGGCCGGGGCCAGCAGCCACCCTTTGGTTTTCCGCCGGTTCTGGCCGTCGAGGAAGGGGGCGAAGGGCCGGTTTCGGCCGCTGATCTGGCGGTGAACGAATGGTTGCTGCAGGGGCTGGCTGCCGCCTTCCCGAACGCCCCCTGGACCCTGCTCAGTGAGGAGACCGCCAAGCAGCAACTGCGGCCCGGCGAACCCCTGGATGCGGAGTGGCTCTGGATCCTGGATCCCCTCGATGGCACCCGCGACTTTCTGCAGGGCAGCGGCGAGTATGCCGTGCACCTGGCCCTGGTGCGCCAGGGCCGGCCCGCTCTGGGGGTGGTGCTGTTGCCGGAACCTGAGGAGCTCTGGTTCGGGCTGCTGGGGGAGGGGGGGGAGCCGGCTGGGGCCTGGCGGGAGGATCGCTCGGGCCGCTGCAGCCCACCCCAGTTGAGTGAGCGTGGCCGCTGTGAGGAGATGGTGTTGGTGGCCAGCCGCAACCATCGGGACCCGCGCCTCGAGCGCCTGCTGGAGGCCATTGGTGCGGCCTCCAGCAAGGCCATGGGCAGTGTGGGGGGGAAGGTGGCCACGATCCTGCGCGGCGAGGCGGATCTGTATGTGTCGCTTTCAGGGCGCACGGCTCCGAAGGACTGGGACATGGCGGCCCCCGAGGCGGTGCTGCGCGCTGCCGGCGGAGCCTTCAGCCATGCCGACGGGCGCCCGTTGGCCTACAACACCGGCACGGGAAGTCAGTCGGGGTGCCTGATTGCCAGCCACGGCTCCGTCCACGCCGAGGTGTGCCGCCGGGCCCTATGCGCCCTTGCTGAGGAGCGGGAAGGTTGATCTCTTGCCCGTGCTTCGCCCTCACGCCGGACTTCGCAGCGGATCGCATGCTTGAGCCGTTTAAACGTGTCTTTGACCCTTAAAGTGAGAAAATTGTTTTGTGCATCAGACCATGGCAGGTTTGCTCGATCCTTTTTTCAAGGGCTTGGGTGGCCAGTCAACGCCACCACCGCCACCGCCTGGGCCCGCCAATGCAGCGGGTTACAAGCCAAGGGGTGAGGATCGTCAGACTCCGCCCCTGTCGGTGGTGCGGGCCGAGATCGACGGTCCCGACGGCACGCTCTACTCCGGTCAGCTCTGGGACATCAGCCGCTCCGGAGCTTCGATTTCTCTGGGTCGTAACAGCTTCAAGGTGCTCAAGGGAACCGAAGTTGCGTTGAGGCTCCGCTACCGTCACGGGCCTGATGTGGTTTCCACGCCATCAACGGTGCGATGGGTGGATACCAATCATGGTGCCACGTTCGTAGGACTTCAATTCACCCAACCCATTGAATCTGGAACCTTTCTCGATACGTTTCTCGATGCGAATGCTGAGAGTGCCTGAGCCAGCAGGGATGCAGGCCAGCGATCCTTGGCCCTAACGGTTGATTCCCATCAAAAAAGCGGCCCTGAAGGGCCGCTTTTCATTGGTGATCAGTCGGCGCTCAGCCGGCCGGTTGATCCTGCTGGGGGACGCCCCGGAGCGTGAGATTGATGCGGCCGCGGTTGTCGATCTCGCGCACGCGCACGGTCACCTGGTCACCCACATTCACCACATCCTCCACTTTCTCCACCCGGGATTCGGAGAGCTGGGAGATGTGGATCATCCCCTCCTTGCCGGGCAGGATCTCCACGAAGGCACCGATCGGGATCACGCGGGTCACCGAGCCGCTGAACACCTCACCTTCGCTCACCCGGCGGGTGAGGCCCTCGATGATGCGCTGGGCCTCCTCGGCCGCAGCGCCATCGTGGCTGGCGATGGTCACGATGCCGCCATCCTCGATGTCGATCTTGGTGTTGGTGCGTTCGGTGATGCCCTTGATGGTGCGGCCGCCGGGTCCGATCACGGTGCCGATCAGCTCGGGGTCGATCCGGAAGCTGAGCAGGCGCGGGGCGTGGGGGCTCAGGGTGTCGCGGGGCTTGTCGATCGCCTCGAGCATCTTTTCAAGGATGTGCAGGCGTGCGGGGCGGGCCTGGTTGATCGCCTCGGCCACCGAGGTCACCGCCAGACCGGTGATCTTCATGTCCATCTGCAGGGCGGTGATGCCTTTCTCGGTGCCGGCCACCTTGAAGTCCATGTCGCCGAGGAAGTCCTCAATGCCCTGAATGTCGGTGAGGATGCGCACCTCCTCACCCTCCTTGATCAGGCCCATGGCCGCGCCGCTCACGGGAGCCTTGAGGGGCACACCGGCATCCATCAGGGCCAGGGTGCTGCCGCACACCGAACCCATCGAGGTGGAGCCGTTGGAGCTCAGGCACTCCGACACCACCCGAAGCACGTAGGGGAAGCTCTCCTTGCTGGGCAGCACCGGCACCAGGGCCCGCTCGGCGAGGGCGCCGTGGCCGATTTCGCGGCGGCCGGGGGAGCGCATCGGCCGGGTTTCGCCCACGGAATAGGGGGGGAAGTTGTAGTGGTGCAGATAGGTCTTTTCGGTGGACGGGTTGAGATCGTCCATCTCCTGGGCATCGCTCGGCGTGCCGAGGGTGGCGCAGGAGAGCACCTGGGTGAGGCCGCGCTGGAAGAGGCCCGAGCCATGCACCCGCTTGGGCAGCACGCCGGCAGCGGCCTGGATCGGACGCACCTCATCGAGGTTGCGGCCATCCACCCGCTTGCCCTCCTTGAGGATCTGCTCGCGCATCAACTTCTTGGTGAGGCTCTTGAAGTTGTTGGCCAGGGCTTTGCCGTTGCTGCTCACCGCCTGCCGCACGGCGTCGTCCTCCTTGAGGCCGGCGATCTTCTCGCCCACGGCAGCCTTGATGGCATCGAGCTTGGTGTCGCGCTCGCCCTTGGTCTGGCTGAACTGCTTGAGCACCTCGCCGATCGGCTTGGCGCACTCCTTCTCCAGGAAGGTGGGCAGGGTGGCATCCTCTGCTTTCGCCTCGGGCAGAACCTGCTCGATGCCAAGCTCCTTGAGGAGGTTGAGCTGGGCTTTGATCAGTTCGCCCACCGCTTCGTAGCCGAAGTCGATCGCTTCGATCACATCCTGCTCGGGCAGTTGGTTAGCACCCGCTTCGACCATGATCACGCCCTCGGGTGTTCCGGCCACCACCAGATCCAGGTCGGAGCGCTCAATCTCGCGGTAGCTGGGGTTGAGCACGAAGTCATCGCCGAGCAGGCCCACCCGCACCGCCGCCATGGGCCCCTGGAAGGGAATCTTGGCCAGGAGGGTGGCCACCGAGGCGCCGGTCACGGCGAGCACATCGGGTGGAACCCGTTCATCAAGGGAGAGGCAGGTGGCCACGATCTGGATGTCGTCCCGCATCCAGCCCGGGAAGAGGGGCCGCATCGGCCGGTCGATCAGGCGGGCGATGAGGGTGGCGCGCTCGGGCGGGCGCGATTCACGGCGCATGAAGCTGCCGGGGATCCGGCCAGCGGCATAGAGACGCTCTTCGTAGTCGCAGATCAGGGGGAGGAAATCGATGCCTTCGCGGCCGCCGGAACGGGTGGCGGTGACGAGAACCGCGGTATCGCCACACTCAACCAACACCGAACCCCCGGCCTGGGGGGCGAAACGACCGGTGGTCAGCCGGATCTCCCGACCATCGAAGGAGATCGACTGCGTTTGTCCTTGCACTGGGCTTTATGTCCTTTTGTTGTCCGCCTCATTCTCGCATCCAGCCTTCACAGTGCAGCGCACAGGCTCCCAGCCGCAGGGTGGCGGGGCGCGCTCTGGCCTGGCGCAGCAGGCTGGTGTACGCCCCATCCTCGATCGTCTGGCAGCCGAAGCGCTCCAGATGCAGGTTGCTCAGCTGCACGTCGAACAGGCTGAAGCCGCAGGTCTGCAGGGCTTCCACCAGCCGCACCAACAGAATGTTGCCGGCATGGGAGCGGTGGTGCACCATCGATTCCCCGATCCAGCAGCTGCCGATCCCGATGGCCAGCATCCCGGCGGCCAGCTCCTCGCCCTGCCAAACCTCCACGCTATGGGCCAAGCCAGCCCGATGGAGTTGGCGATAAACCCTTGCCAGCTCCTGGCTGATCCAGGGGTCGGGGCGGGCTTGGCAGCCGCAGAGCACGGCCTCGAAGGCCCGGTTGAGACTCAACGTGAAGCCGTGGCGATCAAGATGACGCCGCACGGATCCCGGCACCCGGAAGCCTTCGTCCAAGGGGATCAGGGCCCGGGAGCGGCTGCGCCAAAGGGCAATCTTGCCGCTGCCAGCATCCGCCATCGGAAAAAATCCTTCGGCGTAGGCCTGAACCCACCAACGCAAAGGCCAGTTCTCGGAGGGCTGGCGAGGATCAGCGCCAAACCCTCCATCCGACCTGGCCATGGTGAGGGAGAGCCCCAAGCGGGGCGGCTCGTCACCAGCTCGACTTCACCACACCGGGCAGCTCACCCTTGTGGGCACGCTCGCGCAGCTGGTTGCGGCAGAGACCGAAATCGCGATACACGCCGCGGGGCTTGCCGGTGGCCCAGCAGCGGTTGCGGAGGCGGATACGGGCGCTGTTGCGGGGCAGGGCTTGGATTTTGCGGTGGATCTCCAGGCGCTCCATCGGATCGGCGGCGGCATCAAAGGCGGCCTTGAGGGTGGCGCGCTTGGCGGCGAAGCGATCCACCATTTTCTGGCGCTTGACATCGCGCGCAATCATCGACTTCTTCGCCATGCGGCTCTGGTGCTCAGGTCGTAGAGGTTTGGGAACTTTAGCGCGTGACCCGCAACCCCCCAGGTGCACGGCCCATGCCTGGGCTGGCAGGGTTCAGTGTCCGAGCCACTGCTGGATGGCCGGCAGCTGGCTGGTGTCCTTCACGATCAGCACCAGGCTGAGGCCAACAAGGAAAACGAAGCCCGATTGCATGAAGGCCATCTGAAAGCGCTGGGGCAGGGGCCTACCCCGCAGGCCCTCGATCAGCAGCAGGGCCAACTGGCCGCCATCGAGCATCGGCAGGGGCAGGGCGTTGAGCACGGCCAGGTTGATCGAGATCAGGGCGGTGTAGAGGAAGAGGCTGGCGCCGCCCTGATGAGCCAGGGAGGCCCCCATCTCCACGATCTTCACCGGGCCGGACACCTGTGAGGCCGTTTCACCGAAGTGGGTGATCAGGCTGCCGAAGCCCTGCAGGGTGCGGCGGGTGAGGGTCAGCACGTCGTGGTTGGCCTGAAGGATCGGCTCGAGGGCTCCGCGGGGGCGCCGGAACACCTCGCTGCCGTTGGGTTGCAGCTGGGCGCCGATGCGGCCCACGCCGCCGAGGTCGGCGGGGGTGAGGGTGAGGTTCAGCCGTTGATCCCCCCGCTGAGCCTCGATGGCCAGTCCTTGGCCAGCAGAGGAGCGGATCGTGTCCACCAGATCGGCCACGGCCTGCTGCCCGCCCGCCAGGGGCGCTGGGCCGACCTGCACGATCCGGTCGCCAGCCTTCAGACCGGCGAGGGCGGCGGGCTGGCCGCTCTGAACCCCCGACACCAGCACGCCCGGGGAGGTGCTGAAGCCCGCTGGAATACCCACCACCACGCCCTGGGCCACGAGCACGGCCCAGGCCAGCAGCAGGTTGGCGATCACGCCGGCGGCAATCACTAGGGCCCGCTGCCCCAGGGGCCGGTTGCGCAGCAGATCGGGGTCGTCGGCGGGGAAAGGGCTCTCCTCCTCGTCGTCCGGGAAGGCCACGTAGCCCCCCAGGGGGATCGCCCGCAGGGCGTACACCACGCCGCGGCGGCTGCGCTGCAGCAGGGCCGGCCCGAAGCCCACGGAGAAACCGCTCACCCGGATCCCCTGCCAGGTGGCCGCCAGGAAATGGCCCGCTTCATGAACCACGATCAGCCCGGCCAGAATCGCCAGCGCGGTGAGAACTCCCATCAAGCCTTCAGGCACGTTGGCCCATTGTGAGGCCCGCCGACCCCTAATGGCCGATTCAGTGGGCCGGGTTACCGCGCCTGGTGATGGCCGCAGGCCAATGCTTCCGGGCTCAGCTCTTGGTGAAGTTCACGCCGATCGGGAACACGTGGGTGCGCGACACCGTGCCACCGCCATTGGGAACCGCATATTGCACACTCAAGCTTGCCGTTGTGCAGGTGCTGTCCACGGAGGGAGCGAAGCCGGAGCTGGCATTCACCAGGTTGTCCATCACCACCACGTTGGCCACATCGCTCAAGCTGGTGTCGAGGCTGCCGTCGGCGGCGATCGGTGGACCGGTGCGGCGCAGTTCGCTTCCGTTGCGACTGTAGGAAATCACGCGGTTCACCACGCTCCCGTCCCCCAGGGTCACGGGAAGAAGGAGGTAGAGGGTGGTGCCGGCTGTGGTGCTGCACCCCGCCGTCGGCGGGGTGCAGGCCGTGGCGCTGGTGGGGCTGGTGCCGTCGACTTGCACGAGGCAGGCTTCGTTCACCTCGGTCTTGAGAAGCCGGCTGAAGCGTGAGATGTCGTGCTGCACCTGGGCTACCCAGGTGGCGGTGTCGGTGGTGCTCATGTAATTGATGGCCAGCCTTGCGGCCATGGACACCACGATGGCTGAGATCGCAAGGGTCAGAATGAGTTCAATCAAGGTGAGGCCGGCTTGGCGGCGGGGGCGGACCCGGCGGCGGTTAGAGAACATTCCATTCATTGCAGCTTTGGCTGGCGACCGTGGACGAGGTGTTGTTGCGGCCCATTCGCACAAGGCCGGAGATGGCCTGAAGGCGCACGCAGCGCATGCCCGTGAGGCCGGTGATCGCCACCCTCACCTCGACGTTGCTGGTGGAGGTGATGGCGTTGCGGCGGGTGTAGCTCACGGTGGTGCCGCTGGCACCTACAGAGAAGGTCTGTCCCTGGGCGGTGGGCAGGGTGAGGGTGCTTGTGGACGCGCAGGAGGTGGGACTGACCGAGGCGATCTGGGATCCCCGACCGAGTCCCGTGCCCGTTGTGAAGGTCACCACGCAGGTTTGACCATTCTGATCGGGTGAGCGGCTCACCTCAAGAAGCCACCCCTTCAGGCCCCTGATGGCTTCGTTGAGCACATCGCGCTGGTAGGAGCTGCGGATAATCGGCACCACCACGGCGGCGCCGATCAGCAGCGTGCTGACCACCACCATCAGTTCCACCAGGCTAAAGGCGGAGGTTTTCCATGGCTGAGAAGAATGGGTCTGGTTGGTCATGGCTGGCTGCTCATGGACAGTAATTCGCCATCACGGGGACCACGATCACGGAGCGGATCACGCGGGTGGTGTTGTTAGCGCTTTCACTGAAAGTCACCTCCAGGGTATGGATGCTGTCCGTCTTGATTGTGCTGGTGCGGATCGCCGGGCTTGGTTGGCTGGTGTTATCAACGGCGGTCTTGAAGGGGGTCATGAAGTTGGTGTTATTGGCCACCGAACAGATCTGATCGACCGCGGCCGGTTCCACACTGGTGGTGGTGTTGGCAAAGTTTGTGGTCGTGGTAGTTAGATCCTGCTGCGGAAAGTAGTAGCGGTCGTCGCGGGTGTCATTGGTGGCACAGGCCTGACCCGTGCCAAAGCTTGTGGGAATGCTGGTGGTGCAGGTACCGCTGCAGCAGGTGAACTCGCGTGAGAGTCTATTGATGTCTCTCATGTTCTGATCGATCGCCGTTTCCATTCGCGTCACATTCAAGGAGGTGGTGAAGCTGCGGATCGCCGATGAGAAAATCACAGCCGCCGCAAGCATCGACACCGTGAGGATCAGAATCAGCACCAGTGGCTCACTCAGGGAGAAGCCGGCCACGGTGATGGCGGAAGGGTGACGCCACGCCTTGGCTCGGCCGAGAATCGCCATCAGAGGCTCCAGTTGCTCCGGCTGCTGACGGCAGCCCTCGCCACCCAGTCCACACCGGTCCAGCTCACGAAGTCCACATCCCCGGCGGCGGTGCGGAGCGTGGCCATCCCGATCAGACCGGCGAGGTTGGTGGAGGAGGAAGGAGGAACGCGGAAATAATTAGTGCCGCAGGGAATGATGTAGCGCATCCAGATTCGGCCGCCGAAGTTCCAGCCATTGGGATCGGCGAAGTTCACGGTGCCGCCGGTGCCCCCGCATTGATCGGCGATCAGATAGATGGCTCCCCAGGGCATATAAAACCAGGCGCCGGCGATCTTGCCCGGTGAACCCGCCGCATTGGCGAAGGAGCCGATCTGAATCCACTGCATGCTGGTGGAGCCGGAGCCGCCGGGGCTGGTATCGCGGCCAAAGATATTGAACATGTCCTGCTCACCGACCACGGAATACACGCTGTCGGAAATTGGGGTGCTGCAGTTGTCGTTGGTGGGGGTGAAGGAAATGGTGGGGGGAATGTTCGGGTTGCAGTTCACGTGCTGCAGGGTGGCCCCATTGGCCATGAAGATCACCGGCGAAGCAGGCAGGTTCACGCCGCCGCCGCGGGTGTCGCTGGCATCGTTGTAGTACCAACTCAGCGATCCACCACTGGTGTCCACGATGAAGGTGCCACCGGTCGAGTAGGTGAGCGTGGGGCCAATGCAGTGGAAGCCGCCGGTGAACTGGGAGGTGGCGGGAAACGTGCTCTTGTATTCGCACCAGTCGTCGTAGGAAACGGCGGCGCCTGTGGAGTTGGTGATCCCCACGTTGTCGATCGCCACCCACTCCGTGGACAGGAATGTGGCGCCGAGTCGGAAACGGATCTTGGTGTAGCCAGTCTGGGCGTCCGTGGGAATGGAGAAGCGCTGGGTGCTGGCCGAGGCCGTGGTGGCAGGCAGGGAGGTGAGCTGGGTGTAGGTGGTTCCGTTGTCGATGGAGTACTCCACGATCAGGGGCTTGGTGCCGCTGAGGGTGGAGCGGGTGTAGGTGAAGCTCAGATAGGGATTCTGCAGCGCATGCAGGTTGATCACCCGCTCGATCGAGCGGGTGGCGCTGCTGCCGCCGGTGAGCCGCAGAGCGCCGCTGGTGATCGCCACGCTGCCGGTCGTGGGCGTCTGGGTGGTGGCGATGGTCGTGCCCGTGGCTGTGGTCGGTTCCGTTTCCACCCAGATGGTGGGCCACCGGTTCACATTGCACTGCACGGTGGCTGCGGCGGTGCAGGCGAGATTGCTGGTGGTTCCGCTGAAGGCGTTGCTGCTGAAGTCATCGCCGATCGTGAGCGTGCCGGCAGTGGAGATCTGGGCCCAGGAATTCACAGGGCTGGTGGAGGAGCAGGCCGCATAGGTGGCGTCACAGAATTCCACCCGCGGCGGGCTGGTGTCGTTGCGGGTGCGCAGGTAGAGCTTGGTGGCGGCTATTGAGGTGAATCTGGGATAGCCGCCGTTGCTGGCGACGGCGATGCGGGCCGCCGGCCGGCCGCCGGTGGTCCAGCTCACTGCGTAGCGGGAGGCCACTGTGGGTAGGCCTGTGGAGAGGTAGAGCGGAACGATCGGCACCCCGGAGGCGGAGCTGCCGGCGATGTCGCTCAGGGATGTGAAGTTGGTGTTGGTGGTAGCCGGAAGCTGGCCGTAGAGGGTTTGGTCACTGCTGCCCGACACATAGACATCGCTGGAGGTAGAGCAGGGGCCGGGAATCACGCGGCAGCCGACAGTGCGGCCGCCGATGGTTGCATTGGCACGGCTGAAGGGATCGCCATCGGCGCTCACGATTCCCAGCATGTTGTTGAGGTTGACCACACTGCCGGTGGTGGTGCGTTGTGTGTATTTATCGTTGGAGTAATAACTCCATAGTTTGCCGTTGTTGATCCCAACGATCATGCCGAAATCCACCCCGCAATAGCGGCTGTCGGAGCCCAGGGAACTGCCAGTGACGTACTTGCCGCCTGAGCCGTTTGAGCCAAAGGAGCCGCCACAGCATTTGGGGATCACTTCATATTCCTTTGTCACTGTGGCGCTTCCCACCTGGTTGCCATTGCGATAAGTTCTGCCCTCCACAGTGATGGCGATCAGGCCGGTGTTGGTGCCTGGCATCAGGGTGCCGCTGCCATCGGGATCGCTGAGGTTCACCAAATCGTTGAAGGTGCTGCCGGTGGGCACGGTGCCGGCGCTGGCCTTGGCCGTCGACGATCCCACGGTGTAGGTCCGGTAGATGGAGCGTCGGTTGGTGTTGCCATTGCTCCCGGTGGAGTAACGCACGGCCTTCAGGGCGAAGCGCCGGTCTCCGGTGCCTGTCTGGCTGATGTTCGAGAGGTTGCGGAAACTGCCGTCGGCGAAGGCCACCGCCTGGCTGGAGGGGTAGCCGCTGTTTGACCCTGGCCTGGTATTGCTTGTGGACACACAGGGGCTTTGTAAATTGGCGTTGGTGGTGGTCCAGTTGCTGGTGGTGGGGGCCACATCGCCAGAAACCAGAAGCTTGCGGTTCTCCGGCTGATTAAGCACCGCAATGATCTGGTCGGCGCCGGATTCAGCCACCGCCTGGGCCTGGTTGGCGGCGCTGTCGTCGTTAATCGCGTTCAGGCCGCCGTTCACCACCGACACCAGGGAGGCCGAGGCCACAATCAATCCCAGCACCACCAGGATGCCCGCAAGCAACGCGAACCCCTTCTGGGGCCCC
>Ga0114976_10001859_pt1 | contig 13243 bp, 12 predicted proteins | sample S_130805_EF_Meta_FD_87319 | JGI IMG/M metagenome (GOLD analysis project Ga0114976, IMG submission 87319) | Freshwater microbial communities from Lake Simoncouche, Canada to study carbon cycling - S_130805_EF_MetaG | ecosystem: Environmental > Aquatic > Freshwater > Lake | place: Lake...
GTGCCACAAGAACCCAAACATTCCACCGATTTAAGTGTAAACATTCCATCCTTGGTAGTTTCACCGTCTTTAATACTTAACTTTTTTTCTATGTATTGAGTTATATCTTCGCTTCCTTTTAACCAGCAAGGCGCTGTTCTGCAGACCTCAATTAAACATTTACCAACTGGTTTTAAGTTAAACATAGAGTAGAATGATGCAACTTCGTAAACTTCTATTGGCTTTATGTTTAAAATGGATGCAACATAATCCATTACCTCAGCACTTAACCAGCCTCCAAACTCTGCTTGAGCCAAATGAAGAATAGGTATTAAGGCAGATTTCTGTTTGCCTTCGGGATATCGCTTAATCAACCTTAGAGCTAAATCATAGGTGTCTTCGCTGAATTTTGCCATATTTTGTGTTTATGGATTTTTAAATTTTACTTTGGAGCGTAAAAATAATACAATAATCTTAAAAATAAACAGCTATTGTGGCTATTTGGTTCTACAAAACAAAATAATTTTAAAAAAATGGAAGGAAATTTAAGAAAAATGAAAGTTAGTTGCAACACAAATTCTATTGATTATTCATTAAAATTAGGAGATGCAAGTATTTTGATGAACGAACAAATAGGCAAGAACATTAAAATTTCGTTTGATGGCAAAATAAATTGTGTGGTTTGCGGAAGACTAATTAAAAAAGTAGTTGGACAAGGATTTTGTTATCTATGTTTTACAAAAAGCGCCGAAAATTCCGATTGTATTATTAGACCCGAGTTATGCAGAGGGCATTTGGGAGAGGGAAGAGACCCTGCATGGGAACTGGAAAATCATGTTCAACCACACGTTGTTTATTTGGCAAACAGCAGTGGTTTAAAGGTGGGTGTTACCCGTTCCTCACAAATTCCTACACGCTGGATTGATCAAGGAGCTAGTTCTGCAATAATTTTGGCAGAAACAGAAAATAGATATTTAGCCGGTACAATCGAAGTTGCATTAAAAGAACACTTTGCCGATAAAACTGATTGGAGAAAAATGCTCAAAAACGAAACACTTTTTATTGATTTAGTAAAGGAAAAAGAAGAGGCAGAATTCCTTTTGCCAATTCACCTATCGGGCTACTTTAGTAATAATAACACTTTGTATAATTTTAATTTTCCCGTCTTAAAATATCCATCTAAAATAACTTCAATGGGACTTGAAAAAAATCCAGTTATAGAAGGAGTATTTAATGGGATAAAAGGTCAATATCTCTATATTGGAGATTCTGGAGTGATTAATATCAGAAACCACAGTGGTTATTTTGTGAACATTGAATTTAATTAAAAAAAACGCTTTTAGGCTTTGCGAAGTATTTCGTTTTCAGAAAAAAGTTTATCTAAACTTTTATCTTCCATTTTTCGCATTAACTTTTTTTCTTCTTGTCTTTTGTCTTTAAAACCGCAAAAATGAAGAATGCCATGAATTATAACTCTGTGTAATTCCTGCGTAAATGTTTGTTTATTTAGTTTGGCATTTTCTTTTACTCGTTGAATACTTATATAAATTTCTCCACTAATTAGTTTTTTGTTTGCATCAATTAATTCTGAATAATCAAAAGAAATAATGTCAGTAAAGGTATCATGATTTAGGTAGTGTTGATTTATTTTTAAGAGATAATCATCGCTGCAAAAAACAAAAGTGATGTTTCCTACAACATGTTTTTGTTGCAGGACAACATCACTTATCCATTTTTTTATTTTTTGCTTTCCTTTTAACTGGAAAGGAATATTCTCTGAAAAAAAATAAATTTGAGAGTAGTTTTTTTTCAATAAAGCAATTAGTTTATTGCGTTAAATTTTAGATGAACGATTCTACCGTTCTCTTCAAAAGATACTGCATCCGCAAGATTTTTCATAAGAAAAACTCCCCTTCCATTTGGCTTTTCTAAATTTTGAGGTTCAGTAGGATCAGGAATATTAGAAAAGTCGAAACCTTTTCCTTGATCTGAAATTTTAAATTGAATGGCACTTCCTATTGCTTCGGCTTCCATTTCAATTTTTTTGGAAGGGTCTAGTCTGTTGCCATGTTGTATTGCATTGTTTACAGCTTCTGTAACAGCTACTAAAATATTACCAAAATTATTTTCGCCAATATTATTTTCTTCACAAACCTCTTCAATAAATTTTTCTACTGCGCTAAGGCTCTGGTAATTTGATTCTAATTGAATTTTGTGTGTGCTTGCCACCATTTTTATTTATTTAATGAATTAAAATATTCGTTTACTTTATTTTTATAGTAGGGAATTAAAGCCGGTGGTACCGATCGAATTAATTCCGCTTCTTTCAGTTTTTGTAGCTTATACTCAAAAAATTGTTCAGGGTTACTTAATTTTGTATTTTTTGATTCATTGGATTGACGTTTTTCATCTTCATCCCTTTCTCTCTCTGCTTTTTCTGCTTCTAAGAGTCTGGTCATAATTTCTTGTTGGCGCCTTAATGTTTCTTGTGTAATGTTTTTATTTACAATGTCGGATTCTGTTTTTTCCATTTGTTCAGCAATTTTTTGCATTTGCCCATTTCCTTGTTTGCCATCCTTATTTAGCAATTCGGCTGCTTTTTGCATTTCTCTTCTAAGGGCCTCTTGTTGTGCAGCTACTTTTGCCAATTGTTCACTTGTGCCACCCTCGCCTTGTGAACCATTTTTTCCTTTTTCCCCTGGTTTTTCCCCTGGTTTTTCTCCTGGCTTATCTCCTGGTTTCTGGCCTGGCTTATCTCCAGGTTTTTTGCCGTCCTGTTTAGCTTGTGCTTTTTCTAATTCTAATTGTTGTTTTAGTTTTTCAATTTCTTTGTTAATCTTTTCTTGCATCTTTTTCATTTGCGATGCTGTTTGAGGTTTTGGCTTACCCTGTCCTGATCCGCCTGGCTTGCTGCATTTTCCCGAGCCAGGTTTAGAATTTGCCATTTGTTGTTGCATTTGTTCTAATGCTTCATTTAATAATAAGGCAAGATTGTTTACGGATGTCATTACATATTGCTGGCGAGAAGTTGCTTCACCTGTTTGTCTATCCGCCATCTTTTGTATGGACTTTTGCATATTAGAATTTATATCTGCAATTTCTCTGTTTACAATCGACTCAATTTTTGGTTGTCTCTTACTTAATGCAAAGAGTGAATCTTCAATGAGCTTGGCATCATCTTTTAACTTCTTTTGTTCTTGTGTAAGTTTAACGTATTGTGGATTCATTCTATCTACTGCAGAAAAACGTTTCATTAGATCTTCTTGGTCAAAAGAAAGCTTCACCAAATTCTCTAGTATTGCTCTTAATGATTTTAAATCTTCCTCGGCTTCCTCTTGTTCTTCCTGGCTTGCCATGGCAGACATTTGTGCTGCCATTTGTTTCATTTTTTGTGCTACATTTTTTTGAGCATTTGAGGCCTTTTTATTTTGTTTATTTGCCAATTGTTCAGAGCTGTTTTGCATTTCTTTGGTAATATCTTCCTTCTTCTCGTCCATTTTATCACCAAACATTTCGCCTGTATCAATGTCCAGCTCTTTGGCTTTCTCCTCTAATTCTTCTTGTTCTTTTTTTAATTCTTCAAATTCTTTATTTAAAGCATCCTGTTCTTTTTTTAATTCATTGGGATTACCATTTTTTTCTTCTGTTTTTTTGGCAAGTTCTTCCTGTTTTTCAGCAAGTTTTTCTAAGGCAGAAATATTGTTTTTTAGCTTGTCTTCAATTTCCATTTTCTTAAAAATTTCCAATGTTCTGTCTAGTTCTTTTTCTAGGTCCTTATTGTCTTCTTTTAGCTTTTCTAGTGCATCTTGTATTTTATCTTTGTCAACATTTTCTTGAAGCAATTTTTCCAATTCTCTCATTTTTTCTTTGAGCTCTTCGGGAAGGAGTTGAGCCATTAAATCTTGAATTTGCTTTTGTTTTTCTAACAATTCTTCGTTGGGTTGTTTAAACTGGTTTTGCTCGTTGGCATTGTCTTTGTTCTGTTTTTGAAGTTCTCCTATTTGTTTTTCAATTTCTTTTTGTTTTTGCATCAAATCTTTTAAACGCTTAATTTCTTCGTAACTCAGAATTTTTTTATCTAGAATTTTTTTATTCAATTCATTTATTTCTTTTTGAATGTCCTTTGCCATTTTTAGGTTTTGTTGCAACCCTTTTTTTGTATCGGAGTTTCCTTTTTCTGCTTTGGCTGCAAGTTCATCTTCTGACAATGCCTTAAAAACGAATTTTTGCGAACGAGTTGATTTTGCTCCATTTATTCCATCATTGTCAAATATTTCAAAGTAATACTCTACTTCATCGCCGGGTTTTATTTCCATGCTTGATAAATCCCATGCAAAAAAGTATTCTTGCTCCAGGTTAGATTTGCTAATAACTACAGCTTGATTGGCAGGACTTGTTTTTCCGTCTTTCTCTTTTTTTATGGAATTAAACGTCAATTTAGAAAAACCGTAATCATCTTTTATTGTACCTCTAAAATATACAAAGTTGATGTTGTTAGAATCTTTTCTTTCTTCTGCATCAATCGTAGGAAACTGATCTGGAATGGCTTGTAAAGTATAGTTTATTGAATCTTTTGACGTAAAGTATTTGTTGTAAGTTTTTAGCGAATATGAAAAACTATTTTTTAAGTGGATGGCCAATTCAAATCTATTTTCGCTGGTTTTGTTTACTTCTAACTTTTTATCTGGAGAATAAAAGATAAAATTATCTACGTCTTTTGTTTGAAATGAATAGGTAATTTGTGTTCCTTCAGGTGCTTGATAGTCTCCAATGTTACTTAGTATTTCACTCTTTTTTCTGGTATAAGCAGGATAAACAACTTTTGCTGTATACGATAATAAAACTGGATTTGGTAGGGCTTTAATGGTATATTCTTTAGAGTAAAAACCATCGGCAAACAATTTAAAACTTATATCGTTTTGAATGTTCTTAAAATTATAATTGAAATGGAGTTTGTCTTTTTTTTCTAATCTGTTTTCAGAATTTACTTCAATTAATAATACTTCGCTTGGAATAATTTCTCCTTCTACTTTTATTTTTAATAAGTAGTCGGCATTCTGAACAGCAGTTAGTGCTGAATTCTCTACTATAAAGTTAAATGGAGCAGGCTTTTCGTAATAGGTATCGTAGGTGATAATTTTTTTTGCGGAATCAGACAATACTTTAGGTTTTGTAAAAAGAATTAACAGCAAAACAATAACCGGAATAGCTGCATATTTTATATATTTTTTGTTTTTGCTAACATCAATTGCATTGGTAAATGGAATAGGCTTTAAGTCTTTAATTCTTTGATTAATGCTGGCTTCAATTAATATATTTTGTTCAGGGGTTCCATTTGTTTCTTGAAGTTTATGAAGCTGTAAAGTATTTATTAGTTTATCGTTTATGCTTGAAAAATGTTTACCAATAATTTGCGAGGCTTGTTCATGAGAAATAATACTTCCAATTTTTAAAAGTTTTAAAAGTGGCCAAGCAATATAATAACCTACAACGCTAATAAATGAACCAATAAAAGAATAGAAAAGAAATGTTCTTATTGCTGTGCTAAATTCACCAAAATATTGTGCAACAGAAACAACAAGAAAAAAAGCAACCAATAGACCAATGGAGTAAATTAAACCCTTGGTTAATTGATTTCTGTAGTATTTTCTTATAAATTCATCCAGTTTTTGGATGAGACTTGAATAGTTATTCATAAATGTATTTACACAAATTTAGGTTGTTTATTGTTTTAAATCTTGAATTAAAATGTTAAAGCATTTAAATACATATCTGTTTATCCCTATATGATTTGTTTAAACCAATATACCTTTGATTGGTACTTAAAATTTGATTATTAAATTACAATTTACTGTTTTAATTTTCCGCAAAAAGAGAGTTTGCATATTTTTTGCAGAAATACTTCAAGAGCAGCCCTGTTCAATTAAAGAAATCTTTTCTCGTATTCACTTGTAAAATTTAATTTTTCAAGCGCTTAATCAAGCAATCTTTTAAAAACGCTTGGCGTTCCTTTAAAATTTTAATTTAAAAATTTGTGAATTCTTTCGCTAGCTAAAATCAGGAACTTTTCTCTTTATTTAAAAAACCTAAAATAGACGTTATTTCTATCACTGTGTAAATAACATACAAACAAAAAAAGCAAATAATAAAAAATGCAGCTTCGCTTCTGTGTGTGTATGCGTAAGCCAAAATCAAAAAGAAATAAACCATCAATTTTATAGTTGTAGTAAGCATAAAGCTTGGAATAAAGCCTTGTACTCTTCCATTGGCTTTTTTCATCAAAAAATAATGAACCATAGCAGTGCTGATCCACAATAAAAAATTAAGCATATGAGCTGTGCCTGATTTAAAATTGCTAATAAATGAGGGGAGAGCAAAAGTAACCAAAAGGCTAATTGCTACTGCTACAATACCAGTCTTTAAAAGAAAAGCACTAAATTCTTTACTCAATTTTTTGGTGGATTAATGTCTTTGATCATGCTGTAGAATGCTCCAACTAAAGACAGTAGCGTAAGCGAAAGTGTAAAAACAGGAAATTTTGGTTTTAGCCATCCATCTAATTTTCTTCCTCCAAACACACCTATTAATATTATTGCAATCATTTTAAATGCAATATTGCCGTATTTTGCAAAATCTTTAGGCGAACTTTTCTGCTTTTCTTTCTTTTGATTGTTCTCCATTTTTAATGTCTTTAACAACAGCACCCATGCTGCATGAGCCTGTAAATGTTGCTCCTGGCTCTATAGAAAGTTTTCCTGCCGATATATCACCGGTAATGTTTGCAGTTGCTTTTAATGAAAGTATGTCTGACGAAGTAACGTTTCCTCTAATTTTACCATAAATATCTGCCGTTTGGCAAACAATATTTCCTTCAATGAAACCCGAAGGACCAATAACAACTTTCCCTTTGGCAGTAATATTTCCTGTTAAACTTCCATTTATCCTTATATCACCATTTGTAACAATATCTCCTGTTACTGTTGTGCCAATGCCTAGTGTATTTATACTTCCTGTATCAATTTCAGTTTTTTTTGTCATGAAATTAGATTTTGAATTATTTCCAAACATAAGTTGTATTTATTAAATATTTAAAAGTGTGCGAAAATACAATTAATATTTTTTAAAGGCAAAACAAGAGGGTTTCTCTAAATAGTAGAGAAACCCTCTAATAAAAATAGTGGGTATATTTTAGTTCTTTTTATATCCAGCCAAAACAGATACACAACCCATTTCGTCAAGGTTTGTTTTGTTTTTTGAGTTGGGAACAAATACTTCAATAAAGTATTGTTGAGTAGAGTTTACAGTAAAATCCCAAGATTTAGGATTGCCAAATTTCTTGCTGTCAAAAACTACGGAACTATCTTTTCTAAGTACTTTAAAGTTAACATCACCCAATCTTTCATCGTTACAAACTGCCAAACGGTAATCTGTATCCACATAAAATGTCATTTCCAATGCTGCTGACTCGCCAGGCGATAGTGAAACACTGTTTAATAAACCGTTGTGTTGGAAAGGTTTTAATATAGGTATACATTTACGTTTGGTAAAGGCATTGCATTGAGAAATAGCATAATAGGAGGTACCTAACATTAAAAACGAGGATAATATTATGGGGGCACTAAATTTTTTCATTGTGATAAACATTTAAATTTGGGCTTGGTTATTTAATATAATTGTTACGTACCTCAGCAATTTTTTTAGAAATTTCGGCCAGTTTTTCAGTAGACATAGTAATTTCTGAAGTATCTTCAATTATTGTTTTCTTTGCGGATTCGTCAGTTTTAATAACTCCCGACTCTGTTTTTACTTCAACACCGCTTTCATAAATTGCATTAATTGCTTTAAGATCCGCTAAAATACTTTCAAGATTTTTATCGCCGGTATAGCTTTCTATCAGGCTAATAAGGTTTTTAAGAATATCTTTTTGTTCTGCAATTCTCGAAATAATTGCTGAGTTTGCTTTGGCAGAACCTGCAAGTTTTGTAGAAATATAAATTGCCTCAACCCACCCACCGGCAACAATTAATGCAGTTGTTGAAGCCCTATCGTTTTCTTTTAAAAAGGCATCAGTAGCTGCATACGATTCAGAAACTAAACCTAACAATGAGTCTTTGTTGTTTACATTTTTTTCTAATCTGGCTAATGTATTTTCAGACAATGCACCAGTTACTCCTAAAGCATCGGCTAGTTTTTTGGATGTTGACATGTATTGCATAGCATCTTGAGTTTGATCAAAACTACTGCAGTAGCTTAAATCAGCACTATAAATTCCAAGATTTACAGCCTGAGAAATTGTGTTGGAATATTTTGATGCATTAGAAACCGGATTTAAAAGCGATTTGTTAAAACTAGCGCCTGATTGCTTAATCATATTCGCCATTTCTAGGGGAGAGGGGATAGCAAAAAATACTTTTTGAGCTTTTTGTTTGCTTTCCAATAACGCAGCAGAATCTGCTGACGACAAAGCTTCTTCTTTTCCGTTGTTGTTGCAAGACGAAAAAGATACTGCAATTATTGCTCCTGCAACAATTGATTTTATTACTGTTTCCTTCATATAAAGTGGTTTTCTAGTTTAATTGCTACTGACAAAAATATTAAACATTCTGTCATTTACAAACTTTATCCCTTAATAATTCATTTGTACCATTAAATTTGTACCAATTATGACAAAGAAATCAGGGCATACCACTAGGCAAAAACTAGTTTTACTAAGAAGTGTATTTGAAGCGGTAGATGAAATAGTAAACAACAATAAAATTTTAGAAAAGGTTTTAGAAAAAATAAATCGCGAAAATGGACACTGGACCAATGGGCAAAGAAGATTTGTATCCGAAACTACAAGAAGTCTAATAAGGTACCGAAGGCTATTTTTTGAGGCCTTGGCAATGCCAGAAACAAAAGAGTATTCATTGTTTTTATATTGGCAACAATATGGTGTTTTGCTATTATTACAAGGCAAAGACCCCAAAGAGTTTCCGAGTTTAAAAGAATTTAAATCATACGAGGTAACCGGAAGGTTAAAACGGTTTGCAGAAAATTTAGAAATAAGAGAATCGTATCCTCAATGGTTTTTTAAAGAAGGCAAAAAACAGCTAACAGAACATTGGCCAGAAACAGCAGTATGGCTAAATAAACCAGCAGATTATTTTATTAGAATAAACACGCTAAAGTGTACTAAATTAGAGTTGGTTGAATCGTTAAAAAAAGAAGGAATTGAGTGCTATGAAACATCATTATCCAAAGATGCACAAAAATTAGAAAGTGCCGAATATGTTTTTAAAAGTACAGCGTTTAAAAACGGCTGGTTTGAAGTGCAGGATTTAGCTTCCCAATTGGTATCAGATTATTTGGCTCCCAAACCGGGTTCAAAAGTTTTAGATGCTTGCAGCGGAACAGGAGGTAAAACTCTTGCATTAGCAGCACTAATGAAAAATAAAGGAAAAATTATTGCCGCAGATATTATTGAAAGAAAATTTGTTGAATTAAAAAAAAGATCTGCTAGAGCAGGAGTTCAAATAATTGAAACTAAAAATGCCAACGATTTAGGAATAGAAGATAATTGGGCCGACTATTTATTAATTGATGCCCCATGCAGTGGAACTGGCGTATGGCGGAGAAATCCCGACGGAAAGTGGAAATTAACAGAAGAAAAATTACGTGAGTTAGAAGAAATTCAAAAGAACATATTAAATACATATACTAAATATTTAAAATCAGGTGGCAATCTGGTATACGCTGTATGCAGCATATTGCCTTCTGAAGGAAAAAAAATTATTGAGGAATTTCTTAAACAAAATAAAAATATGTGGGAGCTACAAGGTGAAAAATATTTATTACCTCAATACTTTGATACCGATGGTTTTTATATGGCACTGCTAAAGAAGAAATAAATTTTAATATTCTAGAGGCTACAACTTTCGTACATCACAACTTTTCTAATGTTAAGATTTTAGTCTAATCTTGTAAAAATACTTTTCAGTTGTTTTCTTTGTTTTTAATATGAGGCACAAAAATTTAAAAATAGTAAATCGTGATATTTCTTGGCTTAGTTTTAATGCAAGAGTTTTACAAGAGGCCACAGACCCCACTGTTCCATTAATTGAAAGAATACGTTTTGTTGGAATCTTTTCCAGAAACCGTGATGAGTTTTTTAGAGTGAGAGTTGCTACTCTGCAAAAAATGCTAAAGTTGGGAAAGCAATCAAGAGAGATGATTGGCGAAAATCCGAACGAAATTGTAAAAGAAATTCAAGCAATAGCGCTAGAACAACAAACTATACTAGAGCAAATATATCGTAAAAAAATTGAAGAATTAAAACAAGCCAATATTTTTTTGGTAAATGAAAAGCAATTAAATGTAAATCAAAAAAAGTTCGTTCAAAATTATTTTTTAGAAAAAGTAATGCCCTATCTTTTTCCAATAATGGTAAACGAGGATACTAAATTTCCATACTTAAGAGATAAATCTTCTTATTTGTTTGTTCGTTTAAAAAAAGCAAAATCTAAACTAGCAAAATATTCAATAATTGAATTACCCACTCATGTAATGAGCAGATTTTTAGTATTGCCCGAAGAAAAAGGCAAAAAATTTGTTATGCTTTTAGATGACGTTATTCGTTTTGGCTTAGATGATATTTTTTACATGTTCGACTATGACGAGGTTAATTCTCACATGATAAAAATCACTAGAGATGCCGAAATGGAAATTGAATATGACTTATCAAAAAGTTTAGTAGAAAAAATTTCTAAAGGACTAAAGGGCAGAAAAGTTGGTCATATTGTGAGGTTTACCTACGATGAAAATATGCCAAAAGAAATGATGGATTACATCTGTAAAAAGATGAGAATTTCAAAAGTAAACAATCTAGTTGCCGGAGGAAGGTACCATAATTTTAAAGACTTTACGGATTTTCCCGATTTAGGAAAGCCAGAATTATTATACAAAAAGAATGAGCCAATTATTCACCCTGCATTTACTTACGAAAGAAGTCTGTTTAAAGTGGTAAAGGAAAAAGATATTTTATTGCATTTTCCGTATCATTCTTACAGCCATATTCTCGATTTTTTAAGAGAGGCATCAATAGATGAAGATGTTGTTTCTATTCAACTTACACTATATAGAGCTGCAAAAATTAGTAGTGTATTAAATTCATTGTTAAATGCAATAAAAAATGGAAAGCAAGTAACCGTTGTTGTGGAGTTACAAGCAAGGTTCGACGAAGAAGCAAATATCAATTGGGCAACAAAATTGCAAGAAGAAGGAGCAAGAGTAATTTATGGTGTTCCAGGACTAAAAGTACACTCGAAATTATTTTTGATAACCCGAAAAGAAGGAACAAAAACTACCGGTTATGCTCACATTGGAACAGGGAATTTTAATGAGCAAACAGCAAGAATTTATAGTGACTTCAGTCTACTTACTGCCAACCCTAAAATTACCGATGAGGTTAGGCATTTATTTGATTTTTATGCAGATAATTTGCACAATTACCGTTATAAAAATTTATTGGTTGCACCATTTTTTATGAGAAAAAGAATTGTGCAATTAATAAATCAAGAAACAATTAATGCAAAAGCCAAAAAACCAGCCTACATTTGTTTAAAAATGAATAGTTTGGTGGATTCAGAAATGATTCAGAAACTATACGAAGCAAGCAATGCTGGGGTAAAAATAAAATTAATAATTAGAGGAATTTGTTCTTTGCAGCCCGGTAAAAAAAGTATGAGCCAAAATATTGAAATTTTGAGCATTGTAGATAAATTTTTAGAGCATGGCCGTTTATTTATTTTCGCAAATGGTGGCGACGAAAAAATGTATATTTCTTCAGCCGATTGGATGATAAGAAATTTTGATTACCGTTCAGAAGCAGCCGTTCCAATATTAGATGAAGACATTAAAAATCAATTAAGGAAAATATTTGAAATTCAATTTGCTGATAACACCAAAGCAAGAATTATAGAAAACAATCAAATAAATCTCTACAGAAAAAACAACTTAAAAAAATCTAGAGCTCAAGTTGATACCTATACTTATTTAAAAACTTTGGTAAAGGCAAAAAAATAACTAAGTTCGTGAACACAAACCATGAAATTAGCTGCCATAGACATTGGCTCAAATGCCGTTAGATTACTTATTGCAAATGTAATAGAATCGAACCCTAGTCCTGTTTTTAAAAAAATAGAATTGGTTAGGGTTCCATTAAGGTTAGGAGAGGATTCATTTATTAAAGGATACATTTCTGAAGAAAAAATTAAACGTTTGGTAAAAACCATGCATTCGTTTAGACTGTTAATAGACGTTTTTGAAGCAGAAGGGTTTAGGGTTTGTGCAACCTCAGCCATGAGAGATGCTTCAAACAGAGAAGAAGTTATTGATAGAGTAAAAAAAGAAACGGATTTATTTATTGAAGTAGTGGATGGAAAAATGGAGGCTCAAATAATATATTCCAACCATACAGCCGAAGAACTTGACAAAGATTTTTCTTATTTATACATTGATGTTGGAGGTGGAAGCACAGAATTAACATTGTTTGCCGAAAATAAAATAATTGCCTCCCAGTCATTTAATATTGGCACAATAAGGTTGTTGCACGAACAAGTGAGCAAAGAAACTTGGAACAATTTAAAAGCTTGGGTAGAACAAAAAACAAAATCTGCCGGGCCACTCACGGCAATTGGATCTGGTGGTAACATCAATAAAATATATAAATTGGTGTATGGTAAGGATACCAAAGCCATGAGCTATAAAAAAGTAAAAGAAATAACAGACTATATAAGTGAGTTTTCTTATGAAGAAAGAATTACCCAATTGGGCTTAAACGAAGATAGAGCAGACGTTATTCTACCAGCCTCAAAAATATTTTTAACAGTTATGAAAAGCGGAGGAATTGATAAAATTTTGGTGCCTCAATCCGGCTTAAGCGACGGAATAATTCACCTGTTGTATGAACAGAAATTAAAGCAAACAACTCTTTTCCAAAATAAGTGATACACATTTGTGTGCACATTCACATCCATATAAAAAAGGATAAAACATTATTTAAGCACACAATTAGATTTTTACCAATTTGTGTTTGCTTTTAACACTGATTCAAAAAGAAAGAATTTTAACTTTTAATAAATTTATTTGCCAAAATAAATATACTTATTGTTAAAAATATGTTTAGATTTTTGAGTTTGTTAAATTTATTTTTTCTATAATTGTTTTAAAATTCAATTTTAAACATCGAAAATGAAGAAAAAACTACTTTTTTTATGGATGACCA
>Ga0114976_10001862_pt1 | contig 13233 bp, 11 predicted proteins | sample S_130805_EF_Meta_FD_87319 | JGI IMG/M metagenome (GOLD analysis project Ga0114976, IMG submission 87319) | Freshwater microbial communities from Lake Simoncouche, Canada to study carbon cycling - S_130805_EF_MetaG | ecosystem: Environmental > Aquatic > Freshwater > Lake | place: Lake...
CGCGGACTGTCGTCGATCTTTGTCGATGTCAGCGCGGTCGAGGTTGGCACGCAGCTGACGGTGAAATGGCGCGGCAAGCCGGTGTTCATCCGCCGCCGCGCGGCGGAAGAGATTGAAGCGGCCCGCGCGGTGCCCCTGACCGATCTGGTGGATCCGCTGGCAGACAATGCCAACCTTGATGCGGCGGCCGATGCAAGCGACGTGCACCGCACGCTGGACGAGGCCGGCGAATGGCTGGTGATGATGGGGGTCTGCACCCACCTGGGCTGCGTGCCGCTGGGCGACGGTGCCGGGGACTTCGGCGGCTGGTTCTGCCCCTGCCACGGGTCGCACTATGACACGGCGGGCCGCATCCGCCGCGGGCCTGCGCCGCGCAACCTGCCGGTGCCGGTGGCCGCATTCACCGACGAAACCACGATAAAGCTCGGGTAAGGAAAGCAAAATGGCTGGAATTCCACACGACCATTACGAGCCCAAATCGGGCGGCGAAAAGTGGCTGTACCGCCGCCTGCCGATCGTCGGGCTGCTGCATGACACGCTGATGATCCCGACGCCAAAGAACCTGAACTGGATGTGGATCTGGGGCATCGTGCTGACCTTCTGTCTGGCGCTGCAGATCGTGACCGGCATCGTGCTGGCCATGCATTATACGCCGCAGGTGGACATGGCCTTTGCCTCGGTCGAACATATCATGCGCAACGTGAACGGCGGCTACATGCTGCGCTACCTGCATGCCAATGGCGCATCGCTGTTTTTCGTGGCCGTTTACCTTCACATCTTCCGCGGCCTGTACTACGGATCCTACAAGGCCCCGCGCGAGGTGACCTGGATCATCGGCATGCTGATCTACCTGGCGATGATGGCAACCGCCTTCATGGGCTATGTGCTGCCCTGGGGCCAGATGTCGTTCTGGGGGGCTACGGTGATCACCGGCCTGTTCGGCGCAATCCCGGGCGTGGGCGAGCCGATCCAGACCTGGCTGCTGGGCGGTCCTGCGGTGGACAATGCCACGCTGAACCGCTTCTTCTCGCTGCATTACCTGTTGCCCTTCGTCATCGCGGCGCTGGTTGCGGTGCATATCTGGGCCTTCCACACCACCGGCAACAACAACCCCACCGGGGTTGAGGTGCGCCGCGGATCGAAAGCAGAAGCCGAGCGCGATACCCTGCCGTTCTGGCCCTACTTCGTGATGAAGGACCTGTTTGCGCTGGCCGTGATTCTGGCCATCTTCTTTGCGATTGTCGGCTTCATGCCGAACTACCTGGGTCATCCGGACAACTACATTCCGGCCAACCCGCTGTCGACGCCCGCGCATATCGTGCCCGAATGGTACTTCCTGCCATTCTACGCGATCCTGCGCGCCTTCACCGGCGACGTCTGGGTGGTGCAGCTGGTGCAGTTCCTGACCTTCGGGATCGTTGATGCCAAGTTCTTCGGCGTGCTGGCGATGTTCGGTGCCATTGCCGTCATGGCCCTGGCACCCTGGCTTGATACGTCGTCGGTCCGCTCTGGCCGGTACCGGCCGATGTTCAAATGGTGGTTCGCCCTGTTGTGCCTTGATTTCGTGGTCTTGGCCTGGGTCGGCGCGCAGCCTGCGGGTGGCATCTATGCCTATATCTCGCTGATCGCATCAGCCTATTGGTTCGCCTACTTCCTGGTGATCCTGCCGCTGCTGGGTGTTATCGAAAAGCCGCTGCCGCAGCCCGCGACAATCGAGGATGATTTCAACTCCCACTACTCTCCCAGCACCGGCGGCACCCCCGTCGCGGCCGAGTGACAAAGGAACTGACATGATGATCAGGAAAATCACACTCGCTGCCGCAGTCTTCCTTGGCCTGACGGGCGGGTTTGCCGTGGCGGCGGAAGGCGCGTTCGAGCCGCATACAACCGATGTGGCCTTCAGCTTTGAAGGCCCCTTCGGCACCTTCGACCGCAACCAGCTGCAGCGCGGTCTGCAGGTGTATACCGAGGTTTGTTCGGCCTGCCATGGCCTGAAGCACGTTGCGATCCGTGCCCTTTCAGAAGAGGGCGGACCACAGCTGCCGGAAGACCAGGTGCGCGTCTATGCCGAACAGTTCGACATCTTCGATCCGGCGCTGGACGATACCCGGCCGCGCACGCCGAATGATCACTTCCCCGAGTCGGGGATGGTGAACGCGCCCGACCTGAGCCTGATGGCAAAGGCGCGGGCGGGCTTTCACGGCCCCTATGGCACCGGGATCAACCAGCTGTTCCGCGGCATCGGCGGACCCGAGCATATCTATTCCATCCTGACCGGTTATACCGGCGAGGAAAAGGAAGAGGCGGGGGCGCTGTTCTATGAGAACACCGCCTTCTCGACCGGCTGGATCGCCATGCCGCCGCCGTTGGCGGACGGGCAGGTGGAATTCGCGGACGGGCACGACAATTCCCTGTCTTCGATCGCGCAGGACGTGTCAGCCTTCCTGATGTGGACGGCAGAGCCCAAGCTGATGGCGCGCAAGCAGACCGGTTTCACCGCCGTGGCTTTCCTGTCCGTTCTGGCCGTGCTGCTGTACCTGACCAACAAACGCATCTGGGCGAACGCCAAGGGCAATAAGCGCCACGCCTGATCGGGTATATGGCGTGAGACCTGGAAACCATGCCTTCGGGCGGGGATTTCTCGTCTCGAGCGGTCACCTGTGGCAGGTGCGGGGGGGTTCACACCCCCCGCACCCACTGTGGAGTATTTCTGCCGAAAAGATGCGGCCCCTGTTACGGCCCCAGATAGTCGCGCAGCGCCGGTGGCGGCCTGCGGAACAGCTCTTCGGTCAGAACGGGCGCTGCTGCGATGCCGCCAGACACCAGAACGGTTCGGTCTGCAAAGCGGCGGGCATCGGCGGGGTCATGTGTGACCATCAGAACCAACGCTCCGGTCTCGGCGGCGATCTCGGTGAGCAGGTCGATCATGTCGGATTTCAGCGCCGGTCCAAGGGCCGAGAAGGGTTCATCCAGCAACAGGATAGGCCGGGCGCGCAACAGGGCGCGCGCCAGCGCTGCGCGGCTTTGCTGACCGCCAGACAGGGCACCGGGTTTGCGCGCGCCCATGCCGGGCAGGCCCACGCGGTCAAGCGCCGCGTCGATACGGCCCGTTTCGGCTGCGGTCAGACGGAACCGGGGTGACAGGCCAAGACCCAGGTTCTGCGCCAGTGTCAGATGCGGGAACAGGTTCTGATCCTGAAACAGGATACTGACCGGACGGTCGCCGGGGGTCAACGGGGCCAGATCCTGCCCTTGCCAGATGATACGCCCCTGCGTTGGGGCAAGAAACCCGGCAATGGCCATCAGCAGCGTCGATTTGCCCGCGCCCGACGGGCCGATCACCGCAACGCGTTCACCCGGGTTCAAAGCCCAGTCTGCAGTCAGGCGGAAGTCGCCTTGGTGAAGCTCCACACCCTCAAGCTGCAGCATGGCGACCCGCCCGATCAAGACCCCAGAACAGACCGAAGCTGAGCCCGACCAGCACCAGGGCGGCGGCCGCAGCCGCGTCCATCCGGTAGGCGCCCATCAGGCGCTGGACCAGCAGTGGCAGAGTGGATGTGCCCTCATCTGCGAACAGCGCGATCACGCCAAGGTCCCCCATCGACAGCGCGGCCACCACCCCGGCGGCGAATCCCAGAACAGGGCGCAGCCGGGGCACCACCAGCCAGCGCAGGCGCGCCAGCCCCGCCAGACCCAGCGCATCGGCCAGACGCCCGTGCGCGGCCTCGATGTCGCGCAGCGCGGGCAACAGCAACCGCAGCGCAAAGGGCAGCGCCAGCGTGGCATTCACAAGGGCCGTGACCGGCAAGGCAAGACGGTGCGGGGCGATCAGCGGATGCAGGATCACAAACAGACCCGTGCCCAGCACCAAAGACGAGGCTGCAAGCGGCAACATGCCCGCAGCCTCCAGCGCGCGGGGCCAGCGCCCCCGCACGATCGCGCCGGCAAGGGCCAGAGCGGCCACAAGGCAAAGCGCTGTGGACACCAGCGCCACCAGCACCGAACGCGCCGCCGCCGACCAAAGCCCGGCGGGCAGGTCAGCCAACCCCGGCAGGCCGCGCGCCACGACCATGCCCAGCGGCACGAGCAGAAACAGCGCCGCAGCGCCAATCACCCCCGCATCCGTCAGGCGTGCGGAAAGGCTGTTGGCATCCCAACGCTGCATTGGGCGGTCCATTCCGCCGCCAAAGGCACCCGGCACGACCAGCCACCCCGCCGCCAGCACCGTCATGCCGCACAGCGTGCATTGCAGCGCGGCCAGCAGCGCGGCCCGGCCAAGGTCGAATTCAAAGCGCAGCGCCTGATAGATCGCCAATTCCACCGTGGTGGCCCCTGGCCCGCCGCCCAAGGTCAGCGCAACGGCAAAGCTGGCCAGACAGATCAGGAAGACCGCAACCAGCGCGCCCGGCAGAATGGCCCGCAGCATCGGCCATTCCAGATGACGGAACACCGCGCCGGGCCCAAGCCCCAGCGCAGCGGCAAGGCGAAAGCGTTCCGCCGGAATGCCTTGCCATCCGGACAGGATCATGCGCACCGCCAGCGGCAGGTTGAAAAAGACATGCGCAAGAACGACGCCGTGAAAACCATAGATGGATACCGGCGCAAGTCCCACCGCCTGCAGCGCGCCATTCAGCAGGCCCTGGCGGCCGAAAACGGTCAGCAACCCCAGAATGGCCGCGATCACCGGCAAAAGGAACGGCGCGCCCATCAGAGAAATCAGCACCCCCCGCCCGGCAAAGCGACGCCGCGCCAGGGCACGCGCCACAGGGACAGCAAGGCCCACGGACAGCAGCGCAGAAACCGCTGCCTGAAGCACGGTAAACCGCACCGCGGACCAGTCGGCAGCGGTCAGCGAAGCTTCATCCGCCCGCGTCAGCACCGCCCCCAGGGTGCCCAGCGTCAGCAGGCCAAGGGCGGCGGCAACCGCCACCCCGGGCCAGATCAGCGCGCCAGCGCGGCGCGCCATGCGTCCAACGCGCCCGGGCGCAGCTGTGCGGCATCCTCCGCCGACAGCAGCAGGGATGTCTCGGGGACAATCAGCGTGTCGAACCCGTCCGGCAGCCCGGAGGCAGGTGTTACCGCCGGATACATCCAGTTCGTGGTGGGGATCAGCGATTGAAAGGCCTCGGTCCCCATGAAGGCCAAGAACCGGTCGGCCAACGCCGACTGGTCGGTCGTGGCCAGCTTGCCCGCCACCTCGACCTGCAGGTAATGCCCTTCGGCAAAGGGGGCGGCTGCCTTGGTGTCGTCGTTTTCGGCAATCAGGTGATAGGCGGGCGAGGTGGTATAGCTCAGCACCATATCCGCCTCGCCTTCCACGAACAGACCGTAGGCTTCGGACCAGCCGGGTGTCACGGTAACGATGTTATCGGCCAGGGCAGCCCAGATCTCTGGCGCGCGGTCGCCATAGGCCGCCTGGACCCACATCAGCAGGCCAAGTCCGGGCGTGGAAGACCGGGGGTCCTGGATCACGATGGTCAGGTCGGATGCCGCCAGCGCCCCGAAAGATGCGGGCGGGGTGGCAAGCTTTGTGCGGTCATAGACAAAGGCGAACCATCCCCAGTCAAAGGGCAGGAACAGCGGGTCATCATAAGGGACAGGCAAGTCATTCGCCGGAGAAAGACCATGCGCTGCGAACAGCCCCGTGGCCGCAGCGGCGGCGGTCAGGTTCGTGTCCAGGCCCAGCACCACATCGGTGTCTGTCTGCGCCCCTTCAAGCTGCACCCGGGCCAGCAGGGCAGCCCCATCCCCTGCCGTGGTGAACTGCAGATCGCAGGCACAGTCCGCCTCGAAGGCTTTCTCCACGGCGGGGCCGGGGCCCCATTCGGTGACAAAACTGTCATAGGTCAGCACAGTCAGCACGGGCGTCTCTGCAGCCGCCACCGTGGCAACAGCCCAAAATCCCGCAGCAAAGATCGAACATCGCATCTCTTCCTCCTTTGTCGCGAAGGGACAGGTCGGGCAGGAGGACGTCCTTGCACCTTCCCTCCGCCGGTATGATCCGGTTCAGGTTCAACGGGTCCGCATCGCTGCATCTCAGCCCGTTTCCGGGCACCCCGAGGTAGGGGGAAGATAACGCGCGGCGGTCCGGGCGCAAGCGCAAAGCGGTCGCACCCGCAGGTGACGGCCCGCTTCCCGGAAAAACCGGTTTCACGGTGCGCGCGTTTCGCCTATGCCGGGGGCCTCAGTACGGGAACAAACGCAATGAGCCTGAATACCTTCGGCCACCTTTTCCGCGTCACCACCTGGGGCGAAAGCCACGGGCCGGCCATTGGGGCCACCGTGGATGGCTGCCCCCCCGGCGTGGCATTGACCGAAGCCGATCTTCAGCCCTGGCTGGATGCCCGCAAGCCGGGGCAGAACAAATACACCACCCAGCGGCGGGAAGATGATCTTGTGCGCATCCTGTCGGGCACCTTTGAAGGCAAGACCACCGGCACGCCGATCCAGCTGATGATCAAGAATACCGATCAGCGGTCCAAGGATTATAGCGACATCGCCCAAAGCTTCCGTCCCGGACATGCCGACATCACCTATCACCAGAAATACGGCGTTCGGGACTATCGCGGCGGCGGGCGATCCTCGGCCCGCGAAACCGCCAGCCGGGTGGCGGCGGGCGGCGTGGCGCGTGCGGTGCTGGCCGTTCTGGTGCCGGACCTGCGAATCAGCGGATACATGGTGCAGATGGGATCACGCGCCATTGACCGCAGGCAGTTCGATGCCGCGCAGATCGCGAAGAACGCGTTCTGGTGCCCCGATCCGCAGGTGGCGCAGGATTGGGCCGCTGACCTGGACGCCCTTCGGCTGTCGCACAACTCGGTGGGCGCGGTGATCGAGGTCGTCGCAACCGGCGTGCCACCTGGCCTGGGCGCGCCGCTTTATGCCAAGCTGGACAGTGATCTTGCCGGCGCGATGATGTCGATCAACGCGGTCAAGGCTGTGGAGATTGGCGATGGCATGGCCGCGGCCGCCCTGACCGGGGTAGAAAATGCCGATGAAATCCGGATGGGGCCGGACGGGCCGGAATATCTGAGCAACCATGCCGGCGGCATTCTGGGGGGCATTTCGACCGGACAGCCGGTTGTGGTGCGCTTTGCCGTCAAACCGACCTCCTCCATCCTGACGGCGCGCCAGACGATCACCTCGCGGGGCACCGAAACCGACCTGATCACCAAGGGTCGCCACGACCCCTGCGTCGGCATCCGCGCCGTGCCGGTGGGCGAAGCAATGATGGCCTGTGTTCTGCTGGACCATCTGTTGCTGGATCGCGGGCAGACCGGGGGTGTTCGCGGCGTGATCGCCTGATCACCGCGCAAGCCGCCCCGGCGGTGGCCGCGACCGGATGTCCGGTGACGGCTGCAGTCACGTGGCGACATCGGCGCAGGCCCGGCCGATCAGCACCCCCAGGATGGCAGAGGCCGTAAGCGGAACAAGCCCACGCAGGGTCATTGCCGCCTCCTTCACTTTCGGTGAACCTTTGGCCGGCAACGGGCCCGCTTCGCAACCGTACAGTCCGACCCTCCGGCAGGCTGCTTACGCCGTCTTCTCAGGCTGTTGCAGTTCCGGCGTCGCTGCACGTCCGGAGCCTCCGCGCGACCATTGCACAGCCAGAATGCCGCCCGCAATGATCGCGACACCCAGCAAATCCAGCGGCGCCAGCCGTTCGCCCAGAAGAAAAGCCCCGGTCGATACGCCGATGACCGGGTTCAGAAAATGGAAGGTGGCGGCGCGCACCGCCCCGATCCGCCCCACAAGGCGGAACCAGACCCAGGTGGCCAGCAATCCGGGAACCAGAGTGGTAAAGGCAAAGGCCAGGCCCAGCCGGGGGGTCCAGTTCACGGACCATGTTTCAAACAGCAGCGCGGGCACCATCAGCGCGGCCGATCCCACCAGCATCTGCAGCCCCACGATCATCAGCAGATTTCCCCCCGACGTGGCGCTGCGCACGCTCAGCGTGGCAACCGCCAGCGCCCCCATGCCCAGCAGGCAAAGGATCACACCGACACCGTCCACGCCGCCAGACAGACGTGATCCCATGATAAGGGCGGCCCCAAGAAAGCCTGCGCACAATCCCGCCACGCCAAGCGGATGCACCTTTTCCCTGAAGACGATCCAGCCCAGCAGGGCCACCATCAGGGGCATCATCGACGCGATGATCGAAGCCAGTCCGGCCTCGACCCGGGTCATCGCAACGAAGTTGAAGCCCAGATACAGCGCGTTCTGGCAAATGCCAAAGATCAGGACACTGCGCCACTGCGCGCGGCTGAGCCGGGCGTTCTGCCCCAGCAGAAGGGCAATACCGATTCCGATCAGACCCGAGATCAGAAAGCGGATCGTAAGCGCCGTAAGCGGGGGCGCATCCATCACGATCATTCGGGCCGAGGTAAAGGCTGACGACCACATGGCCGAAAAGGCCAAGCCCATTGCGATGGCGCGAAAATCCATGCTCCAGCCCCCGTTGCCCGCCCTGCGGTGCCAAAAAATGAAAAGGGCCGCCGTAGCGGCGACCCTTGTCCGCCCGCATCGGGGCGCTGGCCTGGGCCTGATCAGACGTTGACACTGTCTTTCAGCGACTTGGCGATGGTGAACTTCACCTGCCTGTCAGCCGGCTTGGTCAGCGTCTCATTGGTGGCCGGGTTGCGGACCTGGCGTTCTGGCCGGGCACGGCAGGCGACCTTGCCCAGACCCGGCAGCGTCACGGCACCACCGCCAGCAACCTCACGAGTGACCAGTGCTGCAATCGCGTCAAGCGCGGCAGCGGCGGTTCTCTTGTCGGTCCCCATCTCTTCGGCAAGAGCGGCGACAAGCTGCGTCTTGGTCATCGGTTTCGACATTGCTTTTCCTTTTTTTGCCTCGCATATGCGAAGACTGTCCCTGCCCCACAAAGGGCTATGTGGCCTCTTCCACAGCGTTTTGCCGAACAAATCAAGCAATTTCGCCCGGTATAGGCAGGATTCCCCAAGGAAAGCGGCGCAGTCTAAAGAAAGGCGGTTTCCTCGAAACTGCGCAGCTTGCGGCTGTGAATCCGCTCGATCGGCATCTCGCGCAGCAGCTCCATCGCGCGCACCCCGATCTGAAGGTGGTTGGCCACCTGCGTCTTGTAGAACTCGCTGGCCATGCCGGGCAGCTTCAGCTCGCCATGCAGGGGCTTGTCAGAGACGCACAAAAGCGTCCCATAGGGAACCCGGAAGCGAAAGCCGTTGGCGGCGATGGTGGCGCTTTCCATGTCCAGCGCGATGGCGCGGCTTTGGCTGAGGCGCTGCACCGGCCCGGACTGATCGCGCAACTCCCAGTTGCGGTTGTCGATGGTTGCCACGGTTCCTGTCCGCATGATCCGCTTCAGCTCATACCCGTCAAGCCGGGTGACTTCGGCAACGGCCTGCTGCAGCGCAATCTGGATTTCGGCCAGCGCTGGGATGGGCACCCAGACCGGCAGGTCATCATCCAGCACGTGATCCTCGCGGACATAGGCATGGGCGAGCACGAAATCGCCCAGGCTTTGCGAATTGCGCAGGCCGGCACAGTGACCCACCATCAGCCAGGCATGCGGGCGCAGTACCGCGATATGGTCGGTCGCGGTCTTGGCGTTCGACGGGCCGACCCCGATATTGACGAGGGTTATGCCCTGCCCGTCCTTCCGCTTCAGATGATAGGACGGCATCTGCGGCAACTTGGTCAGCAGGCCGATCGGATCATCAGGACCCATAATCTCCTGATTTCCGGGGGCGACGAAGGAGGTGTAGCCAGACTTGGGGTCGGCCAGTGCCACCCGGGCGAAGGCTTCGAATTCATCCACATAGAACTGGTAGTTGGTGAACAGCACATGGTTCTGGAAATGCGCCGGGTCCGTCGCCGTGTAATGCGACAGCCTTGCCAGCGAATAGTCCACCCGCTGCGCCGTAAAAGGGGCCAGAGGGAAGGAGCCGTCCGGGTTCGTCAGACGGGTTCCGTTCACGATGTCATCGTTGGTGGTCGCAAGGTCAGGCACATCGAAGACATCGCGCAGGCTGAAGTCCAGGACACCTTCCTGCGGCACCGAAACCGAAGGGTTGCCCGCCACCGCGAAATGGATCGGGATTGGCGTTTCCGATGCGCCGATCATGACCGGCACGGCATGGTTCTGGATCAGAAGGGCAATCTGCTGATGCAGGTATTTGCGGAACAGATCGGGGCGCGTGATGGTTGTGGAATAGGTGCCGGGCCCCGCCACGTGGCCAAAGCTGAGGCGGCTGTCGATCTTGACGAAGCTGGTCGTGGTCAGCCGGATTTCGGGATAAAAGGCGCGGATGCGGGCGGCTGGCTTGCCCGTGCGCACCACGCCGCTGAACTGTTCTGCCAGAAAGGTGGTCGCTTCCTCGTAAAGCTCTTCCAGCCGCGCCACTGCGGCGGCTGGATCGGTAAAGGCCACAGAGGCAGAAAGCTGCGGCGTCAGAATGGGCAGGCTGGTCTCTTCGGTCATCGGACAATCTCTATCGTGTCCGGCATCTAAACCGGAACAGGGGGGGTGCCGCAAGGGTCAGCCCCCCTTGCACGCCTTTGGCGTCAGTTGCGTGAAGGCGTCAGGCCTTTCGGAACAGGACGATCATCGCCCGGTCGCCGGCATGATCCGGGTCCAGTCGGGCGGCGGCGGCACCATAGACAGCCACATCAATCATCTGCATGTCACGGACCTGATCGCCAAGACCGGCCAGGGCCGTGTCAAACCCCGCCGCCGTCCAGACCCGAAGATTGACCGACAGCGCGAACAGCGCCCCCGTCGCCGCCACAGCCAGCATTGGCCCAAGCGCCTCTGGCCCGACGTGGCCATGGGTGAATGTGCCGGAACTTACCACGCCGTTGTAGCCGCCCGGCAGGGGCAGGGGTCGCGTGACATCGGCCTCGACCAGATCACGGTACACCTGCTTTTCGCGCGCCCGATCCAGCATCTGCGGCGAAAGGTCGATCCCGTCGATCTTTCCCGCCCAGCCAAGCCCGCGCAGGGCTGCCCCCACAAGCCCCGTCCCGGCCCCCACATCCAGCACCGGCCCCGCCCCGCCTGCAGCCACAAAGGCCCCGGCCACATGGGCGGGCAGCCGATAGTCCATCTCTGCCGCAAAGCCCGCGTCATAGCTTTCGGCCCAGTCCCGGTACAGGCGCAGGCTATCCTCTGGCGTTCGAAGGGCGAAGGCGGCATGAAGATCAGGTTCGGTCATGGCACATCTGGGACTCAACAGGGGTGGAAAATCAACCCTGTCCCGCTTGCACGCCGCCGCTGCGCCGCCGATAGTCGCACCATGACCGGAACGCTTCTGTCCCTTGGCCACGGCTATTCCGCCAGCGCGCTGGCACGACGTCTGCATCCGCAGGGCTGGCGCATCATCGGGACGACCCGCAGCCCGGAAAAGGCCGACCGGCTGCGGGCCGAGGGCGTGGAGCCGCTGCTCTGGCCCTGCGATCTGGCCCCGGCGCTTGCCGAATCGACCCATCTGCTGTCGTCCATCGCGCCGGACGAAACGGGCGATCCCGCACTTGCGTCCCATCGCGCCGACATTGCGGCAGCGCCGCTGCGCTGGGTCGGCTACCTGTCCACCACCGGCGTCTACGGCGACCATCAGGGCGGCTGGGTGGATGAGAGTACCCCCTTGACCCCATCGACCCAGCGCGGGCTTCAGCGTGTGCGGGCCGAGGCAGAGTGGCAATCGCTGGGGCTGCCGCTGCACATTTTCCGGATCGCGGGAATTTATGGCCCCGGTCGCGGACCCTTTGAAAAAGTGCGGGACGGCACAGCGCGGCGCATCCTGAAACCCGGTCAGGTGTTCAGCCGCATCCATGTCGATGACATTGCCCAGGTGCTGGACGCATCGATCACCCGGCCTTGCCCTGCCGCGATCTATAACCTGTGCGATGATGATCCTGCCCCGCCGGAAGATGTCATCGGTCACGCCGCGACGCTGCTTGGCCTGCCGCTGCCCCCGGCCGTTCCCTATGAAAAGGCCGAGATGACGCCGATGGCCCGCAGCTTTTATGCCGAATCCAAGCGCGTCCGGAATGACCGGATCAAGACCGAGCTTGGCGTGCAGTTGATCCATCCCGACTATCGGGCGGGGCTGAATGCGCTTCTGAAAGATGAAACCAGGTAACTGCGGCAGAATTTTTTCCCGCCGCCCTTGCCTGCGGGCCGGATCACACCCAAGTGAACCCAGCGGACCGGGCCCCTCTGACGACAGGATGTCGTGATGTCGGACCGCATCGAGTGCACTCGGTGGCGGCCCGGCAATTCCCCAAGTCGGTCCCAAGCGTACTCCTCAGTAACAAGAGGTTGCTCGTGGATACCCTGCTTTTCTCTCTGTTCCTTGGAACGCCGCTTTGGCTCTGGTTCACGTTTGTCGGCATCGTGCTGGCCCTGCTGGTGTTCGACCTTGGGGTGCTGAACAAGGACGATCATGAAATCGGCGTGGCCGAAAGCCTGCGGCTTTCCGCGCTGTACATCACGCTGGGCATCGGTTTTGGCGGTTTTGTGTGGTATCAGTTCGGTGCCCAATCGGCGGCAGAGTACATGACAGCTTTCGTCGTGGAAAAGACGCTTGCTCTGGACAACGTCTTTGTCATCGCGCTGATCTTCAGCTACTTCGCCATCCCCCGGCTTTACCAGCATCGCGTGCTGTTCTGGGGAATCCTGGGCGTGATCGTGCTGCGCGGCATCATGATCGGTCTGGGTGCCACGCTGGTGGCGCAATACGGCTGGATTCTGTACATCTTTGCCGCCTTCCTGATTTTCACCGGCATCAAGATGCTGGTGACCGATGACAAGGAAATGGACCTGAACTCGAACCCCGTGCTTCGGTTCATGCGCAAACGCTTCCGCGTGACGGACAAGCTGCACGGCCATGATTTCTTTGTGCATCAGCCCGATCCGAAGACTGGCAAGATGGTGCGCTGGATGACGCCGCTGTTTCTGGCGCTGGTCTTGATCGAGATTGCCGATCTGGTCTTCGCCGTAGATTCGGTGCCTGCGGTGTTCGCGATCACCACTGATCCCTACATCGTCTACACCTCGAACATCTTCGCGATTCTTGGTCTGCGGGCGCTGTATTTCGCCTTGGCGGCGGTGCTGCACCGGTTCCACTATCTGAAATACGCCCTGGCAATCCTGCTGGTCTTCATCGGGTCGAAAATCTTCGTGGCGGATCTGGCCGGGTGGGAGAAGTTCCCGGCATCCTGGTCGCTGGGCATCACCTTTGCCATCCTTGCGGC
>Ga0114976_10001870_pt1 | contig 13204 bp, 8 predicted proteins | sample S_130805_EF_Meta_FD_87319 | JGI IMG/M metagenome (GOLD analysis project Ga0114976, IMG submission 87319) | Freshwater microbial communities from Lake Simoncouche, Canada to study carbon cycling - S_130805_EF_MetaG | ecosystem: Environmental > Aquatic > Freshwater > Lake | place: Lake...
GCCCTTGCGCCAGCGCGTCGGCCGCCCAGAAGACCTGCAGATTCGGCACCGCGAGGTACAACGGCGCCAAGAGCCGCGTGAGCAGACTGGCGTCGTCGGCCAACGACCGGCCGAGGAAAAACTCGCTCACCAACCCGAGCAGGAAGAGGCCGCAGCAGATCAACAGCGTGATCACCTGATTGACCCGCGTCGAGGCCGCGATCGCCGCCGCCGAAAGCACGAGAATCGCCAGAAAGACCTGCCCCACCGCATAGAACAGCTGCGGGTTGAAATCGGTGAGCGGGCTTTGCAGCCACCAGTCTCTGGCCAGGCAGGAACAGATGCCGACAGCCACCGTCAGCAGCACGGCCAGGCAGGCCGTGAGCGTGGAGGGAAAGGGACGTCGGTAGAGGTAGTTGAGCAGCCCCGCGGTGAGCAGGGCCAGCAGCCCAAAGAGGAGGCTGAAGGTGAGCACCGGCCCGTCGTAGATCTCTCCGCTGCCCATCCCCATCTGCGGCTTGTGCCGCACCGCCATCAGGAATGCGAGCGTGAGCACGTAATATCCCGCCGCCAGGGCGGCCACCACGCCGAGGTATTTCCCGACGATCAACGACGCCCGCGTGACCGGTTTACTCACCACCGTGAGCACCGTCTTGTTTTCGATCTCTTTCGAGAGCACACTCGATGCGGTGAAAGCAGCCAGCAGGAGCCCCACGATCAGCAGCGTGCTCAGGCCGAGGTCGGTGAGAAGTTTTTCGTCTTCCCCCATCGTGAACGCCGCGAGATTGACATTGCAGACCATCGCCAACAATCCGATGAGCACCAGCACGATGAAGATCGGCTGGCGGATCGCCTCGAGAAAGGCGTTGCGGGCGATGGTGAAAATGGGTGGCATGAGCCCTAGAATACAGGGAAAATGCCCCTCATCGAAATCTCACATCCTCCTGCATCATGCGGGGAGGAGACTACGGCCATGAATCGAGACGAATTGACATTCACCAGGGCGACAACTGCGGCCCTGGCCGGACTGGCCATCCAGATCGTCCTATGCGTCGCGACCGGTCTGATCGGCGCGTGGGCCCAGAGCCCTGCCATCCAGGCCGCCACCTGGCACATCGCCGGCGGCATCCCGATCTGGATCATCCTCGCGATCATCTACCAGCAGCATCGCGTGGAGCGGACGGAATCGCTGGCGGCCGAGAAGCTCGCCACGCAAGACGCCACGACCGCGGCGATCTTCGGGGAGACGAGCGACGAACTGCAACTGGCCCGCAACCGTCTCGACCGCCTCTACGCCTACGGCCTGCCGACGGTGAGCTTCGCGGTGGCGGTCTACTTGGTCGGCGCCGGCGTAGCGCTGCTGTACCGGACTTTCAGCCTGGGTACCGACACCATCGCGCTGTCGCTCTCCAAGGAATGCAATCCAGTCGGCCTGATGTTTGCCACGGCGGGCGTGGCCTTCGTGGCATTCATCGCCGCTCGCTGGATCAGCGGGTACACGCGGGTCCGCGAGTGGCAACTGCTCCGGGGCGGGGCCAGTTACCTGATGAGCACGTTCCTTGTCGCGGGGCTGCTGTTCGCGGGCGCCGCCGCAGTGGCGATCGTGCAGGACACCGCGTTCTTCGAACTGCTCGCCCGGCTCGTACCCTGGATGATGATCCTGGTCGGCGGCGAGATCCTGCTCACCGCACTGCTGGCCGCCTATCGGCCGAGGCGGCCTGGGGAGATTCCCCGACCGGCCTTTGACAGCCGATTCCTCGGCCTGCTCACGGCTCCGGAGTCGCTCGGTCAGGTGGTCGGTGAACTGATCAACTATCAGTTCGGCGTGGAGGTATCGCGAAGCTGGTTCTACCAGATGCTCGGTCGCGCGGTGACGCCACTGACGCTCTTCGGCGGCGCTGTTCTCCTTGCGCTAAGTTCACTCGTGATCGTGGGCCCTGACGAGCAGGGGATCGTGCTGCGGTTCGGCGGGCTCGCCCGCGGCCCGCTCGGGCCGGGAATCCACGTCAAGATGCCCTGGCCGGTCGAGACGTCCGAAATCTACCCCACTGGCAAGGTGCTGCAACTGACGATCTCCAGCGACAAGCTCGGCCGCTTCGGCAATAAGCGTGAAGGCCTGCTCTGGACCGGCGGCGACGACGACGCGGCGAAGATGGGCCTCGAGTTCTTCCTGTGTGCCTCCGAAACCGGCGCCGGCAACTCGCTCTCGCTGCTCGTCGCCGACGTGATCGTGCAGTACAGGATTGGCGACCTGGTGAAGTTTCTCGAGGGATCGACCTCAGCCCGGGAGTCGATCGAAATGGTCACGCAGCAGGAGGCCAGTACCTACTTCGCGGGCGAAACGCTCGAAAATCTGCTCTCCCGTGGTCGCACGGAGGGCGGGCCGGAGTTGCAAAAGCGGATCCAGGCCCGCGTCGACAAGCTTGGGCTCGGATTCGAGATCGTCGATGTCGCCATCACGACGCTGCAACCGCCGCCTGGCAAGGTGTCCCGCGAGTTCCACCGACAGATCGGCGCCCAGCAGGAACGAGAGACGCTCGTGCAACGGGCCAACAAAGACGCCATCGTGACGCTCGTCAAGGTGGCCGGCTCGGTGGAACGCAGCCGGAAGATCAACGAGGCGATCGTGCGGCTGGACGACGATCGCACCGCCGCCGCGGAAGCGGCCGCGAGAGTAGGAGTCGGTGAAATCCTCCCGCTCACCGCCCAGCAACTCGCCAAGCAGGAACTCGAGATCGAAGACCTCCTCGGCGACGCCCGGGGCGAGGCCGCCGAGATCATTCACAAGGCCCGTTCGGACCGCTGGGGCAAGACGATCGGCGAACGGTCGGCTCTCGAACGGTTCGCCGGCCAACTGCTGGCCTACCAGGCCGCGCCGGCCTATTTCCGCACCAAGCATTACCTGGAAGTCCTCGCCGGCTGTCTCGTCGACCGCCGCAAGGTGGTGATCGCCGGTGACAAGGGTGATCTCCCCGTGCTCAATCTCGACTTCAGCGATCCGACCAACGCCATCGACACCCTCATCGGCGAATGACACGGTAAAAATGGGGCCGGGAGCTATTTTCACCACTCAGCTCCCATCCACCATCGACCACCGAAAATAGCTCCCGTCCCCATTTTTATGGCAACTGCATGAAGAACTCATTCACGATTCTCTTGGGCGCGGTGATCACGGCCGCCCTGCTGTCCTACATGTTTCTCTACCAGGTCCGCTACGACCAGGTCGCCGTCCGGACCACGTTCGACAAGGCCGACGCCGGAAGTGTGCAGACCGAGCCAGGACTCAAATTCCGCCTGCCCTGGCCGATTCACAAGGTGACGCACTATTCGAAGCGGCTGCAGTTGCTGGAGGACACCGTCGAGGAGCTGCAGACGGCCGATGGCAAGAGCGTGATCGTGAAGACCTACCTCACGTGGCGAATCGAAAACCCGCTCGAGTTCTACGTCACACTCAAGGATCCCGCCGAGGCCCAACGGCAGCTCTCCAGCCGGCTCCGGGAGATCCGAGGGCTCATCAGTCTCTACCGTCTCGACCAACTCGTGAACCTCGACAAGTCGGCGATCAAGCTGGCCGAAATCGAGGATCGGGCGAAGGAGACGCTTGAGGCATCGCTCGCCCAGTCGGGTTACGGCCTCAAGGTGGGGAGCGTCGGCATTTACAAGATCGTTTTGCCAGAGTCGACGACACAGAAGGTTTTCGACACGATGATCACCACGAGGGAGCGGCTCAGTGAAAACGCCCTCCAGGAGGGTCAGGCCCAGGGCTCGGCGATCCGCAGCGAGGCGGAGAGCGCCCGCGAGCGGATTCTCGCCTTCGCCGAACGGCGGGCCCAGACGATCCGCTCGAAGGGAGACCGCGAGGCCTCCAAGGAGTACCAGAGCTTCGCCGCCAACGAAGACTTCGCGATCTTCCTCCGCAAGGTGGAGGCTCTCAAAAAGATGCTCGACCACAACACCACCTTTGTCCTTTCGGCAGACAGCCTCGGCATCCTCGACTGGTTCAATCGCGACCCCGGCCAATCGGGCGCGGCCCAGCCGCAGGCTGCCCAGCCCCAGCCGCTCCAACAGTGAGTGAACCCACGCCGGGAAAACCTGCCATGAACGCTCCCTCTCCACACGACCATTCCGCCTCCGGACAACCCCGGCCGTGGACCGACGAGGCCACGCTGCCGCCCGCGTCACCGACGCCGCCCACCGGCCAGCCGGAGGATGTCGGCGAAGGCTTCGATCCGGCCCAGCAATCACTGGCGGAAGCGCTCAAGGTGAGCTTCGGCATCCTCAAGGTCGCGATGTTCGCCCTGCTCGTGGCGTACGCACTCAGTGGCACCTTCAGCGTGGGCTCCAACGAAGTGGCGCTGCGTCTACGGTTCGGTGATTACGTCGGTGCTCCGGGGCAGCGGGTGCTTGAGCGGGGCACCTATCTCGCGGCGCCGTTCCCGATCGAGCAGGTGATCAAGGTCGACACCCGGCCCACGACGATCGATCTCGACCGTGATTTCTGGTACGAGATCACCGGTGGCGGCGAGTCGAAGGAAGCCTTCCGCTCGGGGCAGGCCCGTCCCCTCAACCCGATCAGGGATGGTTCGCTGCTGACTGGTGACTTCAACATCGCCCACGCCCGCTGGTCGCTCACCTACAAGGTCTCTGATCCGGAGGACTACATCACGAACGTCGGCAAGCCGAAGCTCGCCGAGGAGATCGTACGGTGCACGATCCAGCAGGGGATCGTGCAGGCGATCGCCCAGCTGCCCGCGGAGGACTTCCTCAAGGGAGTGGTCAATCGTGAACTGGCGGTGGGCATCGCCCAGCGGCGGCTCGACGAGATGAAGACCGGCCTGAAGATCGACCAGCTCAACCTCGACCAGGTGACGGCGCCGATGGCCGTGGTGAAGAGCTTCGACAATGTGACCACGGCCGAGGCCGACCGCTCGCAGCGGATCGTCGCGTCGCAGCAGGACCGCACCAGGATCCTCGCCGAGGCGGCGGGCGAGGCGGCGGAGAAACTGCTGGCCGTGGTGACCCGCTACGAACAGGCCGTCGAGGCGGGCACGCCCGACGAGACGGCCGCCAGCGAGGCGGAGCTTGACCGGGCCTTCATGGATCTGAAGATCGACGGCGCGCTCGTCGGTGGCGAGGCCGCCAAGGTGATCAACGCGGCCAACACCTACCGCACGCAGGTAGTCGAGCGGGTAAAGTCGGAGCGGGAGATGTTCGAACGGCTGCTGCCACAGTACCGGCAGAATCCTCGGATCATCCTCTCGCGGCTCTGGGAGGACGCCCGCGAGACGATCCTCACCGGCGACGTGGAAACCTTCTACACAGTTCCCGGCCAGCTTCAGCTCCAGCTTAACCGCGATCCCGAAATCCAGAAGATGAAGCAGCGTCAGCAGCTGAAGTCGCTGAAGTCCGAGCAAAAGGACATGCAGCGTTCCCGCCAGCTGCAGACCGGAAAGTAGGGACGAAAGCTATTTTTCAAGACACGGAAGGCAGCGCGCGATGATTGTGCAGAAAAATGGCTCCCGTCCCGATTTCCCCCAGCCGACTGATGACTCACGGCCAGTGGACATCAAGTGCGTCGGTGTCACGAAGATCTTTCGCGACTTCTGGATGCGGCCGCGAGTCCGGGCCGTGGATGGCGTCGATCTTGAGGTCCGCCGCGGGCAGGTCTACGGCCTGCTCGGCCCCAACGGCTCCGGCAAGAGCACGACGATCAAGATGCTGCTCGGCCTGCTGACTCCGACGGCCGGCCGGATCGCCGTCATGGGCAAACGACCACGCCACGTCGACACGAAGAAACAGATCGGCTATCTGCCCGAGGAGAGCTACCTCTATCGGTTTCTCTCCGCCCGCGAAACGCTCGACTACTATGGCCGACTGTTCCGGATCCCAGGACCGATCCGCCGCGAGCGAGTGGCCAAGCTCCTCGAGATGGTGGGCCTTGAGGCGGTCGAGCACCGGCCGGTCGGTGAATTCTCCAAGGGGATGCAGCGGCGGGTGGGGCTCGCCCAGAGCCTGATCAACGATCCGCAGCTGCTGATTCTCGACGAGCCGACCAGCGGCATGGATCCCGTCGGCGCCCGGCAGATCAAGGACGTGATCGAGAAGCTCGCCGAGCGCGGCAAGACGATCCTGCTGTGTACGCACCTGCTGTCCGACGTGGAGGATCTCTGCGATCGTGTGGCGATCATGTTCGGCGGCAAGGTGCGGGCCGAGGGCACCTGCGGCGAGCTCCTCGAGCAGCAGGAACTGACCACCATCCAGACCGACCGTCTTCCCGCCGACGTGGTCGCCGAGATCGAGGCGGTGCTCGCCAGGCGGGGCCTGGGTGTTCGCGCCATCGAACAGCCCAGGCGGCGACTCGAATCGCTGTTTCTCGAGATCGTTGACACTGCCCGAAAGGAGGGCACCCATACCAGCGGTGCCCGCAGCGGCGGCCAGATCGCCGACTTCCTTAGGCAGGGAGCCACGGAAGTCGACGGCGAGACCGAGGCCGACGGTGCGGCCGTCCTCGAGTCGCTGGCTGCAAAGGCTGCCGCCCCGCAGGCCGGACCCGCGCCGGCCACTTCGGTCCCGCTGCGTGAAGAAGACGCGCTGGCCGATCTGATCGCGCGGTCTGAGGTCGCGTCGGCACCCGCTCAGACTCCAAAGGCTCCGGAAACAGTCGGGGCTGATGGCGGCCCTGACGAGGAGCCAGACGATGATGTCCTCCCCTCCCTCCCCCGCCGATAGGGCGATGGCGCACCCGACGCAAGGCCGCCTCTGATGGCAACACCGCGACACTCCTCCAGCCCAGGCGATACCGGCATAGACCCGAAGGCGTGCGCCTTTTTCGTCGGCGTGCTCGTCGCCATCGCCGTGGCCGCGACGGCGGCCGGCTGGCTGCTTGACGCCCAGGCGGCGCCGGGCGTCGCCACTGCCGTTCGGCTTGTCGGCCTGGTCGCAGCCGTCGGCTGGACGTTCACCGCCGTCGCCGGCCTTTTGGCCTCGGGCTTCCGCCCGCTGGGACGCTCTGCCGATGTCGCCCCGGCCACGCGCGGGCTGCTGCTCACCGCCTTGCTGGCGGGCGGCAGCGGACTGGCCGAAATGGCGGCTGGCCAGCTGTCGCTGCCACTTGGTGTCGTGCTGCAGTTCGTCGCGTCGGCAGCGCCAGGCATCCTCTTCTGGCTGGCGTTCAGGGCCGCGCCGCAGTATCGCTGGCTGGCGACCAGCGTGGCAGGACTCGCCGGCACCGGCTTCCTTATCTGGTTTCTGGCGCGTCAGGGGCTCACGGCTTCGGCGGTCACGATCGGGGCCATCATCGCCATCACGGCTGGCTTTCTCACGGGGCTCGCCGCCCTGCGGGCGCTCCTCTCCGGCTCTGGATGGGCGGCAGTGGCCCGCACCGTCTTGGACGAAGCAATCCGGATGCGGGCGGCACTCGTGCTGTTGATCGTGCTGGTGCTCTCGCTCCCGCTCCTTCCGCTTCTGCTGGATGCCGATGAGCGGCTGGAATATCGCGTGCAATTCCTGCTCACGTGGGCCCTCGGGGCCACGACGCTCCTGTTGGGACTCTTGAACGTGTTCCTCGGCTGCGGCAGCCTCGCGGGAGACATCGACTCCAACCGGATCCACATGACGCTCACCAAGCCGCTCGGCCGCCCAGAGTATCTCATCGGTAAGTGGGTCGGCCTCGTGGCCGTCAACGCCCTGCTCGTGATCGTCGCGGGCATCGGGATCTACTCACTGACACGGCTTCTGGCGCTGTCCGAGGCGAAGAGCCAGGGCGACCGCTACGCGGTGGACGAGCAGGTGCTCACGGCCAGGCAGAGCGTCCGCCCCACGCACCCAAGCGGCGATGCGTATGGAAAAGAAGTCGAGAAGGTCATCGACGACTTCGAGAAGGAGATGCCCGATGCCTTCAAAAAAGACCGCCAGGCGACGCGGCAGAGCATCCGCGAGCAGTACGTGCGGAAGTGGCACACCGTCTTTCCCGACAAGGTCAGCGAGTACGTCTTCTCAGGACTGACGCATGCGAAGCAGACGTCGCCAATCGTGCATCTGCGAATCAGGCCTTACGGCGAGGGCTCGGGTTTGGACCGCGCCGACGTGCAGTTTGCGCTCTGGGTCAACGACCGCCCCTATCCTTACATTGACGGCGAGCACCGTCCCTACACGCTCGCCGGCCAGACCACGCACACGATCGACATCCCGACCAAGGTGATCGACGACAAGGGTGTGCTGAAACTCACGATCCAAAACAGGAATCTCGTGCAGCCCGGGGCCGCGCTGCCGACGATCATCGGCCTCGTGCCGGGGAAGGGCCTGGAGATCCTCGAGCCAGTCGGCTCGTTCGGCCAGAACTACCTCAAGTGCCTCCTCGTCGTGTGGCTCAAGCTGGCGATGATCGCGGCGGTCGCCGTGGCGTCGGCCACATTCCTCGGATTTCCGATGGCAGTGTTATTGAGCCTGATGATTTTCCTTTCGGCGTTTGGCAGCGGCTTCGTGGGCGACTCGCTCGAACTCTACACCGGGATGGACGATGCGACGGCGACCGTGCGAGACATGGCAGAACTCCGCTACGCCTCGTTTTACGACTTCGTCCGAAAAGGAGAGTATTGGGAGGCCTTCAAGGTGATCATGGCCGTCGTGGGGGAACTGTTCGTGAAGGTGATCCCTTCGTTCGACAGGTATGATGCGGTCACGGCCGTCGCGAGTGGCATGAACATCGGTATCTGGACGATCCTGGAGTGCATCCTGCGGGTCGGGATCGTGGCGCCGGTCGTACTCGGTCTCCTCGCCTGGTTCTGCTTCGAGCAGCGGGACCTCGTTCGCTCCAATACCTGAGCCCTGAGTGACCGCATGAGCACGACCGTTTCCCAGTCCCGTCGCCCATCGCCGCCCGCCCTCGTGGTCGGTCAACAGCACGACGACGGTAGCGCGCCCTCCGCCGCCCAGCCAATCGGAAGCCGCGACTGGATCGTGGAAGCCATCTGCGGCGGGATCATCGTCTGCTGTCTGGTCGGGGCAGGATTCTTGCTGCGGTCGATCAGCAAACAGCGAACCGACCTGCAGCTCGTGATGACAGTGGAGGGAACCCAGGGGATGCCGCCGCATGTGGCCCTCGCGACGGCGGCCTTGGGCACGTTCCGCGGACTGGCGACCGACGTCCTCTGGATTCGAGCCGACGAACTGCAGGCGAAGGGACAGTTTTTCGAGGCCCAAACGCTCGCGGAGTGGATCACGTCGCTCCAGCCCCACTTCGTGAACGTGTGGGGCTTTCAGGCGATCAACATGGCCTACAACATCTCCGTGATGACCGAAGAGCCGCTCGACCGCTGGGGCTGGGTGAGCCGCGGGATCGAGCTGTTGCGGTCGCAGGGGATTCCGCTCAATCCCAACGCGCCCAAGCTCTACGAGGATCTCGGCTGGATCCTCATGGATAAGGTTGGCGGCGACCGCGACCGTGAGCACTGGTTTCTGAAGCAGCGGCTCGTGAGCGACATGCAGGAGGTGCTTGGCGACAAGAACTACGGTCGCTCGGCCGCCGAGGTCTTGGAGGGCTTCGCGAAGGTCGCCAACGCCCCGGACACGCTCGAGGTCCTCGTCGCGGAGCACCCCGAGGTGCAGGCCGTGCTCGACCTCATCGAGCAGCTTGGCGACAAGCCCGACGAGGAGTTCCTACGGATGCTAGGACTTGTTGTCATGGTCAACGCCTCGGGCGACGCGTCGATCATGACCGGCCGCGGGCTGCCGGCGGGAACCAACCGCGCGCTGATCGGCGGACTGCAGAGCGTGCCCGAATTGGGCACGCCCTGTTTCGAACTTCTCATCCCACATCTCCAGAAGCGGGTGCTTCTCGACCATTACCGGATGGATGCGAAGAAGATGTTCGCCCTCATGGAGAAGTATGGCCCGATGGACTGGCGGCACCCCAGCGCCCAGGGCATCTACTGGATGGAAGAGGGCTATGCGAAGTCGCTCGAAAGCCGCAATCGGGAGGGACGCAACGAGCTGGTCGTGATCCGCCGCCGGCTCAACATGATCGCGGAGCTCATGCGGACCGGCCGGATCAGCTACGACGCCGTCTCCGACCGGATCGATCTCCTCCCGGACCCGCGGTTCATCCCCGCCTACGAAGCCGCGCTCACCGAAGCGATTCAACAGATCCGCTCCGATGCGGGCGTGACCACCCAGTATTGGAACCGGGCCGAAGTGGACGATCTGATGAAGGGCTGGGAAAGGTTCTTGAACGAGGCGACGATCATGGCCTACATCTACGGTGACGAGCCGAAGGCCAACGAGTGTTTCCAGAAGCTCGTCAGCCTGGCCCAAGACCAGGGGATGGGCGACCAGCCAATCTACCGCGAATCGCTGCAGACGTTCGTGACGCTCCGTCTGGGAGAAGTCATGAAACTCGACCTCAATAACACCCGGCAGTTCGTCGACGGCATGCTCAACAGGGCGCTCGTGGATGGCCTCGGTCAGGGCCGGATGGACGTCTTCAACCGATTCCTGAAGATGGCCTACCGAGTCTACGACAAGAAGTATTCGGTCAGCGACCCGACGAAAATCCGCGTGCAGAAGCAGATGGATATTGGCTCGTTCCCGGAACTGGTCGATGCGAGCTTTGATGCGATGATGCGGCAGGGAAAAAGCCCCGTGCTGATGCGGGCACGCATCTGGGCCTGGGCGCCAGAGGAGCTCAAAATCCGCGCCTGGCCAAAACTCAAGGACTCGCTCACCGAACAGGCTGTGGCCGGCGGTCTCGACCCGGCCCGATCTTTCCCCAAGCCCAAGGGCTACGAGGATGACAAGGCCGAAGACAAGAATGACACGCGGAAAGACACGGACAACACGCCTGCGACTGACCGCACCGGCGGCGCTGGCCCTGAATCGTGAGTACGGTTTCCCACGAACGGCTACCATCGTGGCCCGATCACACTTCCCTCCACGGCGGCTCACCCTGGAATCGAACCATGTACTTCGTGCGGAGAAAGGGCAAAATCAGAGGACCGTTGACACTGGAGAAGCTCCAGTCCCTTCGGGATCAGGACCGGCTCCGGATGCGGGACGAGATCAGCGAATCTGCCGACGGACCATGGACCAGGCTGGCGGACATCTACGACGAACTGCTGGGTGATCCCGACGCGAACGGAGACGACCAGAGCGAGCTCGACGACGACTTTCTGATCACGAAGCCCTCGTCACGTCGAAAGTCCGCCGCGGAGCGGCTGGTTGCAGCCAGCCCGAAGACTAATGGTCACACCAGCCTGTTTGGCGGCCAGTTGAAGCCGTGGCAAATGATCACCGCAGGTGTCGGCCTGGCATGTCTGGCGGTCCTGGCGGTGACAGCTGGGATCCTGCTGTCACCGGCTGTCAGTGAACCAAAAGAAGACGATGAAACCGTCGCCGAGGATCGATCCCCGGTGAAGGCACGCCCAGCCAATCCGCAGCCGGCCCAGGCCTCGCCGGCGAAGCCCAGCACCATGCCAGCTGCGGCCACGGCCTCAACGCCGCCAGCAACCGCCACCCCGCAGGCGGAGAGCGTTACGGCGACAGACCCGGCCAGCATCGACCACGCGGCCGGCATCAAGGCGGTTCTCACGGCCTACTACTCCGCCAGTAGCTGGGAGGAACGGTACCGCACGGCAGTGCCCGGTGACGACGTGAAGAAGTTGATGAGCAGTCTGTATGAGGACGTCGACTGGGTCTCGGTGCAGTGGAGCGTCGTCACGATGCCCGCGCCGGATGAACTCGTAGCCGCGGCCAAGGACGGCCAGCGGGTCCGCGTTGACACCCTCACCAACGGCACCCCACACGCAATTTTTCTAGCCTTCTCGCAGGGGCAGTGGCAGGTGGACTGGCTGCAGAGCCTCAACCGTCTCTGGCTGAGCAAATAGCGGGCGCGGCTGGCGACTTGCGGTGACGGTGAACTATCATGTCCTCTTCGGCACCCGGCTCTTTGGTGCCGGAATCCCTCAACCTGCTTCCTCGCCATGACCGCCGCCCGCCCCCACTATTGGCTGCTCGCAGCGTCGTTTCCGCGGTGGGCTGCCGGGTGGCTGCTGGTCGCGGCCACCAGCCTGACGAACGACGCGGCTGCCGTGCAGCCGCCGCCGCAAGCCGTAACCGGCCCGGCACGATCGCAGGTCTTCTCGCCGTCCGAGGCGACCAGACTTGTTGCCGCCCACCGCAGTGGGCCGCTCTCCGTGGATGCTCCAGCGATCGACGCCGAAACGGCGGCCATCCTCGCGGCGTGGGAGGGCGATCTTGCCATCGATCATCTCACGACACTCGAGCCCGCGGTGGCGGCAGCGCTGGGACAGCACCACGGCCCCCTGTCGCTCTGCGGCGTGACAACGCTCTCGGTCGAGTCCGCCCGAGGGCTGGCAGGACACAGAGGGATTCTCTGGCTCGACGGCCTCCCGACAGTCAGCCCGGCGGCGGCTGGCGAGCTGGCGGATCACCAAGGACCACTGGTGATGAACGGCGTGGTGGTCCTGTTGCCGGCCGCGGGAATGGCTCTGGCGCGTCACGCCCATTGGCTCTCGCTTGCGAAGCTCGACGCAGTCGACCGGCCGCTCGCTCGCAGTCTTGCCAGGCATTCAGGCCCACTGTCGCTTGACGGCATCGTGCAGTTGACACCCCCTGTGGCGACCGAGCTCGCCACGCTCAAGCATCCACTGTCGTTCGGTGGTGTTGTGAGCCTCGCGCCGCAGACGGCGGCTGCCCTTGCCGATCACCGTTCTCTGCTGGCACTCCCAAGGGTTTTTTCCCTGCCGGTCGCCGTGGCTCGCAGCCTTGCCGATCATCAGGGCACGCTCTCCCTGCCGGCCGTCGACAGGCTGTCGTATGACGCTGCTGCCGCCCTCGCGATGCACTGGAATCCACGGGCATTCGATGCCTTGGAATTTAGCGGTTCGCAGGACCACTAGCCGGGCTTGTCGTCTGCCTCTCGCCATGATTGAGCACTGCCTCCAGACCGGCGGCATCGTTGACGAGCGAGAGGAAGGGCCTCTGCAGCCTGCTCGGCAGAGGCCGCGGCGAGGCTTGGCCGCGAACGGACGCCCCCCCCATCACCGCTGCAGCGTGCGACGTGTCCCCTTCGGCGACCGCAGACCGTGCAGCCAGCCATGCCACGCGGGCAGCGGCCGGATGGCGCGGCGGCAGTGTGACGGCAGCGACGGATGCGGCTGAGCCTGCCTCAGCCGCCTTGTCAACCCGCCCCCCTTCCCACCAGAGAGCA
>Ga0114976_10001871_pt1 | contig 13200 bp, 7 predicted proteins | sample S_130805_EF_Meta_FD_87319 | JGI IMG/M metagenome (GOLD analysis project Ga0114976, IMG submission 87319) | Freshwater microbial communities from Lake Simoncouche, Canada to study carbon cycling - S_130805_EF_MetaG | ecosystem: Environmental > Aquatic > Freshwater > Lake | place: Lake...
CGTCGGCGAGCAGCGGGGCGATGGCATCCGGGATTTCATGGGTCAGCGCGACCTCGACAAAAATCAGCGGATCATCGGCCAGCGTCGGGTGGAAAAAAGCGAAACATTTGCGATCCGGGGGATCAAGCCGGCGACGCAGATCACCCCAGCCGGAAATTTCGTGCACCGCTTCATAACGAATGATTTTTTCCAGAACGACGGCGGGGGTATGCCAGTCGATCGGGCGCAATTGCAGGAATCCGCGGTTGAACCAGGAGTAGAACAAATGCTCGAAGTCGGCATCGACTTCTCCCAGTTCAGGGTGATCTCGCAGTTGGTCAATGACGTCCTCGCGCATGCGCAACAGGCTTGCGGTGCCGCTCGGCGCAAAGTTCAGGCGCCGGAGCAGTTCGGGCCGGCGTGAATCGGAGGCTTCATGAACCTGGCGGATCATTGCCGGGTGTGGGTCTGCAAAATAGGCCCGGATCGCGGCATCCAGTCGCTGCGGATTTGCAGCAAACCGTGCGGCGAGTACCTGCAGGAACTCAAGCTTGCCTTCTGGCGGCAGTGCGGCATAACGGTCGAGGATGCGCCGGGCGAGTGCAACCCCCGACGCTTCACCGAGTTCCGAGTACAGCGTTTCCGCTGCCTCGGCGAGCCAGTTCTGGCGGCGACGGTCGCGCAGCGTGCGGCTGCGCGCCGTGACGCCATTCCAGAGGCGGGCCAGCAGGCCCGCTTCCGGAACTGCATCAGTATCAGTTGTCGACTTTGGCACCGGACGCTTTCACGACCTTGCCCCAGGTCGCAATTTCCTGTTTCACGAATTTTTCCATGTCAGCGGGAGTCTGGCCGCCGGGCGTGGCCCCCAGAGAGTCCCAGACTTTTTTGACTTCAGGCAAAGCCATGACTTTGACCGTTGCCTGGTACATGCGATCAACAACAGCCTTGGAAGTGCCTTTGACCGCCCACAGCGCGTACCAGGTGGTGACGTCCATGTTCACGCCGGCTTCCTGAAGTGTCGGAACATCCGGTAGCAGTGCCGAGCGTTTGCTGGTGGTGACGGCCAGTGCGCGCAGGCGGCCGGCCTTGATGTTCGGCGCCGCAGTACCCATGCCGTCAAACGCCATGTCCACTTCGCCCGACATCAGCGCTGGCGTCAGCGGGCCGGCGCCCTTGAACGGCACGTGAATGAGTTTTGTGCCGGTGATAAGGTTGAACAGTTCGCCATTCATGTGGTGCGTCGTGCCGTAACCGGCAGAACCGAAGTTGATTTTGCCTGGATTTTTTTTCTCCAGCGCAATCAGCTCCTTGACGGTTTTCGCGGGGATCGATGGATGAATGACTACAGCGCTGGGCACATAGGCCGCGACGGTGACCGGCATGAAGTCGCGTTCAAGGCTGTATTGAAGTTTGGTGTAGAGCGTTTCGGCAATGGTATGGTGGACCGCGCCCATGAACCAGTTGTAGCCGTTGCCGGGAGCCTTCGCTGCAACCGAGGCGCCGAGCGTGCCGCCGGCACCGCCGATGTTCTCAATCAGGATTTGCTGGCCGAGTTCAGTGTTGAGGCGCGCTGCCAGCGGTCTTGCAAAAGCGTCAGTGCCGCCGCCTGCCGGGAATGGATTGATGATCCTTATCGCCCGGCTGGGCCACACGTCCTGCGCCAAAACGATGCCGGACAGTGTTGCAAGGGCAATGGTTGTGACCCCAAGTGTCAGCAGTTTTCCGTTTTTTTTCACCATGATCTCCTCCGATCAATTTTGAATTGTGGTGGGCCATTTTATGGAACTTGCAAGCGCTTGTATATCGGCGTGTTTTTGCTCAATCGAAGCGTAAAGTGAACAGAATATCGCCGGCGTTTTCGGCCCCTGCGGTGCCCCGCAGACGCCAGCGTTCCGAGAGCATGTAGTCCATGCGCAGCAGGCTTCCGGCAGTGCCGCCGAGGGTTTGTTCCAGACGGATGCTCAATTGATCGGTCAGCTTCTTGCCCAGGGCGACAACGCCAAGCGCGCCGTTTTCGCCGCCGGCAAAGCCGATTTCGTCGAATCCGATGCCTTCGGCGATCTGCTTTTGCACGGGTTTTCCGCCGCTGCCGGTCAGGCTGAGCACGGCGGCCTGCAGGACGGCGAGTTGTGCGCGGTCAGATCCTGATGGATCACGACCCAGGGCCAGCCAACCGAGGCGATCGGTATCGGACATGTCGGGAACGGATACGAGTTTGACCGTGGGTCGTTGCAACGATCCGGTGACTTCGACGCCGACTTCGACTGTCTGAAACTTGCGGATTGCGCGCAGATCCAAGCCGGGGTCGGTCAGCGGCCCGGCGAAGGCGACGGTTCCGCGGTCGATATCAAGCTGCTGTCCGAACACGGTGTAGTTGCCGCGCACGGTTCGCACATCGCCGACTGCCGATAACGCCGCGCCGCGGTTGGTGATACGCAGCGATCCACCGAGCAGCGCATCGAGGCCATTGCCGCGGACGGTCAGCTTGTCGCGCAGATCGATGCTGATATCGAGCTGGACCGGAAGCGCCGCCGCTTTATCAGCTGCTGCCGGTTTTCCGGTGCGTACGACGACGTCGTCGCCGAGGGTGGGCTTGCGCTTGGAGCCAAGATCGTAGCGTCCTTCGTCAAGACTGAATTTGCCTTCAAGCGTGACGCGGCGGTCACGGAATCCCAGCCGTCCGGCGCCATCAATGATCGCTGACCATTGCGGTGCCAGCAGGATCTGCGCGTGTTCTGCGCGTGCCGTCAGGTCGACGCTGCGCAGGCCGTTCGTCAGATCGGCCGTGCCGTTTGCGGTAATGCGTCCTTTGCCGGCCCGGAGTTCGAATTCATCGAGCCGAAACTGTGTGTCATCCAGAGTCGCCCGCAGGCGGCCGTCGCGCAGATCGATTCCGGGGCCCACAGCACGCAGTTGCAGTTGGTCGCCGGTGATGGTTCCGCTGAAGCGCGGCGCCGCGACAGTGCCATCGGCGCGGATGCGTGCAGCCATCCGGCCGTCTGTCCGATCCAGGCCGGGCAGCAGCGCGCGCAGCCAGGCCATCGACCGGAAATCGAGGTTCACGTTGCCGGAGAGCGGGGCTTCGCCCGGCAGCATCCACACGCCATCCTTGCGGATCAACCGCGTCTGCAATTGTGCGGAGGCCGTCCCCATGGCGCCGCTGTCAATGTCGGCAACCACTTCAATGCCGCTGTCTGCGGCATTGGCGTTCAGCAGGGCTTTGCGCAGTGCAAGCGGCACCGGTGGTTCTCCGGACAGTGACAGGTCGCCTGCTTCGCGATAGAGGCTGGCTTTTCCGGTCCATGACTCGTCGAGAGCGAGTGTCCACTGGCCGCCCAGTCGGAGGCCAGCATCGACAAATCCGCTATTGCGGGGCAGCAGGCGGCCTGCCGAGATCCCGCGGAATGTGCCGGAGGTATTGATGCGCCCTTTCTCGGCGCGCAGCGTTATGGGGCCTAACTCACCGTCGAGCACGGTGGCGCGCAACTGGTCAATGATGAGGACTCCCGGGCCTGCGGTGATTGCTGCGGGTGCGCTCAGTCGAATCGGCCACGGCCGGTTCAGTTCAAGCTGTTCAAGATTTCCGTTCCATCGGCCCTGCGTGTCCATTCCGCCGGTTGCCCGCAGCGTTCCGTTGCTGTCTGTGCCTTGCGCGGAACCGGCGATGACATGCCGCGCGCGTGTGCCGTTGCCCGAAAGGCGCAGGGTATCAATACGGGTTTCAGCGATCTGCAGGCCTGTTGCCGTAGCCTCTATCCGTAGTGGACCATCGCGCCCGGCCGCAAGCGTTCCTTGTGCATCAAGTTTGGCGAGTCGTTGGTTTCCCGCGATCAGCTGCTGACCTTGAACCGTGAAATCCAGTGCCGGTCCCTCCGTGGCACCGGTGACGGTGCCATTACCGGTGACGCGCCCGCCGAGTGCGGGGTCCAGTGCGCGCAGATCCTCTGCTTCGATGACCCAGCGGAGTTGATCCTGCGGTTTGCCGTATCCCCCTTTGACATCGATCCGGTTCCGACCGACCGCCACCTGGGCAGTACCGTCAAACCAGTGGGATTTCCGGGTCGTAAATGCTGCGCCTGCGTTAAACGGCAGGTTGCGTAAACGGCTGTCGACGAGATCAAGCTCGACTTGCGCCTGCCATTCCGGATGCAGTTTGCCGTTTGCAGCGAAGCGGCCGTTAAGTGTTGCCGACTGAATTGCTGCGAGTTTTGATGGATCAAGGCGGCTGAGGGTTCCACTGAAATCAAATGCCTGCGCGTTTTTCAGTTCCAGTTTTCCCTTGATTTCGGCGGATCCTGCACCGGCTTGCAATTGCGCTCGCTCGATGGTCAGCGCGTCGCCGGCGTGTTTTGCCGACAACTGCAATTGCACACCCGCGCCATCGAGCTTCGCCACTGCGGACTGTGCTTCAGGATTTCCTGAGATCTTTGCGCTGCCCGACACCTTGATGTCGCGCAATCGGCTGTCGAGGCGTGCGGCATCTATCCCGCGAAGCTGCATATCCATATTGCCCGTTCCGTTGTGGACGGCAGCGCTGCCCGTTACACGTCCGCCCCCGGCAACCCGAACATCAAGCATCGGCAGTTTCCAGTCGTCGCCGTCTCCGGAGAAACGCGCGTCGAATGCGGACAGCGGAATTCGTCCGCTGTTGAGTGTTCCGCTCGCAGTATTTTCCGCGTGCAGCGTTCCGGAGAGCCGTTGATCGATGGATTGGGCATTTGCATCGACAGTGAGCCGCGTCCGCGGCCATGCACCATTCCATGCTGACAAGTCCAGTTCACGAGCCTGCACATCAAGCTGGTGTAGTGGTTGCGGTGCATAGGGATGCAATGTCGCGGACGACTGGATGGATGTGCCGCCTCCGCCACCCGACAGCTTGATCTGCAGCGCTTCAAGCGTCCCGGTAACGCTGGCCCTGGCCTGCAAGGCCAGTGCTGTTGTCCCGCGAGTGGCTTGAAGTTGTGCGTTGAGCGGGAACGGACTTTGCGCGTCGACTTGGAGTGTCCCGTCGACAGTCCAGCCTTCCGACTGCGTCTGCAGCAGACGGATGTCGTGGCGGTTACGGCCGCCTGTGTAACCGAGTTTCAGGTTTTCAATGGCTGGCAGCTCGCTGATTTCGAGGCGACCGATTTCAAGTGCATCGATGGCGATGTCGAGGGGGAGTGCCAGCGATGCCGGTGGTTTTGACGGTGTTGCTGACAGGTTTTGATAGCGAAGGACCGATGCCGTCGCGTTGCTCAGATGCAGTTCCCGGTGAAGCAGTGCAAAGGGTTGCCAGCGCAGGACAAGTGTCTCAGCTTCAAGCATGAAATCAGGGTTGCGGATTTGCAGTTTTCTGATCCGGACTTCGCTCAGCAACGAGCCTTCGATGCTTTCTGCGCTGACTGTTCCTTCGCTCGATTGGATAATCTTTTGCGACGCCCATTCAAGCCCGGCGCTGCTGCCCAGCCATGTGATGGCGAAGACCGCAAGGCACACCGCAATTGCTGTTGTCGCTAGCAGGGCCCGGACGAGGAGGGTTTGGCGTCTCATATCAGAATCTTGCGCCGAGTGTGAAGTGCAACCGGACCCTGCCGTTTTCCTGCGGCTTTGCAATGTCGAGGTTCAATGCTCCGGCCGGCGTAATCCAGCGCACGCCGGCGCCGTAACCGTACACCGGCTTCAAGGCGGATGGCGTGTCGGCCGCGTTGCCGCCGTCGACAAACAGCGCACCGCCCCATTGCGGCGTGAAGTCGTGCTGATATTCGATGGTTGCCACGCCGAGGAAGCGGCCGCCGACAATGGATGAACCCTTGGCCACGCCGAGGGACTGGTAGTCATAACCGCGGACGGATTGGTCGCCACCGGCCCGGAACAGGAATTCCGACGGAATGCCCTCTCTGGAATCTGCCCATACCGCGCCAGCTTCGCCGCGTACATGAATGCGATCATGCCGGCCGAAGGGCACGATTTTCAGCGCGCGGCTGTAGGCCCGGACGAACGAGCGTGTCGACAGCAGGGTCTGGGATGCGCCACCCAGTTGCAGGTTGACCATATGACCGCGCCGCGGCCGCAACAGGTCATCAACTTTGCGCGATGTCCAGGAGTAGTTGAGCGTGAGCGCATTCAGATTATCAACAGGGCCCGCGGTCAGTGACTGTTCCTCGACCTGCAACTTCAATGCCCAGTCATGCTCTTTTTCCGGAGTACGCCAGGCACGTTGTGCGGTGATGCCGTAACGGCGAGTGATCAGATTTTCAATGTCGCTATGCAGTGCTTCCGCGCCGAGCCGGTTGCGCCAGCCACCGGATTCAGGCGTGAGTGCGAGTTCTGCATTTAAAGTCTGTTCCTTGGCATCGACACGCAGCTTGCTTGTACCCTGCCAGCCCGGCTGCAGCGTGTTGTAACGGGTGAACTGCGCTTCTCCACGCGGCCCGGTGTCGGTACTGTAGCCGAGGCCGAGATCCACTTTTTTCTCCGGGTGTTCAACCACACGCACCTGTACGGAGGCAGCGGACGCCTGTGACGGATCGGTATCCACGGCGACCGAGGCGCTGCGGAAAAAACCGCTCGCCTGAAGATCGGTCTGGTAACGCACAACGGCTTCATGGCTGTACCGTTCACCGGGTCGGAAATGCTGAAGATTCTCGACCAGTTGGCGTGGATAGCGCTGGAGGCCTTCAATCCGGGTGCTGCCGAAGCGGAACAGCGGACCGCTGTCGATGGCGACATCGATAAAGACCTGCGCTGCTTTGGGATCAACTTCGGCGGTGCTGGCGGTGATTCGTGCCGCCGGGTAACCGTCGAAAACAAATTCCCTGAGCATTGCCTCTTTTGCGCTGTCCCAATCGGCTTGCCTGAACGGTGTTCCCGGCTGCAGCCTCCAGCGCTGCGTGACTTGAGCGACCCGGGTGGCTTCCGCAGGATCGGCAGTGATGGCACCGCTGATGCTGATGGTTGCCTTGCCGACCCGTGCGATGGGGCCGGTACTGACTTTGATGTGTATTGTGGTGATTTCCGGAGAAGGCGTGCTCAGGGCTTCGATCTGCGGTGCGAAATACCCGGCAGTGGCCAGAAGTTCCTCTGCCTCGGCTGCGGTGCGCGCAACCAGACGTTGCAGCATGTCGGCATCGACGCCCGGGCGCCCCCGGTAGCGGTATACGTCGAGATGTTCCCTGAGCAGCTCCCTGACTTCCTCCGGCGATTCCAGTTCGATGCGCCATGCTGTGGCGCCGTCCTGTGCGAACGCTGCAGAAATCCAGAGCGCCAGAAGCAGAAAAAAGCTGCCCTTGCGCAATGCGCGGTAGAACGTCATCGGAAATGGATCGTGATCTATTCGGGTTTGTTGCGCATCCAGTCGGCTGTCCCATAAAAGGCTTTCAGCAACGCCATGCGCAGAGTTTCTTCGACATGGTTGTCTTCCATCGCCTGCAGCATGCAGGCCAGCCATGCGTCGCGCTCGGGGATGCCGATCGGGAAGGGCAGGTGCCGGGCACGCAGCATCGGGTGACCGTATTTTTCCATATACAGCGGCGGGCCACCTAGCCAGCCCGAAAGGAATGCGTAGAGTTTGTCCCTGGATGTCGACATGTCCTGCGGATGCATTTTTCGAATGCCGTGATATTCCGGGACTTCGTCCATCAAATCGTAAAAGCGATCAACCAGTCGCCGAACACCGGAGTCGCCGCCAAGCAGCGCATAAGGGGTATCCGCCGTGTTTTCCTGCGGTGTACTCATTCCTGCATCCTTTGATGGTTTATGTTTGCGGGCGTATCGCGATTCACCAGCGCGACACCCGCCACCGCAACCAGCATACCGGCAACCGCCACGAAGCTGAGTGTCTCTTCGAACATAAGCCAGGCCATCACTGCGGTGACCGCCGGGGTCAGGTAGAACAGACTGGTGACCCGGGTGGCCGCACCGCGCTGGATCAGGCGAAACAGCATTGTTGTGGCGCCGACCGACAGTACCAGCACCAGCCAGCCCAGTGCAAACAGGAATTCCCCGGACCAGTCTACAGTCATGGTTTCCAGCGCAAAGGCCAGGGGCAGCGTGATGATCAGCGCGGCGGTAAACTGGATGACTGAACCGCTGCGCAGGTCGAAGGAGGGACAGTAGCGTTTTTGATAGAGCGTGCCGAAGGTGATGCTCAGCAGCGCAAGCAATGCCAGCACGAAGCTTCCGGCGGACAGTCCCTGCAAGGACATTTTCTGCCAGACCACCAACGCAACTCCGATGAGTCCCAAGGCGAGACCCACCCACTGAATCCGGAGGATGCGCTCGCCAAGCATGGGGCCGGCGCCGGCCGCGGTCAGCAGCGGCTGCATGCCGACGATCAAGGCCGCCACGCCCGCGGACATGCCGGCATGGACGGCGCAGAATACGCCGCCGAGATAGCCGCCCTGCATCAGGATGCCGGCGGTTGCGATATGCCGAAGTTCGCTTCGTGTTGCCGGCCAGCGCGCGCGCACGGCAATCGCGAGCGGCAGCATCAAGGCAATGACTGCGAGGTAGCGCAGCGTGAGGAAGGTCAACGGTTCGGCATGGGGCAGGCCCAGCCGGGCGCCGATAAAACCGGTGCTCCACAGCACAACGAACAACGCCGGCACCGTGAAGGCTGCCGGCGTCAGGCCGTGAAGCTGATCAGGCGGCGGTGGCCTGGTCGACACGACCCGCCTTCTTGCGCTCGTGCTCCTTCAGGTGGCGCTTGCGGATGCGGATCGACTTCGGCGTGATTTCGACCAATTCGTCGTCGGCGATGAACTCGATCGCGGATTCCAGGGTGACCTGGATCGGCGGCACCAGGCGCACGGCTTCGTCGGTTCCCGAGGCGCGGACGTTGGTGAGCTGTTTGCCCTTGATCGGATTGACGACGAGATCGTTGTCACGGCTGTGGATGCCGATGATGATGCCTTCATACAGCGGGTCGCCCGGGCTGACGAACATGCGGCCGCGTTCCTGCAGTTTCCACAGGGCGTAGGCAACAGCAGTGCCGTCTTCCGCCGAGATCAGTACGCCGTTGCGACGCTCTTCCATGTCGGGTTTCATCGGACCGTAGTCGTCGAACACATGGCTCATCACGCCGGTGCCGCGGGTCATGGTCATGAAGTCGGACTGGAAGCCGATCATGCCACGCGCCGGAATGCGGTAATCCAGACGCACGCGGCCTTTGCCGTCGGACTGCATGTCCTGCAGGTCGCCACGGCGCGCGCCAAGGGCTTCCATCACTGCGCCCTGGTTGGTTTCATCCACATCGACCGTCAACATTTCGTACGGTTCCTGTTTTTCGCCGTTAACTTCGCGGATCACCACGCGGGGGCGCGATACCGCGAGTTCGTAACCTTCGCGGCGCATGTTTTCGAGCAGAATGGTCAGGTGCAGTTCGCCGCGACCCGACACTTCGAACACGTCGGCATCGTCGGTTTCATTCACCTTGAGCGCCACGTTGCTCATGATTTCGCGGTTGAGACGTTCACGCAGCTGGCGGCTGGTGACGAATTTGCCTTCGCGGCCGGCCAGGGGAGAAGTATTGACCTGGAAGTTCATGGTCAGCGTCGGTTCGTCCACCTTGAGCATTGGCAAAGCCTCGGGCTTTTCGGGGTCGCACAGCGTGACGCCGATACCGACTTCGTCAATGCCGTTGATCAGCACGATGTCGCCGGCTTGGGCTTCGGTGATCTGAATGCGCTCAAGGCCGCGGAAACCCAGCACCTGATTGATTTTGGCCATCGTCGGGGTCGAATCCGGCCCTTTCATTACAGCGACCTGCTGGCCGGGACGGATGCGGCCGCGGTTGACGCGACCGATGCCGATTTTGCCGACATAGCTGGAGTAATCGAGCGAGCTGATCTGCAGTTGTAGCGGGCCGTTGGGATCGTCGGCGCGCATCGGCACGTGGGCAACCACGGCTTCAAACAGCGGATCCAGTGTGCCTTCGCGGACTTCGGGGTTGGTGCCGGCGTAACCATTCAGCGCCGATGCATAAACCACCGGGAAATCGAGTTGTTCTTCGGTGGCGCCGAGTTTGTCGAACAGGTCGAAGGTCTGGTTGACCACCCAGTCGGCGCGTGCGCCCGGGCGATCCACTTTGTTGACCACAACGATGGGTTTCAGTCCCAACGCCAGCGCCTTGCGGGTGACTAAGCGGGTCTGCGGCATCGGGCCTTCGACGGCATCGACCAGCAGCAGCACGCCGTCGACCATCGACAGTACGCGTTCAACTTCACCGCCGAAGTCGGCGTGGCCGGGGGTGTCGACGATGTTGATCAGGGTGCCTTTCCAGGTGACCGCGCAGTTCTTCGCGAGAATCGTAATACCGCGTTCCCGTTCCAGATCGTTGGAGTCCATGACACGTTCCGTGACCTGCTCGTGTGCGGCGAAGGTGCCGGACTGGCGCAGCAGTTTGTCGACGAGCGTGGTTTTGCCATGATCAACGTGGGCGATGATGGCTATGTTGCGTAGCGGGCGTTGTTCGATGGCGGACACGGGAAGGGCCTTGGAAAAAAGGGGCGGATTGTAGCACGCAGATTCCGCTATTACCTTGAATTTTTTGGGTTTTCCGTGCACCAGCGACGTGCGGGAACGCAGGTTTTCCTCTGACCGCCCCGAAAAAACCTAGCTATTTCCGATACTTGCGGGTATCATGCGCGCACCTTGCGGGGGCACAGAATTTTTTGTGCACTGCAGGATGCATCTGTCCCTGACCCCTTCGATTTCAGCTCCCTTCTCTGAAAAGCTGCTTCCGCCACGGTTAGCGACGATACCCGTGCGCCGGTGGCCGCCACCGCGACTCAGTCGCGGCATGCCTTGTAGTAGTGGCATTTCCTGCGCGTTTATTGCTGATGAGCTGTTGTTGCCTGCAGAGGCCGCAAAGCTCACAGAGGACTAAAGAACGTAACGCCTGCGCGTCAGCGCCGGGCAGCCGTTCGCTGCTCCTTTGTGTGTGCTTTGTGATGCCTGGAAAAACCTGCAGCCACGGTTTATCGGTAGTCGTTTTGTTTTTTGAAAGTATCAAAAATGTCTTTTGCATCCCTGAATCTGAATCCCGCCCTCGTGCAGGCCCTGGCCGCCGCGGGTTACACCGAACCGACGCCCGTGCAGGCGCAGGCCATTCCGGTCGCACTGACCGGCTTCGACCTGATGGTGTCGGCACCGACCGGTACCGGCAAAACCGCAGCTTTCGTGCTGCCGGCGCTGCAACGCCTGAGCCTGGCGCCCGCACGTCATGGCCGCGGCCCGCGCGTGCTGGTGCTGACGCCGACCCGCGAACTGGCCATGCAGGTCACTGAAGCGGTCGACAAATACTGCAAATTCTCCCGCCACATGCGTACCGGCACGGTACTTGGCGGCATGCCTTATCCGAAACAGCGCCGTCTGCTTGAGCAATCGCTGGACGTGCTGGTTGCAACGCCGGGCCGTCTGATCGATTTCATCGACCAGGGCAAAGTGGATTTTTCCCGTCTCGAACTGCTGGTGCTGGACGAAGCCGACCGTATGCTCGACATGGGCTTCATCGAACCGGTGCGTCGCATTGCTGCAAAAACGCCGGCTACGCGCCAGACCATGCTGTTCTCGGCGACGCTCGACGGCAAAATCGAAAAACTTGCGCGCGAACTACTGCGCGAGCCGAAGCTGATCGAAGTTGCCGGCGCGCAAGCCAAGCACGAAAACATCGAGCAACGCCTGCACTATGTCGATGACGGCAGCCACAAGCATCGTCTGCTGGAGCATGTGTTGCGCGAAGAATGCCAGGCGCAGGCCATCGTATTCACCGCGACAAAACACGGTGCGGATCGTTTGGCCGATAAACTGTTCCACGGCGGCCATGAAGCGGCTGCGCTTCACGGCAACATGAACCAGTCGCAACGTAATCGCACATTGGCCAAGCTGCGCAGTGGCGCCGTTCGCATCCTTGTGGCCACGGATGTTGCGGCACGCGGCATCGACGTCGCCAGTATCAGTCACGTCATTAACTACGATCTGCCGAAAGTGGCGGAAGACTACGTGCACCGTATCGGCCGTACCGGCCGCGCCGGCGCGATGGGCACAGCGATTTCGTTTGCGTCATCCGACGATATCCGCCAGTTGAAGCTGATCGAGCGTTATATTGGACAAACCATTGAGCGATGGTCGGTGCCTGGGTTCGAAGCCAAGAACCCGATGCGTAGCGAAGCACCGCGTCGCACCGGGCGTCCTGCGCCCAGCGGTCGCCGCGGCGCTCCGCCGGCACGTGGCAACGGCAATGGCCGTCCGGCCTACCGTGGCGGCAATGCCAAGCGCGGAAACGCCAACCCGCGCTAAAATGTGAGCTAAGGGGGAGTTGTTTGGTTGAATATCGCCGCGGCCCACCGCGGCGGTTTCATTTGGGGAGGTTTCTTTTCAATAAAGGAATCAAAATGTTACGTTCATTTTTTATAATAACTGCAGCCTTGGCTGCGATAGTTTCCGGCAGCGCTGTTGCTCAGGATTACCCGACACGTCCCGTTTCGCTGATTGTTCCTTTTGCTGCGGGCGGTCCGACGGATACCCTGGCGCGCAATCTGGCGCAGCACATGACCAAAACGCTGAAGCAGCAGGTCATTGTTGAAAATCGTGTCGGTGCTGGCGGCACGCTGGGTGTGGGGGTCGTCGCAAAATCCAAGCCGGACGGCTATCAGGTGCTGCTGCACCACATCGGCATGTCCACTGCGCCGACGCTGTATCGAAAACTGCAGTTCAATCCGCTGACCGATTTCGAATATATCGGGCAGGTCGCGGACGTGCCGATGACACTGATTGCGCGTACTGGTCTTCCGCCCGACAACTACAAGGACTTTGTCGCCTACGTCAAGGCGAACAAGGACAAGTTGAACATGGGTAACGCCGGCCTTGGCGCTGCGTCGCACCTTTGCGGCCTGCTGTTCATGTCGCGCATTGAGGCTGACATCCAGACCATTCCCTATACGGGCACGGGTCCGGCGATGTCTGCGCTGATGGGCAACCAGATTGATCTGATGTGCGACCAGACCACCAATACCACCGGCGCCATCCAGTCGGGCAGGGTCAAGGTATTCGGCGTGACGACCAAAAAGCGCGTGCCGTCGCTGCAATTTGTCCCGACACTCCAGGAGCAGGGGTTGAAGGACTTCGAGGTTGCGGTCTGGCACGGACTTTATGTCGCCAAGGGAACGCCGAAACCGGTGCTCGACAAACTGAATGCCGCACTGGTCGCCGCAATCAAGGACCAGCAGTTCAGGGATTCGC
>Ga0114976_10001872_pt1 | contig 13199 bp, 7 predicted proteins | sample S_130805_EF_Meta_FD_87319 | JGI IMG/M metagenome (GOLD analysis project Ga0114976, IMG submission 87319) | Freshwater microbial communities from Lake Simoncouche, Canada to study carbon cycling - S_130805_EF_MetaG | ecosystem: Environmental > Aquatic > Freshwater > Lake | place: Lake...
CAAACCGATCCGAAAAAGCCTTCATCGGATACCCAAAGAAATTAAAGACCTGTACCTCGCACCTAGAAAAACCAGTGCCCATCTTTTCAATCTGGGACAGGAACAGATTGCTTTCATCCACCATTTCCGCGCGAGCCATCCGCACGGCTCGAATCGCCGCTACGACAGGATTGTGCCCCAGTGGTTCAAATATGAATACTAGACGACCTCCAGGCTTGAGTACCCGTAATACCTCTCGACAAAGAACCTCAGTACTATGAGCCAAATGATGCAGTGCGGCCTGACCCCAAACCAGATCCAGTGACCCTTCTGGCAAAAACGAAAGGTCGAACGCGGTTCCCGCCACATAAGATAGGTTGGACGCCACTTTTATCCACCCCTCCTTTTCTGGCAACGTCGGAACGTAAAGATCCAATCCCGTCACCTTAGCCCCAGGAAATATCTTGGCCATATTGGCCGCCAACATGCCACCCCCGCCGCAAATCTCCAAAGCTCTTCCTCCATTTAGATCAATCCGGCACAGCTCACTATACCCTGCCAAAAAAAGAGGCCTGTCGGACGGTGGATAATGATCACCAGCGGATAGCATCTGTGCCAATCGCGGATCTTCCCCTGCCTCTGGATGCGTCAAATAAATTCTCATCATGATAATTAACCATAATCAAAGACCCTATAATAACGAGTCAAAACCATTTTTGCGCTCTCTCTTCTCTAATCAAACAACCAACTGCAAATATATCCTAACCGTCCTCCGCGGGTGCGGGATTCACGTCTTCTCTCGTCATGAATAACCGCCTCAGTTAAAAACGACTGTGTTTATTTTGCGCCCAGCCATCGAGGTTTGGATTCTACTCTCTAGCTCACTCATCTTGACTGGTTGGCTTCTCTCCATATCTCATCAGTTTTCCGCCCAAGGGTATGCGCTTTGGCTTGGGGCTTCAGCGTTAATTCTTGCATGGTATTGGCGCCAATTTCGATCCTCTGCGCGAACGCAAATATTTTCCTTGGCTCGTCTGCGGACACGCCTCCGGAAATTTTTGCCGGCCGCCTTCCTTACTCTGGCACTTCTCGCGCTGACCGGGGGCCTCCTTTACGAGCCAAATAACCACGACGGCCTCAGCTATCGCATCCCCCGGGTTCTCCACTGGCTAACCCATGGCAGTTGGTTTTGGACGGGCAACTCTGACACCCGCATGGACACCCGCTCCGTCGGATTTGAATTTCTTTCCGTCCCTTTTTTGGCCCTCCTCCACACCGATCGTCTGATCTTTCTTTGGAACTGGACCGGATTTCTTTTCCTCCCTGCCTTAATCTTTCAACTATCGCGCCGATTGGGGGCTTCCGGAAGGGTCGCTTGGAACTGGATGTGGCTTGTTCCCTCGGCTTACGGAATTGTCCTCCAAGCTGGCAGTATTGGGAACGACTACATCGCCGGCGTTTTTTTTCTCGCTTCCCTCGCACTGGCCACAGGTCGCCAACCTATACCTTTTCGAGATTTGGTTTTTTCCGCACTGGCAATGGGCATCTGTGCTGGCATCAAATCCACCAACATTCTTTGGGCTCTTCCTTGGATCTGCGTGATCCTACCTCAAACAAAAACCCTTCTCAGCCGCCCCTGGCTCACTGCCTCACTCTTCCTTGCCTGCCTTTTCCTAAGCTCTTGTCCCATCTGGCTCTCTAATCAACTGCACTGCGCAGACTGGACTGGCGAAAAAGCTGAAGTAACAACCTCGCCAGAGAAACCAAACACAGTAACAAATCCAACAGTTGGGATAGTTGGAAACCTAATTTTGCTCAGCATTCAAAACTCCGCGCCCCCGGTCTGGCCATTTGTCTATCAAACAACCGATTTCGTCCGATCCTCTTTACCTAAACCTTTTGTAGCATCCTTGTCCAAATCGTTCGAAGGTGGCTTTCAAGATTTGGGCGTTCGAGAATTGCCAGGAGAAGAGGGCGCCGGACTAGGTTTGGGCTTAACCATTCTCTCCTTCCTCGCCCTATTCACCGCAATCGGAGCAAGGCCATGGAAAATTACAGCACCATCTCCAGCGCTCGGCATTGCGTGGGTGGCTACCCTTGTCTCAATACTTGTCTATTCCTCTAAAATGGCGATCGTCTGTCCTGCCCGGATCATTCTCCCTTCACTAATGTTTCTCATCGTCGGCTTTTCTGCCCTACCAAACCAATGCTGGTTGGTGCGCTCCCGCGTGTGGCGGTGGTCAGCTTTTTTTGCCCTCGGCTCATCCATCCTTGTTCTGATATTGACCCCCTCCCGCCCACTCTTTCCCCGCGGGCTCATGGTTAAATTCGCGCAGAAATTGTCACTGCCATCCTCACTGAACGAAAGGATATTCAATGTCTATGAAACCTACGGACGCCGTGCCAGGGCCTTCTCCCCTTTGCTGACAGCCGTCCCCCCAGATACCCGAGTACTTGGTTATACTGGCGGCGTCGCCTTGGAAGCCACCCTCTGGAAGCCCTACGGCGATCGCTACATTATTTTTGTACCTCCCTCAGACCTTTTGGTAAATCCACAGTGCCCCCATCCAGAGCACTTAATTGCCTCGGCTTATACCATCAAAAAAACCACTGGGCTCGAGCCGTTAGAGTGGATCAACAAGACGGGCGCCTCGATCTTGGCGGAAAAAGAAATCATCTTCCTTGTCAGGAATGGGCCCGAACTTTTTTATCTTTTAAAACTTCCATCTTCGGAACCGACATCACCATAATCTGGTTCTTTCATGAAACTTTCCGTAGTCATCCCCTGCCTCAACGAGGCTGATACTCTTGCCTCCTGCCTCCGCAAAGCTCAGGCCGGATTAAAGGAAGCGGGTGTGGAATCCGAAATCATCGTTGCCGATAACGGCAGCACCGATGGTTCCCAACAAATTGCAGAAAAGTTTGGAGCTCGGGTCATCCCCGTCCCGACCAAAGGCTACGGAGCCGCTCTCATGGGTGGCATCGCCGCCTCTCGAGGCGAGTACATTCTTATGGGTGATGCTGACGACAGCTACGATTTCGGGGAAATTCCAAAATTCGTCCGTAAAATCGCTGAGGGCTTCGATCTTGTCCAAGGCTGCCGCCTCCCCTCTGGAGGCGGAAAAGTTGCCTCGGGCGCTATGCCCTGGTCCCACCGCTGGATCGGCAACCCCTTGTTCTCCTTTATGGTGCGCACATGGTTTCACGCCCCCATCCATGATGTCTATTGCGGCATGAGATGTTTTACCCGCAAACTTTACGACGCCCTCGACCAGCAGTGCACGGGAATGGAGTTCGCCACAGAAATGATCATCAAGGCCAGCTTGGCCAAAGCCCGCATCTCCGAGGTTCCGATCACCCTCCACAAAGACGGACGGATCGCACACCCTCCTCACTTGAAAACCTTTCGCGATGGCTGGCGCACACTTCGCTTCTACCTTATGTACTCTCCCCGCTGGCTCTTTTTAATCCCAGGCGTGGGGATGATGCTCTTCGGCCTTCTTTGTTACTTGTTAGGGCTTCCTGGCATGGTAATCGGCCGGATCCACTTTGATGTACACACTCTGCTCTATGGCAGCGTCGCCATCTTCTGCGGCTACCAATCCGTTCTTTTTTCGATTCTCGCCAAAACCTACGCCATCAACACCCGCCTCCTTCCGCACGACCCCCGCTTCGAACGCATTTTCCGCTACTTGAATCTGGAAACTGGCTCCCTCGCAGGCCTCGCTTGCCTACTTGCCGGGTTCGCCCTTCTCCTTTTCGGTTTCTTGAACTGGAGCCACTCCGATTATGGCAACCTTAACTACCCTCAAACTATGCGAATCGCCATTCCGGGGGCCACCCTTGTTTCTCTCGGCTTCCAGACTCTTCTCTCAGGATTTTTCATTTCGCTACTTGGGCTTCGCCGAAAATAATCATACCGCTATCGTTCATTCTGCCAGAGCTCATTTTTGACTGGCGAATTATATTTTCCACTGTGCACCTCTAGGCCGCAAGACTCGACATTCCATAAGCATTCAGATATCGAGCGTGTGACTAGCCGTTTCCAGTTGTAAACTCTGGGTCATAGACCAAAAAACCTGACACCGAGATTTCACCACAGTACTTTTCCGAAAGCGACCACAGCCCCGCCATGCAAATCCTTCGCCCGTGAGCCCTACTGCATTATCGGATATTGACTGGTTTGTTGTAGTTATCTTAGTTGGGTTTAAATCGAAGATAGGAAGCGATAAACTCAGCTGCCTGCAGAGATCCAGCCAGCGACAAATGGTTGGATTCTTTATAGAGCGGCACAGGCAGGTTATCTTTCATAGTGAAATAATTGTATTGCCCATTTTCTCTGAACGCTAGACGCAATGGTATTGATACTGCGCCACTCTTCCTGCAAATCTCGTCCAATCTGGCATTGATACCACCCTGCATAAGGTTGTACTCACTCTCGGACTGCTGCAGGCACTCCCATTCATGGGTCATTTTTCGTGGCGGAATGATCTTTATACGGGCAACAATTTCGTTAAGAGAAGTTTTGTAATTTGGGATGTCTTCTACGATTAAAAGCATCACACCTTTGGATTTTATATAAAAAGCAAATTCTTCAAGCTGATCATACATCAGTTCCGTGCCACTAGGATCATCCAAACGATCAACATACCTTAACCAGCGCTCTGCAAGAATCACGGTTGATACCTGTGGACCATCACGGAGTGTTTTCAAAACAGCTTGAGTAGCCGGACTTTTCAAATTAAACATTGTCTCGTTTGACTTGCTAATACAATAACCAGAAAGGCCCTTGTTGCGCAAAACCACGTCTAGTCCATGTCGAAGTGATCCTGCGTGACTATCTCCAATCAGCAGTATCTCAGGGGGGTTTGTGCAGCCGATAGCAGAACTGCCGTCACCACCCCAAGTCAAAACCTCATCCTCCTGTTTTAGGACGCTTGCGCGAAAAACACCGAAGTACTGCCCAATTGAGGAGTCAATCCGCCGGATGAGGCGTTGAAGGTTGCTTTGCATAAAGGGACCCGGTGCACCCGCCCACTCATTAGCACAACGGTGCAGGATTGTTGGAAAGCCCTTAAAATATGTGCAAGTCGTGCCAATGGTAACTAAAATCACCGTTCCTGCAGAAGCGAACACAAAGGCTCTCCTCATAGTCCAATAAGACGAAGTACGAACTGGCTGTTCGATAAATCTCCAAGAAAGATATCCCAAAACGAATGATAATATTAACATTCCTATATAGTCATAAAAATAAAGCTGGTCGTATGCCGCATATTTCCAAAACACTGTGACCGGCCAGTGCCAGAGATACAGAGAGTAAGAGATCTTGCCCGTCAGAACGAATGGGCGCCATGCAAGCAGTCTTGCGACCCATGTCGTTTTACTATAGCGGATGAGTATAGAAGTTCCTATGATCGACGGGAGTGCGGTGGCACCAGGGAATGGCGTTTTTGTAGATATGACGGCGTATGGTATTAAAAGCATCAGCAAGCCGGCGTTTGCCAGCAAGGATTGCCGAGTCCACGAGGAATTCAGAGCCCTCCTGCGCTGCCGGGTTGTTTCGGGTTGTGGCTCCGAAAAGCGCTGATTCGCCTCAGCATATTTAAGAGCAGGGAGCATGGCCAGTAGGGACCCTGCGAGTAGCTCCCAGGCACGAAAATGGAGAAAATAAAAGGCATCGATTTGTTTGCCGGTCGTTACAGCAAAGACCGCGCCTGCAAGCGACAGAACAGCTAGCAGGGCTAAAATTGGCGCAACTAATCGCCGACAGAATTTCCAAATGCCAACACAAAGCAATGGAATAAATAAATAAAACTGTTCCTCAATACTCAGCGACCAAAGGTGCAAGAGGGCTTGAGAGTGTTGTTGTGGGGAAAAATAGCCGCCCTCAATCTTCCAGAAGTAGATGTTTGCCAAGAATAGCATGCCTGCTGCAACTGAATCAGTGAGAAATATCAGGGGTCTTGCATAATAAAGAGCGCATCCAGTTGCAAGCACCGCAACGATCATTATGAAGTATGCCGGCATGATGCGGCGGATACGGCGATGATAAAAGTTTCGAATAGTGAACCTACCTAAACTCAAGTCCCGGAGGATGCCTCCAGTGATAAGGTATCCGGAGATGACAAAGAAAACGTCCACGCCGGCAAAGCCACCCGGACAAAGCGCTGCTGAAACATGAAAAAGCAAGACGGGGAGCACGGCCAACGCTCGTATGCCATCAATGTGTGGGTAATACTCGCCGTGGCTGGTGACAACGGAGCAATTATTGTGAGATATCCGTTTCATAATTTGAATAGATTAAAATATGCTAGTTAAACCCATTGCGCAGGCAGATTTTTGAGTAGGTCGAGCTTTTCCACGCCACGCTCCGAGGTCTTCTGGAATAATATTATTCAGACCTAATGGAAACATTTGAAAGCAGTATGTCGCACCCCATTCTGTCAAACCCCTTTCCTTCCTGAGCTCGGCATTAGTAACTTTTAACCTTTCTGAGACCGCGAACTCGTTCTCATCCCGGTCTTGTCACAAGACTTAAAGTTGTGTTGCCAGGCAGTTTGCCAGAGTCAATTACATGCGGAGAATCCGCCGCCATCGCTACCGTTATGGCGGCGCGGCACGCGCTGCCTGCCTAGCACCGAGAATATTCCCTTACGGTCTGTCCATATGATTTAATGCTATCAAATCTCATCACTATAAATCACAAGAGCCGCACACAAGGCGGTAAAAGGGATTCTTCATCCAACAAATCTAATTGATTTACCTGTCTCGCAAAAAGCGATTCGGCTGAATCGCCACTGATTCTCAATAGTAGTTTTAATGTTTCTGGGAAATGCTTGGTTCAAGGCTTATTCACTAATTTCGGCTTGCGCAAAATTCACCTCCGTTTTTTAACGGAGCAGGCAAATCTTGCGAAACCTTTGGCGTAGGTTAATTCGATTTGTTTTAGCCAATTTTCGCTTGAGAATTTGTACTCCGCGCGCTTTTTAGCTTTTTGACCCATTGAGTGAAGAAGCTTTCGGTCTCGATCAAGTCTTAACAAAATTTCAGCTATTTTGTGAATCACTTCGGCAGGATTTGTTGCCGAAACTTTTAATCCGACATCAGAATCAACGATATCACCCGGGCCTCCACAGGCTGCTACAATCGGCAAAGCTCCGCACAACATGGCTTCAATCAATGTAAGGCCGGCATTTTCTCTTAAGCTAGGTAAAAGAAAAATATGGCTTTCCTGAAGTTTTTCAAAGTATTCATGCCCATCAAACCCATTGTGAAATTGAATTTCTTTCGAGAGATTGAGTTTTAGCGCCAGTATTCTCAATGCCCTCGCCTCGGGGCCTCCACCGCCTACGACATAACGAAATTGAAGTCCTGCCCTCTTTGCTTTTGCAAGTGCTTGAAGGCTCAAAGAAACTCCTTTTCTACCCTCCAGACTACCCCCTGAAAAGATTTTTAGAATTCCCGTGGATTTGTTTGTTCGGCCCATGCCTTGGATTTTGCGGATTCTTTGAATCGAGAAATGCGCGGGGCAGAGGACAGATATTTTGTCTGCGGCCGTCCCTAGTCTCATAAGAACTTTTTGTGTCTCCACATTGCTGGCCATCACTGCGCACGCTTCTGTTGCACAAAGTTTGACGCGAGGATCCCTGCAGGACAATTGGTCGCTTAGCATTCTGCATATCTCGAACATTCTGGCCTGCAAAGACATCGTCCCAAAGAAGGGCAACGGCATCTTTTCGCCCCCTCCAATGGGTCCCCAAAAAAACGGTATGGGCAGCTGCCAGAGAGGGGAAGCAACTCTCCAAGTGGAATAAGTTACATGATGAACCAAGTCAAAATTTTCTTCGCCCATCCAAACGCGGGCTGTTCGATCCACGTTGTGATTAAACGAATAATTTAATCTCCAGCTTTCCATCTTTGCGAGCATCCGATTGGCAATAGGTCTTACGGGTGGACCAACAAATCGAAAATGGCGGGCTGTGTCCGTTTTTCCGATTTTGTTTATTATTAATTGTTTACTCCATTCAGATGTAATTACCCTCACGTCATGATGCCGGCTAAGCGCTTCGAAAGCACTCCAGCCAAAATAAGCCTCTGAACCATGCGCCGGAGCAGCTGCGCAAGCCGAAAGCAGGATTTTCATTACTGCGAGTTTTCATTATTTGCTACTCCCCGACGAGATGTTTCTTTTTTCAGCTAAGATCTATGTTTTTTCTAGGATAATTTAATGTTTAGATGCTGCTCGTTAATTATAGAGTCAGATCCGTTCGTTTATTGGATCAGCTGTTTTTCCCCTGCTCGCCAAGACCCGCTCCGACCAAAGAGAAGTCGACTCCTCCTAAATCTTATCCCCATAAATTAAGTAGCTTCCATAGGGCCCCAAGAAAGGAAAATATTCTCCTATATAATTTGTAAACTTTCCCGACCCGCGAACCTGTATTTTTTTTAACCCTGCAAGCCGAAGCCTAAGCTTTAAGTCTTGCGGGAAATGTTGGCTCAAGTGACTGATTGTATAAACAGTTCTCCCTAAGTATCGATTCTTCCAGCAATCTGGATTCGGCGTTGTTAACATACACCTTCCACCAACTCGCAGGACTCTTTGGCACTCACTCAGGACACTATCCACATCTTTGGGTTGGATGTGCTCAATAAACTCTCCCATTAAAACAACATCGAATCTTTCATTAGGAAATGGCAGCTTGGTTACGTTGCCAAAATGACGGCCCGTATAAATAGCCGGTAGTTTTGCTAGACGAGCTTTACTGCAGTCCAGTCCGTGCAAATCAATGTCAGGCAACAATCTTTTTAATGCCCCCCCTCCCCGCCCAGTACTACAACCAATGTCTAATATCCTAATTGCATTTTTCGGCATGTGCCGGACGAACTGTTCATATCGTTTTTCTGTGAATGGATCTGTCTCTGCACTTTTCTGTTTTTCGTTCAGTTTCCTATACTTTGAGATATCCATCCCATGTGCTTTATTACATAGAGCAATTTAATCTTCAACCAATGCTTTTAGAATGCCCAGAATTTAGTTAGCAAAAGCCATCTTTTTTTATCCTTAACTTTGAACATCCTTCTCTACACCGACCTCGCCATTAACCCCAGCCAGCTCTTTTGGCATCGCGACCTCGGCCTTTTGACAAAAGCCTTTCGTGACCTTGGTCACGATGCCTACCTTGCCGTGCATCCTGCGACCGAACCACGTCACACCCCAGATTCTTTTTCGCATTCCGAAATCCGAAATTCGAAATCTCCCAAACTGCCCGTCCTCTGGGTTTCTCAACGTGACGTCTGCAACCCACTCTGGTGGAAGGATCATCATCCCGATCTCGTCATCCTTGGTCTCTGGACCCGCCCCAAATACGATTCCATTCGCCGAGCCGCCCTTTCTGCCACACCCCACGTTGTCGAACGAGCCGATAGCGACGGCATGCGCACTGCCTCCTGCGGTCTTCTCACCTACGCTAAACGTCGCTTCGACTACTTTCGCGACCGCACCTACCACTGGCCATCTCCTCTCTCCATCCCTGCCTCAATTTTCTACTCCTTCGCTTCCGCGCTCGCCACTCCTTGGATCGAAGCTCGCTTAAAGAAAACTCTGGAACTACTGCCCTCCATTCTTGTTGAAACCCCCCACGCCACCAATCTCTGGAAATCACTCACCACCCGCCTAGGAGTCGATCCCTCTAAAATCCACTGTGTTCCTCACCCCATTCAGACCGATATCTTTAAGTTCGACCCCGCCATCCCCAAAAAGAACCAGATTATCTCCGTTGGCCGATGGAACTCCTACCAGAAGAACCTGCCTCTTCTTCTCAAAACCCTCCGAGCTTTTCTTGATAAAAACCCCACTTGGACCTCTCTGGTTATTGGCTCTGGGCTTGCCGCTAAATCCCCCTATCCCCGAATCACCTTTTTATCTTCGACTGGCCCCAACCAGCTCGCTCGCCACATGCAGGAATCTAAAATCTTTTTATTTTCGTCCCGGTACGAAAGTTTTCTTATGTCTGGGGTCGAGGCTCTCTCTTGCGGTTGTGCCGTTGTCGGCCCATCGGAGATTCCGATCCTTGGTAACGACCCGCTTCTCTCAAAAAATTCGTTTGCTTGCTCTACCTTCAATCTTCTTATGCGTAAGCTACAGGTCGCTACTACAATCCCCCCGGACGCCACATTCCTAATAGAAACGGCCCGCCTCTGCTCCCCCACAACTACCGCCCAACGCATTCTCCTTCTTATGGCCTAAATTCATCGCCCCTAGACTTGGTCTTTTGATTCAGCGAATCCATCGTATAGCCGGCACATTGCAAATCAGTTTTTCAGGCTTCTCGTCGAAAGAGCCAACTTAAAGGATTCTTGAGCATATGCGTCTCTTTAGACCCAGCCCTTCAATGCATATTGTTTTTCTTCGTCCCACGGGACTTCCGGCAGGAATAAATTTAATTCGGGTCGATATTGTTTTTTGCGATCACGTGCCTCGCTATATTCCTTCGCGAGGCGCAACATTTCCTTCATCCGATGGTACTGAGAGTGTTTCGCCCTAGCATATTTTACGGCGGCTTGTCGCCTCTCTTGATTTTCTCCGGGACTTTCTTCCAGCAGTTTGTCTATTAATTTAACCATCTCTTGGTGATTCCGATAAAGGTGCCAGTGCACCTCGGGTCGGAAAATCCGGTCAATTCGGGGTGTCCAAAATTCAAGGAATTCACATCCTGCGGCAAGCGCAATAAACTCCCGATCGGAAAGATAATAATCCATGCCTCCGCCAGGATGCCCGCCCACGACAACACGACTTTGGCTAAAAACTGACGCCTGTTCTTCGTAAGGTAGCGGGCCCTTCCAGCATGGAAACCCTTCCCACCCCTTCCCGAAGAGTGCAAACCTTTTTCCATATCGGCGGCTAAGCTCCCTAATTTGTTGAATTCTAAGTTGTTTGTGACCGTAAAGATAACTAAATGGGTTGCGGACTTTATAATTGCTGGCCACACAGGTCACCTCCCATTGGAAGTTTTTATCTTCCTGATGTTCCTGCAAGGGGAATCGTTCCTGACAGAACCCATGGGGCATGAGGCAGACGTTTTTGCCCCCCCCTCTGACCAGCAGATCCGCCATCTGCCCCATGCCGCTCATAAAAGTTATGTCCCCAAAATGTGATGCCCGCCGAAGGCTAAAGGGAATCCTCCTGGTCCAAGTTCCGAATGAATCTCCACTGCTCGTAAGAATTGTCGGCTTAGATGGAAGTTTGCGAAAGCTTTGAATCATGAGTTTCGGATCGGGAATATTTCTATAATGAAAATACTGCAAAAAAATGCAGTCGGCATTTATATCCGTGGCTCTTTCTAATGCGTGTTGGTACACGGGATTCGCCGAGCCCATTCCATCCGCGCTTAAAAAAGGCAGGCCTTCGTACGCCTCAAGAAGGCCTTCTCGGACAAGCTGTTCGCAAGCGCGGTGATACCCAATCTGGTCATCATTCTTCCAGCCCTGCCACAGCACCAAAAGTCTCATTGATTGTATTTCCTTAAATGACGTTCAAGATTTTGATTTTTGTCGGCTTCTGAATAAACGCTTTCGCTCTCATAAAAATACCGCCATGGTCGAAAAAGCTTGTTCACCTAAACCCGTTCCACTTTCGAGATCCTTTGGATATATATCTCGATTTCTAGCGGTCGTATTAACAGATTGCTTAAGTCTCATATGTTGTCTCACCTCAATATAGGTACTCGTAGATTTATCTTCAGTTATGCGCAGTAATTCTTGATAGTGGCTTATTCCACCATTTCCGCAACATCGGTTTGAATGGGTTTCTTAATCATCCAAGACTATCTCCCAAGAAGCTTTGCGGAATTACCAAGATTCCAAATCAGCGCATACAAAGCACCGAGGGCAATAAGCGTGCCCATCAGTTCTGTAGATAGGATCCCGCATGCCCCAACTCCTACTTAAGAATCAACAAGCTAGATCAGTGTTGGTGCTGAGATATTTGCCAGTTTGCTTTTGGGTGAAATCTTTTAGATGCCCAACAAGGCACTTGCTGGTGTCTCCTTTTGGCTTCAAACGGCAAGATTCTGAAATTCCCCAGGGAGACATTCATGCGCTCATTAAGAATGAGATGCCATTGGCATAACTCTCCGCATATGTATCAAAGTTCCCATATTTTATTTTTTAAGCCGTCGCTTGATTCCCGGGCGCCAGTATATTGCCAATATGAATGTTGAGCTCTTTGTCTCGCCAAGAAGTTATTTGCGCTGCATTGTCTCAAGGTTGTTGAGTATCATGATTTTTTTCGCTGCCACTCTCAATTACGGTTTTCAAATGACAGTGGTCCATTTTTTAACCTATCTTTTGTGTTGTTATGCGAACAATGGGTTTTTTCTAATAACCCGCAACTGGGCTGGTTTTTGTTCTATCTATGAATACAGATAACCTTCTTACGTTTTTATTTTCATCAGCTACACGAACTGGTAGATTTTTCCGCACTTTAGCCACTTCATATATCCTTTTGGGATCGGCTACCATTTTTTCCCTTGTGACTGTCCCCATTGTTCTGCGTTTTAGTAATTCTTCAACCCTTGGCCTTTGGGTTCTTATCACACAGATGGGCTCATACCTTGTCGTCATCGATGCCGGACTCTCAGCTTCCTCGATTCGCCAGTTTGTCGGTCCCTTGACTCTTAAGGACATGCCGGCACTGACCACAAGGTTTCAAGGCGCTCTCTTTATTTCCGTACTGCAAGGCCTTTTTATTATTTTGGTGGGGTTCGCTGCTCACCCGCTTGCCCTTGTTCTTAAAATTCCCCCTCAGGATCAGATTCTTTTTCATCAGCTTTTTATCGCTCAGTGCTTCCTTGTGGGCGCGGGATTTCCCATCCGTCCTTTTAATTCCATTCTACTGGCTCGCCAGTCTTTTGAATTCAACTATCTGGTCAACGCCGGCTCGATCTTGATTTCTATTGGAATTGCTTGGCTTGGTTTTCAGTCTGGCTTCGGCCTTTGGAGTTTGTTCGCAGGAAATGTCCTTCAGGTCATCGCCTCCTCTGCGGCCTCCCTTTTTAGAGTTCGCTCTTTGGGGTATTTCCCTTTTCTTTTCAACTCTTGGCAGGTATCCCTGCGAGAACTCCGTTCTTTGCTTTCGGAAAGTCTCTCCTTTTCTAGTAGTCCTCTTTCATCGGTTTGTTCTGGACTGCTTCAATCTGCCGTTCTGAGTCGCTATTTCGGCC
>Ga0114976_10001875_pt1 | contig 13187 bp, 7 predicted proteins | sample S_130805_EF_Meta_FD_87319 | JGI IMG/M metagenome (GOLD analysis project Ga0114976, IMG submission 87319) | Freshwater microbial communities from Lake Simoncouche, Canada to study carbon cycling - S_130805_EF_MetaG | ecosystem: Environmental > Aquatic > Freshwater > Lake | place: Lake...
CCGGGTCTGTCTGATGCACGCATGCACGCCCTGGTCGCGCTGCTGCACGATCGGATGACCGAGTCGGTGGTTTCGCCGGTGAGCAGCGCACAGGACCTGGCTGCTCTGTTCGCCGATCTGCCCGGGCGCCCGATGCAGACGGTGGCCTTGATGAACAGCGGCCGTGCGGCCCTGGTCGAAGCCAATGCATCGATGGGTCTTGCACTGTCGGAAGATGAAATCGACTACCTGCTTGATGCATTTCGGGCAGCTGGCCGGGATCCGACCGATGTCGAACTCATGATGTTCGCGCAGGCCAATTCAGAGCATTGCCGCCACAAGATCTTCAATGCCGACTGGACCCTGGATGGCCAGCCGCAAAGCGCGTCCCTCTTCGGCATGATCCGCGCAACTCACGCGGCCCACCCCCAGGGCACCGTGGTTGCGTATTCAGACAATGCGGCCGTCCTTGAAGGCGGGCCGGTCAGGCGCTTTTTTCCGATTCAGCAGGGACAGAATGCCCGCTATGTCTGGCGTGACACCCTGCAACATGCGCTGCTCAAGGTCGAAACCCACAATCACCCGACCGCCATCTCGCCGTTTCCTGGCGCAGCCACTGGCTCGGGCGGCGAGATCCGCGATGAGGGCGCGACCGGCCGCGGCGCCCGACCGCGATACGGTTTGACAGGTTTTTCGGTGTCGAACCTGCGCATTCCAGGCTTCATACACGCCTGGGAGACCGACCAGGATGTGACCGCGCCCCTGGATGGCCGCCCTGATTCGGACGCCGATTACGGCGCTCCGGATCGAATCGCCTCACCGCTGTCGATCATGATCGATGGCCCGATTGGTGGCGCCTCATTCAACAACGAGTTCGGTCGGCCCAATCTGCTTGGGTACTTCCGCACCTATCAGCAGACGGTGGGCAGCTCGGTTCGCGGATATCACAAGCCGATCATGATCGCCGGCGGCGTGGGTGACCTCGATGCCCAGCATGTCGGCAAGCTCGATTTGCCACCCGGATCCCTGCTGATCCAGTTGGGTGGCCCCGGCATGCGAATCGGCCTGGGCGGCGGTGCGGCCTCCAGCATGGGTTCGGGCAGCAACACCGCCGAACTCGATTTCGATTCCGTGCAGCGCGGTAACGCCGAAATTCAGCGCCGTGCCCAGGAAGTGATCAACGGTTGCCGGGCCTTGGGCGAGGCCAATCCGATTTTGTCGATTCATGATGTCGGTGCAGGCGGCCTGTCCAATGCCTTCCCCGAGATCGTCGATGGTGCCCACCGCGGCGCGGTGTTTCGGCTCGATCAGGTGCCCCTGCTGGCCAGCGGCCTGTCGCCTGCCGAGATCTGGTGCAATGAGTCGCAGGAGCGCTATGTGCTTGCGATCGCGCCCGAGTCCCTGCCCACCTTCGACTTCCTCTGCACCCGCGAACGCAGCCCGTATGCAGTGGTCGGCACGGTGTCAAGCGATCGGCAGCTGATTCTCGAAGCGCCCAACGAGCCTCGCGCAGTCGATATGGCGATGGATGTCCTGCTGGGCAAGCCGCCGCGCATGCAGCGTCAGGGTGTTCGATTCGCACGCAGCCTGCCCGAGGTCGATGCATCCGGTCTTGAGCTCGGTGAGATTGCATTGAAGGTGTTGCGCTTGCCTGCGGTTGCCTCCAAGTCATTCCTCATCACGATTGGAGATCGCACCGTCGGTGGCTTGAGTGCACGGGATCAGATGGTCGGTCCCTGGCAGGTGCCAGTGGCTGACTGCGCGATCGGTCTGGTCGACCACCAGGGTGAACACGGCGATGCGCTGTCGATGGGCGAACGCACGCCGCTTGCGGTGATCGATCCGGCGGCCTCGGCCCGGATGGCGATTGCCGAGGCGGTGACCAACCTGATGGGCGCGCCGGTGAAATCGATCGACACGATCAAACTGTCTGCCAACTGGATGGCAGCCTGCGGCACGCCCGAAGACGATGCCGATCTGTTCGATGCGGTCAGCGCGGCCAGTGAAATGTCGATCGCGCTGGGCATCTCCATTCCGGTGGGTAAAGACTCCCTGTCGATGCGCACTCGCTGGTCTGATGCGCAGGGCGAATCGCGCGAGGTGGTGTCGCCCACCTCGCTGGTCGTCACCGCCTGGGCGCCGGTCACGGATGTGCGACGTGCGCTCACGCCGCAGCTGAGAACCGATCTGGGCGAGACCGTGCTGGTGATGGTCGATCTCGGCGAGGGGCGTCATCGTATGGGTGGCAGTGCGCTGGCGCAGGTCACACAACAGATCGGCGAGAGCACCCCCGATCTGACCGATGCCTCGCTGCTCGTGCGCTGCTTCAACACCGTGCAACAGCTGTCGGAACGCGGCCTCCTGCTGGCTGTTCACGATCGCTCTGATGGCGGCTTGTTCACCACAGTGTGCGAGATGGCGTTTGCCGGGCATTGCGGTATTACCGTCAATCTCGACATGCTCACCATCGATCCGCATTCGGCCGACTGGGGTGACTTCAAGATTCGGCCCGAGCAGGTCGCGGTGCAGCGCAATGAGCTGACGATGAAGGCACTCTTTTCAGAAGAGGCCGGGGTCGTGATGCAGGTGCGTCGCAGTGATCGCGATGCGGTGATGGCCGCACTGCGCGAAGCTGGGCTGTCGCGCATCGCCCATGCCATCGGCCGCCCCAACGACCGTGACGAAGTTGAATTCTGGCGTGATGCAAAAAAGGTCTGGTCATCGCCGCGATCAGTGCTGCAGGCCGCCTGGAGCGAAACCTCCTATCGGATTGCATCGCTGCGCGACGATCCGGACTGCGCCCGCGAAGAGTTCGAGCGCTTCGGTGCTGGCGCACAGCCACCGCTGTCCGTACGTCTGAGCTTCGATCCGACTGACGATATCGCGGCGCCCTTCATCGCAAGCGGCGTGCGACCCAGGGTGGCGGTGCTGCGCGAGCAGGGGGTCAACAGCCACATCGAGATGGCGGCAGCATTCGATCGTGCAGGATTCGATGCCTTCGATGTCCACATGACCGACCTCATCGAGGGGCGGCACCGCCTGGCCGATTTTTCGGTTCTGGCAGCGTGTGGCGGGTTCTCGTATGGCGATGTGCTGGGCGGTGGTTCGGGCTGGGCCAGAACCATTCTGTTCAATGCGAAGCTCGCCGAGCAGTTCGCGGTCTTTTTCCAGCGGCAAGACACCCTCACGCTGGGCGTGTGCAACGGCTGTCAGATGCTGTCGCAGCTGAAATCAATCATTCCGGGTGCAGAGCATTGGCCTCGTTTCAGGACCAACCGATCCGCCCAGTTCGAGGCACGCTTCGGCGCGGTCGAGGTGATCGATTCGCCGTCGGTCTTTCTGTCTGGCATGGCTGGCTCCAGACTGCCGATTGCAATCGCTCACGGCGAAGGCCGCGTCGAGCATGATCATCCCGATGCAGCCAGACACGCGCTGGGTGCGCTGCGTTTCGTCGCAGGTGACGGAACTGACGCGCTGCACTATCCCGAGAACCCGAACGGCTCCGCTCAGGGGCTGACCGGCTACACCACGCCCGACGGTCGCGCCACCATCCTGATGCCCCATCCCGAGCGCGTCTTCAGGATGGCACAGTGGTCCTGGCGGCCCGACGAATCCGTCTCGGGTGCGCCGGTCGTGTCTGGGCGCAACGGCGAATCACCCTGGATGAGAATCTGGCGCAATGCACGGGTTCGGATGGGCTGATCGCTATCCGGGTCAAATGGGTCGCGCTACAGCGCGTTACATTTATTTTCCCGGGAGGCTGAGTCCAGGTGAACCGAATGGGCTGGATTGCCGTTGAGAATGGGATGCGCAGCAGTGTTGTTGCGCTGACTCCACAACGGGGATGACATGAAACTTCGAATCCTTGCAGCAATCAGTCTGGCCGGTTCGCTGGTCACGGTCCAGGTGGCATACGCTCATGGTGGCCAGGTGGTTGCAGGCACTCTATTCGGTGCAGGTGCGGGGGCAGTGCTCGGTCAGGCGATTGCCGGCAATCAGGGGGCGGTGGTGGGCGGCGCGATTGGCGCAGTGGCGGGCACCGCGATCGCAGCCAATCAAGGTCGGGTCTACACCAGCTATCCCTATCCTGTCGCGCCGGCCGTCACGTATTACCCGAACGCACCGGTCTACAACGGCGATCCGGTGGTCTACGGAAACGCGCAAGTCTATTACTCGAATCCCGCACCGCAAGTGGTCTATGCGCCACGCCCGGTCTACGCCGCTCCGTATTACCCGCCTGCGCCGGTCTATGCACCTGCTCGTGTTTATTACTCCCCGCCGCCGGCCTATTACGCCCCGCCGGCCTACTACGGCGGGCATCACCACCGCCCGCATCATGGCTGGCGGTGAATCAAGCAGCCCTGACTTCAGGCCGATGGAATGAAGTCAGGGTCTCCCTGGTGCTTGCGTTCGAATTTCAGAAAATCGTAGTAGCCGCATTTCGGCCCATCCGGATAGCCTCGGCATACCGTGGGCCGCGCTTCGTAGATGGTGCAGCGTCGCTCATCGGTGTCGAAAAACCGGCAGATTGTTTCGTAGACCGTGTCTTTCTGGTGTTTCAGGATCCGCTCGTCCTTGGCATACAGGCGGGTGAATCGACGCTCAGCTTCAGCCGGCGTGATGCCGAAATGCCTGGCTAAGCGGGCCACATCCTTCGGTTTGACCTCGATCCTCGGATAGCTGCAGCAGTATCCGGGGCATTTGGAACAGTCATAACGCACGGCCGGGGCAGGTGCGCTTGCGCTTGTCTTTTTGGTCATGGGTCGGCGAAATCCGAATCATTCGTTTCGAGATCCACTGCGATCGAGCGGATCGCAGCGGCGCGGTTTCAAATCGGGTGAAAAATCATCCGCCGGCAAGCCCATACATCCAGATGACCAGAGACACGCTCAGGGCAGCCAGTGCAGTGCCGATCGCAATGGCTGCACTGATCGGGCGGGTATTTGCACCGTATCGCTGCGACAGGATGAAGGCATTGCTCGCGGTGGGCAAGGAGGCCGCGAGTACGCCTACGGCTGCAAATTTCGGATCAACCTGCAGGGCCCACATTGCCAGGGCCACCAGCGCAGGATGGGCGATGAGCTTGAGTGCGACCAGGCTGGGCACGCCTCGATCGATGCTTACCCTGCGTTCGCCCAGCGATGCGCCGATTGCAAAGAGGGCGCTTGGGCCGGCTGCAGCCGCCAGCAGGCCCACGAAGGTCTGTGCAGGACCGGGCAGAGTCCAGCCTGTCATCGAGACCATTAGTCCCGCAACGATGCTCAGGATCAGCGGCGTTTTCAACAAACCCATCATCGCGCCTCGCAGCCTCAATGCCCTCAATCCCGGGTCGGGTGATGCACTGCGTGAGAACTCGAACATGACGATTGACAGCACGATCACCACCAGGATGTCGACGAGCAGGGCCAGCACCAGCGCCGGCATGCGGGAGGTGTCGCCGAGCTGTGCGATCAGGGGCAAGCCGAGATAGCCCAGGTTGCCGTGGGTGGCGCTGAAGGCCAGGCCGATGCGTTGCGTCGGGCTGTCCGGGGCGATCGTCCGAGCCAGAAATCGGCTTCCAAAAAGCATCACCAAAGAGGCCACCAGGTATGCGGCCACAAAGCGATGGTCAGCCCCGTGCCCGATGGGATGCGCAGACACAGCGCGAAACAGCATCGCCGGCATCGCAAACAGGAACACGAAGGCATTGATGCCGCTGGCTGCTTCGGGCGAGAGCATGCGTCGGTGAGCAGCGATCCAGCCGCACAGCACCAGCGCAAAGACCGGCAACGTGACTTCGAAGACAGTGATCATGGGAACCGGCAAAAGCTGGCGAGAGTACGAATCCGATCCCGTCAGGTCAAATCGTCACTGCGACCTAGTGCGTGTTCGGGGTGCGTGGCGCGTGGCAGATCACGCTGGATGAATCGACCTGGATCGAGCGACGCGGCCAATCGCGCTTCGATCGGGGCGGGTGTGCCGTCGAGTTGCGACGCAATCAATTCCGCACACAAGATTGACCACAGCAAGCCGCGGCCACCGAACGCGGTGCTGATCCACAAGCCCTCAAGCCTGGGCAGTGGCTGGCGTGCATCTCGATGCAGCGCTGCGTAGTGCCGCTCGATCTCGAGTCTGTCAGGAACCTGACCGGCCAGGGGCAGGTGGTCGCGTACCGACAGCCGGGTTCCGGTGTGGGTTGGGTGCAAGGCGACAGGCACCGGACTCTGGAACAGATTGCGCTGATATCGCTGCCATGCGGCCTGCGCTGTGCTGAGGTGCTGCTTGGACGCTGTCTCGTCCAGACCATTGACTGGGCCCAGCAGGAGGTGTTGCGCATCGTCAGTGGCCAGGGCATGCCCATCGCCTCCGAGGATGCAGGCGGGAAGATGCTCGCGCCCCAACTGCACAAGCGTGGAATGGGCGCTGCGTCGCTGCCAGCTCGCCAAGCCGAACTGACTGCTCAAGGCGGTTGCCCTGGCGTCCTGGCTCACCAGGCTGATGTGCGGTGTGCAGGCACCTGCGGCCACGATGAGATGGGGCGCTTCGCCGAGCAGGCGCCCCTTTGAATCGAGCGCCTGCCAGATTGCCCCGTGTCTGGAAACGCTGGCGACTTCAATGCCACGGCGCATCTCGATGCCCGGTATCGTCCAGGCACTGCACAAGGCTGTGGGGTCGGCTGATCCCGCCTGTGGCAGCCACAGCCCGCCGCTGTTCAAGGCAATGCCTGCAATCGATGAAGCCATTCGTGCATCAACCGCCTGAACCCAGCTCATTGGATGTGGTCCGACGCATGCCCGGGCAACTTCGGGCGAACACAATTGCAATCGCCCGGTCCATCGCATGACACCAACATCGTAAGGGCCTCGCGATAGGCCGACAGCAACTCGGCACAGGCGCGATATCGGCGCATCGTCGGGCGTCACGGACGGATGTTGTGCGAGGACCGGCTGCCATGAACCGCCCGATGCATCCGGATGATCGCCATCGAGCAACTGGACCGACCACTGTCGCTTGGCCAGCGCAAAGGCCATCGCATGCCCCGCCAGGCCGGCGCCAATCACCAGTGCCGAGCGTGCCGCCATCATGCTTGCCGGTGCTGGACCGTCTGAGCTTCGTCGACAAACAGCGGCAGTGAGTCGCCGACCCTGACTGACTGGACTGCACCGTGCGCAGGGTCCGTTGCCGAAGACGCCGAGGCGGGCGAGAGTTCGCCCACCCGGACCCCGACCAATCGGACGGGTCGCTTCATGTCGATACGAGCGAGGCATTCAAAGGCCAGTCGACGGATCGCCGCACCGTCATCGAGTGCAACAGACACGGTGCGATCCCGAGTGACCGTCTTGAAGTCGGCAAAGCGCAGTTTGATCCCGACGGTTCTGCCGCGATAGCCGCGCTGTCGCAGGTCATCGCCCACCTGCTTCGCCAGTGCTGCAATGGTCTGTGCAATCGTCTGCCAGTCACGCACCGGGTGAAGGTCCTGCTGAAACGTGGTTTCCCGACTGCGTGACCTGGGCTCCGGGTCGAGGTCCAGCGGCCGGTCATCCAGCCCGTGCGCTGCACGATGCAACCATCGGCCATACCGTTCGGAGAACTGCTCGCACAACCAGTTTGGGTCACACGCTGCCAGCTGCCCGATCGTCTCGATACCCAGGGCTTTGAGCCGTGAGTCCGCTTTGGGACCAATCCCAGGAATCTTGCGGGCTGGCAAGGGCCAGAGCCTGGGCGCAACATCCTGTGGTCCGATCAGGCTGATGCCCGCAGGTTTGTTCAGGTCCGAGGCGATTTTTGCGATCAGCTTGTTTGCACCGATTCCGATCGAGCAGGTGAGCCCGGTGGCATCGAACACACAGCGTTGAAGACGAAGCGCCAGAGCAAGGCTGTCTTCTTCGAGATCGGTGAGATCCAGATAGACCTCGTCGATGCCGCGGTCCTCGATCGCGGGGGTGAGCTGCCTGATGGCTTGCTTGAATGCGCGCGAAACCTCACGGTAGCGATCGAAATCAACCGGAAGAAAAATGCACTGCGGGCACAGTCTGGCTGCGACCGATAAAGCCATGCCGGAATGAATGCCGAACGCGCGGGCCTCATAGGTGGCGGTGGTGACCACGCCACGGCGGGTCGGGTCGCCTCGCCCGCCAATCGCGACCGGCAGTCCTTTGAGCTCCGGGCGGCGCAGCAACTCGACAGACGCATAAAACGCGTCCATATCAAGATGGGCGATGCGCCTCAAGGTGTGTTGGGCTCGCCCCGGTTGGTCAGCCATTGCACCCATTTCGGCAGGCAGTGAGTCGTGAGGTCGAAATGCTCGACCACGCCGGCGCGAGCGCGGTGGCGCATGTCGCGGTAGGCGTCGGGTGTCTCGAGGACTGTTGCGACCTGGTGAGCGAGTTGTCTGGCATCGAAGAAATCCGTCAGGACGCCATTGTCGCCGTCACGGATGACTTCGCGCACCGGTGCGGTATCTGAGGCAACCACTGCGCAGCCTGCCGAAAGTGCTTCGACCAGTGACCAGGACAGCACAAACGGGTAGGTCAAGTAGACATGGCAAGACGAGATCTGCAGCACTTTTAGATAGTCGGTGCCCGGCAGCTTGCCCGTGAAATGGACCCTTGACCAATCGATCTGATCCTTCAATTCGGTGCAGTACAGCGAGCGGTATGTGCCGCCGCCGGGCGCGGAGACGCCGTAGCTGACTTCGTCGCCGCCCACAATCAGCACCCGTGCACGAGGCCGGGCTCGAAGGATCTCAGGCAGGGCTCTCATGAAGGTGTGAAAGCCCCGATAAGGCTCCAGGTTTCGCGCAACATAAGTGATGACCTCATCGGCGCAGCTCAGTCGCAGCCCGTTTCGCTCAAAGACAGCGGCTGGGTCAGGAGCCAGGCGGGCCGAGTCGACCCCTTCATGCAGTACCTGAATGGTGCTTTGCAGACCGGCCGGATACTGACTGCGCTGCCAGGCGGTGGGCGAAATCCCGGCATGGGCTGCCTCCAGGCTCACCAATTGAGCAGAGTTTCGGATCCGGACTCTGAGCTGGTCATCCAGGCTGCTTGGAAATTCCGGATCGAATCCGAGATCACTCCCGGTGCCATGGTAGAAAAATTCGCAGTACACGATGAGCTTTGCCTGGGGAAAGATGTCGCCAAGGAACATCGCTTCGCCCCAGGCCGGATGCGCCACCATCACATCCGGCGAAAAGCCACTCGCTTTCAGTTCAAGCGCAAGCCGGGCAACCGCTTGTGCCCGATACACCTGCACCTCATAGCCGCGGACATAGCCATGGGTCTGGGCCGAGGCCAGTCGGTCGAAGGGATAGGCAAGCGTCTGAATTTTCGGGTGCAGAATCGGCCTGTCTCGAATCGACTCGAGTGCGCCCACGCCCACCACCTGATGCTCGGGCGAATCGGCCAGTGCACTTGCCACATGCAGGAACTGGCCCGGAAAATTCTGATGCACGAATAGAAATCGCATAAGTCGCGGGTAATCGGGGGCTGATGCCGGAAACCCCATCCTATCCCGATGCGGCCCTGACGCTGCGCGACCTGCTTGGCATCGTGACCGGATTCACATCGGAGCGTGAAACCGGCTGCTACGATTCGGCCCTGTTTCGCAGGACATAAGACGACGACTCCGTGATGCGCCCGCCTCCAAGTGCAATGCCAAAAGCCCGTGCACTCCACCTCAACGCGGTGCTCTGCGCAGCCATGCTCTCACTGGCCAGTGCACATGCCTCGGCTCAGTCGAGTCCACCGGATTCACAGCCCAACGCGCGGCCCTTGGCTGCTGCCTTGCCTTTGCGAGCAGCCGCGATTGGCGATCGCATGAACGAATCGCTCATGAGCCGCGTTCGAAGCGGCGATGCAGGCTCGGTCGAGGCGTTGCGCCAACTTGCACGTGACATTCTGCAAGCAGTCGATTCGCATCCAGAGGTCCTGTCAGTCTCAGAGCAGGTCGGGCTGGCCCAGTCTGTTCTGACCGAAACCCGATCCGGCTGGTATCCACAGGTTGCCGCGACGATTGATGCAGGCAACAAGCGGGCCACCACGACAGCCGGTTCTGGAACGACGCTGACGACTCAGGAAGGATTGGGCTATGGCGCTTCAATCAAGCAGCTCGTCTACGATTTTGGAACCACCAATGCGTTGATCGACTCGGCTGAGTCCCGCTCCAAGGCGGCGTCGATCCGTCTTCAAACCAAGCGTTCGGATGTATCGCTTCGGGCAGCGCTCGCCTGGCTTGAACTTGAGCGCGCACGGCAGTTGCGTGATCTGGCCGAAGACAACCTGCAGTCGCGAACCGACATTTTTGATCTGGTGCGCGAACGTTTTGAAGTCGGTGGCAGTTCCCGAGCCGACGTGATTCGCGCCGAGGCACGCCAGGCCGATGCCCGTGCCTCACGGGTGGCCGCGGAGGTGGCATTTCGCAATGCGGTGCCTGCGTTTCGCGAGGCCTTCGGGCGCGATCCCGAGCAAACGACACTGCCCGCGGAGTTGCCTCTGGCGATCAACGGACAGAGTCTTGCCGAATTGGCTGAACGCTTCGGCGGGGTTCGCGAAGCATTCGCTTTGCTCGACAGCAGCCGCTCAGAGGCGGTCGCTGCCGATGGCCGGACCAAACCCAGCTTCAATTTCGAGGTCAATGGCAACCGTCGTGAGCAGAGCATCGGCGGTCTGCCCTCGATCGATACATCCGCTTTGCTGGTGATGCGCTACAACCTGTTCACCGGCTACGCGGATTCCGCTCGACGCGAGCAGGCCATCCGGCGGGTGAATCAGACCGAGCAGGATCTGGCCAACCTGATCAGGCAAGTCGAGCGCAATATCGAACAGGCGCAGGCTCAAGTCGACAGCGCAGAGGCCCTGATCCAGAGCCGTCGGGCAGCGGTGCGAGCCGCGTCGGAATCCCTGATCGCAGTCAAGGAGCAGTTCGCCTACAACCGCGGCTCCTTGCTGGACCTGCTGCGGGTCCAGGAAGACCTCTACAACGCCGGGCGTGACCTGATCAATGCCAGCATTGACCGTCGGGTCGCGCAATACCGTTTGATGCACCTGATCTCCGAGCTCGAGCCACGACTGATCGAAGCCAGTGCTTCGGCAACCCCACGATGACCCCCATGACGACTGCATCTTCCACGGCCACTCCGTCCGACCGCGCCCCGGCAAGCGCCAGCCCTGAAGCCGCATTCGACTCGATCGAGCGGGCACTGATCTGGGTGCTTCAGCGCATGGACAAACCGATCTCCCGGGCGGCACTGCGGGCCAAGGTGGCACGCGAGCCGGGTGCATGGACCTTCGAGCAGGCGCTCGAAGCGCTTGAGAGCCTCGGCCTGCGCTGCAGCACGCAGCCCTATTCACTTCAGCTCGAAGCCAATGCGCCGGGTCCGGTCTTTCTGGTTGATCCGAACGGTCAGGCGCGTGTGATCACGGGTGAGGTGCGCGATGGCCGTCCGCTGATTTTTGATGCCACACGTGGCGACAAGCTGGTGAGCGCCAGTGCTTCAGAGCCGGCTTCCTGGGTCGGCGCCCGAGCGATCGTCATCGAGCCCACACTGCGAACCGATGCGCCGGTTGATGCAACTCACCAGGGTCGTTATGGACACTGGTTCTGGGGCCCGATCCTCTCAGCCAAAGGGCTCTACTGGCAGGTCGGGCTGGCCGCACTGTTCGTCAACGTCTTTGCGCTGGTTTCGTCGATCTTCTCGATGATCGTCTATGACCGGGTGATGCCCAACAACGCGGTCGATACGCTGACTGCATTGGTGATTGGTGTCGCGATCGTGCTGGTCGGTGACTTTGCGATCCGGATGCTTCGGGCCTACTTCCTTGACGTTGCTGGCGCGCGCGCAGACATGGTGATCGCGGATTCGCTCTATGAGCAGGTCCTCGAGATGGACATGAAGTCTCGCCGCGGCAGCACAGGGGCAATGGCCAGCCTGATGCGCGAGTTCGAGTCGATCCGGGATTTCCTGACCTCGGCCACCCTGACCACGCTGATCGACATTCCGTTTTCAGTCATCTTTCTGGTTGTGATTGCGGCTGTCGGTGGGCCGCTCGTTTGGGTTCCGTTGCTCACCGCGCCGTTAGTGGTGTTGGGTGCGGTCCTTGTTCAACCCCGATTGAAGCGCTTGGTGCAGGCGTCGCAAGAGGATGGCCACTACAAGTCGGCTGTGCTGGTCGAGACACTGCATGGCATTGAAACCGTCAAGAGTCTGGGCGCGGGTGCCATGCTGCGTCGTCGCTGGCAGGCAGCGGTCTCGCACCAGGCTGCTGTCGGATTGAAGACCCGGATGCTGTCGTCGATTGCATCCCATTTCGCGACACTGGCCTCGCAGATCGTCTGGGTTGGCACGGTGACCTACGGCTTCTTCCTGATTCGCGACGGTCAGATCGGATCGGGCGCGATCATCGCCTGCTCGATGCTGGCGGGTCGAGCGATTGCGCCGCTGGGGCAACTGGCCCAGTTGCTCACCCGGCTGAACCAGACCGTTACCAGCTACCGCGCCCTCAATCAGCTGATGCAGCAGCCGCGCGAGCATTCAGAGACATCGGTTGCACTGTCCTCGACACGCAGGCTGACGGGTGCAATCGAGTTGCGTGATGTGCATTTCGCCTATCCTGGGCAAAAGCAGGGTGCGATCAGCGGCGTGTCACTGCACATCCGTGCCGGTGAGCGGGTGGCGCTGGTGGGTCGGATCGGTTCGGGCAAGAGCACGCTTCTGAGCCTGCTGATGTGCCTGTATCGGCCTGACAAGGGCGAGATCCTCTTTGATGGCATCGACAGCCGCCAGATCGAACCCGCCGCGCTGCGTCATGACATCGGTTCTGTCTTGCAGGACATCTGGCTGATGAGCGGAACGGTCCGCGAGAACATCGCGCTCGGTGGTGACGACCCGACAGACGAAGAGATCATTGCGGCCGCACAGCTTGCCGGTGTGCACGACTTCGTGTCTCAGCATCCGGATGGCTACGCGATGATGTTGCGTGAACGCGGGGCAGGGCTTTCCGGCGGGCAGCGTCAGGCGATTGCTGTGGCCCGTGCACTCGTGGGCAATCCACCGATCCTGCTGCTCGATGAGCCGACCAGTGCAACCGACGTGCCCAGCGAGCAGGCACTGATTGAGCGCCTCAAGCGCATTCCCCAGGGGCGCACGGTCGTGCTGGTGACGCATCGACCGACGATGCTGGCACTGGTTGACCGAATGATCGTGATCGAGCAAGGCAAGGTGATTGCCG
>Ga0114976_10001877_pt1 | contig 13170 bp, 16 predicted proteins | sample S_130805_EF_Meta_FD_87319 | JGI IMG/M metagenome (GOLD analysis project Ga0114976, IMG submission 87319) | Freshwater microbial communities from Lake Simoncouche, Canada to study carbon cycling - S_130805_EF_MetaG | ecosystem: Environmental > Aquatic > Freshwater > Lake | place: Lake...
CGTCATGCGCTTTGCGGTCCAACCCACGACCGAACTATACCTATACAAGAACATTCTGGTGACGGGCAAACACCTCGTCCGCGAGTCGAGGTGGGTCTACGTGCGCGACTCCACGCTGGCGACGCTCTACGAGGGCGTCCGACCCTCCGAGGTCATTTGCTTGAACACCAGCAATCACGAGATATCCATTGACGGCACGACGTTTGCCGATTATGAAGAAGTGGATACCGAGGCCCCCGATTACGTAGCGCTCAACCCCACCGACACACTCGAAGGCGGTATTGAATTGTGCAAAGTCCGACCTGGAATGCGCGTGGGCGATGTGCGCATAACGGGCGTCGTGCACCTTGAAGACGAAAAGATGCAGGTGTTTACGGATTCCCCCGACGGGCACTTCAAACTAAATGGCGGGGTCGCGCGCGACTACCCCGACACGCACGATCCTGCCGAGTTCGAAGAGATTCAGGAACGGGTATTGAGCGAATTAAATCGGAGGATAGATAATAATGAAGGATAAAACGACCGTTGTTCTTATGGTGGGCGCTGCCGCGTTTGTGGTCGCGATCGCCGCACGTCTGGTTATGGGCTCTTCTCGCGAAGGATTTATGCAACAAGAGATCGGCGCGCCCGCGAAAGGGAGCGACGACGGCGTCTATGCAGGCATCGACATTTCGAACGGCAACTCGTGGTCCTCCGCAAACGCCCCCACGCCGCTGAAATCGTACGAGGCGGCGGACGATGACATGCAACTCTTCGCCAACCAGGAATCAACCTTCAAACCCGAATGCTGCCCGAACGCCATCTCGTCCGACACGGGGTGCCTGTGCATGTCCGCGAGCGAGGAGAAGAAACTCGCGTACCGTGGCGGAAACCGCGCGTAGTCATTTACAAAGTTGTTTTGGGTGTATAGATAATGCTCGACACTGCAAAACTTATCCGTGAGTGCGTTGACGATATCGCGAAGGAGTTTCCGAGCCTTTGCGAGATCCTCAAGACCAATTATGCCGAATTTAACTGCGACGCCGAGGTCGCCTACTTGAAAGAGAACGTCCAACCGCACTGCATGGATCTGCTCAAGAAGAACACCGAACTGTTTACAGAGCACCGTTTTTTCCTGCGAGGTGTCGACTTCTCCGACCTTTTTCACGGTGTCGAATCTGCGGGAGAAGAGAAGGTGTGGACGTACGCGCGCACGCTGCTGATGGCGAGTTACATGGGTTCGGACATCATGGGCACCATCAAGACGATGTGGTCGACTTTCAGCGGCAAGGCGTCGACCGACGAGATCGACGAACTCCTCAAAGACGAGAGCACGCAGAGCGGCGTCGAGGATCTCTTGGAAACTCTCAAGGACACGCGCATCTTCAAGTTGGGAATGGAGGTTGCCGAGAACCTCAACGTGGAAAAACTGGGTCTCGACAAGATCGATTTTACGGACGTTGCGGGTCTGATGGAGATGATCAAGAACCCCGAGCACCCCGTGACGAAGCGCGCGATCGCGTCGGTCCAGGGTCTCATCGAGCAGAAGATGCGCAGCGGCAGCCTGCGGAAGGAGGACTTTATTGCAGAGATCGAGATGCTCAAGGAAAAGTTCAAGCACTCGATCGGCAAGGTGTTCAAGACGGAATTGTTTGGTGATGCACCTGCAGCAGGTCCAGTACGCACAGTGCAGGAACTCACGAGCAATCACCCCGAGGCGCGCCGTCAGCGCATGCTCGCCCGCCTCCAACGCAAACTTGCCGATAAGAAGTAGAGAAGTAATTTCGGTAGAATACACAATGAGTCAGGAACAAACGGAACGCCAAAGTCTGCGCGAACTGTTCTGGTTGGACGACCCTGCCCACTTCTTCGTCCGTTGGAACAAGTTCGTACCTACAAACGACATGACGGTGCCCGAAGCCCTCAACGCCGTCCTTCGGTTCACCATATACTCGTCTCTTCTGGTCGCGATCGTCGCGCGCCGCACCGATTACTTGCTGCTTATCCCGCTCGTGATGGTCGCGAGCATCTTTCTTGTCCGCCTCTTCCCCAAGACGCAGATGATCCAGGAAACGTTTGAAAATATCAAAGGCCGCGGAGTTGGATCCACAGCAACGCCCACGTCCGACAACCCGTTCATGAATGTTCTGTTCACAGACTACGTTGACAATCCTGGGCGCGTGTCGGCACCGCCCGATGTAACGTCTGCAGCCCTCGATTCGAGCATCCGCGAGGCGTTCTCCAAGACCAGCGACCTCTTCATGGATACGTCGGACACGTACGGTCTGATGGAATCCTCGCGGCGCTGGGTCACCCAGGCGTCCACGACGATCCCCAATGATCTCGAGGGGTTTCAGTCCTTCCTCAATAAAGACAACGTGTCGCGCAAGGGCAAGTCCGAAGACTACGTCCTCGCCCACGGCAGCACGGATACGCCCATTCCAACCCATTAATCCCGACTCTTTGCGAGTTTTTTCAACTTTGAGGCGTCCGTGATGGCGCCTTGTTTCTTTGCAACCTTCTTGCCGTCAACGACGACGATATAGGTTGGAAACGCCTGCACTTCCCCGTCCCACTCGGGCGGAATCGCACTGCGCTCGATCAGTACCTTTTTTGAATCGTCCGAACTGTCGTTTTCAAACTCGGTCCACGCTGGTTTCGAGGCCTCGCAGGCTCCACACCCTTGCATCCAGAAACGAATGACGGTCACGGGTTTCTCTTCTTTCGCAAACCCGCCTCTGCGCCGCCGTCGAGTCCTACGGAGTCTTCGCTGTCGACGCAGCGTGTTCGCTTTTCGGACCATTATTGTATGAGGGTTAAATAATGTCGAGTGCAGGTTTAGGTGCGTGCTTGAACAGTCTATACCCGATTGGCACGTCGTGGGTGGGCACGACGCGGGCGGGGCAACCCATGCAGTTCAAGGATCTGGAGTTGTACCGCCAGTATAACGCGCGCACGGGATGTCCTGACGTTTCCGCGCCCACAGTTCCGCGCGAAGAGAAACGCCAAGTGACTCCGTTCATGGGGTTCATGGAGTTCAAACCCGCAGATACTTATCAGCAATCCCTCTATTCGGCAATGTCCCCGTACTGGGTGGGCGCCGAACGCGAAAAGCAACTGCCCTCGAGCAGTATTTCGCGCTAGCTAGCTAATAATCGCTAGGACCCGTCGGAAAGGCGGACGTGGGGTCGGGGAGAGCGCCCGACTGACCCACGGGGTAACTGTTGGGAGGGTGACCGTAATTTCCGCCGTTTCCTTCCGTGGGCGAGTATCCTCCGCGCTTGCGGAGAGTCTTCGGAAGCCTGCGACGAGTACGACGCAGACTCTTGCGCTGCTTGCGCTGCTTGCGCTGCTTGCGATGTTGAGTATATTTTACCATTTATAACTGTAAAGAGAAATGATGCGCAGCAATGTTATTCTCTGGGCGTCTATTGCTCTTCTGGTCGTGTTTGCGTTTTTCTTAATGCCCACCCACGAATACTTTAAGGACGCCTACGGTCGCGAGACGGACGTGTCTCCCGACGCACCGCCCACTCCAGACTTTTTGAAACCCATCGATGCGCGCACTGGAAAGGCGAAGAATCAATGAATAATCTCGCCTCTACATAAGATATATGACTCAGGACGAATACTTGATCTGGGGCATACTCGCCCTCGTCCTCGGATACATTGTCTACTCCTTTTTTACGGGTACCAAAGAATGGTTTGTGACTCCGCCCACGTGCACGTGGAAAGACCCCGTCTTGTCTCCGATCCCGTCGAGGGGTATTTCTGATTTCTTGAGTTCCTTTGAATACACGACATCCAACGCCGCAAAAGTAGCGTGCAGTTCAGACCCCACGTGCAAGGGGTTGATCGGAGAAACCCGATCTGTAAACGTATCTGACGGATCTACGAGGGGATACCATTCCGAGAGCAGAACCTTTTGGAAACTCACAAACACGTCGACGCGCGTATCCAATACGGATATCAACCTGTCGTTTATCGAAAAAGATACGTGCACGGGTGGAAACGTTCCTGTAGCAACCTGCCAATTTAACGCCGTGGGCGAATCGAACTACAAACCTGCGCCAGGGACAAACACCCTCGGAACTCAGTTCCGCACGCTTCTCGAGGCAAAGGTCGGGTGTTCTTCGGACAACCGATGCGACGGCATTGACAGTCGCCCCGACGGGTTCTTCTATCTGTCCGACAGCACGGTCCTCACTGCCGCGAGCGGACACACGTTTTATTTCAAAGGTCAGTGCCCTATCGTAACGGACCCCTACGCAAACAACCGAAACGTGATTAACGCGAACCGCGCAAGGGATGCGCGCGACAACGAGAACACTGCTGCCGCAAACTGGTTGGCCTCAAATACACCCGATACGCGCGCAGAATTCATTGCCGATTGGAGACGCCTTTACGGCAACGCTCCGCTTCCCCAGGATATGAGAGGGTACGATGAGGCGGGCGAGTTCAGCGGGTACGACAGCGGTGTGCGCACGATCCCGCCCGTAGGTCCGCCGCCGCATGATGCCACGTCGACGCTCGGAAATATTTCGGGAATGAGCGGCATGACGGGGTCGTGGCACGAAGGTCCGAAAGATAACTCGTCAAACTGGGCGTCGCCTGGCGATGCATACATCCTGAAGAGTTCGCTGGTGCCCTGCACGTGCACGAACCACTCGATGGGCTGCGAGCGCCACGCGGGCGGTCGGCAAGAATCCTTTGCGCCTGGTGATCTCGATGGAAACTTCCAGTACCGCACGCAACCACAGACGGGACTCATGCGACCCTTCAGTCAGGCGTTCCAAAATCAAGGTGAACCCATTGGATATTTAAATTCGTTTAGTGCTTTCGCGTAGTAGTATAATATATGTTTGGACTTCAAAACCAACGTGGAAGCTGTTGGGTCAATGCTGCGCTCCAAGGACTGTTTTCGTGCCCAACATTGACCGACCGTTACGAAGAAGGAACCGTGGACAAGCAGAATCCTTACGACGTCTGCCTTGAGGCGATCTATCGCAACAAGGGCGCACACGGACTCAAAGAGTTCTTTGACTGCGTGAGGACTTCGTACCTGCCCGCAGGGGAAAATATCGGAGACAGTCACGAACTCATCGTGCACCTCTGCGATAAACTGCCGTGGTTGGACGCCGCACTACGCTTCAATATCGGCGACCGCGTCGTGTGCAAGAACTGCCAGGACGCCCAGATGCACACGACGTCCACGATCGACCTTCATCTCATGCCGTCGCGCCCTGGCATTCCGCTGCTGAACGCGATTCAGGAGTACGTGCAACCGCAGACGATAGACTCGTGGAACTGCGAGAAATGTAAGGGGAAGGGATGCACGAAGCAAATTCTGTTTGGAAGTTTTCCCAAAGTTCTGATGATCTGGTCGACGCCGATCGAGTACTCGAGCGTCATCGTCGTCAACCATAAAAAGTACTATTTGTTTTCGGTGATCTGCTACACGGGGGGTCACTGGCGCACGTACGCCCGCAAAATGCCCCCTGGTACGCCTTGGTACGTCCTCGACGATCAGAATGTCATGGCAGTCGATTCGCGCAAGTTCCCTCTGGACAGCACAATGCGAGTCCTGCTTTATTTCCTACATGAAAACTAATGGACGTCGTCGCGTGGGTTTTGATCGGACTGGCAGCAGTCGTACTTTTATGGTTTATGCTCATGATGGATGTCGTATCCACACTCGTACTCGTACTACTCGCCGCAATTCTGGGCTTCCTCCTGGTATTTTTCGGGTTCGTGGACATCTCCGCAACCGACACTCAACTCGATGTAAACATTCGCCAGATCGCTGGGGCATCTCCGTCGGGCACAACAGCCTCGACTTCGACGAGCGCCGCAGGGCCCTCCCCGATTCTTTCGGGTCCCGAGGTGTTTTACGTGGCAGACAACAAGTTCACCTACCGCGAGGCGGAGTACGTGTGCAAGGCGTACGACGCAGAGTTGGCGTCCTACATTCAGGTCGAGCAGGCCTACAATTCGGGCGCCGAGTGGTGCGGCTACGGCTGGTCCGCGGGCGGCATCGCCCTGTTCCCCACACAGCAGGCATCGTGGGAGGCTCGCATGGCTGACCCCGATTACGAGAAGCGCGAAGTGTGCGGTCGCCCTGGTGTCAACGGCGGTTACTTTGATCCCAAAATGAAGTTCGGAGTCAACTGCTACGGAATAAAACCCAAACAACCCGCAACGCCCAAAGTATCGAGGGACAATGACCGCCTGCTAGGGCTATTCAAGGACCAAGTGAACAAACTGGTCGTCGATCCGTTCAAGAAGAACACGTGGTCCAAGTACAACATCGTAGATACTCCGACACCTACCCACGGCGCGGCGTCTGTGGCTCCGTCGCCTGCTGCATCAGTAGCGCCGCTGGTTCAGTCGGTTTCCGACGCTATAAGCAGCGTAGTGTCTTCCGTGGGCAGTATTCTTTCCAGTCTCTAGATAATATTCACATGGCAGAGTTCACGATGAACGACGCAACAACGCAAGGGTCTCGCTGGGTGTTCCAGACGCCCGTCAACGCACAGGACGCTCCGCCGAGGAATCCGTTCGTGGGGTCTTTCAACGTCCCCGTTGCCCGTGAACGTCTCCAACCCAATGCATTTCAGTGGTTGATCTACCGACCCCAAGAGCACTCGATCCCCCCGTTCGAGTACTTTAAAAACACGCGCGCGCCGTCAAGGGTCATGAATTTTCGCGCTCAGTAATTATAATGATCGAAGTTGCTCTCTTCACTGGTATTGGTTTGCTAGGATACATCCTATCCACCCAATATGCTCCGCCCAAGACAAAGAAGGAAGGCTTCAGCGCTCCCCCTCTTACAAACAACGTACAACCTTCGTCAACTGCCCCCCTGACCGAGCAGGTCCGCCTGACCGCGAACGTGCAGGGGCACAACAACATGGTTCCCTTTTTCGGCGCCCGCGTCACCCAGAATCTCCGCGGCGGCGCCAACGACTCGATTCTCGACACGTTTTCGGGAACGGGGACCGAGTACGTCCAGAAGCGCGAAGTCGAGACGTTTTACGACGTGAAACCTGGATACGGCGATCCGTACGGCAACCCCAACGAGTCCGACTTTGTTCAGTCGCGCATGGTGGCGGGCATGAGCATGAAGAACGTTTCGCCCATCGAGCGCACCTATGTCGGCGCGGGCGTGAACGACGGCTACAACAACGTCGGCAGCGGCGGTTACCAGCAGTTCACAGAGTTGCAGCAGTTCGCGAAACCGAGGACAACCGACGAAATGCGCGTGGACAACAAACCCAAACTCTCGTACGAGAAACCCGTAGTGCCAGGCAACTACTTTGTCACGCAGCCAGGACTGCAGGCGCCTGTCATGAAGAACCGCCCCGACACGTTCAACATCATGACGGACGAGCATGGAGAACTGACACACCTGAATACTGCGGTTGGAGTCCAGGTCGCGCCCGCGAGTTTCCCGCAGCAGTTGATGAAGGAGCAGCAGCGCGAGAGCACGAACCTCGAGTATTACGGCGGTGGCGGAGCAGGGTACACGTTCGCCAACTACGTTCGCTCGTTCACGGAGCCCTTCGAGGAGTTCATGAAACTCACGGTGGGCGAGTGGATGGGTGTGGCGGGCGGGCAGGGCGGACTCAGCGAGGGCACGTACCTCGTCGACCAGTACAACGAGGCGTACACGAACCCTGGCCGCGAGGCGTCGTCGATGACCTTCTACACCGCCCCTGGCGGTATTTCCTTCAACTCGGGGTCCGACGCGAAGGGCGCCGTCGTCACGAACAAGGACGAGAGCATGATGAACAACGTGCGCACGGTTGAGCCTGCTGCCAACATTGTGTCGTCCGCGTCGACCGCACAGCAGCGAGGAGAAGTGAACTACACTATGTCTCTGCCACTGGACGCGGATATTAACCGCGTCGACCCCGCGATTCTCGATGCCTTCAAGGCGAACCCTTATACGCATAGTCTTCAGAGTGTAGCATAATGAGTGCCGAGTTTTCAGAACAGATACAGTCGCTTCTGTACGGAAAACTGGAGGTTGAGTTTGCGGATCCTACCTACATCGAGCAGCTCGAGATCGTCCGCGCCCTCACCGCCAACCCTCATGCATATTCTCGACTGCGAATCAAGGGTTCCAAACACCCCTGGATCACCCGACTGTTAACTGGGTTTGAACTGGCGGCGCAGGCGGCGCAGGCGCAGGCGGCGGTTGTGGAAGATCAGGCGGCGGCGCAGACGGCGGCGCAATGCCCTCCTTCTTCTCGATAAACTCCACCCGTTCCTCGAGCGTTTTCTCTTTGGGCGGGGGGCGCGCGGCGGGTGCGGCCTTGGTTTGCACTGGAATTACGAGCTCGGCGAGGTATGCTGCTGCGAATGAAATGACAGATACAGCCGCACACGCTCCGATCAGAACTGCGGACGCAGAGGCTTCCATTGTTTATACTCTAAACACAATATGCAGAACCTGGTGGACGAGTTCACTCTCCTCCGCGTTCGAAACAATCTTCTCCAGTCCAAAAACATTCAGAACCTCCACGGATCCTGGTGGTTCAATATTGCGATGCTGCTGGTGATAGCATCAATCATGATCTTTTTCTTGATGACGCAGTACTCGTCCACGAAAGAGGTCATTCAAGCGAAGGAGTCGCGCAAGGACATTCCGCGACAGGAACTCACGTGGAACAACGCCGTGCGAAATCATATCGACTTGTAGTAATGCCTGTCGTAAAGAGCAAACTCGACGGACTTCTCCGCATAAAGTTCGACATGGTTTATCGCGGCCAGTCCCGCGGAACTGCCGAACCCAGATTTACCCAAAACGTATCCCCTGCGCCTCCGCCAGCTGTACCTGCACCAGTACCCAAATGAACATATTCTTCCTTGATTGGGACCCCGAAGTGTGCGCGCAGTACCACGTTGACAAACACGTTGTCAAGATGATACTGGAATCCTGCCAACTGCTCTACACATGCCACTGGACTCACGGAACCCCGCAATATCTCGCCTCTACGCCGAACGGAACAGGCTACAAACCCACCCACCCCAAGCACCCCTGCAGCATATGGTTGCGCGAGAGCCTTGATAACTATCTGTGGCTGATCCGCCTCGCCCGCGCACTCGTGGACGAGTACCACTTCCGATACGGCGACGAGAAGACCCATAAGTGCGAAGAGCACCTCGAGTGGTTGTCGATGGTCTATCCCGCAGGTCTCGAGTCGAAAGGTCTGACCACACCGCGCTGTGCGATGCCTGACGAGTACAAGCGCGCGGACCCAGTCGATGCCTACCGAGCGTACTACATTGGCGCCAAACAGAAACTGATGCAGTACAGAAAACGCCCGAAACCAAGTTTCTTGGGGTAGTATAAGAGATGCCACCGAAGCGACGACCGTTAACACGGAGGGCGACCGCTGCTGCTGCGGCGTCTGCCCCCGTCGATGGCGATACATCAGGAGATGAGTCTTCATCGTCAGTCCAACCTATCAATTCTAGATCCGCAAGAAGGAACCGTCGATTACAACGTGAAAATGCTGCGCCCGCTTCTGCGCCCCCTCCTGCAGCACTCCCCCCTCGAAGGAGTGGGCCCGAAGACCTGTGTGATCGAGAGTATGACGACTACGGCATGCCCGTTGGAGTGGACCTCAATCCACAGACTCGTGCAGCGATCATAAAGGAAAACCACAGTCTAAAGGCGCTTTACAGGTATTATATTGAAACTCTAGTACCTTCATTGAGTGCTGCCATCCAACAAAACCGAGCAAATATAGAAGTTCAACGAATAGATAGTAATTTTGCGGATGCATATATTTCTAACAAATTTCGCGGTCGGGGAAGGTGGTTCCCGAACCCGTCTGTCGGTCAGGTAGACAATTTTTACAACGCAGTCAGTGATGTTACCCCCGAAACTTTAGATAGAGCCACTGGACTGCGACAACTACCCTACCCAGAATTCTCCATCTCTAAACTCATTAATAAATACAGACAGTGGGTCTGCGAACCCTGGAACTCCCAGAATACCAAATTCAAGGTCACTGCCGAGAATCAACGCGAGTGTCTAGAGGGATTGCAGGTAATTATAGCTGAAATAGAGATACTGTCTAACGAAGTGCGCTTTGCGATCGAAAAAGTGAATGCGTTTTCGGATACTGCTCGTTTGAACCCGCCGCCAGAACGACCACCTGTAAATCCTCCTGGTCTTCGGATCCCCGAAGAGGACGGCGGGTCTCTGCCGCCAGCGCCGCCTGCCGCTCAGAAACCTATCTCTTCTGCGCCGAAACCTATCTCTTCTGCGCCGAAACCTATCTCTTCTGCGCCGAAACCTATCTCTTCTGCTCCGAAACCTATCTCTTCTGCTCCGAAACCTATCGCTGCCGCTGCTGCCGCTCCTCCAGCGCCGCCTGCCGCAGTATACTACGTCCGCAACCCAGAGTCCACGTGGAACAAGATCAACGTCCGCGGTAGTGCTGCCGACGACGGCGAAATCATAGGGACGATCGCGTGGGAGCAGGCGGGCGACGAGGTCGTGGGTGTGAGTGCCAATGGAGACTGGTTGAAACTGGATACAGCAAAAATGGCCCAACGCATTTCTCCGCCCGTGCAAGCAGGCGTTGACGCGTTCGTCCGCATTCGCGGAAACACGACATTTTTGACGGACATCGGGGGAGGGGCGTGGGGACCCGTGGACTCCAAGGTCCGCGTATCTCCTGGCACAAACTCCGCCGTGGACGCCGTGACCGAGTACGCTTACTCTGGCGCGCTGAATGGTACAGTTTCTGGAACCGAGTGGTTGAAACTCGACGTCGCAACCATTGCGGCGTTGGGTCTGGATACATCGCAGGCCGCAGTCTATGCGCGCATATACGCTCCCGAAACATACTTGAAACCGAAAGCACACAAGGAGGGGAAGGGCGAGTACCTTGGCATTGCCACTCTCATTGGCGGAAACCCCGAGCGCGTCGTCATCACGAACTTCAAAAGCGGGGGAATGCAGAATGTCAGGTATGAAGGTCTGGGCGGTCTTGTCAATCAGATCAAACCCAAGATCGCGAGCGGGCGCAAGGCGAACGAGCAGTCTCTTCCCTCAATCCTCAATCCTACCTACGTGCAAGAAGTCGCAAACTCGTCGACCCTCAAGAGTCGCGGTCAGACCTTCAACGACGGCGACCCGCTGTACGTAGACGAAAACTTTCTCAAACTCGAAATTCCAGTGCACTATTACGTCGCCAACCTAGTCGAGTTCATTCGGTCGCCCCTTCCCGACAGCAAGAACATGCCGCAGTTGCCCGCGCAGTTGATAGAAACTAAAGCGCAGATTGGAGGCGGCGGAAAACAAGTGGGTGGTGCCATTGAATCTGCCGACGTGGAGAGGCTTGTGAGTCTTCTGCAAAAAGATCCTCCAGCAGACACTGCAGACGAAGTCTACAGGCGCCTACATATTTTAGTAGTCAACGACACAGCGTCCAAACTCGCACAGGAACTTATTTCGCACCCAGATACTGCTTATAGACGCCTATTTGTGGATAACTTTGGAGATATCCGAGGCCGCCTCAACAACAACGCGACTCTCATCGGCGCGCTGGAGAATTTCATACAGTTCAAGAAACCGAATAACGGTAATCTGCCGAGAGACGTAAAGGATGCGATATCAAATCAACTGCCCTTCATTGTAGAAAAAAGGCGGAGGGAGGCGGCAGCAGCAGCAGCGGCAGAGCAACAACGGGCGGCAGCAGCAGCGGCAGCGGCGCAACAACAGGCGGCAGCGGCAGAGCAACAACGGGCAGCGGCAGCAGCGGCAGCAGCGGCAGTTCCGCCACCAATACGCGCTCTACCGCCCGCAGCAGCGCCCGCAGCAGCAGCCAGAAGACCCCTTCCAATAGGAACTCCACCGCCTTCGGCAGCAGCGGCAGAAGCAGCGGCGAGGCAGCGGCGGTTGGAAGAGGCAGCTACTGCTGAGGCACGACGGTTGCAGGTGGAATCAGATGCGATGTTTGAGGCAAATAGAGCGGCAGCAGCAGAGCAAAGGCGCCTAGAAGTTGAGGCGCAAGTAGCAGCGGCGAGGGAACGGCAGCGATTGCTAGAAGCAGCTGAGGCACAACAACAGGCAGACGCAGAAGCAGCAGCGGCTGCGGCAGCAGCAGCAGCACAACAAGCAGAGGCAGATGCGGCAGCAGCAGCGGCACAACAACAAGCAGACGCAGATGCGGCAGCAGCAGCGGCAGCGCAACAACAGGCAGATGCGGCAGCAGCAGCAGCACAACAACAGGCAGACGCAGATGCGGCAGCAGAAGCAGAGCGCCAGAGACAAATGGCAGAGTACAAAGAAAACGCGCTGCGAACCCGAGCAGAAGAAACCGCAAAAGCAGCGGCAGCGGCAGCCACTCCACCACCCGTCGCACCGCCCGTAGTAGTAGCGCCGCCTACAGCATCAGCACCGTCAACTCCCGTCGACCCCGCTACGCTTGTGGTAGTAAGCATGAAGTTTAACTTGTTCAAAAAGATGTTCCCCATATCCGAGTTGGTGACTCTCAGTCAAGAGCAAGCCAACGGTGTTAATGTCCGCCCCTTCAAGGTCGACCGCATCTCCGACGTCGACCCCCGCGTCGCGGTCCACGTCCTGCTGGATGAGGAGGTATACCTCAATTTTCACGACAAGTACGGAAACATTCGACCGTACACGATCCCTGTAGGGTCAGTAGTCGTCGCGCCCCTCATTCTGCGCGCCGAGAGCACGTCGTCGTCGGTTGATTTAGATGGCGATGTTGTGCCACCTGCAACAGCAAGGCCTTCGTCGGGAGCAGCAGCAGCAACAGCAAGGCCTTCGTCGGGAGCAGCAGCGGGTTCTGCGGCAGGAACGGGGTTGGGTTCAGGGTCCGCAGGTGAGTGGTGGAGAGAAAACCCAGACCTAACAAATGACGAGGAATTGATCGACTTTTTTGGAACCAAGCGAAAGCAACTTTTGGATGAAATTAAAACATATGACGAAGATCCGAACAAGGCGAGCAACCCTAGATATAAACAATTGATAACTGCCGCCAAAATACTTGCTGTTAAATCGCAACAATTGCCAGATATAATTAAGACACGGATTGGCCCTAGAGTAAAGGCAGCTGCCGCTGGGCGTCCTATTGCACAAGCCCCTGCTCCAGCGCCTGCTCCAGCGCCTGCTCCAGCAGAGGACAGGGAAGAGGCAATGAGGCGCGA
>Ga0114976_10001879_pt1 | contig 13166 bp, 14 predicted proteins | sample S_130805_EF_Meta_FD_87319 | JGI IMG/M metagenome (GOLD analysis project Ga0114976, IMG submission 87319) | Freshwater microbial communities from Lake Simoncouche, Canada to study carbon cycling - S_130805_EF_MetaG | ecosystem: Environmental > Aquatic > Freshwater > Lake | place: Lake...
AGCACTTGTATGAAGAACAGTTAATACGGTAGCTCCTGGGTAGTTTTTAACTACCCATTTTCAACAGGCACTTAGGTGCCTGTTTTTTTGACTTTGCTCTGCTAAGTATGTTATACTAAATCATGTTCTTTTGTTATTCTCCCTGGACCAATATTGACATTGACCCGCAAGGTAACATAACCCCTTGCTGTAAATTTCAAAAACAATATTATGATCAGAAATTTAATATCCAAACACATTCACTAAGTGAATATTCTAACAGTAAATTAGTTAATGATATTAAACAAGAATTCCATCAAGGAGTTTGGCCAGTTGGTTGCGAAAGGTGTCGGATTGAAGAATCAAACGGTATCGAAAGTAAGCGTCAACTAGACTATACTAGATGGAAGGACCATTATGATTCTTACGACCTTACTAATAGCAAGTTTATTACTACCAGTATTGCATTTGGAAATACCTGTAATCTTAAATGTATAACTTGTGGCCCACAATCGTCAAGTCGTTGGCAGAAAGAATACTACGATTTATACGGTAAAGATATTCCGCATTTTAAGTTTTATAAAAAAAACTTTGTTCAAGATTTTATAGCACAAGCACCCGATATTGTTCATTTAGATATTCCTGGCGGTGAGCCATTTTTAAGTGGAGTAGACGAACAAAAATCTTTATTATCACATTATGTAGCAACAGATCAAGCAAAAAATATAACCTTACATTATACAACCAATGCACAGATATTTCCAGACAAGGACTGGTGGCAATTATGGACACATTTTAAAGAAGTAGATATCCAATTAAGTATAGACGGAGTGAGCAATAGGTATGAGTATATAAGATACCCAGCCAGTTGGTCTTTGTTGGTTGGCAATACAAGTAAATATTTAAAAATTCAACAATCAAACATTAGATTAAGTGTGAGTCATACCGTAAGTGCATATAATATATATTATCTTGACGAATTTTTTACATGGTGTTATAATATAGGATTGCCACGCCCGTGGTTAGGTCGTGTCCATACTCCGCAATCAATGCGTCCTGGAGTATGGTCTAAATCTGCTTGTAACGTGATAATTAATCAATTGCAAACTAGTCAACATCCAGATGTGCTAGCGTGGGCGAATTTAATATCTACTGTAGACGAGTCTGAGTTTTTCGACGAATTTAAAACTAAATTACAAGAACATGATCATTATAGAGGTACTAACTTTAATGTTACATTTCCAGAGCTAGCAGAATACATATGAAAACAGCCACAATCATAATTCGAGACGAGGTAAACATCAAGATCGAAGGACTTGAACTTGATGCCCGCCGGGCTCTGGTTACGGCCTTTAAGTATGATGTTCCGGGAGCAAGATATCTTCCAGCGGTCCGTCTTGGACGGTGGGACGGCAAGGTAAGCTACTTCCAACTGGGCGGTAGCACTTATGTAAACTTATTACCAGAGATCATTCCCATATTAGAAAAGTTTAACTATGATATTGACTTGGATGATCAGCGAGACTACTCTACTACATTTACTTTTGAAAAGGTAACAGAATCAACGTTCAGTCATATCGCATGGGGCAAAGGACATCCGTTAGAAGGCAAGCCAATGGAGTTGCGTGATTACCAAGTTGAAATTATCAACAACTTCCTTGAGAATCCACAATGTATCCAGGAGATTGCCACAGGCGCAGGCAAGACTGTTATCACAGCTGCATTGAGTAATGCAGTGGCACCCTACGGTAGAACCATTGTTATTGTTCCTAACAAGAGCCTAGTAACGCAAACAGAGAAAGACTACATCAACATGCAACAGGATGTGGGTGTTTACTTTGGTGATCGCAAGGAGTGGGGACGTCAGCATACCATCTGTACCTGGCAAAGCCTAAATGTGCTATTAAAGAATACAAAGAACTCAGTAGGCGATGTTACCATTGGTGAGTTCTTGGAAGATGTAGTCTGCGTTATTGTTGACGAAGTGCATATGGCCAAAGCCGACGCACTTAAGAGCCTGCTCACAGGTGTAATGAGTCGTATTCCATTGCGTTGGGGACTTACAGGAACTATACCCAAAGAACCGTTTGAGTTCCAGGCGTTAAAATGTAGCCTTGGGCCAGTAATTGGCAAGCTCAGTGCCAGTGAACTACAAAGCCAGGGAGTTTTAGCACAATGTCACGTCAACATTGTGCAACTAGTTGACCACGCAGAGTTTACTAATTATCAAAGCGAATTAAAGTTTTTACTAGAAGAACCTGATAGACTTAAAACCATAGCACAACTGATAGCACAGGTCAACGCCACAGGAAATACGCTAGTGTTAGTAGATCGAGTAGCAGGCGGACACGCCTTGGTGGACCTGTTGGGTGACCAAGCGGTGTTTGTTAGTGGGGCAACCAAAGCAAAGGCGAGACAAGATGAATATGACGAAGTGGCAACTAGCACTGGAAAAATTATTGTGGCCACCTATGGTGTTGCTGCTGTGGGTATCAATTTGCCTAGGATCTTTAATCTTGTTCTTGTTGAACCTGGTAAGAGTTTTGTCCGGGTCATCCAGTCGATCGGCCGCGGAATACGAAAAGCTGAAGATAAAGATCATGTGCAAATCTGGGACGTCACCAGCACCTGTAAATTTGCCAAAAGACACTTGACCAAACGCAAGCAGTTCTACAAAGAAGCCAACTATCCATTTACACAGGAAAAATTAGAATGGAAATAAAATCAACAGTGATATGCGGTTGTAGTTTTATGACTAGCAGTAGTGTAAACTATTTAAAATTAAAAGGACCGGATTGGCCCGAACATATGCCGTGGAATATTAATGAGTTGCCAGGTTGGGTTAAAGCAGAATTAGACAATTTTGGATATAAACACTATCCTAGTTTTTTAGATTTGTTTGCCCAACATCAAAATTCAAGACTTGAATATTTAAGCATGCCTGACTCATCTAATTTTGCAATACGAGAACAAATAAATCGTGCATTGGAGTTAAATCCTAGCTTGGTAATTGTCGGAGCAACTGAGCCTAATCGAGTCGATTTGGCAGACAATTTGGATCTTCGAAAATATTATTACATTAATCAGAACACAGATATTGATCTAAAGAAAAGTTATTACATGCTAGCCGGCGGACTTGACCAACTTAGCAAAGCTAATATACCTTATGTATTTTTACCAGGTCCTATGAAAAATTGCGACTGGAGTCAATATGACGTGGTTTGGCCGTCAACTAAAGAGGAACCCTGGGATACACTGCCTATGCGAACCGATATACCTAATCACAACACCTTAGAACAACATATAAACTTTTTTAAAACTTTGATAACTTTGTTTTAGATTTTAAGGTTGCATTTGAATACAATAAATGTTAAACTAACACTATGCGAATATTAACACTTGATAACACACCATTTGATTTAGATCATCTTCCAGAAGAAGTAGATGACATGCGGTTTGCTATATTTGACAACAGCGATCCTAGGGATCCAGACTATCATTACATTCCGTTGATCTTTTTAGAAAGTTTTACAGCACCTGCCCTGGTACTACGCATTGGTGAATACCGAGTGCGTATGCCGGTGGATTGGCAGATCCTAATTGGTGAACCTGACCTAGGCGACTTGGAAGTGTTGCCATTGACCAGTATCAACGATCGCGGATTTAAAGCATTCCAGTTCAATCCGTTAAGTAGCTTCCGTCCTAGTTTTCTTGACATTGAAATCATTGACGTATATCAAGAAGTCACATGGTATGCTCCCAAGTTAAAAAATGGTCAGATGTTGTGTGTGCCTGTGGGTGAGGGTGAGAAACCTGACTGTGTTTATTTTGTCAAAGACATAAGTCGCAACTGCGAAGTAGTAAACTATAATCAGGCTTGGTAGTGGATAAACTTAGTATACAAAATGAAATGACTCAATTTGATCGTAAGAACAGAGGGTTTTACGATGAACTTACTGTTGAAGAACGAAAAAAGTTTAGCAACTATCTAATGATACGTTGGGGGTCAAGTATACAAGGTAGTGCTGAATTACAAAACTACTATTTACAAAGTAGTAATCATTATGTTAACAAACGATTTTTTGATATCAATCGCCATCCAAAATTACAATGGTTGTGTGCCACAGCAGTAAGCCCAGGACTAGGAACACAACGACATCAGTGGATCGCACCCAAGAAAAAAGAAGCTGGGGCCAGCGGTGTTCGAAAACAGTTGGCTGAATTATTTCCGCATCTCAAAAATGATGAAATAGAGTTAATGGCCAAAATTAATACTAAAAAAGACATAGACGCATACCTCAAACAGCTAGGGCAAGAAGCCAAGAAATGAAATATACCTGTCAGTATTGTCGGAAGGACTTTATGAAGGAGTCCAGTCTTGCGGTGCATTCATGTGAACCGCGCCGCCGCCGTATGGAAAAAGACGAAGCCGGTGTACGCTTAGGGTTCCATTCATATATTAAATTTTATGAACTTACACAAGGTAGTGCTAAGTTAAAAACCCATGATGACTTTTGCGATAGTCCTTATTACAAAGCCTTTGTAAAGTTTGGTCGTTATTGTGTCGGTGTAAAGGCCATTAATCCAGCTCGATTTACCGAATGGGTATTAAAACAAAACAAAAAGATTGACCACTGGTGTAAAGACAGTGTGTATACAGAATATCTATTAGATTATTTGCGTGTGGAAAATATCAATGATGCCTTGGCTCGTGCAATGGAGTTTGGTATTGATTGGAGTGAAAAGTCTGGACATCCTGCTGAGGATTGTTTACGTTATGGAAACACCAATGCTATGGTCTACGCTGTGACCGCAGGCCGCGTCAGTCCTTGGATTATATATAACAGTGAATCTGGACAGAAATTTTTAGCCGAACTAGATGCTACACAGGTGGCTATGGTATGGCCTTACATTGACACAGACTTTTGGATGAAGAAGTTCAAAGACTATCCAGCAGACCAAGAGTATGCAAGAGATATATTAACAAAGGCAGGGTGGTAATGAAAAAATATTTTCTCAATTCAGACAACTGGAAATACAGCGAAACGCTTAAAAATTCTTTTGATGATTTAACAAACGAGTTCGAACAAGCAAATCAAGATAGTTTTGAGGATTCAGATATTTCTTACAATAACGTAAATATCAAAAGTGCCGGCTGGAAATTTTTAACTTTTATATCTAAAGGTAACTATCATTATACTAATATTGAACAATTTCCAACCGTTAAGCATTTAATAAAAGAAATTCCTGTCTATGACAATTGTTCGTTTAGCATCATTGGCCCCAAGGGAATCGTGCCACCTCATATAGGACATAGCGATGCTCATTTTCGAGTTCATTTAGGAATAAAAACCGACGGACAAGCCTGGATACGAGTCGGTGATCAAACGCAACACTGGAAAGAAAAAGAAATTTTAATTTTTGATGATTATGCCAATCATGAAGTTTTTAACCCTTCTGACAAAACACGAGTAGTGTTTGCATTTGATATAAAGCGAGAGGATTATTTTAATAATGTTATATAAAAATTATACAATCTTATAGACACAAAATGAAAATTTTATGTTTGGGTAACAACACCGAAGACACCGATATTAAAACACGGAACCTTGCCCGTCAAGATTCAAAGAAATGCCACGGCCTCTTATCAGATTTAGGCGGTGAAGTCACACTCAATAGCATCGATAAACCTGGATATTACCATACAAGTGTTTATGATATGGAGTATGGAAAATTATTCAAATTTGCTCAACTGTTTGAGGAAGTTATTGTGTTGGATCAACCCAAGGAACAATATTCTCACCCAGATGCGTTTTTTAAAACTATACAACTGGCCGACCAACTTAAAAAAGTTACCTCGGTTGTGTTATTGAATCCTAGTTACGAAACAGACATTAATTTTTTCAAAGACCTGGTTGAGACAAATAAAAGTTTTTGCATTTTTCCATTCATTGAACTCCTGACCAATCAACGAGAAGATGGTCAAACTACAGTATGTTGTAGATCAATGACTCCGGTTGCAAAATTGTCCGAAATAACAGATTTTGCCACTGATAAAAACTATAAAATTATAAGAGACAAAATGCTCGAAGGAACGCTAATACCCGAGCATTGTTCTAACTGTTATAGCCTTGAGTCTCAGAATATTTTAAGTGCTCGCAAACAGGAAACAGTAGAATGGGCCAATCGTCTGAACTTAACGTCGTTGGATGATCTTAAGTTAATAAAGTATCCGGCCTATTACGAAATTAGACCAAGTAACGTTTGTAATCTACAGTGTAGAATGTGTGGACCTACTAGTAGCCATTTAATTGGACGAGAATACAAAAAAATAAATCTAATATCTGAATTGCCGGCAACAGAACGTAGTGATTTTAGCATTGTAGATTTTACAAATTTAAAAAAGTTGTATGTAGCCGGCGGCGAACCTACTGCAATGCCTGAATTTTATGATTTTTTAGACCGTTGTATACACGAAAACAAAACATTTGAGTTTCTTGTCAACACCAATGCTACCAAAATTAACAGTAGATTTAAAAAACAATTAAAACTATTGCCGCACATGCAGTTTATTGTTAGTCTTGAAGGTATCGGTGATATAAATCATTACGTCAGATGGCCATCCCATTGGGATACCATTGTTGAAAATATGAAGTATCTTGTCAACAACAATCACCAAATAACAATTAATACTACGGTGTCAATATACAATGTGACCCGGGTATGTGATTTATTCAAATGGCTCGACAATGAATTTCCTGGAGTGCTAGTACATGCTTTACCGGCCAGCAGCGAAAACGACATGTTGTCGGCATTTATGTTTCCAGATGCCGAATTGGCGGTGTCTAAATTGTTGCCCATACAGCAATTAAGATGTTACAATAATGATAAGTTATTGAAAAGTTTAGTTGATATCTTGATTCAACACTATCAATCAAATCCGTCAGTTGACTTAGAAAAATTAAAGTTGTTTTTTGAATTTAACGATAAACTTGATCAATCCAGGAATATAAGACTTGCAGATTATATTCCAGAATTAGAACATGGAAGAAAATTAATAGTATGAGCGCAGATATTGATATTGATTTAGCAGATAGAGATCAATTATTAAAACTAATTCAAGCAACGCCTGCACGGCAACTGCATCAAGGTCAAGTGCGTAAACACAACTCTGGCATATATGCGACAGATATTCCCTATGATCCTGTTAATGCCTGTGCGGCAATAGACTATGAGTCGGCAGAACAACTGGGTTATTTTAAAATTGACTTGTTGAATATGTCGGTTTATCAACTAATAAAAAGCCCAGAACATTATCAAACAATGCTGGCAACAACACCGCCATGGGAACGACTATGGACTGATACAGAATGGGCTAGTCAATTAGTTCACGTGGGTAACTACATCGAACTGTTAAAAACTATGAAGCCCGACAGCATACCAAGAATGGCTGCGTTTATTAGTATTATTCGCCCGGGCAAAGCACACTTACAAAATCGTCCATGGGCAGAAGTGTTTGAATCAGTATGGGATAGTGATGACAGTCGAGGATTTGTATTTAAACACGCACATGCCATTGGCTATGCTGCCTTGGTGGCCTTACATATGAATTTGCTTAATCAACCCGACGCACAAGCGTAATTGATTTTCTCTTGGATTTTTTACGGCTCATTTCTAATAGACTGCACACGGGTCCGTGTAGCACTTCAAGATCTTTATTGGTAAAAGTACGTAGGTACGGTTTAAAAATATCCCAATCGCCTTTGAGGAATATGTTTATGGGCACAGTTCTATTGCTTTCCCACCACCAGGTGTTGGCTAGTTCTAAGAACCGACGTTTGACTTCTATGTCCTGTATAGCACCAAAGTCGTAGATGGTGGTTATGGCGTCGTCTTGGTTTTGTACAATACCCACATATTCTGTGGTGGCGTAGACACACAAGGTTATAAATGGGTATTTTTCTGCCAGTTTTTCAAAAAAATCGTTAGTCATATCGTGCTCATATTTACCAAACCGTTTTGTGAGTGTAATCTAAAATCGCTAAATATACTGTATGTATTCCACCCAAGTCTATATCTATCAGCAAATCACTCGAGTGTTGCTCATGGATACTGGTGCGGGCGAAACTTTTATCTATAGGTATGATCCTGTGTACGCAAAACAACTAACCATAAACAAAGGCGTTGACAATGTGCTGTTATTTGAGTTCATTAATCAACAAGAAAAACCTGTCAATATCACGGATAACACTTTTGTTTTCCGTGTAGTCAACACCGAAGGTGACCGTGTGTTGCTAGAAAAATCAATGGTCATACTAAATGCACCCACTGGCCGGGCCAAAGTCACACTGACCACTCCAGAGTTGTTGGAAGTGCTGGCACAACCAGCCAACTACAGCATACAAAGAACACAACCAGGTGGACTGACCGAAGCAGTGTTTACCAATGCCCAAGCCGGAGCCCGCGCTCCTTGCAACATCGTAGATTCGGTGTTGCCGCAGTATGTGCCTAGTGCTCCACTTACAATACCTACTGTCAAGCTCAGTGCCCAGGCCAGTCTAGATGGCACCGCCTGGGGCAGTTATAGTCCCGGAACCTATTGGTCTGGCAATCCCAATGGTGGCAACTACTGGAACAGTTTTGCCAACACAGAATTTTACAGCAGTTTTATCGAACCAGCCAATGCAGTGACCACAGTGCAACTGACCTTGGTAGGTTATACTGGAACAATCAAAGCACAGGGCGCAGAAAACTATCAAAGTGTATTCTACAATGTAACAGAATCAACCACCTACTACAACGAAACTCGTACTATCTATATGAACATTGTGGGTTGGCACCCGATCTTGCGTTTGTGTTTTAACAACAGTATATTTGCTGTGCCAACACAGCCCGGCGTGCCGGCCATTGGTTATGCCACTACCGCAGATGGTGTAGTCACTGGTGTCACAGTGACCAATGGTGGCACTGGCTACTTGGCACCTCCTCAAATCAATTTCATCGGCGACGGTGCCGGTGCCACAGCCCAAGCAGTGATGAGCGCAACCTATCCTCCCGGTCATCCACAAGCAGGAATAGGGTATGGATCTGTTGTTGGGGTCACAGTGACCAATGGCGGTAGTGGCTATTGGTATCTGCCCAATGCAGGTATGGGCGCAGGTGTATATCCAAATAATCCAAACCAGACTGGTGCTGCGGTAATTATCAGCACCGGCTATGTGGTTGATTTACTCTACAGATAACTCCAAACACGATTGATTTTGTTCAAACAATCTGCTATAATACAGTATGATTGATGTGGTTTCCTTTTTACCCGGCAAGCGAAAACAGACAGCAAGTGGTTGGATAAGTTTCAACGCACCTTGTTGCATACATCGCAACGACACCCAGGACAAGCGACAGCGTGGTGGTATCAAACCCAGCTCAGATGGCTCGTGGTCGTATCATTGCTTCAACTGTGGCTATACTGCCAGTTTTGTTTTAGGCCGTAACTTAACATTTAAAGCTCGCAAGTTGTTGGAGTGGATGAATGTGCCTACAGAAGAAATTGAACGTATCAACCTTGAAAGCCTTAAGCACAAGAGTATAGAAGGCCTACTAGGAGATCGGCAAGAAGTAATACAACGATTGCAGTCAATTGAATTTGAAGATCGAGACCTACCGGCAGAAACGCAAGAGTTAAATGAGTTCGCTAAAGAATATTTACAAAAGAGATGTGTTCCGTTGGATTACCCGTTTTTGTATAAAACAATGCCACGTCGGGGCGTAGTAATTCCGTTCACCCACAACAATCAAGTAGTGGGACATACTACACGATTCCTAGACGACCGTACACCAAGATACATCCAGGACATACAGCCAGGATATGTGTTTGGTACAGATTTGCAAAAGTCCAACTGGCAAACGGCAATTGTAGTTGAAGGAGTATTTGATGCACTTAGTATTAATGGACTGGCAGTGTTACACGCAGAGATCAATGACGCACAAGTTAGACTAATACGCAGTCTGGGACGCGATGTGATAGTGGTACCTGACCAGGACGAAGCCGGGATAAAGCTGGTAGACCGTGCGGTAGAATTAGGGTGGGCGGTAAGCATGCCTGAGTGGCCCGACGGTGTTAAGGATGTAAACGATGCTGTGATTCGTTGGGGTAGATTGGCAACTTTGCTAACTATAATGCAGGCCAAGGAAACCAGTAAAATTAAAATACAACTAAGGAAGAAACAACTTGTTAAAAGACTACGGGCTTGATGTCCAACGACTATTCTTAGAAATGATGTTGCAAGACGCAGAGAGTTATGTGCGTGTGCAGAACATTTATAATCCAGAAAACTTTGATCGCAGTCTGCGCCCAGCTGCTGAATTCATTGCCCGGCACAGCGACCTGCACAAGACACTGCCCACTACGGAACAGATCGGTGCCAGCACAGGCGTTAAACTCAACAACATTCCAGACCTAAATGACGGACACTTTGAATGGTTTATGGATGAGTTTGAAGGCTTTACTCGTCGTCAAGAACTAGAACGTGCAATTCTAAAATCAGCAGACTTGTTGGAAAAGGGCGAGTATGATCCTGTAGAAAAGCTGATCAAAGATGCGGTACAGATTAGTTTAACCAAAGACATGGGCACAGATTACTTTGCCGATCCAAGACTCCGCATTGACAAGTATTTTAACTCAGGTGGACAAGTAAGCACAGGTTGGCCACAGATGGACAAGATCCTGTATGGTGGATTTAGTCGTGGCGAGTTAAACATATTTGCTGGTGGATCTGGTTCGGGTAAATCGCTAGTCATGATGAACATAGCATTGAGTTGGCTACAGGCAGGGCTCAGTGGAGTGTATATCAGTTTAGAACTTAGTGAAGAACTGTGTGCATTACGAACTGATGCAATGTTGGCAGGAATGAGCACCAAAGAAATCCGCAAGGACATTGATCAAACTGAACTCAAAGTCAAGTTGGTGAGTAAAAAAGCCGGACAGTATCGTATCAAAGCATTGCCAGCACAGAGCAACATCAACGACATTCGTAGCTATATTAAAGAAGTACAAGTACAAACAGGATTAAAAGTAGATTTTGTCATGTGTGACTATTTGGACTTGCTGATGCCGGTCAGTGCTAAAGTCAGTCCAAATGATCTGTTTGTTAAGGACAAGTATGTGTCAGAAGAATTGCGTAATCTTGCCAAAGAACTCAATGTGTTGTTTGTAACGGCATCGCAGTTGAATCGTAGTGCTGTGGAAGAAATTGAATTCGACCACAGTCATATCAGTGGTGGTATTTCAAAGATCAACACAGCAGATAACGTGTTTGGTATCTTTACTAGTAGAGCTATGCGTGAGCGTGGCAAGTATCAAATACAATGTATGAAAAGTCGTAGTAGTACTGGTGTTGGTATGAAGATCGATTTGGATTATAATGTTGAAACCATGCGTATTACTGACCCCGGTGAAGAAGCTGGCCCAGTTAATTCGTTTGCCAAGGGCAATTTGCTTGACAGCATTAAAGCAAAAAGTAGTTTGACCAACGGTACCGAATCAGCAAATCCTGCAGATCGTGAAGATACAGGGCGTATTACTGCCGATGTGCAAAGTGCTAAATTAAAACAGCTACTTGGGCAAATTAAACAGTCATGAAATACTGTCCCGATGTTTGGAAAAGTCTATACATACAAAAAAAATCTAATGAAACCATTGGTGTGGGATTTTGTTGTCAAAATGGTACGGCTGAAATATCAAACAATATACAAGCACTCCGATCAATAATTGAAAAAAAACAACACGATTTTAAAAATAATCCCAATTCGTCACAATGTGACAGTTGTTGGCAAATTGAAAAAAATGGATCTTCGAGTCGTCGTCATGCTTCGATTAACTGGTTTAATAATAATTATTCAACTACTAGTACAACAAATGAACTAATATCTTTAGACTGGAACAGTGAAAATGTTTGTAATCTGGCATGCATTTCTTGTGGCCCAAAATTTAGTAGTCGCTGGCGCCAGGAAATTTTAAATTATAGTTTTAATGATTTATCTTCTGAAAAATATATTAATAATCTTAAAGATAATAAATTCTGGAAGCTATTAGATTTAAGCAATCTTAAAAGATTGTATTTTAATGGCGGCGAGCCATTGCTGAATCTAGATCATAAAGAAATATTGGCTTATCTTAAAGAAATAGGGCAGTTGTCTGAAATTGAACTTGCTTATAATACCAATGGAACAATTGTTCCTGATAACGAAGTATTAGATTATTGGAAAAATGTTAAACTGCTAAGAATTTTTATTAGTATAGATGCAATTAACCAGGCTTTTGATTTTATAAGATGGCCAGCCAGGTGGGAACAAATTTTAACTTTTATTGAATTTATAAATCAACAATCATTTAATACCATAATTGACATTACTTGCACAGTTGGCGTTCACAATATTTTAGAAGTTGATAAGTTAGTAACATGGCAAAAAACCAATCTATTAACCAATTCACAAGGGGATCCGGTGACTGTAAATTTTCAAATGGTAGGAGGGTTTAGTCATGGTGGAACTGTGTTAAGTTTAGATAATATCAGCAGAGATCTTGCTAGTTGCATATTACCACAATTAATTGAAATAAAAAATTATAGTATATGGCCCGCCATAGAGCACAGTTTATTAAATGCCAATGGTACCGACCCATGGGTTGACTACTTAGATGAATTGTCTACTAGACGAGGTGTTAACTGGAAAGATCATTTACCAACATTAGCAGAATCATTGAGAATTTCCCAAATCTCTGGCAAGTAATCTTTAATATTAATACGTTTAGCACGGTCTTGTGCATAAATTTTTTCTTGATAATGTTTGAGACTATTTTCTTTTCCTGTAACAGTTAACCAAGATTTTGCAAACTCATTGCTGGCCAACAGTTGCTTTAGTTCCATTGGCATTGAGCCAAGACTTAACCACTCTGGATGCGTAACAATGTTATGATTATATCTTAGATTTTGGCTCTGAAACCAGTCAACGGTTTGCGGATAGTAGAACACATTTAATGAACTGATAGTATAACTGATACTGATATTTTTTGTAATTTTTTTAAATTTTTCAATATTATCAAGTAGAGTGGGCCACTTGGCTGGCCATCTCATATATTCAAACACAGGCCCAACTCCGTCAATGCTTATACAAATATTTAAATCTGTAAA
>Ga0114976_10001881_pt1 | contig 13162 bp, 7 predicted proteins | sample S_130805_EF_Meta_FD_87319 | JGI IMG/M metagenome (GOLD analysis project Ga0114976, IMG submission 87319) | Freshwater microbial communities from Lake Simoncouche, Canada to study carbon cycling - S_130805_EF_MetaG | ecosystem: Environmental > Aquatic > Freshwater > Lake | place: Lake...
CTGCCGCGACGGCCGCCATCACGCCGCTCGCCGTACCGCCATAGACGCAGACATCGGCAGGCTCAGCGATCGCCGGCTCAGCGGGGGCGTAGCCGGCCGTGGCGGCGACGGCCGCCGAACCTGCCTGCAGCCATCGTCGGCGTGTCAACGTCATCGGACGGATCCCCCTCGCGACCACCCGACGCGATACGACGTCCGCCACCGCGGGCTGCGGCCGCCACCACGCCACGCCACGTCAGGATGAACGCCGGCGGCTGGCCCAAGCGACTGCGCCGATGCCGGCACCGGCCAGGAGCGCCACCGCCGACGGTTCCGGAATCACCACCATCTGCATCACCTGACCGCCGACAGCGGCGACCGTGGAGATCGTCACCGACTTCGCCGCGTCGTACTCGGCCAGCGTCCGGTAGTTCTGCCCGTTGTAGGAGAACGTGCCGCTGTTGCTCTGGACGTAGTAGTTGAAGGTCGCGCCCGTGATGCTCGACGCGAAATCCGCCTGGGTCGATGTGAAGAATCCACCCGTCAGCGTGCCCAGTTCCACCGCCGCTGGGGAGAAGTAGATATTGACGGCGTTGCCGCTGGAGAGCGACGAGGAGAACGGCGAGCCACCGGTGAGCTTGAGCACGTCGTTGCCGCTGGTCTGGATCTGGGCGTAGTCGGGATTGGCCTGGGTGAACTCGAACGCGAACGATCCGCCGGCCGAGGGATTCGCCGCCGCCGCCGCGAGGATGCCCGGCGACGAACCGCCGGGACCGACGAGCCCCGCGCCGGCGATCGTGCCGGCGAGGACGGCCGTGCCGCCCAGCGAACTTCCGGCGTTCACCGTCGCGCCGGTGCCGATCGAACCCGTAAGCTGCACGACGCCGATCGCGGATGTGCCGCCGATCGCGAGGGCACCGGTGTAGTTCGAGGCACTCGATAGGGCGCCACCGTACATCGTGATCGCGTTGGCGACGTTGTATCCGCCAAGATTGAGCGTGCCGGACGAGACGTTCACCGGGCCGCTCCCGAAGGCTCCGACGTTGCCGGCCACGAGCGAGCCGCCGAGGAGCGACGTGCCGAGCGAGTAGGTGCTCGACGCCTGCAGCGTGAGCGATCCGGCCCCCGCCTTGATCAGGCCGCCGTTGCCGGTGCCCGTCGACGCCACGGGATTGGCGAAGGTCACGTTATTGCCGTTCGGATCGATCGCGCCGTTGCTGGCCGCCGTGAGCGTGAACCGGCTGGAGATGTCGTCAGTGACGCCTGGACCGTACTGGAGCGTGCCGCTGGACACACGGATCGTGCCACTGGCGAGGGCACCGAGCGACGAGAAGCTCAAGACACCCTGCTGGACCACCACGCCGTTCGTCCACGTGTTGCTGCCCGACCCCGGCGCGAGGGTCAGCGTGCCCAGGCCGCTCTTGTAAAAAGTCGCGCTCGCGCCGCTGCCGAACGCGGTGGCGAAGGTCACGTTGTTGCCGTTCGTGTTGATGGTAGCGCCGGCCCCACCCACCATTTGGATCTTCGCCGACACGTCCTGCGTGTTGCCGGATGCGTACTGCAGGATGCCGGTGGATGAGAACTGGATCGTTCCGGAGTTCGTGAGGGCATTGGGGCCGAAGACCAACGTGCCCTGATTGACGTTCGTCAGACCCGTGAACGAGTTCGATCCCGACAGGTACCAGGTCGAGTTGCCCCCCTTCTTGATCGAGGTTTGGTTGGCCGGGCTGTTGTCGACGATGGTGCCGACGATCTCGCCGAATGAGCCCGCCGTGCCCGTCAGACTCAGGATCTTGGCGCCGGCCCCCGAGGCAGTGACGCCGCCGGTCAGCGTGAGCGTGCCGGTCGTGCTCAGGTTGTTCAGCGTGGCTCCGTTGGTCGTGCCCTGGAGGTCGATCACCTTGTTCGTGGTCTCCCCGGGGCCGGTATAGGTCAGCTGGTTGGTGGACGTGTTCGCACCGGAACCGATCTTGATCGTGGTGCCCGAACCAAGCGGGCTGGCCGAGCCGGCCGTGCCGATCTTCGCCGTGATGAGTTCGTAGGTCTGGCTGGTGGTATTGCCCTGCACGGAAACGCCGCCACTGAAGGTGCTGGCGGTGTTCGAGAGCGTGAGAGCGCCTTTGCCCGAGCCGCCAAACACGACGTTCACCGGCGAACTGCCATCGGTACCATCGGTGATCAGGCCACTCACGCTGTAGCTGCCAAGGAAGGTGCTTCCGCTGTTTTGATAGGAGATCGTCTTGGCTCCGCCGTTCGCGGCTGTCACGTTGCCGGACATGGTGAGCGTGGTGTCGGCCGTCGGGGCCACGGTGATCGTGGCGGTGCCGGTCGTGGCCGCGAGCACGATCGCCTTGTCGGTGGCGGTCGATCCACCCGTGTATCGGATGCCACTCGCGCTGCTCGTGCTGTTGCCGAACGTGATCGTTCCGCCCGTGCCCAGGGGGCTGTTGCTCCCCGCATTCCCGAGCGCGGTGCCGAGCAGAAGCGTGCCTCGCTGAATCCAGGTGCCGCCACTGAAGCTGTTGCTGGAGTTGAGGGACGTCGTGCCCGTGGCGCCGCTGGCATAGTTCAGGGCGAGTTGACCCGTTCCGCTGATTGTGCCCGTCAGGGTAAACGGGTTGGACGCATTCGCCTGAGTGACCGCAAGCTGCGTCGCGTCGATGACGAGGTTGTTACTGATCACGAGCGTCGGCCTGACCGTTCCCGCCGAGGTTACCGCCAGCGTGGCCGTGCCACTGGTGGCGGCAAAGTCGAGCGGGTTGCCGGAGATCGAGTACGTCGGGGTGGAGCCGCTGCCCGGGCCGGTGCCGGTGAACGTCAGGCCGCTCAACGTGAATGTGCCGGTGTCGTTGTTGGAGATGACCGTTCCGCCCGCGGCCTGACTCCCGAAGAACACGAGCGAGTTCGTGGAGGAACTCACCGGGGTAGACGACCAGTTGGTGCCGGCGGACCAGTTCGTCGATCCGGAGGCGGCCGTGTAGGTATAGATCGCGGCCTGGGCGGGCTCCGCCCCGAGCGACGCGATCACCAATCCCCCCGCCATGAACGTCGAGAAGCACCGGCGAACGAGACTCGACGTGCGACGGCCGAACAGCGAAACGGGCATGTGTTCACCTCGAATAGAATGCAAAACTGGCTACGCGAGCGAGTGCGTTCCCCACGGAGCCCAGCATCGTGACTGAGCCGACACCTCGCACTCTATGGCTCGCGACAGAGTCCGCAACGCCAGTTTGGGGAAATGTGACGAGTCGGGCACCAGCGGGGACGAATCGGGCGCCACCATCGGCCACCTGGCCAATGCCTCCAGGCCCGGAGGCTGCGACCCCCGGAGACCGCGCGTAGACTTCGCGGAGGTGCCCTGCGTTGCCTCGGAGGTCTGGCGGGGGGCGCGTTGAGGGGACCGTCCATGCTGGTGCCGTTCACGAGACCAGGGTGGCGAACACGACCCACGTGCGGGCGCAGGCCTGCCGGAGCGGCAACCTGTTGCCTCCAGCGACCACGATCAACGACACGTCGGGTTCCATCGCCACCGGCTCGAAGAACGTGTCAGTGAGCTGCCTGGCGCTCGACACGAGCGCAGACTCGCTGCTGGCGAACACTCGGGCAAGCTTCAACACCACCGCGGGCATCGCCTTGGCCGGCACGAGCCGCTGCAAGGTCGTCGGCAACCTCTGCACGGCAAACTCGGGGGCATCGCGAACGCCGGCACCACCTCGAGCACCTCCAACTTCTTCGTCGACAACGATTTCCGCGGTGGCACGACTGGGTTCTCGATGGCCCGCCAGGCCAACGTGCTGTATGGCAACACGTTTGCCGCCGAGGTGGCCACGCCGCTTTCGATCGCGGCCGGTTCGGGCATGAATCGGATCATCTCGACGGGCATCTCCCTGACTGGATCCGGCCGTGATCGCCCTCCACCTCACCGCCCCCCGGATCACCGGCGACGCCACCTGCATCGTGGCGGCCACGACGATCGACGGCAGCGCCGCCCGCGGCATCTGGACGAAGGGCAACTCCACCAACAGCACGGGCGGTTTCATCCTCGTCGCCAACGGCTGCGACGCGAACCAGCGGGGAATTTGCTTCGGAGCCGCCACCGGGCTCGAGACCAGCCATAACTTCGCCTTCAACAACACCCTGACCCGCTCCGCCGCGAAGGGCGTCGACGCCCAGAGCGTGGGCCCGGAGAACTACTGCGGGCAGCAGTACGCCACCGCCAACACTGCCGACATCGGGGGTGTCACCGGAGCCGTGTTCTTCAACTCACCGTCCTCTGCGGTCACGGTGCCGGCCGCCGCGCTCACGATCGCGGCCTCGTCGCCGGGCACGTCCGCCATCCCTGCGACGAGCGCCAGTACACGCTTGGCAACCTCGGCGGGCTGAAGGCGACGGACGGCGTCTACCTGCTCGCGTTCACGGCCGCTGGAGCGGGCGTGGTGGATGCCGCCGGGCAGTCGCTCACCCCGAACTCCACGGCGACATGGACGCTCGACACGAGCATCACCGTGGCCCTCGGAGTGAATTCGGCCCAGGTCGCCCTCACAGCCTTGACGATCGACGCGGGGGGGCGGATGGACATCGGCTCCGGGGGCGTGACCGTCGCCGGAGGGGGGATCAGCATGGCGGGGTTTCGCGAGGGGCTCACGGCGGGACGCAACGGCGGCACCTGGGACGGCCCGACGGGCATCGTGTCGTCAGCCGCGGCGGCCGCCGACCTGGTCGGCGGCGGTCTCTACGACAACGGCTTCTACCTGCCTGTCGCGGCGTCAAGCGACCGCCGCAAGCCGGAAGCCTGAGACGGCCATCAGCGGCCTTTGCGAGCGACCGACCGAGCAGGCACCGCCCGCAACAGGCCGAGGTCGAATGCACGGGCCACGGCCTGGGTGCGGTCGCTGACACCGAGTTTCTCGATGACCGCTGCGACGTGCGCCTTGGCGGTTCGCGTGGAGATTCCGAGCAACCGGCCGATCTCGTTGTTGGTGAACCCCTCCCGCATCAGCCCCAAGACCTCGAGTTCACGAGGGGACAGCGACGACGAGAAGGCCGGCGCGGCGAGCTGCTCGGCGACGTCGGCCGACACTGCCCGCCTTCCCGCGTGCACGTCGTGGATGGCCCTCACCAGTTCTTCATGCCGCACGGTCTTCGTGACATAGCCGCAGGCCCCGGCCTTCATCGACTGGGCGATGTCCTCGGGTGCCTCGGACGACGTGAGCATCAGCACGCAGGCCGATGGGTCGGCCTGTCGCAGCCGGCGGAGCGTCTCGATGCCGTCGATTCCGTGCATCGTGACATCGAGCAGGCAGACGTCCGGCTTGTGCGTCCGCCACAGTTCGAGCGCCGCCTCGCCGTCGTCGGCCTGGGCCACCACCAGAAAGTCCGGCTCGGTTCCCAAGAGGTTGGCCAGACCCGCGCGCATCAGCGGATGGTCGTCCACCAAGAGGAGGCGGATGCGTGGGTGAACCATTGCGACGTGAGTTCGAGCGGGCTTGGCGTTCATTTCGATGATCCTCCACGCCCGAAGTATCGCATATTGGCCAGCCGGCCAATGGCGGAGCGGGGCGAAGACAGGTGGAGTGATCCGGGACGGCGTCGTCGTGACGCCGATCGACTCTCAGGGAGCATGCTGTGGCAGGTCAGGCCATGATCCGAAGTAGCAGAAGGCACGGCCGGGTCCCGGCCGGACGCTGCCTGCCGCCGGTGGTGCTCGTGGCGTTCGCCGTCGCCGCCGGCCGAATGACCGTCGCGGCGACCTACCACGTGTCGCCAACCGGTAACGACACCGCCACGGGAAGCGATTCGAATCCCTTCCGCACGATCCAACGGGCCGCGGACCAGTCACAGGCCGGCGACACCGTGCTCGTCGGGCCAGGTGTCTACCGCGAACGGGTGGCGCCACCACGAGGCGGCGACGCGACGAGACCGATCGTGTTCCGGTCGGCGTCGCGGCACACCGCCGTCATCAAGGGCTCCGACGTGTGGACGCCGCGCTGGGAATCGCACGGCGGCCGGATCTGGTCGGGCGCCATTCCGGATGAGATGTTCACCGACACGTCTCACATCGACGGCGCCAATCCGTTCACCGTTCCGCTCGCCTCCACCCCCTGGGGCCGCGAAGGCTTCCCCGAGCACGAGCGACACCGGCGAGGCGAGCGCGGAGGCAACGCGTCGGCAAGCCCGGAGATCCTCTACACGCTCGGCCAGGTGTTCGTCGACGGGAAGATGTATCGGCAGGTTCCGCTGCGCGGCGAACTCGAAGCCGCGCCCGGAGCCTGGTTCTACGACGCCGGGAGCCGACGACTGTTGGTCCATTTCGTCAGGGAAAGCCCCGAGGGCCACGTCGTCGAGATCACCACGCGGCGACGAATCTTCGCTCCCCACGAACGCGGCCTCGGTCACGTCCATGTGGAGGGGTTTATCATGGAGCACTGCGGCAACCAGTACCCCACCGACTTCTGGGTTCAGGCAACGCCGCAGTGGCAGCAGGCCGGCGCTCTCGGCACCCGCGGCGGCCACCACTGGACGATTCGCGACAACGTGGTGCGCCTCGCCCAGGGGGTCGGCATCGATCTCGGCGTCGAGGGTCACCCCGAGGCGGACCTCGAACGCGGCCAGCGGCCGCGACCGGCGTCGGCCGGTCATCACCTGGTCGAGGGCAACCTCATCGCGCAAAACGGCGGAGCCGGGACCGCCGGCTACCTCGCCAAAAACCTCGTCGTGAGGCAGAACGTGGTCGTGGGCAACAACCTCCTGCAGTTTCATGGAAAGAAGCGGTGGGAAAGCGCCGGCGTCAAACTTCACTCTCCGCACGATTCGCTGATCGAGGGCAACGTCATCGTCGGTAACCACTCCTGCGCCGGACTCTGGCTCGACCAGGGAGCCGGAAACCGCACGCAGATCGTGGACAACGTGATCGTGGGGCACCACACTGGCCTCGACGTCGAGATCGGACGTGGCCGCGATGCCGTCGCCGCCCGAAACCTGATCGTGGATAACGACGTGGGCATCGCCTTCCGGGAGGCGGGAGGCGTAAGGGTTTCCGACAACCTGATCGTTGCCCGTTCGGGCACGGCCGTCAGAAACGCGAACGACCCCAAGCGGCCCGGGGATTGGACGTCGGGGCCGATCGAGTTGACCGGCAACCTTCTCGCCGGGGCGACGCTCGTCGTGGTGGTGCCGCCGGGGAAGTCGCGAACCGAGGCCCGGAGTTTCGATGGCAATGCCTATGCCCCCGCGGTAGACGACGAACCGCCGTTCGTGATCGCTGGGACCGGCCGGGTCTCCTTTCGCGAATGGCAGGACTATTGGCGGGACCGCAACGAAGCGGTCGGATGCGACCGACGGAGCGTCGTCGCCAGTGGATTCGGCTGCGTGCTCGACCGTCATACAGGTACGGTGTCGGTGAGGCCCGGCTTCGATCCCGCGGTGCTGAGGTTGACCCATGACATCGATGCCGCCGGCGTTGACCGCGATCTGGGCGGTCCGTGCGGCTTGATCGCCGCAGGCAGCGGGACCTTCAGGGCCTGGCCGGAGAGCGTCAGCGTCGTCCTTCCGGAGCCGTGGGCGGTCGCCCCAGGTTTGACCACACCGCCCGCCGGCCCCATAGTGGCATCGGGCACGAATCCCTGAGCGGGTCGCGTCACGGGCACGAGGGCCGGTTGGCACGACGGCATGAATGGCACCCGGCAACGACGGATGCGGGATGCGCTCCTGTGGCTTGCCGGGTGCCTGGCACTCATCGGTCGCTGCGGTGCCTTTGCGGACGATTCGGCGACGACGGTGAACGACGTCGCCGAGGTGCTGTCGCTCCCGCGAAGCATCGCGAACGAGCGGCCCGAGGTCAGCATTCGGGGCGTCGTGACGCTGGCCATCCCAGATCGCGTTGACTTCGCCGTGCAGGACGTGACCGGCGGCATCTGGGTGACTGCGGCCGGCGCGGTGGATGCCGCGGTTCGGCCCACGCTCCGATGCGGCCACGAGGTGGAGGTTCGCGGCGTGCTCGACCGGGGCGGGTTCGCGCCGCTGCTCTGTGCGCACGACCTTCGGATCCTCGGCGACGCGGCGCTTCCCGAGCCGCTGGCCGGCGACGTGGCACGGTTGTTCGTCGGGGCCGACAACTGCCGCCGCGTGGCGCTGACGGGCATCGTGCAGGGCTACCGCAGCGACCCCACTCGGCAGGTGGCGACCATCGTCACGGAGATCGCGTCGCGTCGAATGGTCGTGCAGATGCCAAAGGTGCTTCCGGGAATGGGCCGTCGCGAGCTCGTGGACTCCACCGTGCGGATGGTGGGGGTCGTGGGCGCGATCCGCAACACCCGTGGCGAGTTCCTGTGCCCCACCCTCTGGATCGGTCGGCCCGAGGACATCACGATCGTGGATCCTCCCGCCGCCGACCCGTTCGACGGCCCCGGCGTGTCGCTCGATGACATCGGTCGCTTTCGCATCGAGCCGACGACGGGGCATCGCATGCACACGGAGGGCGTGGTGACCTGCGCCCTTGCCGGCAGGCGGTTCTACCTTCAGGAAGGTCTGACCGGCGTCCGCGTTCAAGCGGTGTCCCCAGGGCGGGTCACCGTCGGCGACCGCGTCCGGGTGGCCGGGTTCGTCGACATGAGCCGGCAGACGGCCGGGATCACGGAAGCGTTGGTCCGCGCCGTCGGCAAGGCGGCCGTGCCCGAACCGCAGTCCGTTGCTCCTGACGAAATCGCGAAGATCAACACGGAGGCGCGGCGGCGGGGCGTGATCGCCGCTCCGAGCAACTTCGACGGCTGCCTGGTCACGTTTCCAGCGCGGCTCATCGAGGTGCTCGAGGAGAAGCCGGGGACCGGCCGTCTGGTTCTGTCGGCCGGGAGGACGACGCTGTCGGCGTCGTTTGACGGAGATGCCTTCGCGCCACTCGGCAGGCTGCAGGCGGGCAGCGATCTGGCGGTCACGGGCGTGATGGACGTGCAACTGCTCGGAGACGAGGGGCTGCGGTCGGTCGCCAGCGACCCATTGGTTCAGCAACTCGCGCTCCTGCTCCGGACGACGGATGACGTCCGCGTGATTCGCACGCCCTCGTGGTGGACACCGGGGCGACTCGCGGCGCTGCTGGCCGGCGTGCTGGCGTCACTCGCCGGGGCGTTGGCCTGGGTCGGCCTGCTCCGCCGGGAGGTGGCTCACAAGGCCCAGCAACTGGCTCGCGAGATCAGCACCCGCCGCGACGCCGCCGTCGAGTTTCAGGCGGCTCTCCGCGAGCGCAACCGCCTGGCCGCGAACCTGCACGATACCCTGCTCCAGACGCTGACGGGCATCCATTTTCAGCTCGCGGCCTGCCGGTCGCGCGGCCGCCGCGCGTCGGACGACATCGCCGAGCCGCTCGACGTGGCCCAGCGGATGGTCGACCATGCGACACAGGAACTTCGCGGCTCGGTCTGGGCCCTCCGCACGATGCCGTTGGTGGGGCATTCGTTCCGCGAGTCGCTCGAGTCTCTGACGTCGCACCTCGGCAGGCGACGGCGCGAGCGGCTCACGGCCCGCGTCGACGGCAATCCGTTCGACGTTCCGAACTTTGTTGCCGGCAACCTCCTGCTCGTGATCCAGGAGGCTATCCATAACGCCATGCACCACGCGGCTGCCGAGACGATCGACGTCTCGGTGGTGTTCGACGCGGCCACCGCTTCGATCACCGCAGAGGTCAGGGACGACGGACGGGGGTTCGACCGCGACACGGCGGCCGGCCCCGCCCAGGGCCACTTCGGCCTGCAGGGCATGCGAGAGCGGATGGAGCGGCTCAACGGCCAGCTGTGGATCGAGAGCGAGCCGGGTGCCGGCACGACCGTGCGGGCCAGGGCCTTCAAGCGAGACTACGACACCGAGATCGAGTCGGCCGGCGTTCCGGAGACCGGACCATCTGGATGACGACAGGCCCCTGCCGCTGCGTGGCCACCTGGCCAATGGCGTCTGTGGACGAGGCTTGGCTAAGAATAAGCAAGGGGACGGGGTGTTTCACGCCCACGCAGGCCAGTTCCCGCCCCAGTCGCAGCACCGCCAAGGGTCGTTCTTTATGCGTCGATTCCCCCTGATTCTCGTCTCCGTGGCGAGCCGCGTCCGCGACGCGCTGCGACAGAGTCTCGTCGCCTGGCTGGCCCTGGCCGCCGTAGGCTGGGCGGCGCTGGACCCAGCCGCCGCGGCGACCTACACCTACTCGAATGGCGCGAGCGGCACGACCGCGTGGTCGACGGGCAGTGGCTGGAACGCCGTTCCGGTCAGCGGGTCGACGACGTCGCTCGTGTTCACGGGCACGCAGGCCGCGAGTGCGGCCACCGTCTCCACCAATGACCTCCCGGGCACGTTCATCCTCGCCGGTGGAACGGTGTCGGTGACGGGCTCGACCGGATCGACCTACGCGATCTCCGGGAACCCGCTCTCGTTCAGCAATCCCAGCGGCACCGCGACGTTCTTGATCAATCCGGCCGGAACCAAGCCGGCGGTGCAGATCAACACCAATCTGGTCGTCGACACGGGCATGTTGCTGGTTTCCAACAACAACTCCAACACCACGTTTTTCAGCCTCAATGGCATCGTGAGCGGCACGGGGACGCTGGCGCTCAAGACGAGCGGAACGGGCGGCTACAACAACAGCAACGCCGGGTCTGGCGCCGGTGCACTGAACTCATCGAACAGTTTCAGCGGCGGATTCTGGTTTCAGCAGGGCACGCTCTACACCGGATCGAGCGCGCTCTCCACGATCGTAGGGATGTCGGGCCAGAACAGCATGCTTGGCTCCGCCGGATCGATCACGCTCGGGTCGTCCGGCACCAGCGCCACGCTTCGTCTGACACCGACCGCGAGTGGCACGACCGACCGGACGATCGTGGTGGGCGGTACCGGCGGTGCGACGATCTACATGAACCCCGTCAACGCCGGCACCACGACCTTCGGCATGGGGGCGATCACGTCGGGGTCCGGTGGCGACCGCCGCATCGTTTTCAACACGGCGGGCAACAACACCGACGTGTTCTCGGTCGCCGGCGTCGTCTCGGACCACGCGGACGGAAGCAGGCTCGCGATGAACGTTGCCGGATCCGGCAATGGGGCCGTGATCCTCTCCAACACGGCGAACTCCTTCAGCGGCGGCGTCTCGATCACCGGCAACACGACCGGGCGGACGTACGACGTCTCCGTACCCCGGATCGGCGTCACCGGATCCAACAGTCCCCTCGGCACCTCTGGCACCATCGGCATTGGTGGCAGCAACGGCTTCGCGATGCTGACGTGGACAGGTACCACGAATGAGACCACCGACAAGGTGATCAACCTCATCGCCACGGCGACGACCGGGGTCGCCGCGATCGAGAACAATGGCACCGGGATCCTGACGTTCACGAGCGACGCCGTTGTCACCGGCGCCACCGCGAAGAACTTCAACTTCTATGGCACTGGCACGACGAACTTCGCCGGACGCATCGGCGACTATGGTGCCGGAGCGGCCACGAGTATCCGCAAGGGGAGCAACGGCACGCTGATCCTCTCGGGGTCGAACACCTACACGGGGGCGACCGACGTGAACCAGGGAACGCTGCAGTTCGCGGCTGGAGCGGTCGATACTTCGTCGGCCATCCTGTTCTCGAACGTTGGCATTCTCCAGTATGCGGCCGGCAACACGCAGGACGTGTCGGCCAAGATCCAGTTCACCACCGGCTCCGCTGCGGCGACGATCAACACCAACGGCAACGACGTCACCTTCGCCACCCAGATCGCGGCCGGCGCGGCCGGCACCGGTACGGGCAACACGTTCTACAAATCCGGTCTCGGCACGCTGACGCTGGCGCCCACCTCCGGCAGCAACGGCTGGGCCAATGGCACGGTCGTGCAGCAGGGTGTGCTCAGCTTCGCCTCGCTCGGCGCGCTGGGCGGAGGAACCATCCGGGTATCGAGCGGGACGCTCCAGTACGGCGCTGGCGTCAGCGACGACCTGTCCGCGCGGTTCACGCTCACCGCCGGCAGCTACGGGGCGATCGACACCAACGGCAACAGCGTGACGTTCGCAAGCCCGGTGGTGGCCACAGGGAGCGGCAACGGCGGGCTCATCAAGGCGGGCGCGGGGACGCTGACGCTGACGGCGTCGGCGAGTTACTCGCTCGGGACGACCATCAACGGCGGCACGCTCGCCCTCGGCGGCGGTGCCTCGCTCGCGAGTTCCGCGTTCGTTTCGGTCGCCGCGGGTGCGACCTTCGACGTCCACGCCGTGCCCGGCGGCTTCATCGCGGCGCCGGCTCGATCGATCGCCGGGCTGGGAACCGTAACCGGTTCGATGACGATCGGTGGCGGCGCCACCGTCGCCCCCGGGACGGCACCGGGCACGAGCATCGGCACGCTCACCGTCTCGCAGGGTGTCACCTGGGGATCGGGTGGCAACTACAACTGGCAGATGCTCAGCGGGACGGGTACGGCCGGCACCGCGGCGTCGTGGGACCTCCTGGCGGTCGGGGGGCCGCTGGCAATCACCGCGACCCCGGCTGACCCCTTCAAGATCGATCTCTGGACGCTCGCCAGCACCGGTGCGGCCGGAGACGTCAGCGGGACAGCGGCTAACTTTGACGCGTCGCAGAGCCATGCGTGGAGGATTGCCAGCGCCGCAGGGGGCATCAGCGGCTTCGCGGCGGGGAAGTTCCTCGTCAACACCTCGGCGACCAACGGGACCGGCGGCTTCGCCAATGCCCTCAATGGCGGCACGTTCTCGATCGCTCAGAGCGGCAACGACCTGAACCTCGTGTTCACCTCAGCCGCTCCGCCGACGATCACGATCAACGTGACGAGCGGGACGCAGACGCAGACCCAGGCGGGCTATCCGTCGCTCTCGGGGGCCACGCCGGTCTTCAAGACCGGGGCCGGCACGCTCGTCGTCGATCAGGCCAACACGCTCACGGGCTCCACGACGGTTCAGGGCGGGCGGCTGCAGCTCGCGAGCGGCGCCGCCCTCGCCGCCAGCCGGATCGTGCCGCTCGCCGGCGGCACCGTGACCCTCTCGCCCTATCTCCAGACGACGGTCGGCGGCCTCGCGGCCAATGCCGGCGGCCTCACCGACGTGGGGAGCGGCATGGTGACCGTGACGGCCGGCCTCTCCGCCGTTGACATGGTCAACGCGATCGTCACCGGCCTCGGCGACGGCAGCTGGAACGGCACCAGCGGCATCACCTCGAGC
>Ga0114976_10001883_pt1 | contig 13158 bp, 14 predicted proteins | sample S_130805_EF_Meta_FD_87319 | JGI IMG/M metagenome (GOLD analysis project Ga0114976, IMG submission 87319) | Freshwater microbial communities from Lake Simoncouche, Canada to study carbon cycling - S_130805_EF_MetaG | ecosystem: Environmental > Aquatic > Freshwater > Lake | place: Lake...
GACTGCCTGGGGTGGGACGGTAGGGCTGATCAGTGCCTGCCCTAGCCTCTCCGCCATGGACCAACCCTGGACGCACCGGCAACGGCCGGATCGGCTCGAACGCCGCATCGAATTCAGTGATTACGAGAGCACCCGAGTCTTTCTGGAGCGGCTCAATGCCCTGTCGGAATCAGAGGGTACTTTTCCCGATATCAGTTTCGGCCGCACCTATGTGAATCTCACCGTGCGGGCCATCGTCGACGACAGCCCGATCGGAGAGGCCGAGCAGACCTTCGCGGCCGCGATCGATGCCCTCCTCTAACGACGAGCAGGCGCGTTCAGCCCACGACACGCCGGTGGATCTGCGCATTCCCTATGAAGCCAGTGGCATCCAGGAGGTGTTGGACCAGCTGGATCGGGAGTTGATCGGCCTGCAACCGGTCAAGGCCAGAATTCGTGAAATTGCCGCCCTGCTGGTAGTCAATCGTGCCCGGCTGCAGGTGGGTCTGGATACGGCACCTCCCAGCCTTCATATGTCGTTTACCGGCCGTCCCGGCACGGGGAAGACAACTGTGGCGGAACGGATGTCCAAAATCCTGCACGGTCTGGGTTACGTCCGCAAGGGACATGTCGTTACGGCGACCCGCGATGATCTGGTGGGTCAATACATCGGCCATACGGCCCCAAAAACCCGCGAAATGCTCAAGCGAGCCATGGGAGGTGTGTTGTTTATTGATGAGGCCTATTATCTGTATCGTCCTGAAAATGAACGGGATTATGGCTCTGAGGCCATTGAAATTTTGTTGCAGGTGATGGAGAGTAGTCGCGAAGATCTTGTGGTCATTTTTGCGGGCTATAAGGAGCGAATGGATATTTTTTATCAATCTAATCCTGGGCTCTCTTCCCGGGTCGCCAACCATATTGATTTTCCCGATTATGGCGCCGATGAGCTCATGGCGATTGCCAGGCTGATTTTGGCCGCTGATAATTATCGGCTCAGCGAAGAAGCTCAGCCCGTGTTCGCTGATTATATTCAGCGGCGCATGAAGCTGCCGTTTTTTGCCAATGCCCGCTCGATTCGCAACGCCATCGATCGGGCCCGCATGCGCCAGGCCAACCGGCTGTTCACCCGCATGGGCAGCCCGCTCACCAAGCTGGACCTGATGACGATCGAAGCGGAGGATATTGCCGCCAGTCGGGTGTTCCGGGGCGAGGTGGAAGGGCTGGATCCCAGTCGCCCCCTGATCTAATCGGCCCCCCTGAGTGGGGCGGTGGGGGAGGGCAGGGGTCGGTTTTAGCGACGCTTGCGGGAATCGATCTGCAGCAGATCGCGTACCTGCTGAATCCTCCGGGCCAGGGCTGGATCGCTGTTGAGTTTCTTCTCTACCTGTTCCACGGCATACATCACCGTGGAGTGATCCTTGCCGCCGAAGGCCTCACCGATGCGCGGCAGGGACAGATTGGTGTTTTGGCGCATCAGAAACATGCCCACCTGGCGCGCCTGACTGACGGCCCGCTTCCGGCTTGGGCTGAGCATCTCATCGATACGCACCGCAAACACTTCTGCCACCTTGTCCAGCACCTGATCGGCGGTAACCTCCACATCATTGCCCACCGGGTCGAGCATCGGCGCTACCGATTCCACCGTCATCGGCAGGCCGGTGATTGAGGCGAAGGCCACCGCCCGGGTGAGGGCGCCCTCCAGTTCACGGATGTTGGAGGTGAAGCGCCCCGCGATGTAGTGAATCAATTCCCGTGGCAGTGCCATCTGCTCCTGCTCAGCCTTCTTATGCAAAATCGCCATACGGGTTTCCAGGTCAGGCACCTGGATATCGGCAATGAGCCCCATCGAGAAGCGGGAAATCAACCGTTCCTGGAGCCGTGGAATCTGACTGGGGGGGCGATCGCTGGCAATCACGATCTGGCGACCCGCCTCGTGCAGGGCGTTGAAGGTATGGAAAAATTCTTCCTGGGTGTATTCTTTACCTTCGATGAATTGAATATCATCAACTAAAATGAGGTCTGCGGCGCGATAGCGATCCCGGAAGGCCTGCATGCCGTCCTTACGGATCGCCTGAATCAGGTCGTTGGTGAAGGTTTCGGTGGACACATAAAACACCCGAGCCCCTGGATCGATTTCCAGTCGGTAGTGGCCGATGGCCTGCATCAGATGGGTCTTGCCCAGGCCCACCCCCCCGCAGATGAACAGGGGGTTGAACTCCCGGCCCGGGGCCTCGGCCACCGCCAGGGCCGCCGCGTGGGCCATGCGGCTGTTGGGTCCGACCACGAAGCGATTGAACACATAGCGCAGGTTCAGGTTGGCCCCCAACCGGCCAGGTGTCGCCTGGCGCTCCCCCGCGTCCACACTGCGCAGGGGCCGGTCCCGGGCGGAATCGCCGCCGGCGAGGGGCCCGGACCCCCCCTGAACCCCTCCCACTCCAAGACCGCTGACCGCCGGCAGGGCCTCGGCACCCTCCTCCTCGGCGGCGATCCCCACCTCCACCCGCACAGGGTGGCCGGCGATTTCGGACGCCACCGTCTCGATCATCGTCAGGTAGTTCTTGCGCAGCCAACTGCTGGCAAAACTGTTGGGGGCCTCCAGTTGCAGACAGCGGTTCTCCAGGCCTCGGCTCCGGGCCGGTCGGATCCAGGTCTCGAAGGTGGGCTTGCTGAGCCGTTCCTGGAGCGTCTGCTGAACCTGGTGCCACAGCTGATTGCCCTGCTGCACCGACGGCCCACCCCAAGAACCGCTGAATATACGCAAGGTGGGAGCGCCGGTCGGTCTTTAATGAAGCCACCCCGTCTGCCCCGTTACGCCGCAATGGCCCGGCTTCGTCTTCTGCTCGCCCCCCCGCCCGCCCGTCCGGGCCCCCGGCTCACCGCGCTGGTGCTGGCGGGCGTCACCCTGTTGACGGGCTGCGGACGTTTGACGGCCCCCGGGGGCTCAGCGGAACCGGCGCGGATCAGCGACGCCGCCCCCAGCGCCCAGCTGCCGACCGGCAGCAATGTGATCGTGGATGCGGTGGCCAAGGTGGGCCCCGCCGTGGTGCGGGTCGACACCGTGCGCCGCATGGTGAACCCCATGGGCGGCTTGTTTGGCCAGGGTCCAGCCATCCAGCAACAGCAGGGCCAGGGATCGGGATTTATCACCCGCTCCGATGGGGTGCTGCTCACCAACGCCCACGTGGTGGAGGGGGCCAGTGAGGTGACGATCACGTTGCCGGACGGACGCAGCTTCAATGGCAAGGTGCTCGGTGTTGACCCCCTCACCGATGTGGCGGTGGTCAAGGTGGTGGCCTCGAACCTGCCGGTGGCCCCTCTGGGCGACTCCAGCAAGGTGCGCCCGGGGGAATGGGCCATCGCCATCGGCAATCCGCTGGGTCTCGACAACACGGTGACCGCCGGCATCATCAGCGCGATCCAACGCACCAATGCGGTAGGGGAGGGCCAGCGGGTGCCCTACATCCAGACCGATGCCGCCGTGAATCCCGGCAACAGCGGTGGACCCTTGATCAACGACCGCGGCCAGGTGATTGGCATCAACACGGCGATTCGCCAGGCCCCCGGGGCGGGACTGAGCTTTGCGATCCCGATCAATACCGCCCGCCAGATCGCTGCCCAGATTGTGGATCGCGGCTACGCCAGTCACCCTTACATCGGCATCCGCCTCCAGGCGCTCACCCCCCAGTTGGCTCGTGAGATCAACGGCGCCACCGATGAGTGCAAACTCCCGGAGGTCAATGGGGTGGTTGTGGTGGATGTGCTCAAGGGCAGTCCCGCGGCCCAGGGGGGGCTCAAGCCCTGCGATCTGATCGATGCCGTGGATGGCAAGGCGGTGAAGAACCCCTCGGAGGTGCAGCTGGCGGTGGACCGGGGCAAGGTGCAGCAAGTGCTGGCGGTTCGGGTGCGGCGGGGCGAGCGCCAGCTTGATCTGGAACTTCGCCCGGCCGAGCTTCCTCACCGCCGTTGAACCGCCTCGGGCGCCGTCCCCCCAAACCGCTCGGTGCCCCCCCGCAACTGGTGGTGATGGCCCGTTGGCCGGCCCCAGGGCGCTGCAAGCTCCGGCTGGCGGCAGATCTCGGCCGCCGCAGGGCCGCCGCCATCCAGGCCAGCCTCAGCCGCCATGGCCTATCCACGGCCCTGCGGGCCCAGCAGCAGGGCTTGGCGCACGGGCTGCAGTTTGAGCTGGTGCTGGCGGTGAGTGGCCTCGGCCCCCGGGCCGCCCGGCGCTGGGGAGCGCACTGGCCCCCGGCCCGGGTGGTGGCCCAGGGGGAGGGGCGACTGGGGACACGCCTGCAACGGCAGGTGCGGCGCGCCCAACGGGAGGGCAGCGGCGCGGTGGTGCTGATCGGCAGCGATCTGCCGCACCTGGCGGCGAGCGATCTGTTGGCGGCCTTTGAAGCGCTGCAGGGGCGACCGTTGGTGCTGGGGCCGGCGGTGGATGGGGGCTACTGGCTGATTGGCCTGCGGGGCAGCCAGCCCTGGCTGTTCTGCGGCAGTGATGGTCCGATCGGCTGGGGGGGGGATCAGGTGCTGGAGCGCACCCGGCGCGCCGCCAGTCGCTGTGGGCTGGATCCCCTGCTCCTGCGCTGTCAGGCCGATCTGGACTGGCCGTCCGATTTGGCCCACTGGCGATGACCCCCAGGCCCGTGACCCCTGGGCCCGAGGCCCTGGCGCCCCTGAGTGTGGTGATCCCGGTGCGCAACGAAGCGGCCGGCCTGCCCTCCCTGCTGGCGGATCTGGCGACCGCTCCCCAGTTGGTGCGGGAGGTGCTGGTGATCGACGGGGACAGCCACGATCCCAGCCCTACGGTGGCCCGCCTGGCCGGCGCCAGGGTGCGGTGGCTGCCCCCGGGCCGGGGCCGCCAACTGGCCGCAGGGGTGGCCGCCAGCGACGGCCCCTGGCTGTTGCTGCTCCATGGGGATGGGCGCCTGCCCGTTGGTTGGGCGCGGGCGATCGGCTCCAAACTCCACGACCCCACCCCGCGGAGACGCCCCGAGGCTTGGTATTTCAATCTGGCGATCGCCGCCCCCGGCCCCGCCCTACGGCTGGTGGAGCGGGCGGTGGCCCTGCGTTGCCGCTGGCGCCAGCTGCCCTACGGCGACCAGGGTCTGCTGCTCAGCCGCCGCCTTTTGGAGCACTGCGGCGGGATCGCGCCGCTGCCCCTGATGGAGGACCTCGATCTCGTGCTGCGGTTGCGGCGGCAGGCCCAGCTGCGCAGCCTCGGCCTGCCCCTGACCGTGGATGGACGCCGCTGGCGGCGGCTCGGGGTTTGGCAAACGACCTTGGCCAACGCCCAGTTGCGTCGCCAATGGCGCCGCGGGGTCCCGGTGGAGGAGCTGGCCGTGCTCTACGGCCAGGGGACCCCCTAGGGGGAATACCAGAAGGCACAACGGCGCTGCTGCGGTTCCAGTTCCCAGCCCTGGGCGGCATAGAACTCCACCACATGGGGATCGGCGAACAGGCTCACCCGCTCCACCCCCATGCCCTGCAGCTGGTCGATCACGTACACCATCAGGAGCTTGCCGAGCCCCACCCCCTGATACAGGGGATGCACGGCCACATCCCACACCGTGGCCTCCACCACCCCATCGCCGGTGCAGCGCGCAAAGCCCACCAACCGCGGCAGCCGGGGATCATGGCGCCAGAGCCCCACCTGCAGCAGGCTGTTCTGCAGGGCCTTGCGCACCCTCCGCAGCGGCCTGCGGCTCCACCCCACCGCATCACAGAGGGCCTCCAGTTCGATCAGATCGACCGCTCGCTCCTGACTGAGCACGAGCTGGAGCTGGGGATTGGGCGTGGCACACAGCCGATGCTGTTCGCCATACAACCGTTGCAGGAGCTCGGGAGCTGGGGGCGCAGGGGGCTCCGGCACAGGCAGGCGTTGGCTAAGCAGTCTGAAGATCCTGCCGGAAGCCCGCCCAGCTGCGCCAAGGTGAGGAATCCGACGCCGCGCTTCCCTGGGCCCTTCCGCCGCCGCCACCCCAACGGATCCCGCCGGCGAGCCCTGCGACCTGCTGTTGGTCGGTGTGCACGGCTGGTTGCTCTCCGGCCAGCTCTGGCAGCCCCTGCAAACGGCCTTGGCCCCGCGCTGGAGGCTCTGGAGCCCCGATCTGCCGGGGTTCGGTGGCAGTCCCCGCCCGCGGGGTCTGGCCCCCACCCTGGCCAGCTACGCCCGTTGGCTGGCGGAGCAGGTGCGGGAGCAGGCCGCCGGCCGACCGGTGGTGCTGATGGGCCATTCCCTCGGCGGCAGCGTGGCGCTCCATGCGGCCCCGCTGCTGGGGGAGCAGCTGCTGGGGGTGGTGCAACTGGCGGCCGGCGGGGGGGTCTATCAACCGCGGCCCTTCGCCCTGATTCGGCGGGGAGGGGCCCTGGTGTTGCGGTGGCGACCCACCTGGCTCACCGCCTTGCCGGGCACCGCCGCCCTCCACAGTCCCCTGATCGCCGACCTGCGGGCCGCTCGCGGTCTGCTGGCGTGCAGCACCAACCGCGGAGCTGTGCATCAGCTGCCCCTGCTGACCAGCCGGCTCACGGTGCCCAGCCTCTGGATCACCGGTAGCCGCGATGGGGTGATGGCCCCGCTCTATGGGCGCCACCTCGCGGGCTACAGCCGCCTGCATCGCTTCGAATTGCTGGAGGGTGGCGGCCACCTGGCCCTCTGGCAAATGGCCGACCGCCTGGCTCCCCTGATCGACAGCTGGTTGCAGGAGGACGTGCAGCGGTCTCCGGAGCGGCGCTCTGGAGGCGGCAGCCCGGCCGCCGCTCACAGCATGGCCAGCCCCTTCTCCTGCAAGTCCGCCAACTGCGCATAGAGGCCACCGGCGGCCCTCAGCTCCTGATGGGTGCCCTGCTCCACTAATCTGCCCCGCCGCAGCACCAGGATCCGATCAGCCGCCTCCACGGTGGCCAGGCGATGGGCAATCACGATCGCCGTGCGGGCCTGAAGCAAACGGTCGAGATCCCGCTGCAGGGTGGCCTCCGTGGAGGGATCGAGAAAGGCCGTGGCCTCGTCCATCACCAACACGGAAGGATCGCGGATCGCCACCCGCGCCACCGCCAGCAGCTGGCGCTCTCCGGAGGAGAGATTGGCGCCCCGCTCTCGCAATTCACTGGCCAGGCCGTTGTCCAGGCGGGACAACAGGGGGTCGAGGCCCAGGTCCCGGCAAAGGCGCGCCAGATCAGCGTCACTGATCGGCGCATCCAAGCGGAGGTTGTCGGCCACGTTGCCGCTGAACAGGAAGGTGTCCTGCAGCACCACCCCAAGCCGCTGGCGCAGGGTGGCGATCGGCAGCTCCCGGATATCCACGCCATCGAGCAGGATGCGGCCGCTCTGGGGTTCGTAGAGGCGGCAGAGCAGACGGATGATCGTGGTTTTTCCGGAGCCGGTTGGGCCCACGATGGCCACGTGCTCTCCGGGGGCGATCCGGAAACTGAGGTTGGTGAGGATCGGATCGTCCGGGCGATAGGCGAAGCAGACGTTGTCGAACTCCACGGCGCCGGGACTGCGCCGCTGCCCGCTGCTGGCCGCCGCCAGGGCCCCGCGCTGGCTGGCGGGCAGATCGGTGATCTCCAGGGACTGCTCCAGCAGTTCCCCGATCCGTTCCACCGCCGTGAGGCCCCCCTGGATCTGGGTGAAGCGTTCGGCCAGCTGCCGCAGGGGATCGAACAGGCGCTGGGAGAAGAGGATGAAGGTGGTGAGGGTACCCAGGCCCATGGCCCCGTCGGTCACCAACAGTCCCCCGAGGGCCAACACCACGGCGATGGCGATCAGGGCCACCCACTCGATGAAGGCGGAGATGGCGCTATCGAAGAGGATGGTGCCGGTGACGGCCTCGCGATAGGCGGCCGTGGTGCGGGCAAAACGGGCACTATTCACCGCCTCCCGCCGGAACATCTGCACCACCTCCAGCCCCTGTAGATTCTCCTGGAGGTCGGCGTTCAACTGGCCGAGTTCCTCGCGAACCCGGTAGTTGGCCTTGCGGTAGCGGCCTTGAAACCAAAGGATCACGGCGGTGACCGGGATCTGGCTGAGCAACAGCAACAGCCCCAGGCGCCATTCGATCGTGATCATGGTGAGGGCAATCACCAGCAGGGTCACCAGATCGGCGAGCACCCCGATGGCGCCGCTGCCGAACACCTCGGCCAGGGCATCCACATCACTGGTGAGGCGGGTTAGCAACTTGCCGACCGGGGTGCGGTCGTGGAAGCGCAGCGACAGGGCCAGGGCATGGCGAAACAGGTCGGCGCGGATGCGGGCGGTGAGCCGCAGCCCCACCACTTGAACGTTGTAGAGCTGGGTGCCCTGCAGGGTGAGGCGCAGCAAAATCGCCGCCAGCAACAGGCCCACCAGCAGCCGCAGGGCGGCGGGGGCCGGCAGGCTCACCAACCAGGGCAGGGTGGCTTCCCCCCGCAGGACGGAGATCGCCTGGCCTACCAAGAGCGGCTGGACCGCGGCCGCCAGGGCCAGGGGGATCAGCAACACCAGGGCCAGCAGCAGGCGCCGGCGATCCCGGGCCAGATAGGGCAGGAGCCGCTGCAGCCGTTGCCAGTCGAGGGAGGCCATCAGGCGATGGCCGGGGCGCGGGAGACAGCGGCGAGGCGCTCGACCAGGGATTGGAGCGGGCCGCTGTCGAGCCGGAGGGCCAGCGGATGGCCGATCAACCGGGCCGTGCTCTGGAACAGATCTTCAATGGCCACCAGGCCGTTTTCCTGGAGGGTGCGGCCGGTGGCCACCAGGTCCACGATCGCCTCGGAGATGCCGGTGATCGGACCGAGCTCCACGGATCCGGCGAGATGAATCAGCTCCACGGGGAGATCCAGGGCATCGAAATAATCCTGGGCACAGCGGGTGAACTTGCTGGCGATGCGGCAATGGGCCGGCAGGTCGGCGGCACGGCGATAGCCGCTGCTGGCCTTCACCGCCACACTCATCCGGCAGCCCCCGAAGCCGAGGTCCACCAATTGGGCCACCGGCAGGCGGTGCTCCCGCAGCACGTCGTAGCCCACCACCCCCAGCTGGGCCTGGCCATACGCCACATACACGGGCACATCGGCGTTGCGCACCAACAGCGCCCGGGCCTGGCCGCAGGCACTGGGCACCATCAACTGGCGGTTCCCTGGATCCAGCACCGCCGCGAAATCGAGGCCCACGGCGGCAAAACGGAGCACGGAATCCTTGAGCAGCGCCCCCTTAGCCAGGGCCACCGTGAGGGGAAGGGGGGCGGCGGGGCCCATCGGCTGCTCGGCAGCGGAGATCATGGAAGGGAGCCGCAGTGGGGGACTTTAACGATGCCGCAGACCCAGACGACGCCCGCGCCGGGCGCGCCGGTGGCCCTGATCCCGGTGCTTAAGGACAACTATGTGATGGTGTGGCACGACGGCCGGCGGGCCGTGGTGGTGGATCCGGCCGTGGCGGGCCCCGTGATCCACTGGCTGGAGCAGCACGGCCTGGAGCTGGAGGCGGTGCTCCAGACCCATCACCACTCCGACCACATCGGCGGCACGCCGGGCCTGCTGCGCCGCTGGCCGCAGGCGGCGGTGGTGGCGGCGGGCGCCGATCGGGAGCGGATTCCCCTCCAGACGGTGGCCGTGGGCGATGGCGATCGGCTCACCCTGCTGGAGCAGGAGTTGACCGTGATGGCGGTGCCCGGCCACACCCGCCATCACCTGGCCTTCCACGTCCCGGGCATTGACGCCCTGTTCTGCGGCGACACCCTGTTTGCCGGGGGCTGTGGCCGCCTGTTCGAGGGCACGGCGGAGCAGATGCACAACTCCCTGCAACGGCTGGCGGCGCTGCCGGCGGCCACCCAGGTGTGGTGCGCCCACGAATACACCGAGGCCAATCTGCGCTGGGCCGCGGCCCAGCGGCCGGCGGACGGGGCGATTGCGGCGCGGCTGGCGGAGGTGCGTCGACTTCGCTTCACCGGCCAGCCCACTATCCCCAGCACCGTGGCCCTAGAGCGGACCACCAACCTGTTCGTGCAGGCGCCGGATGGGGCCAGCCTGGCGCTGTTGCGGGAGAGCAAGAACCACTGGTCAGGCTGAGGCACCAGGGCGGGGCTCAGGCCCAGGCCACCAGGGGCACGGGGCCCGGGTAGAGCAAGGCAGGTTGGGAGGGGCGCAGGCGCAGCCGGCAGCGCTGACCCCGGCTGTGGTCCTGGTCGAGGGGCAGGCGCAAGCGCAGGGTCTGTTCGCCGCACTGCACCTGGTAGAGCCATTCGCGGCCGAGAAATTCGCGCCCCATCACCCAGGCCTCCACCCCCGGCTCGGCCGGTTCGCCGTTGGCTAAGGGCTCCAGGGTGAGGCCCTCCGGCGCCACCAGCACACTCAGGGGTTCGCTGGTGGCGGGGACCGCCGCCATGGCCTTCCCGGAGGCCGTGATCGCAAACCGCCCCAGGGCCGTGACCAACGCCCCATCCTTCCCCTCGGCCGGCAACAGGTTGGACTGGAGGACGAACCGCCCCACGAAGGCGGTGGCGGGCTGGCCCACCAGCTGGCGCGGCGTGGCGCATTGGTGGAGCACGCCATCCCGCAGCACCGCCACCCGGTCGCAGATGGCCAGGGCTTCCTCCGGATCGTGGGTGACGATCAGGCCGCTGGTGCCACAGCGGGCCAACACGGCGGGCAGCTCGCTGCGCAGCCGCAGCCGCACCTCCACATCCAGGTTGGAGAAGGGTTCATCGAGCAGCACCACCGAGGGGCCGGGGGCCAGGGCCCGGGCCAGGGCCAACCGCTGCCGTTGACCCCCGGAGAGTTCATGGGGGTAGCGCTGCTCCAGGCCGCCCAGTCCCAGCAGCTCCAGCAACCAGGCCGCCCGGCTGGTGTCCTGGCCGCGGCGCAGGCCAAAACAGGCGTTATGCCAGGCATTGAGGTGGGGAAACAGGGCGTAGTCCTGGAACACCATCCCCACGCCACGGCGCTCGGGCGGCAACCAGCGCTGGGGACCAGCCACCTCACGGCCATCGATCACGACCCGTCCGCGCTCGGGCCGTTCAAACCCGGCGATCAGTCGCAACAGGGTGGTCTTGCCACAGCCGGAGGGCCCCAGTAACCCCACCAGCTCCCCCTGGAACAGGGTGAGCTCGATCCCCTGCAGGGTGGAGGCGGAGGCCCCTGGGTAGCGATGCCACAGGTCCTGAAGCTGCACATGCGGACGCAGGGGCAGATCGGGCGGACTCAGGTCGGTGAGGTCGCGGGTGATGGGGGACGCCATAAGCTCGGCGCCCCAATCCTCCCCCGGCATGAGCCCCTCCCTCCAGGCCATCTGCACCGCTGACGCCCCTGCGCCGGTAGGCCCCTACAACCAGGCGGTGCTGGCCGGGGGGGTGCTGTATTGCTCGGGCCAGATTGCCCTGGATCCCACCAGCGGCGCCCTGGTGGGAGAAGGGGATGTGGAGGCGGAAACCAGGCAGGTGTTGACCAATCTCCAGGCGGTGCTGGCGGCGGCGGGGGCCACCCCTGCCCAGGTGGTGCGCACCACGGTGTTTCTGATCGATCTGGCGGACTTCGCCGCCGTCAACGCCCTCTATGCCGAGGTGTTCAACGGAGCGGTGGCCCCGGCCCGGGCCTGCGTGCAGGTGGCGGCGTTGCCGAAGGGCGCCAAGGTGGAGATCGACGCCATCGCCGTGGTGGCGTAGGGATGCTTCTGGGGTTGGGGTCAGACGTGCTGCCGTCAGCCGAGCTGGATGCAGCGGAAGGTGAGGTTGATCCGCTCGGCCCCTAGCCGTCGCCGCTCGGGCAGGGCGTGCTGCCAATGCCGCTGGGTGGGAGCCTCCATCACCAGCAGATCGCCGTCGTTCAGGGGGAGCGATCGGGGCGGCGAGCCGGCGCCCGCGCCCTGAGGCCGGGGCCGGAACCGCAGGCTGCGGCTGGCGCCAAGGCTGAGGGAGGCGATGGGATGGTCGGCCACCAGCTCGGGCTCATCGTCCGCATGCCAGCCCATCCGATCGGCGCCGCTTCGGTAGCGATTGAGCAACAGGCTGTTGAATCGGACCCCCAGGCCGCTCTCCAGTCGCTCCCGCAGATCCAGCAGGGGAGGGGTCCAGGGCTGGGGGGTCTGCAGCAGGCCGCTATAGCGATAGACGCAGCCCGGATCACCGATCCAGCAGGTCAGCCGGGGCACCGGATGGACGCGCCCGAACACCTTCACCCGTGGTTGATCCCAGGGCAGGGCGTCGCGCAGATGGGACCGCAGGGCGTCGCTGGAGAGTCTCTGGCCCTGGACCCACCCCGGCCAGAGCCGCAGGGCCAGCCCCGGCCCCTCGAGGGACTCGAACGGGGGCCAGGGCGCAGGCGGGGGGGCGTTCGGGTTACGGCTCGCCATCCAGCAGGCGACAGGCCTCTGGATCATGCAGGCAGAGGCGGGCGAGCACGCCATGGAGATCAAGGGCGGTGAGCTCGCCGTTGGCTCCCCACTTCAGGGAGGTGCTGCCTAGGCCATCAAAGCCGGACACACAGTCTGGGCGCTGCGTTGAGGGCAGGCCCTCCACTGAGGCAGACCACTCCGAGGAGGGCAAGAATGGCTGCTGATCAAGACCTGGGAAGAAGCGATCCTCCATGGCCGGCACCGCAAATGTGTTGATTCCAACACTAGCGGTTTGACCCGTCCGCGCCAAGCTTGCCCCACCCTGGGCGCTGCGCCCCTCGCCCCCATGGACACCCCCTTCGGCTCCTGGCTTCCCGAGGTGGTGGTGATGACCCCCGCCCGCTTTGAAGATGCTGTTTCCGCCGTTCATGCGGTCCAGCAACTCAAAACCGTGGTGCTGCACCTCAGCGGCATGGAGCCTGAAGAGGCCCAACGCACCATTGATTTCGTCTCCGGAGGCGTCTTCGCCATGGACGGCCAGTCCGAACGGCTCGGTGACACCGTCTTCCTCTTCGCCCCAGCCCTGGTCCGCATCCACCGCGATGACCCCGAAATCGCCTGATCCCGGCCTCCCCTCTCAGCCGGTACAGTCACTCCGGCGGGGCGTGGCGCAGCTTGGTAGCGCGGGTGCTTTGGGAGCACTAGGTCGCAGGTTCGAATCCTGTCGCCCCGATTCCAGTGATAGCAAGGGTTCTCGGCGAAGTCGGGGACCCTCTTTTTTGGCCAAAAAGGGCCAATGTACGGAATTTGTACGAATGGGGCCTGAAACGCCCTGTCCTGACAGGCCTGGACAGATGCCCGTCCACCCCCTTCCC
>Ga0114976_10001891_pt1 | contig 13138 bp, 20 predicted proteins | sample S_130805_EF_Meta_FD_87319 | JGI IMG/M metagenome (GOLD analysis project Ga0114976, IMG submission 87319) | Freshwater microbial communities from Lake Simoncouche, Canada to study carbon cycling - S_130805_EF_MetaG | ecosystem: Environmental > Aquatic > Freshwater > Lake | place: Lake...
ATCCAGTTAAAAACATCTTATTCACTATGTTGATGCCCTCTAGCTTCAAAGAGCGGGTCGATGAGTATGCTAAATCGAATGATACCTCTGTGGCGCAACTGGTGCGTAGATTACTGAAGAAGGAACTAGAGGAAAACGGAGCCCCTCCGATCTCTCGCTGGAGTATTCGCGGCTAAGTCACTGTAATTGCTGCATAATCTTTTGACTTGACTTCTCCGTGTATTCTGTTACTATAAGAATATGATGAAGAAGAGAGAGATGATGAAGAAGAACTTAAGCAAGAAGCAAATCCGTGAGATTGCTGCCGAAGTTGTCAAGGCATATATCGAACAATACGGAGCTATTCCCGTCTGTAAGCCAGGCACTGCTAAGAACATTAAGCAGCCTGCAATCCGTCGCCCAGGCTCTGTCTATCATCGTGGTCACAAAGCAACTAAGAATGGATTTCGTTCTGTCGGTTACGGCATCGGCGCGGTGGCTATCTAATGTCTAAGAAAACCGCTAAGAATTCATATGCCATTGCCATTTGTACTTGGAATGACTGGGATAAGCGTTGGATGTGTATCGAAGAATTGCCTAGTTTAGGTTCAAAGAAAAAGAACGCCGATTGGATTAAATGGTACAACAGTTCGTATAATAAAAAAGTGCGTAGGCAGAACGGATGTGAATATCGTGCCTTTGATACCGCACAGCAGAGGGCTGCCTAATGTCTAAGAAAAACGTGAAATTAACCAAAGGAGTTGTTATGATTAAGTCTTATAGCAAAACAGAATTGAAGTCTCTTGGTGTCAATTTGAAATTGATTCCTAGAAGTAGATATCGTAAGTACCCCTGGCACACCACTAAGGTAGGGAGCGCATTTTTTGTGCCGCGATCAGCCGTCAACCGAGACAACTACATTCTCTATACACCTAAGTGGTTGAAGCCACTTGGTTATTCAATCAAGTCCATTAAGGGTGTGTGTCCGAAGACTGGTAAACGTGGTCGCTGGTATGTGAGGGTGTCATAATGATTTGTATAAGATATAAGCTTATAACAAAAAAAAGTTCAGCCGTAACTCATTGATTTCATTGAAGAAGTTTTCACCCCTGGATAACCCGTTGATTTCATTGAAAAGATAGTTCTTGACTCTACCCACCGTCCTGTTAATATAGCTATATTGAAATTGATTAGAGGTTAAGAGATATGCCCCGTGGTGTTCCTAAGGCTGGCTTCCGTAAGAGCCGTAAGAGTAAGAAGAATACGGCTGCTGCTGGCGCTGGCATGACAGCGGTACGTGAGACTGTACAGACTGAGACGGACTCGGAGATCCAAGAGCGTATCAGTGACCGCTTTGAGATACTCGAGGACCTTACGATTGGCTCTACAACGGGTCAGGTACGTTCTCTTATTGTATCAGGTCCAGCTGGTCTTGGCAAGTCCTACACAGTAGAGGAAACTCTCAAGTTCTGGGACCCCGACGGTGTGGATCACACTATCATCAAGGGCTATGTACGTGCTACTGGTCTCTATAAGCTTCTGTTTGCTCACTCAGAGCCTGGCAAGGTCATTGTCTTTGATGATGCTGATACCATTTTCTTTGATGATACGTCACTGAACATGCTTAAAGCCGTGTGTGATAGTACTGAGTCCCGTAGAGTTAGCTATCTGACTGAGGGTCAGTTGTTTGATGATGAAACGGGCACACAGTTGCCCAAGTCCTTTGAATTCAAGGGCACCATCATCTTTATTACCAATTATGACTTTGATGCTATGATCGAAAAGGGTCATAAACTGGCGCCACACTTGCTTGCGATGATGAGCCGTAGCCACTATATCGACCTCGCTATGAAAACTAAGCGTGACTACATGGTCCGCATCCGTCAAGTGGTCTCTAAGGGTCTGCTCGGCAATGTCGGCATCGATGTTACTGCTCAGAACGAGGTCGTGGCATTCATTGAAGACAATAAAGACAGTCTGCGTGAGTTGTCGATCCGTGTTGCACTTAAAGTTGCTTCTATCCGCAAGCTGAAGCAAGAAAAGTGGCAGAAGATTGCCAAGATTACGTGCTGCCGTTAAGTTTAAGGAGAATATAAGATGAACCTAGAGGAATTGATCGCACTTGCTTGTCGCACGGCAGAACGCCCTGTGACAGATAACAAGGGACGGTTGGAGTTTGTGTTTGATGACGCGGGCCTTGAACGCTTTGCCGAAGTGGTTGCAGCCGCAGAGCGTGAGGCGTGTGCGAAGGTGTGTTTAAACATGGAAGGCATGGCTGGTGATTATGCAGACAAGTACGCCGCCGCAATCCGCGCAAGGAGTAAGACATGACCCGCCTTACTCAACGTATTGAGTAAATTTACTCAATTGAGCAAATGGCGCAGGCATAAGACATATTCAAAGGATATGTAGCACAAAGCTTACAATTTGCTAAGTCATTGATTTTATTAAGAATATACTTTTCGTTATAAAACAAAGACTTACAGAATACACGGTTAAGTCATTGTTTTTATTGAAAAGAAAAAGCTTGCATTACTCTGCCACTAGTGTATACTGTGTACATGATGAAAACAGAGACAAAAACGATGAAAAAGACAGAAATCTATGACATTCGCCTCGGTGACCGAGTTCGCTGGGAATCTGCTGCTGGCGTTATTCGTGGCGAAGTAATCGCTGCGGTCATGGGCAACACTGCTGCTGGTGACTTGATTCCTTGGTACACGATTGAGTCGCTAGACGGAAGCATCACTTGCCTGTGTGGTCGTGCCAGTTATCTGGACATGATGAAGTTCTCGGTCCGCTTCCGTGACCGTGCTGTTAATATTTCCGAAGCTGCTTAAAGAAAGATATAGAACTATGGATAAGTTTATAAATTATGCTGGCGCTGGCTTTATGTACGTTGCTTGCGTTATGTTTGCTTACTTTGCTTACATGCTGGCTACTATGCATGATCTGCTCGGCACTGTGCTGTTTGTTGTGTGTTCGTTTACTGCACTGTTCTGCGGTTCGCTGATGCGGATCATTGCCTCTCAAATGAAATGGAACTAACACATGGAAACGATTGACCTCTCGCTCGACGGCATGGGCGTACAGATAGACTATACAGATGGTCGCACTGATCGCTGGGAACATATCGGCGCCTCTGTTGCGCGTGAAATCTTTCATCAAGCGTTTAAAGCACCTGATGTGTCTAAGGTAGGCTTTCTCTTTAAGGGAAGATACTTCTAAAAAAACACTTGACAGATAAGTTTTTTCTGTTATAATAATATATGTAAGTTTGATATTTAAACAAAAAAGGTAACTATACAATGTCGCATGAAATTGAATACGTGAATGGTAAGGCTCAGATTGCTTACGTGGGTGAGACTCCGTGGCATGGTCTGGGTAAGCAGATTCCGAGTGATTTGTCTCCTCAGCAGGTACTAGAGGCAGCAGGTCTTGACTGGGAAGTTAAGAAGGTACCTCTGTTTGCTGAGATCGGCAATAAGAAGGTCAAGACAGGCGCTGAAGCACTTATTCGTGAGACTGATAATAAAGTTCTCACCATCGTCACTGATACATGGAATCCGTGTCAGAACCGCGAAGCGTTTGAATTCTTCAATGACTTTGTTGGCGCTGGCGATATGGAAATGCATACTGCTGGCTCTCTCAAGGGCGGCACTCATGTCTGGGCGCTTGCTAAGATCAATGACTCGTTCGAACTGTTCGGAGGCGATAAAGTTGAAGGCTTTCTGCTCTTCTCTAATCCCCACCAGTTCGGTAAGAGTATCACTGTGCAGTTTACGCCCATTCGTGTAGTCTGCAACAACACTCTTACACTGTCACTGAGTCAGGGCTCTGATCGAGTTGTTCGAATTAATCATCGCCGACAGTTCGATGGCGATGATGTTAAGCAAACACTAGGTATTGCTAGTGAGAAGCTGGCAAAGTACAAGGAAATGGCCGCATTTCTTGGCAAGAAGCTGTACAATGCAAAGGACTTGATTACCTATTTCAATCAAGTGTTTCCGAAGACTTCTGATCGAAAGAACGAAACAGCTAACGCTAACGAACTGCATAGCCGTGCGGCACAGTTGGCAATGGCAGTTGTAGATACACAGCCGGGTGCAGGGTACGCCTCAGGCAGCTGGTGGAACGCCTACAACGCTGTTACGTATCTGACTGATCATGAGTTGGGCCGCTCTGCTGATACGCGCCTAACCTCTGCATGGTTCGGTGTCAATCAGAACAAGAAGGTCAAGGCTCTCAACCTCGCTGTACAGATGGCAGAGGCTGCTTAACATCATTAAGTCCTGAGCATGACTTATTAAAACTGCTCTCTTTTTTTTACTGAGAATATATACAATGAACAACCGAATTCTTGAACTTGCGTATCACGCTGGATTTAAAAATGGTCACCAAGATCATTATGGCAACTCATTATCACAAGAACTGGAAAAGTTCGCCGAGTTGATTGTGAAAGAATGTGCTGACATTGCTGACAAAGCAGAACCGTATAAGGCTAATGATTTGATTAGAAAACATTTTGGAGTTGAAGAATGACCGAGCTTGACTTAATGATCTTTTTATTGTATACTGGTCTAGTAGCGTGAGTTTTTCAGATATATAAATAAAACACGTTTTGAAGTTGAAACTATAGGAGAATATAAAAATGCTTACACTTATTGTTGTTATTGTTGCTATTGCAGTTGTTGCTTACTTTAGTCTACCAGCTTTCGGTGCTTGGGTATCGAAGGAAGAGGAAGTCGTTAAGAAGGTTCTTGACGTAAACAAGGACGGTAAGATCAATGCTGCTGACGCTCAAGCTGCTGCTGTTCAAGTAGCAAAGAAGGTCAAGGACGTTGAGGCCAAGGTCACTGAAAAGGTGAAGAAGGTCGCTAAGAAGAAGATGTCCGCGCCAAAGAATTAATCGTTGATGTTACAGTAGTTTCGTATTGGACGCGGGTGCGATTCCCGCCGCCTCCACCATAAACACATTGAGTCTAACATCACTAATGTTATTATGCAATCTTGCGTTAGTGTGTTTATGATGGGGGCGAACAGGTTCGACAATAGGGATGAGGGTAACGGAGATTAATACGGTAGATACCACCGTTTCTAAAGGATCAAAACGTAAATGCTAACGATAATTCAGCATATGATATGGCTATAGCAGCCTAATCGGAGTCCCGGGGGGAACTTGGCAACAGAATCCCCCCATCTTTACATAATACTATACGCCATGCTAACCTAGAAGCAAAGGAGTTTTCTCTTGCGAAAAGAAGCCAACGTTTTCGGTCGTCCGCAGAGACACCGCACTCATATTGAAATAACAAAGAAAAAGCGAACTCTAAACGTAGAACGAATTTTACTACTCATTGTAGTAGTTCTACTCGGTTCAATTTACACACAGAATGTTACAGTAGAGAATAATCTTGCTGCTATCAATACATCTCTTATAGAGACTAATATTCTTCTTAAGAAACAGAACGAAGAACGTCTATTAGGTATTCAACAGCAGCAAGTAGACAAGCTTAAGCTTAAGACTGCTTCTGTTAAAGACAAAACACAGATTAGCTGTCTTGCTCAGAACATGTATCACGAAGCACGTGGTCAGTCCACAGCAGGTATCAAAGCTGTTGCTCTTGTAACTATTAACAGAAGCAAATCGGGTAGGTTTCCTAAGACCATCTGCGGCGTTGTCAATCAGACTACGCTAGTGAAGCAAGATGATCCGCAGCAGCCTACGAAGAAAGTCTGTCAGTTCGAATGGCGCTGTGCTGAAGAAACTGCTAAGATTCTAGATAAAACTTCATATAACCGAATTTATTCACTTGCAACTTCTGTCTATATGCATTATAATAGAGTCAATGATATCACTGGCGGTGCTTTGTACTTTCACAACACTTCGGTGAGTCCAGACTGGAAGAACCTAGTTCGTACTATTCAGATAGAAGATCATATATTTTACAAGTTGCGACGGCACAACGAAATTTAAAGGTGAATACACTATGCAACAAGAGTTGAAGATGAAGACGCCGGCAGAGTTTGCTGCTGATATCGAAGAACTAGTCTGGAAGCACGATATCGAATACATGGACGCTGTTGTGCTTTACTGTGAAAAAAATAACTTAGAAGTAGAGACTGCTGCTTCATTGATCAAACTCAATGCAAATATGAAGGGTAAGATCCAGGCGGAAGCGGAAACGCTGAATTATTTACCAAAGATAGCAAGGCTACCGATATAATGACTCCGTATGAAGCATATGTCTTGTACTGTGCTTTGAAGATGCATTTCACTACAGAAGACTACGACTTTATCAAATACAACGGTAAATTCAAGACTTCAGTAGATAATTTTGAAAGGCGCAGAGACAAGTTCTTTTTTGCAAAGTTAGCAAAACGAAAAGATATTAAAGAGTATCTTATCTCTAGCTTTGTCTCTTCTAACTCTACATGGATAGGTGATCTAGTCAATAACTCTTCTATTGAAGAACACTTCACTGACTGGAAGAAACGTACCCAAGCACTCAGTTATTTTTATGAAGAAGATTTGAAAAAACTATTGACAAACTTAGATGAGAATGTTATAGTTAAAGAACATCAGCACCCTTTCTTGCTGAAGCTCGTTCTAAGAAAGAAGGTATCAATAGAAACTTTGGTTATTCTTAATGACCTATTGAATTTCTTCCCGCACTGGAACAAGCAACTTGAGAGCGATATTTTATGGAAGGATGTACATTTGCTGTGCAGAAAATATCGCTCATTTTTACAATATGATAAAAAAGCAATGAAAGCTATTACACTCAAAGTGTTTAGTGACAATGCTTTTTGTGCCGCATAAATAGTACGTGGTTATGTGTACTGTGGATAAAAGATATACAAACATTTAAACATTCGTAGGAGAAACTATATGGACTTTGCAACACTAAAGCGTTCACGTTCGAACGATCTAAGCAAACTAAGCGAACAGCTTAAGAAGCTAAACCCAAATGAAAAGACTGGCGGCTCTTCTGATGACCGCTTCTGGTATCCTGACGTAGACAAGACTGGCAACGGCTATGCTGTTGTTCGTTTCTTGCCTGCATCGAAGAACGAAGACGTTCCTTTCGTCCGAGTCTTCACACACGGCTTTAAGGGCCCCAGTGGTCAGTGGTACATCGAAAACTCTCTCACTACTCTGGGCAAGGACGATCCAGTCAGTGAGTACAACACTCAGCTATGGAACTCAACCACTGATGACAAGTCTCCTGCACGTAAGCAGGCGCGTGATCAGAAGCGTAAGCTAACGTATATCTCTAATGTATACGTTGTTAAGGATCCTGCGAAGCCTGAGAACGAAGGCAAGGTCTTCCTGTTCCGTTACGGTAAGAAGATTTTCGATAAGCTTAATGAGGCGATGCATCCTCAGTTTGCTGACGAGAAGCCTCTGAATCCGTTCGATCTCTGGGAAGGCGCTAACTTCAAGATCAAGATCCGTCAGGTCGAAGGCTATCGCAACTACGATAAGTCTGAGTTCGATGAGCGTGGTCCTCTTCTCAATGATGAGAGCGAACTAGAGCGCGTCTACAATCAAGAGTATGCTCTACAAGAGTTTCTTGATCCGAAGAACTTCAAGGACTATGACGTTCTTAAGAAGAAGCTTAATACTGTACTCGGTCTCAATCGTACCGTCAATGAAGACGATATCCCTGCTGCCCGTGCTGAAGCACCTGTGCTAAAGACAAAGCCAGCTAAGATGGATGACGATGACGCGCCGTGGAAGTCTAACGCTACTGAAGAAGATGATGAAGACCTAAGCTACTTCAAGAAGTTGGCTAACGACTAAAACTTCTTCAATAAGCACGGAGTGCGTTCAAGTTGAAGTTTTAAAGGGGGGCAGAAATGCTCCCCTTTTTTATTATACAAATGAAGGTACGTTACCACCACCAGATTGACCTGCATTAAAATGTACCGCATAGTGATCTTCTTGTGCGTGTGGTGCTGTCGGACTTGGAATTGATCTAGTAGATGCACTTGCTTGCTGCTGAGGAGCTGCTCCAGACGCTGCTCCAGCTGGGGCTGGATACTTGTTAGACTGTGTAGCAGACGCTACAGCAGGTTGTCCACCGCCCGCTCCTGGAGCTCCTGGAGCTTTGGGAGCTGGAGCTTTAGGTGTTGCAGCAGATGCAGTGCCACCGCCGGAAACAGAGGCCGTTTTTACAGTACTTGCACGGGCATCAGGAGATGCATTTGTTCCACCGCCGGCGGCCATGTTATCTGCAACCCAATCGACACGTCCACCGACTTGACTTCTCCATTTTTTTTGCCCACGAAGATTTTCGGCCGCGGCAGCAAAGTTACCTGTAGCAAGTAATTTTGCTGCGACTGTGAACTTTGTCCACCATGCACCCATATTATATGTCATATCAATCATTGCAGCTTTACCTTGCATGTTTGCTTTGTCCCAACCAGGAGAATTTTGTGCTATCTTGACATGTTTTGCAAAATCCTCTTCAAATAATGCGTCAGATTTTTCTTTTGTTATTGCTACATGCTTTTGATATCCCGATGCTGCTAACGCCGTATCTGATCCATCGCCAATTAGATGTCCTACGCCTACAGTCCATTTACCCCCACCATCTTGATACGGTATTAATTCTTCACCCTCATGTGCTTTAATCGCTGCTTTAACGTCATCAAAACCAGAAACTTTTGCTGGTGTTTTCGGTTTAGCAGATCCTGGCGTAACTCCTTTATTTTCAGTTTTGCCTCCACTCCACCATTTTGATACTGCTGCACCTGCACCACTAAAGAATCCACCTACAGCTTTTGCTGCTCCCTTGACTGCACTCACAGCGGCCTTTGCAGTATCGACTGGATGCATAACAGCACCCAGTATGGAATTTCCTGCACTCTTTACGGCTTTTATTGAATCTGCTGCTATTTCTGCCATGACTTGTGCAGGAGTTTTTATCCCAAACATCAATTCTGCAATTTTTTCGCCGATGTATTCGCCTGCTTTTGCGCCCATGAATGATCCAGCAATACCACCAATAAGTGTTCCAGCAATAGGAATAATTGAACCTAAAGCACTACCCAACATCGACCCTAAGGCGCCGCCTGCTAATCCACCTATTGCTTTACCAAATGATTTTACTATTTCTGGAGTTAGTTGTCCGCCGCTGTTAAGAAGAAGTAGTAGTGGATCAATAAATGCAATCAAAGTTGCTAATGCTGGAATAGACTTTAGTACAGTCCTTAGACCGGTTAAACGTGCAAGAATACCAAGTACTTTTCCACTTATTTTAGCAACGTTGCCAGTAATTTTGCCAGCACCGCGCATTATTTTTGTTGCTGCACTCGTTTCTTTTGCTAATATTTTTCCTTCAGCAGAAGTAGCTTCAACCGCACCGAGTGCCTGTAAGCGCATTGTTTTAGCACCGCCTTTAAGTGCCTTTCCATTCTTATCTACAAGTTCACCTTCGGTAGCAATTCTTAATTTTTTACCATCTCTTGTTGGCATGTCTTCTGGTTTTGGTACTTTTTTCCAGCTTCCACCTTCAGCAAGATTTTTAATTCCTTGTCCGAATTCTTTGCCTGTACGTACTACAGCTTGATAAGTTCCTAAGACTACTCCACCTATACCACCAGTACCCATACCAAGGGCGTCTTTAATAGAGTTAAAAATTTCTCCGCCGTTTTTTAATAGGGCTTTCACCGCGGCAATTACCATAGGAATAGCAAATGGTAATAGATACTTCAACCAAGAAGGGTTTTTTTCTTTTTTATCTTCAGTGTCTTTTTTATCGCTAGAAATTCCTTTTATTTTTTCTAACTCATTCTCTCTAGCATCTAGACCCATTTTGTCCATGATTCTAGTAATGCTTTCACTCAGTCTTGTTATTTTGTTATCAATAACATTCAATTTTTTGATGATAATAGTATTACCACCAAAGAAGTTCTTTACTTTAGTTGCAAAGCTTGGACCTTTTGTATCTTTATCATCTTCTGAAATTGCAGTTGTATTGTCTACTCTAGGATTTGTTAATTGCGTTACGCCTCTCTGTACTGGAGAGATGTTTTCTTTTTCTTTATTACGATTAATAGAAGAGATTGATTTATCAATACCTGACATTTTGCTTAGAATACTGCCAGTGGATTTTTCAATAGCGGTAGTAGATTTTATAGACGCATCAACAGACTTGCGAACAAGTTTAACCGAGTCTGCTGCACCGATAGCTGCTTTAGCAGCAGCATCGACTCTTCTTGCTGTTACGGATAGCGTAGCAGAAACTCTATCTACTTTATCAGAAACTTTGTCTACTTTCTTAGAGAGAGCTTTTATTTCTTGAGAAGAATCGGACACTTTCTTATCAACAGTATTAGATGCATTTTCGGCAGCTGCCTGTTTATCCAATAGGCTTTGGACCATCTTCTGAAATTCAGCTGGTCCGCCTAGTGCTTTTACGTTTTTAACTTCCAGTGCCATTTTCTGTGTTACTCTCTATATCGTTCTTGATCATTCCTATAAAAATATCTCTCTCAAACGGTATCATATTCTCTAAGTCACTCACTGTGTAATGGTAATTTTGTACCATTGAATACATTGTATCGTAGTAATTACTTAATGTATTGTGACTTAGTCCAATGTAAAAAAATCGTCTAACGTTGCCAGTTCGATTTCTCTTGCTGTCCCCATTGAGTTGGTGTATTCGATCTTGTGATGTAGTTTTGGTAAAGTATCGAAAAAGGTTTTAATGTCTTCAAACACCTTAACTGTCAACGAGTCGATAAATTCGTCTAATTCTTTAGGATCAGCTTCCTTAGCAAGATACACCTGATCTTTGTCGTAAATCTTTTCAATACACTCTTTAATAAGAAGATGTGAAAATTCTGCGTCCTTGATATTTTCAATTTCACCATTTGTCAATTTTTCTGTAATTGCTGGAGTAGGATATTTCATAATAATACCAATTTCATCATTTACTTTAATTTTGTTAGTATGCTTTTCATTCCATTGAATTTGAATTTCATCAAGCTTAACATCAAAGCTATATGACTTTTCGTCTTCATGATCAATGTAATTTAATTTTACAACGTTGTCTACAGACTTTGCTCTAATCTTGATAAACAGATACTCTAGATCAAATAGAGCCATATCATCAATGTCAAATTCTTTGCCATCAGCAAAGACAACACAATTATTGATCACTTGTTTAATTGCATTAATCATTTCTTTGCGAGTGCCACCAGAATGAGCCATAAGAAGAATTTTTTCTTCTTTGACAAGAAATGGTCTGTATTTTACTACTTGCTTTGTTGATGGTACAATTTCATCAAAAAGAGGTACTGATAATTTAGGTAATGCCATAGTTAACTCCATTCATATTAATGTTAAAGTCCCAAACCATTCTTTACTACATTTGCGTTATTTAAAATATTGATTGCGTCTCCTACGCTTTGAGGCCGCTTGATTGCCGAAATCGTTTGAGCAATTGTGCCCAACTGAAGAATCTTCTGTAGAGGCGAAAGTTTGTTGATGTTATCAGATTTAACAGCATCAATCATATTAACAGAAAAGTCTGTAAAAGAGAATCCGACATTTGTTTTTAACAAACTGTTTTCACTTTCCCAAGATAGCTGAATAGAACCAACTTGTCTGGCAAAGCACTCTCTAAAGTTGTAAGTTATGATTTTTTCTGTGTTTTCATTGTAGATATAAACTTCAATATCAAAAGAGATATCGTTTTTATATGCAACTTCATAAGGATTAGTTGAGTCCGTAGCAAAGTCTTTATAGTTCATAAAATTAGTAGCAGAAGATAGTCTTTTCATCATGACTTCTAGAGCAGATTTACTAGAAGCTTCTGTGTAGAAGTCCATAGTCATGTCATTGAATATTGGTCTATATGGCACACGCTCTAACGGACCATAGCCGTAGCGTCTAATATCTGCTGTTGCTAAGTCTGCTGCGGGAATTTGCACACTATGCGTATAAAACACTAATTCTTCTGGAAACTTACCAAACTGAAAACGGACAAGATACAGATTGTTCTTTAGTATACCCTTATTGAGTACGTTTGACCTGAACTCATTGATGCTGAAGCCCTCTGTGGGCTTACGCATTTTAGGACTTGTCAGGCCAAGACCACTGAGAATTCTGTCGGTTATTGCCATATTAATTGCCTATGATTTTTCTGCTGTCTGCCCATACTTTTCGATTGCTTGCCTTTGCAAAGTTTTCTACTGGTAAGAACAATGCGATATCCCATTCTTTTGGTATTACGTAAATGAACTTTGACCGAACGTGATTTGACAGATATCTCTTCACGCACGGCTTGATGTATTTATTAGTGGCCGCGCTGCTTAAGAGATCATATGTAATTTTTAGTCTCGCCCTGTCATTTAACTTTGGGTCACTCACGTAGTTGTAAAGCATATCCATGAGTGTAGCGCGTAATACGTAAGGCAAGTAATGTAGGTTGATGCCTAAGAATCCATCTGGTGTTTTCTTAAACGGAAAAATCAATGGAAATTTGTCATAGTACGGCAAATCAGCTTTTGTCTTAGGATCGTACACGAACATGTACATTCTGCCGACTTCCATTTGAGTTGTAACTGCGTCTTTAGAGGCAAGAAGACCACCCTCGGAAATACTTTTAATTCTCTGTGCTGTATTGCGAAACCAGTCCCTGGACTCTTGTGTCCGCCCAGGAATCTGACCTTTGTTAATACCTTTCTGAAGAATATTGGTGAATTGTTCGATTGCCATTTACTTGCCGTATATCTCTTTCTCAGTCATTAGGGTAAACTTCCAGCCTCTGTCTTTACAATATTCATTTGCAGCTTTCCACTTAGCTTGATTAACTACATATGTCGCTGCTTCATTAAGAAATGCTCTACTCTTTCTCTTCGGAATCTCAGGCTCCAACGTCTGCTTATATGGTTTGATCTCTATAATCATACAAGACTTGTCTGCTTTCTGCACCCATATGTCAGGAAAGTACCTGTGTACTCGCCCGTCAAGTGGTGAAACATACGGAATTATAATCTCTTCACTCGACCACTTCACAATATCCGTATTCATATCGCAAAATCTGAATACGTCAGCTTCCCATTTTGATCTAAATATAATATTAGTGGGGTTGCCCTTGTACTTTGAGGGATTCTTAGGCTGAAATTTACCCTTCATTTTAAA
>Ga0114976_10001892_pt1 | contig 13137 bp, 14 predicted proteins | sample S_130805_EF_Meta_FD_87319 | JGI IMG/M metagenome (GOLD analysis project Ga0114976, IMG submission 87319) | Freshwater microbial communities from Lake Simoncouche, Canada to study carbon cycling - S_130805_EF_MetaG | ecosystem: Environmental > Aquatic > Freshwater > Lake | place: Lake...
AATCCGTGACTATGCGAAATCTGTAGGCTGGACTGACCAAGAACTCAGTTCCGTATATGACAGTCGTGCTGTGGTGAGTTTGTATAAAGCAATGAAGTATGAGCAACTTCAAAAGAGCAAGCCAGAGTTAACCAAGAAACTTCAGGCGGCTCCTAAGATGATGCGATCTGGAACTTCAGCGCCTCCTACAAAATCAGCACAAGATAAACAGGTAATGCAAAGGTTGCGTGAGACTGGAAAAGTCACAGACGCAGCAAAAGCATTTGAACGATTCTTTTAAATTTTGGAGTTTTAAATGGCTACCTATCAAACATATACCGCTATTGGTCAGCGTGAAGACCTGTCTGACGTTATCTATAACATCAGCCCTACCGACACACCTTTCATGTCTTCTATCGGTAAGACAAAAGCAACTGCTGTTTATCACGAGTGGCAGACTGACTCTTTGGCAGCTGCTTCTTTGAGCAACTACGCTGTTGAAGGCGACACCGCTTCTGACGCTACTATGTCTCCAACTACTCGTGTTGGCAACCGCACCCAGATTGCACAGAAAACTATTAAGATTTCTGGCACTTTGCAAGCTGTTGACAAGGCTGGTCGTAAGTCTGAAAAGGCTTATCAGTTGGCTAAGGCTTCTGCCGAAATCAAGCGTGACATGGAAACCTCTTTGTTGAGTAACCAAGTTGCTGCTAACGGCAATAGCTCTACTGCTCGTAAATTGGGTGGTCTGCAAGCATGGTTGGCTACCAATGGCGACTTTGGTACTAATGGTGTTGCTGGCGCTTCTGGCACTACTGCTCGTACAAACGGCACAAACCGCACTTTCACAGAAGCCTTGTTGCAAGTGGTTGTTAAGGAAGTTTACGCCTCTGGTGGCAATCCTAAAGTGTTGATGGTCAACCCTGCACACAAGCAAGTTGTTTCTGCTTTTGCTGGTATTGCTGCTCAACGCTTCATGGCCCCTGCCAATAGCCCCACAACCATCATTGGTGCGGCTGATGTCTATTTGAGCGATTTCGGTACAATTTCTGTTGTTCCTAACCGCTTTATGACTTCTACCAACTCATGCGATGAGACAGCATTTGTGCTTGACCCCGACATGGCTGCTGTGGCTTACTTGCGTCCTTTCCAGACCAACGAATTGGCTGTAACTGGTGACAATGAGTCCACACAGTTGTTGGCTGAGTACACCTTGGAAGTTAAGAACGAAGCTGCTCACGGCATCATTGCTGACTTGACACCTTAATCTGGTGTAACCCCGAAAAATGCCTCAGACTTAAAACCTCTGGGGCATTTTCTTTTCTAGTCAAACTGATAGAATTACACTATGGAAAACTTTAGACAATCTGCTGTTCATTCCGATGGTGATGGTGGCATCATTATTGAGACTCGTCAGGATGTATCTGCAATTATTGAGCAGAACAAAAAGGAATATAACTCCTTTGATGAACGAGCAAAGTGGTCAGATGAATTGTTTGGCAATAAAGTAGCCTCAATTCCAATGACTGTGATTGATGATCTAAATGCAAAAGGCATCATGCGTGGTTTTGCTGTGCTTGATGAGAAACGCTTTAAAGCGTGGTTAAACGAACGAGATAACAGAGTTTTTAGAACTCGAACAGGAGTTGTATGAGTTTCGCAACATACACAGATTTAAAGACCTCAATAGCCAGTTACTTGGCTAGGTCTGATTTGACTACTCAGATTCCAGACTTCATTACATTTGCTGAGAATCGACTCCGTAGAGAACTGCGTATTCGTCAGATGCTAAAGTCTGTAACGACTTCTACTGTATCTGGTGATTCAACTGTAGAACTACCTGCTGACTTTTTAGAGATTCGTGATTTTGTCGCATTGACAAACCCCATTCAGCCATTGAGTTACTCTAGTCCATCAGCTTTATCTAATGACCCAAGAGCATCAGAGGTTGGTGTTCCTAAGTCTTATACGATTCTGGCTAGTGAGTTCTTGCTGTCGCCTCCTCCTGATGGTGTTTATACATTGAGGATGCTTTACTTTGCTGCACCTGCATATTTATCAAGTACAAACGCATCTAATGTGTTTCTTACAACAGCACCAGATGCTTTGCTCTACGCTTCATTGATAGAGGCAGAGCCATATTTAATGAATGACGCTCGAATTAACACATGGGGAACTATGTACGACAGAGCGATTTCCTCTCTCACCAAGTCTGACGAACAAGGTCAATACTCTGGTGTTCCTTTAGCAATGAAACTAACTCCAAGGTGAAACTATGGCTGAAATGAGTAACTATCTTGAGAACGCTTTAATTAACGTAACTCTCCGAGCAACTGCTTACACAGCACCAACGACTGTGTACTTGGCTCTTTACACTTCTGACCCAACAGATGCTGACACAGGTACTGAGGTATCTGGTACTAGCTATGCTCGTCAGTCTATTACGTTTGGTGCTCCTAGCAATGGTGCATCAACCAACTCTGCTGCTATCGAGTTTCCTCAAGCTGGTGGCTCATGGGGTACTGTTGCCTATGTTGGTATCCGTGATGCTTCTACTGGTGGTAATTTGCTGTATCACACACCACTAGATGCTTCTAAGACTATTGCAACTGGCGATGTGTTCCGTATTGCGGCTGGTTCGTTGAGCGTCACATTGGCGTGAGATGGCTGATTTACTGCCTCCGTGGACGATTGATTCGCTAGACCAATTAAAGTCTAGCATTGATGACTTAACACTCACACTCGATAGTCCACTTTACACAACCTCAGTAACCCTATGGGATGCCTATGGGTCTGTAACTGCGTCTGCGAACGTAACAGCAGATGGCACTAGGGTTCAGTATGGTGGGGTGGCAGTAAATGGAACGGCTACAGTAACGGCAGATGGAACTCGTGTTCAATACGCTAGTGCAAGCATTACTTGTTCTGCAAGCGCATCTTGTGAAGGTATAAGGGTACAGAACGCATCAGTCGGAATTGACGCTGTAGCAATCGTTGTATGCGATGCAATCAGGGTTCAGTTTGCTAGTGCAAGTATTACTGCTAGTGCAGATGTAGTAGCAACAGGAACAAGAGTTCAGTTTGGCAATGCGGCTATCACAGGCAATGCTGATGTAACTGCTCTTGGTGGTATTGTTGCTAATGCTGTAGCGTCTGTAACTGGTAATGCAACTGTTACTGCTAATGGTATTAGAGTCCAGTATGGTTCTGGCGATATATCTGGAACAACAACAGTAACTGCAAATGGTGGTTTAGTTGTTGGTGCGGTAGCAAACATAACTGGAAACGCAGTCTTTACAGGTGACGCTTCTGCTATTTATGCAGGTGTGGGATATATCAATGGTATATCTTTGGTAACTGCTAATGGCGTAATCCTTGGTGAGAACTGGACACCAGTCCCACAGGATGCAAACACTTGGACACCAGTATCTACAGATTCAAATACATGGACTGTTGTTCCTAGCGACTCGAATACTTGGACACAGGTATCCGCTAATGACAATACATGGACAACTCAGGCTCAAGGAAGTAATACATGGCTACGACAAAATTAGCATTTGGTGAGTGGATGCCTGACCAACCAAGTTTTACAGGTGCTTTGGTTGATGCAAAGAACGTGGTTTCTCAAGCTATTGGTTATGGCCCATTCCCTACAGCGGCTACATTCTCTGCGGCTGCTTCTGAAAACTTAACTACATTGGTGGCAGGTAAAACACCAGTTAATGCGACAAAACTATTTGCGGCTGGTTCAACAAAGATTTTTGAGATTTCAGGTGTTGGTGCAGTAACAAACGTATCAAAAGCAGGTAACTACACTCCTAACGCATTTAACGATAGATTTAGGTTTACTCAGTTTGGTAACGTGATCATTGGGACAAATAATAGTGACCCCATGCAAGCCTTTACTTTGGGTACTTCTACCTTGTTTGCCAACTTAGCCTCTACTGCACCAGTTTGTAAGTTTGTGACTGTAGTCCGTGATTTTGTGGTTACTGCGTTTACGACTGAATCATCTACTGTCTATCCATCTCGTGTTAGATGGTCTGGTATCAATGATGAGACTGCATGGGGTTCAAATCAAGTAACTCAGGCTGATTACCAAGATATTCCAGACGGAGGACAAATTGTTGGAATTCGTGGTGGTGAGTTTGGCCTAGTCTTGATGGAAAAAGGTATTACTCGAATGAGTTATATCGGCACTCCGTTTGTATTTCAGTTTGACAACATCTCTCGTGGTAAGGGATGTATCGCTGCGGGTTCTATCGCACAGGTTCAAGGAATCACATTCTTCTTGAGTGACGATGGTTTTTATATGTGTGATGGTCAGCAAATTACTGCCATTGGCTCAGAGAAGATTGATAGATGGTTCTTTGGTGAGGCTGATGAAAGTGCATTTGACACCATGTCAGCGGCTGTTGACCCTGTACGCAAACTAATTATTTGGAACTTTAAGACTACATTTGCACAGAGAAAACTGGTTATCTATAACTTTAGGACACAGAAGTGGACTTACGGAGATGCGGGTACTGATTACATTTCAGACGCTTCTACCTCTGCGACTACTCTTGAAGGATTAGATTCTATTTCTAACAGCATCGATGCTTTGACTGTTAGTTTAGATTCCATTCTTTACATGGGCGGTAAGTATTTCCTTGGTGGAACTTATGGTGCTTATGTGGTTACATACAATGGCGCACCAGCAACAGGTCAAATCATCACAGGCGATCTAAACGCAGGTGGAAGGTCTGTAGTTACTTTGGTTCGTCCAATGATTGATGGAGGCTCTGCGACTGTTGCTGTGGCTTCTAGGACACTTCTAAGTGAGCAAACTAGCTTTGGTACGGCTGGAACGGCTGATAGTGATAATAGGATTTCATTGAGGTCTAATGGCAACTACCATCAGTTCAAGGTTGTACCTACAGGAACTTGGAAAACTGCTGTTGCTTTGGATGTTGAAATCCAAGGACAGGGAGTTAGATAATGTTTAGAACGCTTCCTCCTTTTGGTGGAGATCAGAGGTCTGTTGCTGAGGTTGTCCGTGGTGTCATGGATGGAAAGACCAATAACACAGGACTTCTTACATTAGATGCTTCTGGAGCAACTTCAACAACATTTTTTGATAGACGCATTGGCAAGGATTCTGTAATTTTGTTTCAGCCAGCTACTGCATCTGCAATGTCTAGTTCAATTCCATTTGGTGCTTTTCAAAGTGTTGTTGACCAAGCGATAGCCGCAGCTAATACTGCATATGCAATGACGCTAGACACAACCGACTACACAAATGGTGTGGTTTTAAGCAACAGTTCACGAATAAATGTTAAAAATGCTGGAGTTTACAATTTTCAATGGTCTGGTCAGTTTCAGAACACAGATACCCAAGAGCATGATCTAAGTGTTTGGTTGCGTAAGAATGGAACAAATGTAGCTGGTTCTACTGGATTTATTGGCGTACCTAGTTCTCATGGTGGGATTGATGGTCATATAGTTACTGGATGGAACTATTTTCTTCAGTTAGCTGCTAATGACTATATTGAACTTTATTGGTCTTCTCCAAGCACTCAAGTTTCTTTACAGTTTTATGCGGCTGGAACTAGCCCAACTAGACCTACAACAGCATCTGTAATTGCCACAATGAATATGGTATCAACTATAGGCTCATCAGGCTCTAGTGGGCTATTTGTAAGTGATCAAGGAAAAGCGTATGCGACTGTCTCTCACTACGCAAATAGTGATACCGACAAAACGTATAAATATGTTGTTATCGGTTAAATTTCAATTTATAATGGATTCCGTGGATGACCCATCTTGGAATCCGAAACTCTAGGAGTATTCAAGATGCCTACTACAAGCACAACTACAATTGACCCAACACTACAGCCATATTTAACTTATGGTCTGACAGAAGCACAGAAGTTGTATCAGGGCGGTGGCCCTCAATACTATACTGGTCAAAATTATGTTGGCCCATCTACACAAACAAATACTGGTCTACAAGCTCTAGAGGCTCGTGCCACTCAGGGTAATCCCTTGCTTGGTTCTGCTCAACAGCAATTACAAAATACTATTTCTGGTAATTACCTAAGTGGAAACCCTTTCTTTCAGGGTGCTTTCCAACCTGCTGCACAGGCGGCTGAGTCTCAATTTAAGCAGACTTTAGGGGATGTAGGTTCTGCGGCATCTCGTGCTGGTCGCTATGGTGGTGGTGCAATGAACACTTTGCAAGATCGTGCAAGTGGTCAGTTTGCTAAAAGTCTTTCTGATACAGCAGGAAATTTGGCATATCAAAATTATGCTCAAGAGCGTGGTATGCAACAAGCGGCTACGATGGCTGCTCCAAGTATGGCTTCTGCTGACTACCAAGATATTGAGAATTTGCTAAGGGCTGGTCAGGCTCGTGAAGGTTACACAGGTGCTCAGTTACAAGGAGATATGTCAAGATTTAATTTCTTGCAAAATCAGCCACAACAGAATTTGTCTAACTATATGTCATTGGTTTATGGCAACCCATTGGGTAAGGTTGGTTCTTCTAGTACAAGTGGTGCTCCTGATACATCTTTCTTGCAAAATGCTTTAGGCATAGCGGCTGTTGGTGGTGGGCTTGAGAAAAACACAGGATGGCTCAGTAAGGGATGGAACTGGCTGACTGGTCAACCATAAGGAAAAAATCATGGCTGGACTATTAGATATTTTTGGTACTGGAGGCTCAGACACAATGGGCCTTTTAGGTATGTCCCCAGAGGCTATTCAGCGTAATCGTGATGATGCTCAGGCTCAGGCTTTGTATGCTTTGGCAGGACGTTTATTCCAAGGTGGAAACACAGGAGCTTCTATTGTTCAAGGTCTTCAGCAAGGCCAACAAGCATATAAAGGCACGATGAATGAGGCCATGCAAGGCCAATTGCAGAACTATCAATTGCAGGAAATGTTACGTAAACGTAAGCAAGAAGAAAGCATGAGGCAACTTGCACCGCAAATATTTACCACTACAACAACACCTGCTGAATATGATGAGTCAATGGGTCAAATTACAAAGCCAGAGCAAAGAACACGAACGATTGACACCAATAAGTTACAAGCATTAGCAATGATGTCTCCAGACCCAATGGCTGCATTGGCAAGCATGGCTAAACTTGTTCCTGATTTGCGAAAGGCAGGTTTTGTTGGTGGTGGTATGCAAGAAGATAATCCATTCACGCAGTTTACTACTGACCCAACAATTCCTAAACATCTTCAAAATCTTGCTACTCAGTATGCAACTAGCTTTAGTAAAGGTTTAATTGACCCTGATAAAGCTGACCAACGAGCAAAAGAATTGACAGACGCTGTTACTAGAAGTCAGCAATTCCAGCAATCTCAAGCTAGTATTGATGCAATGAGGGCGTCTACTGAAGCTAATCAGAAAGCCATGAGAGTATTGCAAGAGCAAGGATTAGCACAGTCAGCAGAAGGCAAGGCATTAACTGCAAGTATTCAACAGCAAATGCTTGATTTGCGTAAAGCAACAGAAGCTAATAAACCAGAAACATTCTCTTACGCACAGAAAAAAGAGTTTGATGTTGTTAGTAAAGCTAAAGAAGAAGCCAATAAAGCTGACAATATGTCTTCAGTTGCTATGAGAGCAGCACCATTATTGCAACAGGCTTATGGTGGACGAATTGAGGCTGGAGTTAAAGGTCTTGGTGCGGCTGTAGGTATTGGTTCTGAAGCTAAAGATGCAAACGATAGATTGACTACATTGTCACAATCTTTGGCATTGAATTCTCCTAAGTTTAGTGGCCCAACATCTGATGCTGATGCTAAACGCTATGATAAAGCTGTTGGTGACTTAGCTAATCCGTCTGTTTCTTTGGTAGCAAAAGAGGCGGCAATTAAGGATATTCAATATCTATCACAGAAAGCTAAGTCATACGCTGAACAAGCTGAAAACTATTTCTACGAAAACAATAAGAGTTTGCGTGGATTTAAATTTATTGCACCTCCTGACCCATCTGAAAACCCTTACAGAAGGTAAATATGGAAAAGCCAACAGCTAAAGATATTGCTTACTTAAAAGCACATCCAGAGACTGCATCACAGTTTGATGAGGTATTTGGTAAAGGATTGTCTGCAAAGTTAGTTCCTCAAAGTGTTAATTCTGCAACATTTGGATACTATCCACAGATGGGGACTCAACGAGCAGGTCGTTCTCCAGAACAGGCTATTAACTATGCGGGTGCTGCTACTCGTGGCATGGCTGCACCTTTGGTTGGTGCTGTAGCAGGTACTCCGTTTGGCCCTGCTGGACAACTTGCAGGCTCTATGGCTGTTCCAGTTGGTGATGCACTTAATGCACTTATCAACATGATTCTTATTGGTGGTGAACAACTTACTGGCAAGGATTTACCTCGTTTACAGATGTTGTCTAAAACCATTCAAGACGCTATGACAAGCGCAGGAGTAGCAAAGCCTGAGACAACTGGTCAGCGCATGGTAGAGGCTGGTTTTGGGGCTTTAGGTGGTACAGGCGTAGCAGTTTCTGCATTACCACAGATTGCTAGACAATCAGCAACTCCGATGGTGCGAGAGATGGCTACTCGAATGGCTGTTAATCCTGCACAACAATTGGCGACTTCTATCCCTGCTGGTGCTACAAGTCAGTTGGTTGCAGAAAAAGCACAACCGATTGTTGGAGATATTCCTGCTTCTATGTTAGGCATGGCTGCTGGTATTCCAGTTGGAGCTATGAGTATGCAGACTAAGGCAAGGACTCCAGAGCCTTTGACGTTTGCAGATCAACGTAATGCGGCTATGGCTGGAAAGGCTAAAGTTCTTGGATTTACTGATGAGCTAGGGTTAACACCTGCACAGGCTGGCGCAGGTAAGACTGCTCAATTGTTTGAGGCTGTTGCTTCTACATTGCCATTCTCATCTTCTCAGTTTACCAAGAAGTTTAATCTTCAAGCTGACTATGCAGAGAAGGTTCTAAATCAAATTGCTAATATGTATGGCGGTATGCCAAGCGCACCTGATGTTGCGTTTTCTGGTGGTGCAAAAGCAGTAAAACAAGCTGCTGATAGAAATGTCAATGCGATTGGTGAATCAATTAAAAACATTTCATCACAGTCTGACATTGTTTTGTCTGAAGTTCCTAACTTTAGATCAGGCATTATGAAGGCACGACAATTGTTAAATTCTTTACCTCCGTCAATGAGAAAAGAACCATTGTTTAAGAGTTTTGAAGAATTCTACTTTGGTGCTAAAAATGAAGCATTGGACAGACAAGTTCAGGCCGCATTAGATGATGCAGGACTCAAGCCAACAAATCCTAATTACAAACAGTTTGGTGACAAGATTCGTAAAGAATTAGTGGACTCTGGGACACCAGAATACTCATATGAGGGATACGAGCAAAAAGGCTATATCTCTGGTTCTGATTACCAAGATCAACGTAAATTATTTAGCGACTTGGCTTATGAAAAGCGTGGCTCTAAGATTGGTGATGCGTTTAGACAATTGCGTGATACCTTAGATGATGCAAGAGATATTACGTTTAAAAACCAAGGTCTTGATGCTGAAGTTACAAAACTAAAGGATTTGCGTTCGTCTTATGGTGATGCAGTTAATCTAAATCAGCGTTTTTCAAATGCTAAAGATTCAACCATTGTTAAGACTATTGCAAACAATGAGAGTGGCGCTGCTGAGAAGATTATTCCTTTATTGGATGAAGAAGGTAAATTGATGTTGGCTCGTGGCGTATTGGCTGACATTAAACTAGGCGCATTAAACAATGCTGGTGAGTTGGATATTACTAAGTTTGGTAAGAATCTAATTAAGACTGATGAAAAGTCTCCATCTACATTACCTAGCATCTTTGGACAAGAGCCAGCAAGTGCAATGGTAGCTTTGGCTGATGTTGCTCAGTCTGCTTTGAAGCCTAAGATTAGTAGCAGTCAGACAAGTGAGCGAACAACAATGAAAGATATGCTTACTTCTGGCCCTGCTAAGGCTGCGACTATTTTAGGTGGCGGTGCTGCTGTTGGAGTTCCATTGGGTGCAACAGCGGCTAGTTTGGCTTTCCCTGCATTGGCTACAAAAGCATATTTAAATCCTGCTGTGCAAAACTTTTATCAACGCATGAACATTACAGAACCATTGTTAAATTACATGGCATCACCAGCAGAGGCGACTCAGATGTTTGCTGCTTCACCACAAGGTTTATTAGGTCTAGCACCTGATTTACGTTATCGTTTAGATTTAACTGGAATGGCTAACCCCGACTAAGGACTAACATGGCAAAGACAAAAATTAGTGAATTTAGCGCAACACCTGCTAATAACACAGACATTGATTCGATCAACATTGCGGAGGGATGTGCGCCTAGTGGCATCAATGACGCTATTCGTGAGTTAATGAGTCAACTGAAGGACTTTCAGACAGGTGCTGTTGGTGACTCGTTTAACGGCCCTGTGGGTACATCTACGGCTGCTGCGGGTGCGTTTACTACTCTGACTGCATCTAGCACTCTTGGAGTAACTGGAGTGGCGACATTAGGCGCAGGTGCTATTCTGAATACACCAGCATCTGTGACGCTTACAAACGCTACAGGTCTTCCTTTGACTACTGGCACGACAGGAACGCTTGCAACCACTAAAGGCGGCACAGGACTGACATCCTTTACTGCTAACGGAGTTGTTTACGCATCTTCATCAAGTGCGCTTGCTACAGGTTCTGCGCTTACTTTTAATGGCACTACATTACAAGCACCACAGTTTTATCAAACGCAAAGTTTGGCAGGGGCTTATAACTCGCAAGTTTTGGAAAACAGTTCTTCAACTGGATATTCGCAGTTTTTGTTTAATGTTGGGTCTGGTGGTGCAAACGGGCAAGCATCTATCTCTTATGCGCCTACACTTTTCTTTTCGATTGGCCCAAGTGCAAACGACACCACTACGCCAATTGTTTTCCGTGTAAACAACGGCTCAGAACAAATGCGCCTAACCAGCACAGGTCTGGGTATTGGTACAAGTAGTCCTGCTTATAAAGTTAATGCAGTTGTACCTAGTGCCGCAGATGCTTTCTTTGCTGATGCTAATAATTTGGCTTACAGCGGTTATCGCATTCGTGCAGGTGTTTCTGGTCAACAATGGGCTTTCCGTGGTGGCACTTCCACTATGGGTCTTACAGATGTAACTGCTGGTATTGATAGACTTGTAATTGACCTCTCTGGCAACCTAGGCTTGGGGGTTACTCTTAGTGCTTGGGCTTCTTCTGTGCGTGCTTTGGAACTACCAACAGGTGCTTTTTATTCGTTTGCATCAGGCTCTGTATCAAACTTTTATAACCTGACAAACGCTTATCTTAATAGCGCAGGTAATCCAATATACAAGCAAACAGCACCTGCTACTCAATACCTACAAACTGCTGGTCAACATCAATGGTACAACGCCGCATCAGGCACAGCAGGAAACGCCATTACCTTTACTCAGGCTCTCACGTTAGACGCCAATGGTCGCTTAATTATTGGTAATACATCTACTATCGGCCCTGCAAAAATCAATTCGTATTTTGATGGTGCAACAGAAGACGGACTTGATTTTAAAAATACTAATACGGGAAATACTGGGTCGTTTGTTGGATTTTTTAACAGTTCTGGTGGGGTTGCAGGTTCAATTTCTCAATCATCTGCTACAACAGTTTTATATAACGTAACTTCTGACCAACGTCTCAAAGAAAACATTACTGATGCTGATTCTGCTTCTGCTTTAATTGATGCCATTCAAGTTCGTAAGTTTGATTGGATAACGGATAAAACACACCAGCGTTATGGTTTCATTGCTCAAGAACTTGTAACTGTTTCTCCTGAAGCAGTACATCAACCCGCAGACACAGAAGAAATGATGGCTGTGGACTACTCCAAACTTGTACCAATGTTGGTCAAGGAAATCCAATCATTACGCAAACGCCTAGCAGACGCTGGCATCTAACCTTAAAGGAAAATCATGGCTATTACATATAACTGGAATATTTCAACCCTAGACAGAGATGTCGCTACAGGCTTTGTCACTTGCGCTCATTGGCAATGCAATGCAACAGATGGAGAGTTCTCTGCTTCTGCCTACTCTACTTGCGGATGGCCTGAAGGCACTCCTACTGTCCCCTATGAAGACCTCACACAAGCCACAGTCCTTGAGTGGGTATGGGAATCAGTAGACAAGGCAGCTACTGAGGCTTCTTTGGCTGCTCAGATTGCTTTGCTGAAGAATCCAGTTAAAAGTTCTGGCACACCTTGGTAAAACGAGAAGCCATCACTCGATCTTGGTGGCACATTAGGAGAAATTCATGGGCGAGAAAAAAACACACCCTGTGACAATCGATGGAATTGATTACGATGTTAACGACTTTACTGACCAGCAAAAAATGCTGTTAGATCATGTAGTTGATTTAGAACGTAAACTCAATTCTGCTAAATTCAATGTTGACCAACTTCAAGTAGGTAGAGATGCTTTCTTCACAATGTTGAAGCAATCACTCGATAAAGTAACGGATGTAGAAGCAAAATGACCACTAACACCACAGAAGTCGCATCAGCAGTAGCGGCTAAAACAGCATCAGTCGCTACCTTTGGTGGTGCTGGAAGTGCCGTATTCTTTGGCTTATCGGCTAATGAATTTGGCGCACTCTGTGGTGTTGTAATCGGTTTAATTGGTCTTATTGCTAACATCTATTTCAAGCACCAGCATCTAAAGATAGCCCGTAAAGAAGCTGAAAAATGACTTGGTTGCTTGTATTAGCACTACAAGCAGAGTACAGATGTGTAAAGTGGACATGGACAGGTGATGTGTTCAACCGCAGGGTTGTTTGCCTTGAATGGAAGAAGGTAGAAAAGAAATGATAGACCCCCTAGCTGCTTTAGATGGCCTACAGAAGGCTATCACGATGGTCAAGAAGGCTAGTAAGGTAGCCAACGATATTGGTGGTCTTGCTCCGATGATCGGCAAGATGTTTGATGCCAAGAGCCAAGCATCTAAGGCAATGGTTGAGGCTAAACGAGGTGGTGGCTCTAATATGGGTCAGGCTCTACAGATAGAGATGGCTTTAGAGCAGACTCGTGAGTTTGAGAAAGAGCTTCAGATGTTGTTCATGCAATCAGGAAAGATTGATGTTTGGAACAAGATCAAA
>Ga0114976_10001894_pt1 | contig 13133 bp, 8 predicted proteins | sample S_130805_EF_Meta_FD_87319 | JGI IMG/M metagenome (GOLD analysis project Ga0114976, IMG submission 87319) | Freshwater microbial communities from Lake Simoncouche, Canada to study carbon cycling - S_130805_EF_MetaG | ecosystem: Environmental > Aquatic > Freshwater > Lake | place: Lake...
AACTCTCCGATGCAAAGAAGGGGAGCACAATTAGACCAATCCTTATCCCTCAGGATTTGATGGATGCGCTTTCTGGAAAAAGTGATCCTAAGAAGTTAGTTTTTGAGTTTGAGGAATGGGAGAGAACTAGCTGCCATGCCTTAGCCGAAGATTGCTTGTACTTTCTTGCACACGTAATGAAGCAAGAAGGTGTAACCGAGAGAGATTTTCCCGTACTAATAGTTCCTGACTTTTCTGGAGCTAGCGGTGCTCCCGGTCATGATTTCCATTGGTATGTTGTTTTACATCCAAAGCCAATTAACGGCTTGGACTACATCGTTTACGGTCGTGCGCCTATGTTGGGGAAACCAACTCTTGGAGGGTATGACCTCGCTGTCTTTGAAACTTTAGAACTTTTCAATTCCGGTAAGGCCGTGCCTGGATTAATCAAGGCAATCATTCAAGGTGACCAAATTCTGATGCGCTACTACTTACCCTTAGAAGTTGTTGAAGCAACTGGTTGGTGGACAGAGGAAGAAGAGGGCGTGCCGTCATCTATCCCGCACAATAGATAGAGTGAAAATTAGAATTTTGGAGATCAGTTCAAAACAAAGTATTCAAAATCGCTGAAACTATAATCACTGACGACATAACAGAGCTGGGGTGAAGTAACACAGTGAGAAAAATCGACGATCAATGGGTTATCTCTCCTCAAGACATAATTGCAGAGCTTGAATGTAATCACCGATTACATCTTGAATGGTCTGTCATTAACGAGCTTCTACCAACTGCTGAAAAAAAGGATAGCCCTGAATTAGAACTTTTGGCTGAGCTGGGAATGATTCACGAATCAAAGATTGCAGAGCAGTTTAAGCTAAGTGGAACATTCATTGACATTGGCAAGCCAAGTTTTACTTCTGAAGCATTAACCGCAACACATCAGCGAACAATGAAAGCGATTGCCGATGGCGTTGAGACCATCTATCAAGCAGCCTTTTTCGATGGTTCATTCATGGGTTTTGCGGATTTTCTCGTTCTTGTGAAGGATGAGAATGGCATGCCAATCAAAGATGATCAAGGACGCTTTATTTATGATCCGATAGATGCGAAGTCAGCACGTAGCGCAAAGCGGGCAGCGGTTCTACAGGTGGCGACCTACGCCGCCTTTATGCAAGAACTCAATCTTGCTACTCCGCGCAATGTGCACTTGCGGTTAGGGGGCGACTCAAAGTGGAGTGCACCAGCCTTAGATTTAATTGATTTAGCGCAATTCTTTATGGCTCGTGTGCGCAATCGGCTTTCAACCTTCAAGGCAGCTCCAACTCCAACATGGGCTCCGCCCAAGGAATCTTGCTCTAGATGTCGCTGGTCCACACAATGTGATTTGGGTCGTCATCAAGATAGGGATTTATCTCTTATTCAAGGTATTAGATCCTCAACTAGATCACTTTTAGTAGCCAACGGCATTAATACGATTGATGAAATGGCGATTGCAACAGATGAGCAGCGACCAAAACTGCCTCGAGAAGTATCAAAAGGTACATTCGCTTCCTTGCGAGAGCAGGCTGGCATCCAAGTTAGAGGCAAAGATTCTCCAAAGCCAATCTACGAAATTAAGGATGTAGATGCCTTTGGATTAATGCCAGAGAGCAGCGATGGTGACATTTGGTTTGACATGGAGGGTGATCCCTTTGCAAATAATGGCGCTGGACTGGAATACATGTTTGGGTATCTCTATAGAAAGGGTTCGAAGTTTGAATTTGATACCTTTGATGCACGCGACACAGCTGAAGAAAAAACTGCATTTATAGATTTCATAAAATATGTAATGAATAGAAGAATTGAATTTCCTGATATGCATGTCTATCACTATGCCTCATACGAAGTCAGCGCAATGCTGCGTTTGGCTCAGCGGCATGTAGTTTTCGAGTTTGAAGTTGACAAGTTAGTCCGCGAAGGTGTTTTCGTTGATTTATACACCATTGTTCGAAATGCATTTAAATTTTCAACAGAATCCATGTCAATTAAATACATTGAAAAGGTTTACTGGGATGGAAATCGTGACAAAGAGGTATCAAACGCTGTAGGTAGCGTTGTTCAATTTGAAAAAGCTCTTGCTCATCTTCGTGGAGACAATGAAGCAGAATTCTTGAAGATTTTGGGTGAGATCAAGAGCTATAACAAAGATGACGTTGATTCCACTCGCCAACTTGATAGTTGGATACGTGCACAAGCCATCGCAAATGGTGTGAATATCGCCTCTTTGCGTCCTGTTGCAGAGATTAAGTGGGAGGCAACTGAGGAAATTGAAGGTGAGGATCCCATTTCCATCCAACTTTTGGAGGGTGTTCCTGATGAGAAGGAAACAAGAGATGTTGAGCAACAGGGGCTTAGTCTCTTGTCAGCTGCAATCTCATTTCATCACCGTGAAGCAAGACCAGCATGGTGGGCAATCTTTGATCGAGCGTTAAAAGATCTTGATGAGATGGATTCATTCAATGACGTTGTTGTGCCAACGAAGGTTGAGGCAGGACCATGGACTATTTCTGGTCGTCAGCGCAACCACCGACGTATGGTCACCATTGAAGCAGAAGGTGTTGATCTTTCACATATAATGGATTTTGAGCATGTCCCACAGATGCTCTATGAGTTTGCACCTGCAGCGTTCAAGACAATCCAAGGAAGTACGCGCGGTTTTTCTGATGCAACGATTATCAGCATTGATGGTTCAAAAGTTGTATTTGAAGAGATGGAGAAAAAGAGCAGCGGAACTTGGGACGTATTACCTATGGCTATTCTTCCAGGCTCCCCGATCAGAACTTCAAGTATTGAAAAAATCCTGAGGGAAGAGCTTGGCGGCGGGGTGCTTTACCGTCGTCAAAATACTTTGCCTTTGTTTCCCAATACCGCCTGGTGCGATGTTTTATTGCGCAGACCTCCACGGCAGGTTCATGGTGGATTAACTAAGACAAATAATTCCGTTGCAGATATCACTGCCTCACTTCTCAATAGCAATGAGAGTTACATTGCCGTTCAGGGACCGCCAGGAACAGGAAAAACCTATGTAGGTGCCCACGTCATTGTTAATTTAGTAAAGCAAGGATGGAAGATTGGTGTAATCGCACAGTCACACGCAGTAATTGAACACTTAATGAATAGCGTCTCAGAGGTTGATTCAACCATTCCCATGGCAAAGAAAGGTCAATCTGCAAAATCTCAACCTAAATATCATGTTGATGATGTTGGCGCTTGGGCTGCTGGAATGTCCCAGTATGGATATCTCATCGGTGGAACCGTGTGGAGTTTTAGCCGACCTGAAATTAGATTCCTTGGTCTAGATCTGATCGTTATCGATGAAGCTGGTCAATTCTCCTTAGCTAACTCTCTTGTAGCAATTTCAGCTGCTAAGCGGGCGTTGTTGTTAGGAGATCCACAGCAACTTCCACAGGTGAGCCAGGGTAAACACCCAGAACCAGTAAACGAATCTGTGCTCTCTCATTTACTGGGTGATAAAAAGACAATGCCTGATGAACTTGGATTCTTCTTGGAAACAACATTTAGATTACATCCACTAATTGCAAAAGCTGTATCTCGTCTTCAATACGAGGATCGATTGCAATCTGATGACAGATGCGTGCTACGACACCTTGAAGGCGTAAATCCTGGAATTCAAATCATTGATGTGGAGCACCTTGGTAATACAGTCTCTTCAGTTGAAGAAGCAGATGAACTACTCGCTCGCATACCTACTTTATTGGGTAAGGCGTGGACTCCTGTGGGAGGAAATGGAAAGCCAACAGAATCGCGTGCTCTAACTCAGAAAGATATTCTCGTAGTCACGGGGTATAACGCACAAGTTCGATACCTGAAGTCACGATTACGGGGTGCAGGTTTCTCGGATATTCGTGTTGGTACGGTAGATAAATTTCAGGGACAAGAAGCGCCGGTAGTTTTTGTTTCAATGGTTACTTCCTCTAGTGAAGATCTGCCAAGAGGAATCGAATTTCTGCTCTCACCCAATCGTCTCAATGTTGCAATTTCAAGAGCTCAGTGGGCTTGCTTTATTCTCAGATCTCCTCACCTCGCAATCATGGAGCCAACATCGCCAGATGGAATGGTGATGCTGGGTAAATTTGTAACTTTATGCAAAAATGAAACAGGCGAAAGAGTCCAATGAAAAGTGAACGAAGAGAAATCGAACGCTGAATTCTCGAAAACTCTCAGTTGAATTTGCAAGCCCTAGATGAAGTCAATTTGTCACAAAGTCAGGCTGGCCAGAATCCAGGTAACCCTCTAAGAATTGCCAAAAGATACTTCTGCTCATCGTCAGAGAAGACCAAGCTCGAGCCCAAAAGTTCGTTAATCAATTTAGTTGACTCCGCTTTTTGCCCACGAATTCTCAAACCATCTGCTATCACGAGCCACTGAAATGGTGAGTAGTTTGCTTTTGGAGCAAAATCTTCAATCTTCTTTTGAATGCGCTCGCTACCAGCAAAGTAGCGTTGGAATCCCCACGAATCGCTCAAGAGAACATTTCTCTCATAACTGATTTCTGAATTCTTTTCAGACAAGTAATCCAAATCATTTCCCATTCTTGACATTACCGTTCCATCTTCTGTGCCAAGAATTTCAGCAGAAAAATCTGCAGCACAGTCGAAATTACAATCCTTGATGGTTTCTTGCACTGCCTCTGCAAAATACTCTCCATAAATGCCTACGGCTCTGGGTGTAAATGGGTAGAACTGCGCATCACCCATGTAAGCGATGACTTGATATTTGCCTGGAGTTAGCGCGAGATCAACATGGAAAAATTCTGAGTTAGCTGTCGCTTGCTGATCTGCAATAAATAAGAAGCCGTAACCAGTTGGGCCGATCGAGGAGATATATTCCTTTACTTCTATAACGCCAAGTAGAATTGGTGCTAGAGGCATAGAATCAAAACGTAACTTTCCATACTTATACTTAATTGTTGCGTGTATTGAACTATCCAAGATGATAAATGCTCCATCTGCCACATAGGCAGAGTCATTTGGGGCCACACTGGAGTGGAGTGCCCAGACTAAGTAATCTCCATCTCCATCGCCCGTCATACACGACACAACATTTTCTCGTGGAAAGTGCACGCACTCACTAGGTAATTCACATTCCATGCAAGGTGGATAAATCTCACCCGAAATACTCATTAGGCCCGTCTCGCAGTTGAACCATGCGTGATCAGTTACTTGGACCGGCGCAATGGCTATTTCAGAGCTTTGAATGTCCATCGCATTGGCTTGAAGCCATTCGTGAGCGGCGTCCTCTTGATCCTGATCCATGGCTAAAAATTAGCCTATCTGGCTGACCAAATAAATGACCCAATTAGGTCTTTAAATTGTCGGTGACAGGATTTATGCTTGCACTAATTCGCCCAATTGGGCCTAAGACAAGGAGAGCTCCAAATGGGTCTGTTTGATAAGAAGAATAGTTCTAATGCGATCAACACTAAAGTAGAGAATTTGCTACGCGAAGCGCTGCCAGATGTTGAATTCGTCCCGGAGGGTCCAGGAAACTGGGGAACGCGTAATGAGTCAGTCCTAGTACGCGTAGTAGTTAACACAGAGGATTTTCCTGATAAGCCATTTGTGGATGTGATCGCATTCGTTCTACTTGGCGTAAAAGATGACATAAATATCTACAAGTATTTAATGACTGACAAGTCATATATTTTCAATAAGTGGGAGATTGAGCCAGGAGAAGAAAAGGGCACCATCAATCTCTATCTTGTAGCTCGAGTCTTGATTGATGACATGGATGCGTCTGAATTGTCATTTGCAATTGTGTCAACAGCGGTGATTGCTGATTCAATAGATGAAGAAATTCAAAAGACTTACGGTGGAAAGCGCTGCCTAGAGTTCTTCGGCTGGGAAGAGTAAACCTTATCGGCGGAAGAGCCCCTTTTTCTTCTGGGGCTCTTCCCCTAATAACTCTAGAGAAGTCTGTGCTATTCCTGAGATCCAATCATGGGAATCTAAAAGAGATTTAAAGACTTCAGTCAATTCCTTCTTCTCACGGGAGTTCAAAGCTGCCAGTCCATCTTGAACTTGATTGCTATTTCCTTCAATATGATCAAGCACAATGGGATAGAACTTCGATTCGAGATGATTTTCTTGGAAATGTGAATCCATCCAAATACTTCGCAACTCTTCGTGTGGTGCTCCGAGAGCAAATCTGTGAAGGGCATCATTGCTTCTGATGTTTGCGCCCTGTTCATAGTCATTTTCAGTCTCTCGAGTTGTCATAATTCTGTAATAACACTCATCAAATATCTTGCGTGCGTCTTCGTGTTCTCCAGTCATCAGCAACGCCCAACTCAAGTTTGCTAATGCATTACCGCTTCCCAGCCTCGCAGCTTTTTCAAACACTGGAGCCGCTTTTGCACCATTGCCAAACTCACTATATTTCCACCCAATATTATTTAGAGCATCCCTCACTTGTGGATGATTCTCCTCAATTTCTGCTTCCTTTAACATTTCTTGCGCAATAACATCAATGTTAGAAGGCGTGAGATCAATTGCATCAACCATTACTCGTCTGGCAACACGAATTCCAGCTTCCGATAAAGCAAGTAAGTTTTCTAGACGCTTATTTTGATCCTTCTCCTGATACTGCATAATCATCTGGGCAGACTTGCTTCCCAGTTTTGCTAACTCGTCGTAATCAACAAGATTTGCCTCATAATCAAAATTCGCAGATGGACTGTGATCAAAAAAGAGATCAAATAGCTCGGGAGATTCAACTTGCATAGCGGAAATTCCATCCAATAAGCCAGTAATCGAACCCGCTATTGCCCTAATGGCAGTTTCAAAGTGATCTGACTGCAATGCTAGATCGACGCCATACCCAAACTCAATTTTTTCAAATTCATGCTGGGTAGGTAGGGCTTCATAGAAACTCGATCCAGCAGTTGCACCGACTAAGAACCAATACTCTTTCGCCTTTGTGATGTTGATGAATGACTCTGGAGCTTTGTCCTTTGGGACCAAGTTAAAGATGTCCCCGAGATCCATCATCATAGAAGGAAAAACTAGCTCCTGATCTCTAATTAGAACCTCTAGGACTTTTTCTTGAAGGTTATTGAGGCCGGATAATCCAGAAATAGGAGTTCCTTTTTCATCAAATTTCGAAGTGAGAAGACAGGTATATATCAATGCTAAATCTTTTCCATCGTCCTCAACCAATTCACAAAGGATTAAGAAGTTTCCATATCTAGATCCGAAAGGTAAGGCAATCAAATTTTGATCTAACTGTGAATACACAAATCCACACTTCTCAAATAGATCACGCACCTTTACCAGTGAAGACTCTTGGCCCGGCTTTAGTGGTTCAAGTTCTACATCCGCTTTTCCACCATAAGTAACGGCAACGCTATTTAATTGATTTGCAGAAAGCGATCTAGACATTTTGAAAAGTGCTCCCCGGCCCCGACGATCTTCACTGGCCTCAATTCCTTTAGCCAATGGGGACCAAGCTTTATCCTCACCGCCTTGTGCTCCAAAAAAGTTATGAACTATGCCAAGTTCGCTACAGAGTGCGACCCCAACGTTGTGGAAACAACTCGCATCACCAAGTTTCGCTCCCTCAACCCAGGCAGTGATCTCACCAAGTGAATCTCCTTCTTTTTGAGCAGCTTCTGCTCGATTGAAAATCTCCTGGATCGCATCATCTACTTTGTTCTGGCTGTTAATTGAACCGTATTTGGAATTGATGTCAGCAATGGCTCCGTCGATTGTTTTACGGTAATTCATTTCTACTAACATATCGGTAAGGCCATACTCATCGACTAATTTCAATAACGCCGTGTCATCAGGTATTTCTTCCTCAAATACAGTGGCAAAGTGTATTGCCATCAAAATAGACTGCTCATGGCCTTCCTGTGCTGAACTGATATAGGAGTTGAAGAAATCAGTTGGGGAATAGTCCCTAAAAATATCTAAGCCTGGGTTCTCTGCAAATCTAACCCCTATATCTACTAAGGCAAGAGAGTTTCCCTCTTTGAATCCTTTTTCATTAACTCGCATGAAGAATTGCAAGGCTTCCTCTTCTGATTCCAACGGTCCCATTGGCGGTGGAACTAAGTGGCCAAATTGCAGATAACGAGTGGTCATCACTCCCGCAATATTTCTGTTAATTAGCCAGCTCTCTAAATTTATATATTCGGACCAAAAAGTGAATGCTTCGTCGAATTCACCACCGATTAAATGCAAATTTCCTAGACTGAATATATAATCCAAATTCCCATCTTGGACGCCCTTTTCCATCTGCTCACTGAGAATCGGGAGCTGGGGATCATTAGGCCTATGAGTTTGGAGCAAAGCAACTAACCAAGGAACCGACTTTAAATCACCACTCTTAACTGCCTCTTCAAAAGTGGCTATCGCCTTTTCTAGATCATCCATATCTGAATACACAAGAGCTAGCGATCTCAATACATCCGGTAACTCTCGACATTTTGAGAAACTCTCAACGGCATCTTCATATCTACCTAGTGCTTCAAAGTACGAACCTCGAGCTTTATGACCAAGAAGAATCTTATTCATCATCTGACTCCTTCGAAGGTAGTCCGAGTAAGGTCGCAGTAGCCTTACCTTCCTTAGATGTGTTCGGATTGTCCACAACAGCTTGTCTTACGTTCTCATCGTCATCCAGCGAGAGCTTTGATAAATCTTCTTCATTCAGGGACAGATTGGCCGCTAATCTTTGGCGAACATAGTGGCTTGGGTCAATAATTAAACCATCAATGAGCTTGCGGGATAAATTCGGTCTCTCGGCAATGTGCTCGCGAACAGTTGTATCTCCACGAAGATCATCGTCCCAGGTTTCATCTTGGTCTTGTTTCAGCAACATTGCTTCTTTAAGGGCATTTAGGAGAAATTCTTCCGTGCAATTTGGATTCTTGATTACGGAATCTCGAGTGGCAGAAGAATTAGTCCATAATTTGAAAAGGATTTCCATGGTCGTTTTCGTGTTTGAGGCAACAGCAATTTGTATCTCTTCTACTTCTTCTTTTGAAAGTTCGTCCAACAAATCTGTACTGGCAGTAGGATTTTCAGCGACGCTGCGGCGAACTCCCCATTCTGAATCTTTCGCCAGTTGCTTCAGCGTTTCCAAGGAAACGCTTGGATTTCGTGCTACTCCTGTTCGAACAATATAACTTCTGTGTCCTGCTAACTCAGACAAGCGGGTTTGGTCCAAGTTAGGGTTCTCAGAAGCCGCTGAGATAACCGCTAAGTGTGGATCATTCGATAGTTCAAGAATAATTGTTGGATCTATTGACGTATTACCAGACAAAGCTGCCCGAACTGAATGTTCAATATCCTTGGACATCCAACGCGCAAAGTGTTCAAGTAATTTTGGATTGGATGCGATTATTTCTCTTAATTCGATCTGGGAGCTTAGAACGCAATACTCCTTCTCCTTTAAATCGAGAGTTGGACTAGGGACTTCAGCGCGAACATCATCATTAAGTTCTAGATGGCGATAATTACTCATTTTGAAACTCTTTCTCCAAGCCTCAGTGAATTAGCATATCTACAAGATAATTATCTATTGCATCGACTTCCTTGATGAATAAATACAGAATTGATTTGAGTTCTTCTCCCGAGAGATGGTCTGCATAAAGCACGAATCCAGCACGCACTAAGTGGGTTCCTTTCTCGATTTGTTCCACAGGAACGAATTTTGCGATCAGACAGGAGAGATTACCCTGAGCAGAAATTATCGTCGCCTTTTCAAATGAAACTCCCGGAGCAGTGAGGAAGGAGTTAATTTCGAGAATTCGATGACCATCCATTTCAACAAGGTTAATGTTGATATTTGTTGAACTATCGCCAGAGCCGACCCCGACGCCAGATAAATGAATGACGTCTCCTCTGCGTTCAGGTGAGAATCCAAACTCAACTAAGAAGTTGAAAATCTCCGCCTCAAAGACTGGGTCTGAAATGTCATTTCTCTCTATCGCCACATCGGAAAGTGTTCCCTAAATTAATATTTTAGGCAATAATCTGGTGACTACTTTGGAGGCTTCTTTGAGCACAATTGATGAATATGCATCTGGATACAAAGCTTTAATTACATGTGTAGCAGCTCGTGTGCCCGTAATTCTTTGGGGCCCTCCTGGTCAGGGTAAGACCTCCGTAATTAAGCAGATTGCATCTGACCAAGGTCGACATCTTGAAGTTATTCTGGCCAGTATTAGAGAGCCTCAAGACTTTGCTGGTTTACCGATGCTGTCGCAAGGTACGGCAACACTTATGCCGCCGGATTGGGCTAAGCGCTTAGCGCAAGTTAAAAATGGAATTTTATTTACTGATGAAGTCAACACCGCTCCCCCAAGTGTTCAAGCAGCGCTATTGCGTGTGTGTTTAGACAAGGTTGCAGGTGATTGCCATCTTGGTGATGACACAAGTGTCATTGCCGCGGCTAATCCACCAGAGCAAGCTGCCGACGGATGGGATTTAGCACCTCCATTGGCAAATCGTTTTTGTCACATCAACTGGGAGCTTCCCGCCGAAGTTGTACGAGATGGCTTGGCAGGTAATTGGGTTAGCTTCACCATAAAAACCCCTGATAGTAAGAAATTAAGTAGTGCTCTCATTGCAGAGCGTGCAGCTTTAGCTGGTTTCCTTGCATCGAGACCAGATCTAACAACTGTTCTACCTAAATCCTCAGCAGAACAGGGACGTGCATTTCCTACTCCACGCTCCTGGGAAATGGTTGCAATATTGTCAGGTTGGATAACTGCCTGTGAACTTGAGGCGAGCGTTCGTAGAATTGCAGTATTGGGATGTGTTGGGGCTGGGCCAGCGGCTGAATACATCACTTATCGCGAGAATATCGATTTACCAAACCCAGAAGAAATTATCGCGTCGCCAAAGAATTTTGTGATACCTAACCGAATGGACAAAGTTTATGTTGTTGGTGCTTCGCTTATGGCGGTACTACGAAACAACATGACACTAGAACGATGGGAGGCTGTGGGCGTAGTGCTAGAAAGAATCGCATCTGGAGGTCACCCAGACCTAGCAGTCACATTCGCTCGAGACTGGTTGCGGGAGCGTCCTAAAGGAGCTACTCCAGATCCAAAATTATTGAAAGCGTTGATTCCGCTTCTAACTGAAGCAAAAATGATCTAGGGATGCTAGAGGCATTACAGGTTGTAAGCACCGAGGAAGCTCGGTTAAGGATTATGGCCGCAAAGATTATTGCTCAAGCTAGATGGCCATACATGTCAACGTTGATTTTCTCATTGAGAATAGTTGAAGCCCCAGATCTGCCAACTCTTGCTGTGGATGCTGGCTGGCGAATGTATTACAACCCGGCCTTTGTGCTTGAACAAATACCAGAGGTTCTGGCAACAATGGTTTTACATGAAGCGCTCCATTGCGTCTCCAAGCACAGCACGCGCTTTCAATCCTTAGGCAGAGAAGATTCAAGCCACGTGACTTGGAACTTGGCTGGTGATGCAAATATTAATGAGATTTTGGATGAGGCAAAAATGCCTTGGGGTGAATTCGATCCAGTTCGTTATGACTCTTTGGCAAAGTACGGTGTGAAGAAAGCAATGACCACAGAAGTAACGTTTTTCACTATGGTGAAGCATTTTGAAGATAATCCTTCGAAAGAGAGGGACCATTCCGATTGCGGCAGCGTTACTGGTGGCACTTCGCGTGGGTACGAACTTCCAAAAAACAACGATGAGAATCCGACAATAAAAAGCGATCAACAAGATGTCATTAGAGATCGAGTTGCTCAGGATGTAATCAAGCATTCGCGAGAAAAGGGAATGGGGTCGGTACCAGGTGAATTGCTGAGGTGGGCAAATGAGTTGCTTAATCCGCAAATTGATTGGAAGCGCGAATTAGCGGGTTCTTTAAGGAGTTCTCTTGCGACCGTCCTTGGTAAAAGAGATTACACCTTTTCTCGCCCTTCGAGGCGGCAAAGTTCTATGGCGCAAAGTGATCCTGAATTCATATTGCCCTCTATGAGAAAGCCCACTCCGCCAACAATTGCTATCGTCATTGATACAAGTGGAAGTGTGAATGAAAAGGAAATAACTGAATTTTTGTCAGAGGTTGATGGAATTGCAACAGCAAATGGAATTGCTCAAGGAATTACCGTGATTCCATGTGATTCACAAGTAGGAGAAATTCAAAAAATTCGTTCAATTTCTGGAATTGCCGAAATCAAACTGAGAGGCGGTGGCGGAACGGATTTGCGGGTTGGAATCTCAGCTGCCGAATCGCTCAAGCCACAGCCTAAAATTATTATAGTTTTAACTGATGGATATACCCCTTGGCCTGATTCAATTAATGGTCACATAGAATCATTGATAGTTTGTTGCAGTGTTTCTGAGTCTGTGATTGATGTGCCGCAATTCGCCACAGCTATTGACATGACACATCTATAGCCCGATTTTTGACTGCCAGCATGAGTTTGAGAGTGAAAAGACATGGTGGGATTACTCGGATTGACTAATTCTCGATGAGTTCTTGAGCAAACGCTGTCCAAACTTCTGGAGTTCTAGAATCAGGTAAATAGCCACCAGCACCTCCTACAAGGATTGGAGTGTTTGGGAACTTTTTCCTTAGGCACTTCGCCACTGCCTCGTATCCAGCAATCGTGAACTGTAAAGAGCTCAAAGGATCTTCAGAATGCCCATCAGCACCTGCAGCTACAAATATAAGGTCGGTATTGAACTGGTCGGCTAGCCGACAGAATTCAACAACACCTTTAAGTAAAGCTTCATCCCCTTTTCCAATATCCCCTTCACCGCTTTCAGCTCCAAGTGGGAAGTTATAGACAAACTTCTCAGAGCTGTTGTTGTTGCCAGTGCCAGGAAATATACCTTTCTCGTGAATTGAATATGACAAAACATTGGGATTCTCTGCTGTCAGATTCTCAGTTCCATCCCCGTGATGGGCATCAAAATCTAAGATCGCAACCTTCCTATAGAAGTCCTTTGTTGCAATATCTGCAGCTAATGCGAAGTCTGCAAACACACAAAAGCCAGAGGAATAGTCATACTGCGCATGATGCTTTGCACCAGGAAAATGTATAGCGGTCTTGGTCCTACCCGTAAGCAAAGAATCAAGTGCTACTAATGTCCCACCGACAAA
>Ga0114976_10001895_pt1 | contig 13132 bp, 12 predicted proteins | sample S_130805_EF_Meta_FD_87319 | JGI IMG/M metagenome (GOLD analysis project Ga0114976, IMG submission 87319) | Freshwater microbial communities from Lake Simoncouche, Canada to study carbon cycling - S_130805_EF_MetaG | ecosystem: Environmental > Aquatic > Freshwater > Lake | place: Lake...
CGTTCTTCACGAGGTCCGGCTTGCGCGAGGAGAGATCCGCTGCGCCCTGCGGCGTCATCACCGGCCCGCGGGTGACGTTGTCATAGAGCGTGATCGACCAGAACTGCTCGACCGGCGGATTGGCCGGCACCCTGAGGCGATAGGTCCTCGCGCCTTCCAGCCAGCGCCCCGCGCCATCCTTCGAGGTCTCGAGATAGACCTGGCCGAAGCCGAGCGTCCTGCCCTGCATGCCGACCGAATTGCCGATCGCCTCGTAGAACCAGGAGCCACGCTCATCGAGCTGGAAGCGCCCTGCCTCCTCCTGGGTCAGCGCGACCATGTTGGCGTATTCCCAGCGCTTCCCGGGATAGACCTGGGCGCCGGGGAAGCGCTTGTCATAGGCATTGGCGCGCGCCATCAGCTCGCCGAGCCTCGCCCCTTCGCCGAGGATCCGCGCCTGCCGGGCATCCGGCTTGAACGGCGCGCCGGGCATCACGCCGAGCGGGCGCAGCATCGCGAACATCACCTGGTCGCGCGCATCGACCGGCTCGTCGCGGTAGAGCTCGGCGAGCAGCCGGAAATACTCGGCGGTGTTCGGCTGCGCCGAGCTCCAGGGTCGGCCGGCGACCGGGACGAAGCGGGTTTCGCCGGGCGCGGCGCGATCCGCCCAGGCGTAGAGCCGGTGCTGGCGGATCGTCGCATCGGCCTTGGCCGGGTCGGGATCGAGCGCCCGCGTCGCGAACCAGACCTGGTTGCTCGTGGCGCGTATCGTCCGATATCCCTCGGGGGCGATCGCCTCGGCGCCCGGCGCCAGCAGCAGGTACTTGCCGCCCTGGCCCTTGTCCGGCCCGGTCTGGCCCATGTCGGTGATCGGCCGCTGCCAGATATCCAGCACGCCGCCAGCGGTGGCGCCGGCCGGCACCTCGACCACCAGCGGCCCCTGCGCCTTCAGGTCCCAGAAGCTGAAGGCATAGAGCGTGGTGATGTTGGGCGTCAGCATGCCCGCCTTGTCCGCGAGGTCGCGGAACAGCGCGACTGCGCCGTTCGGTGTCCCCAGCGTGGTCTGCTGGGCCTGCTGCAGCGCGCGGAAGCCGACCGCCGGCAGCGCCCAGAGCCAGGCCTGGGTGGCGCGCTGGAAATCCATCTCGTCGTAGAGCCGGGCAGTCGCGCGCGGGCTGGGGTAGCCGCTTTGCAGCGGCACGGGGCCGATGCGGGTGCCGACCGTCTCGGCTTGCGCGGGTAGAGCGAGGGAAGCGGAAAGCAGCAGGGCAGCGAGGGCAGGGCGGGTCTTGGGCATGGCCATGGGCATGGGCATGGGCATGGGCGGGCGAGTCCTCCAGGTTGCCGCCACAGCTAGCAAGGCGCCGCGACACCGGAAAGTGGTATCCTGGTCGCCTTGTTGCCCAGGCTGGGATCGACGGCCTTCTCCCAGACGAGGTCCTTCGGCGGCATTCCGGGCTCGCCCGTCGCTCTGGCGAGGCCCAGCCGGCGGCCACGCGAATGCATCTCTCCCGCCGGCTGCGCCGCTTTCCACCCGGTCCAGCTCGATGTCGGCGTGGGGCCTGGCGCCGGATCCTCGATGAACATCGGCATGGCATCGCTGGCGGATGTCCGTTCCGGCGTGCGACCTGGCATCTCGGACTCGCCTCGGCCGGAGGCGACGCCAAAGCGGCGGCCTTCGATCCCGCGCCGCTTGACCCTCCGGGCCGGTCGCGTAGTATGGCGATCGGTTGCGAGTGATTCGCAACTGGCTCTCAGATAGGGCAGCCACCAGATGGGTCGAGCGACGCGCATCGAGGGGATCGCCAGGCGCTGCGAGCGGGCGGTCGTCACCGCCTATACCGAGCTGCGCGAGGCCGGCACCGACGACCCCTCCGCCTTCCGGGCCTGCACCACGCTGTATCGCCTGCACCACCCGGAGGCCTCGGTCGCCGAGGCGCGCCGGCTGGTCGCGGAATGGATCGACCACCACGTGGTGCGCGCCGAGGCCGGCCCGACCGCCGGCTGCGAATGCCATTGAGGCCGCGCTGAGGCTTCCGCCTCAGCCCATCGCCCAGCTGATGCCGGCCCTCGCCAGCGCGTCGATGCTGTCGGCCACGGGGAAGGGGAGGGCCGGCCCGGCCTGGACGCCGAGCGGGATCTCGGTGCAGCCGAGCACCACCGCGGCGGCGCCGCGCTGGGTCAGGCGGGTGGCGATCTCGGCGAGCGGGGCATAGGCCTCGGCGACGCGGTTCGCCTTCACCGCCGCGATCGCCGGCGAGACATGGCTCGCCATCTCGGCGTCGGACGGCACGATGCAGTCCCAGCCATGCCGCTCGAGCCCGGTCTGATACAGCCGCATGGCGAGGGTCGCGGCGGTGCCCATGACGCCGATGGTGGCACCCCTCGGCACCTCGAGCCGGTGCAGCTCCTGCGCGGTGGCCTCGACGATGTGCAGGATCGGCAGGCGGGTCGCGGCCTGCATGGCCTCGGCCCAGCCATGGGCGGTGTTGCAGGGGATCGCGATCGCGCCGGCCCCGGCGGCCTCGAGGCCACGGAGGCCGCGCAGCAGCCAGGGCAGCGGGTCCTCGGCGCCGGCGATCCTGGCCTGGGTCCGGTTCGGCACGCGCGGGTCCGACCACAGCACGGCGGGGATGTGCCCCTGGTCCTGCTCGGCCGGGGTCAGCAGGGTCAGCCGCAGCATGAACTGCGCGCTGGCGAGCGGCCCCATGCCGCCCAGCACGCCGAGCACCCGATCGACCATCGCACCCTCCTCGCCCCGACCGTACCAGCAACCGCACCAGCATAGGCGCAGGCCACGAGCCGGGCGAGGCGGTGTTGTCAGCCCAGGCTTCTCAGCGCAGCCGCATGAACTGCGCCGAGGCCGAGGCGCGGGCCATCAGCGCGCGCATGTCGGGATCCTGGTCGCCATCCTCGGCGGTCAGCGCATCCATCGGACAGAAATACTCGTGCGGCTGCGGCATGGTGCTGCAGGCGAAATTGTCGTAATGCCGGGTGCGCAGCCCGTAGACCACGCGGATGTCGCGCACCGGCAGGGTCAGCGGCTCGGTCGGCTCGGTCTTCAGCATCTTGATGAGCTTCCAGCGCGGCGTCGCGTCGTCCGGCCCGGGCGCGGCGAGCAGCCAGGGCAGCGGGCACCAGGCCAGCAGCGAGGAGGTGGTGGCGGCGAAGCGCGAGCGCTTGTCGAGCAGGTTCGGCAGCGTCGAGCAGGCCTCGATCGCCAGGATGTCGACGAAGGGGTCCGCGGCGTTCGGGCTGAAATGCAGCCACATGCCGTCGGGCAGGGTGCGGAAGACGTTGGAGCCCGGCAGCTTCAGGAAGGGGTGGGCGCTGGTGCCGGCATCGCCAGGCCGCGCCTTCAGCCAGGTGCCGGGCTGCTTCGGGCTGGGCATCAGGCCGGGCGGGCGTTGCGGCCACTTGCTGAGCTGCGCGCGGACCTTCCGGTCCAGCTCGAACATGCCTTCGTTGACCCGCGGGGGGGCGATGCGGGTGGTAACGCGGGGGGGCAGCCATGGTGGGGCACCTCTCTGCATGGATTATACAATAGTTAAGAATACTGCACTCACATAAGCGTGAAGTGCAAGCAGGAAATTCACGTGTGGCGTGCAGTTTAACGAGAGGCTGCCCCTCAAACGCGCATTGCCGCGTCAGTCGGGACAGCCCGGCGCCAGCGGCGATACGCGTACCGGCGCTCACCGGCCCCAGGGGGTGCCAAAAAAGCGGCATCGCGCGAAAACCAGACGCGGCGCGGAGCCTGCCGTGCTGATAGGCAAACCAGACCCAATCCTGAATCCGTGCTGGATCGGTGCCGCGATCGGGGGCGCCCGGCGGCATCGCGCGGGCATGAAAAAACCCCGGGGCCTGAAGGCCCCGGGGTCGCTGCCAGCGCGATGCGGTGGGATCAGCCGCGGCGGTCGATCGCCACGTAATCGCGCTCCGCCGAGCCGGTATAGATCTGCCGCGGCCGGCCGATGCGCTGCGCCGGATCCTCGATCAGCTCCTTCCACTGGCTGACCCAGCCGACGGTGCGCGCCACCGCGAAGAGCACGGTGAACATGTGCGTCGGGATGCCCATCGCCTTCAGGATGATGCCCGAATAGAAGTCGACGTTCGGATAGAGCTTGCGCTGGATGAAGTACTCGTCGGTCAGCGCGATCCGCTCCATCTCGATCGCCATGTCGAGCAGCGGCTCGTTCTTGATGCCGAGCTCGGCGAGCACCTCGTGGCAGGTCTCCTTCATGATCTTCGCGCGCGGGTCGAAGTTCTTGTAGACCCGGTGGCCGAAGCCCATCAGCTTGGTGTGGCTGTTCTTGTCCTTCACCTCCTTGATGAAGGCCGGGATGTTCTCGGGCTTGCCGATCTCGCCGAGCATCTTCAGCACCGCCTCGTTGGCGCCGCCATGCGCCGGGCCCCAGAGGGCGGCGATGCCGGCGGCGACACAGGCAAACGGGTTGGCGCCGGTCGAGCCGGCGAGCCGCACGGTCGAGGTCGAGGCGTTCTGCTCGTGGTCGGCGTGCAGCACGAGAATGCGATCCATCGCGCGCGACAGGATCGGGTTGCTCACATACGGCTCGGACGGCACCGCGTTCAGCATGTAGAGGAAGTTCTCGGCATAGCCGAGGTCGTTCCGCGGATACATGAAGGGCTGGCCGATCGAGTACTTGTAGGCCCAGGCCGCGATGGTCGGCACCTTGGCGATCAGGCGGAAGGCCGCGATCTCGCGCTGGCGCGGATCATTGATGTCGAGGTTGTCGTGATAGAAGGCGGCGAGCGCGCCGACCACGCCGCACATCACCGCCATCGGATGCGCATCGCGGCGGAAGCCGTCGAAGAAGCGACGGATCTGCTCGTGCAGCATGGTGTGGTAGGTGACGTGGTGGCGGAATTCCTCGAGCTGCGCCTTGCTCGGCAGATCGCCTTCCAGCAGCAGGTAGGCCACCTCGATGAAGTCCGAGCGCTCGGCGAGCTGGTCGATCGGGTAGCCGCGATAGAGCAGCACGCCCTCGTCGCCGTCGATGTAGGTGATCTTGCTCTCGGTGCTGGCGGTCGCGCCGTAGCCCGGGTCGAAGGTGAAGACGCCCAGGTCGTTGTAGAGCTTGCGGATGTCGAGCACCTGCGGGCCGAGGGTGCCGCTCAGCAAGGGCAGCGTCGTGCTCTTGTTGGTCCCGTCAAGGGTCAGGGTGATGCCCTGTTTCGCCGCGCTGCTCATGGCCTGGTCCTCGAGGATGGTGCGCCGCGTCGGGCGCGGCGTCGTGTGGTGCAGTGCAAGATATCTGTGCCTGTGGAAGCTTGGCAACGCGCCCTGGCACGAAGCGGGAACGCATAGGCCCGAATGGCGAAGACTTCACGAATTGGCGGGTGGCTGGGCGTTGCGGGCGGCCGCTCCCCGGCATCGCCGGTCGCGTGGTTTCAGCCCATCCCCATGCGCTGGAGGTGAAGCTGCGCTGGAGCGGTTGCTTCACCGCCTCGGCGATTCCGCCGCAGCGGATCAAGCGCTACACCATTGCGATGCCCGATGCTGCCGACCTTGCCCTGTTCCTTGCCGCCGCCCTGGTGCTCGCGATCACGCCCGGTCCGGGCCTGTTCTATGTCGCGGCACGGACGCTGGCCGGTGGGCGGGCGGAGGGCATCGCCTCCAGCCTCGGCACCGGGATCGGCGGCCTGGTCCATGTGCTGGCCGGCAGCCTCGGTGTTGCCGCCATCGTGCTGGCAAGCGCCGAATTGTTCACGGCGCTGAAGCTGCTGGGCGCCGGTTACCTCGTCTGGATCGGCGTCCGGACGATGCGCGCGGCGCGGCGCGAGGCGATGGCGCCGCCGGACGGCGCGGCGCTGCCCGCGCTCGGCATCCGCCGCGCCTTCCGCGAGGGCGCGCTGGTCGAGGCGCTGAACCCGAAGACGGCGGCCTTCTTCCTCGCCTTCATCCCGCAATTCGTCAGCCCGGCAACCGGCGATGTCGCGCTGCAATTCGTGCTGCTCGGCCTGGTCTCGGTGGCGCTGAACACGCTCGCCGATATCGCGGTCGCTTGCCTCGCAGCCCGGCTGCGCGCCGGGGCGGCGGCGCGACCGGGGCTGATCCGCCGGCTGCGCGAAGGCTCGGGCGTGGCGATGGTGGCGCTCGGGCTCGGGCTCGCGCTGGCACGGCGGCCGGCGGCGCCCTGACCCTGATGCGCGGCGCCGGGCCGCGCGGCTGGAGCATTTTCAAGTCAGGTGGAAACACCTGACGACTCGGAAAATGCGAAAAAACAAGATGCCAGAGCGGCTTGCGCGAGCGCAGCGACGCGGAAACCGCTCAAGACCATGAGCCGCGCCGATGGCAGCGCGGATCATGATCCAGGCCTTTGGTCTTTCCGCCGATGAAGACCACCCGGCGCGGATCAATCCGTCCCTGATGGGCTTGCCAGCGGTCGCGCGTGCGGGCGATGTCCGGGCGTGACTGCTCGGCTGGCGGCGTCTCACGGCGGATCCCAAGGGCCTCGCACAGCGACGTCACCGACGCCTCGCTGCGCTCCGCCGCCACCACGAAACGAACCCGCTCTTCCAATACGCCACGCGTTTTCCAGGGCACAGGCAGGTCCTCCCCACCCATGACTGGAAACCGTCAGCCATGTCGCCGGACCAAAATGTCAGCGATGTCGCCGGGCCGGCCCCCAAGCTCCGCCGGCTCCGCTCGGTTCGTCCGGCCACCCACGACAACCCGCTGCCGCTCACGCCTCGCCGTAGTGGATGCGCCGATACGGCCGCGACACCACCGTATCATCCGTGTGCACGTCCCAGAGCCCGGCGCTGTTCGCCGCCTGGTGCTCGGCGAACAGCCCCGGCATGGCGCCGAGCCGGTTCACCGTCTTCCCCCGCACCCCGAATCCATTGGCGACCCCCGCGAGATCGCCCCGGCCATGGATCACCGTCTCCGGGCTGAGCCCGCCGGCGCGGAACTTGTGGATCTCGGCGCCGTAGCCGCCGTCGTTGATGATCGCCATCAGCAGCCGCACGCCCTGGCGCCGGATCGTCTCCAGCTCCTGGATATGCATGAGCAGGCTGCCATCGCCCTCGATCAGCAGCACCTTGCCGTCGCCGCGCGCCGCCGCGACGCCGATCGCCGCCGGCAGGCCATTGCCGATCGCGCCGAAGTCGGAGACCACGTGGTACTTCTCCGCCGCGCGTACCCGCAGGTGCGTCATCGCGATGCCGAAGTAGTGGCCGCCGCCGATCACCACATCCCAGTCCTTCGGCACGATGGCATCCAGCTCGAGCATCGCCTTGCGCGGATCGACCGTGCCCGGCGCGATGGTGAACTCCTTGCGGTCCGGCACATCGGCCGCGATCGCGGACGCGATCGCGGCGCTGCGATAACCGGCCTTCTTCACCCCGCGCGCCTTCAGCGCCGCGGTCACCGCCTCGGCGCCGGCGCGCGCATCGGCGCGCAGGTGCAGGTCGGCCGTGCGCAAGCCCTGCCACAGCCCGCGCGGCGCGATGTCGATCTGCACCGTCTGCGCGCCGGGATAGAGATAGCCGCTCTCGGTCGTATAGGCGCCGAGCCCGACGCCGAGGCCGATCACCAGGTCGCTCTCGGCAAACAGCTCGCGCGCATAATCCGAGGAATAGGCGCCGGCGATGTCGAGCGCGAAGGGGTTGCCCTCGAACAGCCCCTTGGCCTGCAGCGAGGTCGCCAGCAGCGCGCCCATCTGCTCGGCGAGCGCCTCGATCGCGGCCCGCGCGCCGGAGAGCTTGGCGCCGCGCCCGGCGATCAGCATCGGGCGCTCCGCCTCGGCGATCATGCCGACCAGGCGATCGACCAGCGTCGGATCCGGCAGCGGCCGCTGGAATACCGGCAGCACCTCGGCCGAGGGGATGTAGTCCGGCGTGAAGGGAAACGCCTGCTTCTGCAGATCCATCGGCACCGAGAGCACGACCGGCTTGCTCTCGAGCTGCGCGATCTGGAAGGCCTCGCGCACGTTGTCGAGCGCGCGGTCCATCGTGCGCACGGGGATGTAGTGCGCGCCCGTCGCGACCGCGAGCGGCGCCATGTCGATCTGCTGGATGTAGTAGGCGGCATTGATCGGACTGTCGCCGGCGAAGACCACCAGCGGCACGCTGGCGCGCGAGGCGATCGAGAGCGCCGTCATGATCTGCGTGAAGCCCGGCCCGCAGGTGGTCGACGCCACGCCGACCTTGCCCGTGGCGCGCGCATAGCCATCGGCCATCGCGACCGCGCAGTGCTCGTGCCGCGCATGGATCACCTGCATGCCCGGCAGGCGCGACATCGCCTCCGACCAGTACATGTTGGCGTCGCCCATCAGGGTGAAGAGCACCTCGGTGCCCTCGGCCTGGAAGGCCTGGGCCAGCATGTCGGAGAGCTTCAGCGCAGCCATCGGATGTTTCCCCCTTCGCGTTATCGACGGAACAGGCTCGAGAGCCAGGACAGGAAGGCGCGCCAAAGCAGCCCGAAGCCGCCGAGCTCGGCCGGTGGCGCCTGCGTCGGCACGGGCGCCGGTTCCTCGGGCGTCGCCGGCTGCCGCTCCGCCACCAGCTTCGCCATGTTGGCGGAGAACTCGGCCAGCAGCGCGCGCGCCAGGTGCACACCACCGGCATTGGCGAAGGTCTCGAGCGGCCCCGTCACGGTGAAGCTGCCATCGACCTGCAGCAGCGTCGCGCCGCCATCCTCGCGCGCCGTCACCGTCGCCGAGGACAGCGCGCGCGAGGCGCCGCGCTGGTCGATGCCGCGCCCCTGGATGGTGCAGCGATGCGCGGCGTCGTCATAGGCAAGCTCGGCCTCGCCGCGGAACACCGCCGCCGTCGGGCCGAACTTCACGCGGATCGAGCCGCGCCAGACGCCATCGCCCTGGTCGGGTGCGAGCTGCGCGCCGGGGATGCAGCCCGCGACCAGCGCGGGGTCGCGCAGCAGCGGCCAGACGACCGCGAGCGGCGAGGGGATGCGGGTCGCTTCGCTGATATCCATGCGGCGACAGCCTGCGCAGGGATCGCGCATCGCGCAAGCCGCTGGCGCCGCGTCAGCGCCTGGGCAATGTTGCGGCACGTCGGGAAGGAACCGTCATGCTGCGCCTGCTGGCCCTGCTGTTTGCCTGCGCCACACCCTGGCTCGCCATGGCCCAGGGCTTTCCCGACCGCCCCCTGCGGTTGATCGTGCCCTATGCGCCGGGCGGCAGCACGGACGTCACCACGCGCGTGCTGGCCGAGGCGCTCGGCGCGCTGCTGGGCGTGGCGCCGGTGGTCGAGAACCGCGCCGGCGCCGGCATCGTCATCGGCACCGAGGTCGCAGCCCGCGCCGAGCCGGATGGCCATACGCTGCTCGTCACCTCGAATGCCCATGCGGTGGCGCCGGCGATCGTGGCGAAGCTGCCCTTCGATCCCGTCGCCGACTTCACCGGCGTCTTCATCCCCGGCGGCCTGCCGCAGACGCTGGTGATCAACCCGAAGATCCCCGCGCAGACGCTGACCGAGTTCGTCGTGTTGCTGAAGGCAGCGCCGGGGAAATACGCCTATGCTAGCGGCGGCATCGGCAGCGCGATCCATCTCGGCACGATCAACTTCCTCGCGGTCACCGGCACGGAGATGTTGCACGTGCCCTATCGCGGCGGCGGGCCCGCGATGGCCTCTGTGATCGCCGGCGAGACCGCGATGATGATCGACCCCGTGGCCTCCTCCGCACCGCACATCCGCGCCGGCACGGTCCGCGCCTTGGCGATCGGCGCGGCCCGGCGCAGCCCGATCCTGCCGGAGGTGCCGACCGCCGCCGAGGCCGGCGTCCCTGCCTTCCGCGCCGAGGCCTGGATCGCCGTGCTCGCGCCCGTCCGCACGCCGCCCGAGCGCGTCGCGCGGCTCAACGCGCTGTTCGCCGAGGCGACGAAGCGCGGCGAGGCGAAGCTCGCCGCCATCGGGATGCAGCCGATCGCCGATACCGTGACGCCCGACCAGGTCACGCGCTTCGTGCGCGACGACATCGCCCGGCTCGGCCCGCTGTTGCGCGCCGCCGGCGTCACGCCCGAATGAAGCTCAGCTGTCGGGCGTAATGCCGGCCTCGGCCACGATGCGGCCGAACTTGGCCGATTCCTGCGCGATGTAGTCGCGCGCCTCGGCAAGCCCCATGGTCTGCACAAGCAGACCTTGCTCCGTCAGCTTCTCGCGCACCGGCCCGACGCGCTGGATCTCGACCAGCACCTCGTTCAGCCGCTGCAGGATCGGCGCCGGCGTCGCGCTCGCGGCGAAGACGCCGAAGTAGTTCACCAGCTCATAGGCGCCGAGGCCGGGCACTTCGGAGACCGACGGCACCGCGGGAAGCTGCGGCATGCGCTCACGCGCGGTGACGCCGATCGCCCGGATGCGCCCCTCGCGGATCAGCGCCAGGCCCGAGGCCAGGCTGTTGTAGCCGAACTGCACCTGGCCGGCCGCGATGTCGAGCACGGCGGGGCCGGAGCCGCGATAGGGCACATGCACGGTGTTGATGCCGGCGATGCGGTTCAGCAGCTCGCCGCACAGGTGCTGCGCATTGCCGATGCCGGAGGAGGAGTAGCTGAGCTTGCCCGGATTGGCGCGCGCGAAGGCGACCAGCCCCGCCATGTCGCGGAACGGCGCCTCCGGGTACGCCATCACCACCACCGGCACCTTGCCGACCAGCGAGACCGGCCGGAGGTCGCGCAGCGGGTCGTAGGCCATCTTCTCCTTGTAGAGATGCTGGTTGATCGCGGTCTCGCCCGCGCCGCCGAGCATCAGCGTATGGCCATCGGCAGGCGCCTGCAGCACCGCCTGCACGCCGATCATGCCGGAGGCACCCGCTCGGTTCTCGACGATGACGGGTTGGCCGAGCACGGCACGCAGCGGCTCCGCCAGGATGCGCGCGGTGATGTCCTGGCCGCCACCGGCGGCAAAAGGCACGACGATGCGGACCGGGCGGTCGGGATAGCCTGCCTGCGCGCGCGCCGCGCCGTTGATGGCAAGGGCCGGTGCGGCAAGCAGCAGGCTGCGCCGGGCAATCATGCGTGTCCCTCCGGGTTGCCGCGACGCTAGCGAGCGCGCCGCCCCTCGACAACGCCCGCGCCGCTGATAGCCTCGGCGGCACCAAGCAAGACGAGGAAACGACCATGGCCGCCCCTCCCTCCGCCCGCCGCGACCGCATCAACCCGTACTTTCCGAAGCTCGTCTCCATGACGCACGAATACGTCTACGGCGATGTCTGGGAACGGCCTGAACTGTCGAAGCGCGAACGCAGCATCGCGACCATCGCCGCGCTGGTGGCGCTCGGCTGGTCCGACCAGCTGAACAGCCACATCAACCGCGGCCTCGGCAATGGCCTGACGCGCGAGGAGATCAGCGAGATCATCACGCATCTGTCGATGTATGCCGGCTGGCCCGCCGCCATGACCGCTTCCCACGTCGCGGTCGACGTCTTCGAGGCGCAGGACCAGGCGAAGGGCTGAGCCGGGTGGCAGTGAGTCTGTTGCGGCAGCCGGGCCGGATCGGCCGGCTGCGGCTGAAGAACCGGCTGATCATGGCGCCGATGGGCACCAATTTCAGCACCAGCGACGGGCTCTCCACCGAGCGCGACCGGCTCTACTACGAGCTGCGCGCCAAGGGCGGCGTCGCCGCCATCGTGACGGAAGCGATGGCGGTATCGGCCGGTGGGCGGGCGCACAACAACAGCCTCTGGATCTATCACGACCGCTTCATCCCGGGCCTGGCGCGGCTGGTCGAGGCGATCAGGCGGCATGACTGCCTGACCATCGGCCAGCTCAACCACCGCGGCGCGCTGCTGCGCCGGATGGTGCTGAACATGGAGCCGGTCGGGCCCTCGCCCTGGCGCAACCCGAATACCGGCGATGCGGTGCGGCCGCTGGAGAAGGCCGAGATCCGCGAGATCCAGCGGGATTTCGTCGACAGTGCGCGGCGGCTGCGGCAGGCGGGGTACGATGCGGTGGAGCTGCACGCCGCCAATGGCTACCTCTTCCACCAGTTCTTCACGCCGCGCATCAACCAACGCACGGATGAGTATGGGGGCTCGATCGAGAATCGCGCGCGGCTGCTGCTCGAGACCGTGCATCGGCTGCGCGATGCGCTGCCCGACTTCCCGCTCTGGGTGCGGATCTCCTGCACCGAATACTGCGCGGATGGCTATCCGATCGAGGATGCGGTCGCGCTGGCGCAGATGCTGGAGGCGGCGGGCGTCGATGCGCTCGACCTCTCCGGCGGCACCAATGAGAGCCCGGCACTGTCGCGCTTCTGCATCCAGCCGCCCTCGATGCCGCGGCGGACGCTGGAAGAGCATGCGCGACCGATCAAGGCGGCGGTCGGCATCCCCACCATCATCGCCGGCCGCATCCTGACGCCGGAGGATGCCGAGGGCGTGCTCGCCGCCGGCAGCGCCGATTTCGTCTCGCTCGGGCGGGCGCTGACGGCGGATGCCTATTGGCCGCGCAAGGCCTTCGGCGAGATCCCGACGCCGATCCGCGCCTGCATCTCCTGCAACGTCTGCTTCGAGCGGCTGACTCTCGAGAAGGACGTCGCCTGCGTCACCAACCCGATGCTGGGGACGGAGTTCGAGGAGCTCGAGCTGGCCGAACCGCAGCTGGGCCCGAAGCACACGGGCAAGCGTCTGCGCGTGCTCGTGCTCGGCGCCGGCATGGCCGGGCTGGAGGCGGCGCGCATCGCCGCCGCCCGCGGCCATCAGGTCGAGGTCTGGGAACGGGCAGAGCGGCCCGGTGGGCAGATCCACCTGGCCGTCGCCGCGCCGGACAAGGAGGAGGTGCGGCCGGCCTGGGGCTATCGCTGGGACCAGGCGATGGCGCTTGGCGTGACCGTGCGCTGCGGCGTTTCGGCCGATGCCGCTGCCATCCGCGACTTCGCGCCGCATCATGTGGTGGTCGCGACCGGCGCGCGGCCACGGCCCCTGTCGGTCGAAGGGGCCGCGCCGCTGCAGGCCTGGGACGTGATCGCGGCGCCGGCGCTGGTGCCGGCGGGCGCGCGCGTCGCCATCATCGGCGGTGGCATCGTCGGGTTGGAGGTGGCCGATGTGCTCGCGCTGCGCGGCTGTCGGATCACGGTGCTGGAGGCGGGGTCGGCGCTCGCGCCGCAGATGGCGCGCAACAACCGCACCGACCTGCTGATCCGGCTGCGCGAGGCGGGTGTCGCCTGCCACACCGGC
>Ga0114976_10001897_pt1 | contig 13128 bp, 10 predicted proteins | sample S_130805_EF_Meta_FD_87319 | JGI IMG/M metagenome (GOLD analysis project Ga0114976, IMG submission 87319) | Freshwater microbial communities from Lake Simoncouche, Canada to study carbon cycling - S_130805_EF_MetaG | ecosystem: Environmental > Aquatic > Freshwater > Lake | place: Lake...
CTCGATCCCTGTGCGCGCTCTCCTGATCCCCGCCGCGCGGGCACAGCCCGGGTGCGGGGGGTCTGACGGGGCCGGTAGCAGGCAATGCCTGGTCCCAATGCACAAGCCGGCGACCTCTCCATTTTTTGCGCCATGGGCGCGACCGCCTCAGGGGCCACTCTGTACTCTGCCGTCTCACGCATGAGGACCATGGCATGACGCAGGCACGCGAACGCATCGTTGATCTGTACTGGGACACCGGCAGCACCAATACCTATTTCGCGCTCAAACTGATCGAGCCGATCCTGCAACGCACCGGCGCTCGGCTGGTGCTGCACCCTTTCAATCTGGGTCATGTGTTTCGGGCGCACCAGTACGTGCTGATGGACGAACCGCCCGCGAAATTTGCCAATCGCATCCGCGACCTGGAACGTTGGGCACTGAAGTACGGCCTGCCCTTTCGCATGCCCGACACCTTTCCGATCAAGACCAGTCGGGCATTGCGGGGCTCGATCGCCATGCGGCACTGGAACCTCGAGCGCCCCTATGTGGAGGCGGTGATGGCCGCCTACTGGGAGCGCAATGACGCTTCCATCGCCGAGTACAGCGGATTGCGGCGGATTGTGGACGAACTGGGTGTGGACCCGAATGCCTTCGAGGCTCGCAGCGAAAGCGATGCGGTTCGTCAGGCGCTGATCGATAGCACCAATGCAGGACTGGCACGCGGGGTATTCGGAGTGCCGATGATCGCAGTGGGCGACGAGCTCTTCTGGGGCAAGGACCGCATGGATTTCGTCGAAGACGCGTTGCGAGCATCGCCCCTCTAAACCTGAACAGATCAGCGGTTCGGCACACCTTTCAAGGTGTGACACGACGCAGGAGACACCTAATGGCCATCCAGTATTTCGACTGGATCGAACACCACGCGTCCTACGCGCCTGACAGTCTCGCGCAGCAGGACCTGCATTCAGGCAGAACTTTCACCTACTCGCAGATGCACCGGCGTGTCGAGGCACTCGCCGGCTTTTTGCAGCGTCAAGCCGGTGTGCAGCCAGGTGATCGAATCGCCACCCTGTGCCATAACTCCACCGACAACAACGAAATCATCTTTGCAGCGCCCCGCATTGGGGCCATTCATTTGCCCCTGAACTGGCGGCTGGCAGTGCCAGAGCTGGAATTCATCCTCAATGACGCGGAACCGCGCGTGCTCTTCTACAGCGCAGAGTTCAGCGAGCAAGCCGCTGAACTCAAGCGCCTCTGCAAGATCCCGGTGACCCTGCTCAAGCGCGATGGCAATGACAGCGACTATGAGAAAGCCATCACTGCCGGCATTGCACCGAGCCAGCGGCATCGACCGAGCCTCGACGATGTCTGGGTGCTGATGTACACCTCCGGCACCACCGGACGCCCCAAGGGTGCGCAAATCACCTATGGGGCTCAGTTCTTCAACGCGGTCAACGCGGCGATGAAGACTGAACTCACCAGCCGCTCGAAAGGCCTGACCTACCTGCCGCAATTCCACGTCGGCGGGATCTGCCTGTACGCGATGCCCTGCTTTCACCTGGGCGCGCCGCTGGTGGTCATGCGTCAATTCGATCCGCAGCATGCGCTGGATCTGCTGGCCGACCCAGCCAGCGGCATCACCCATGTGTTCGGTGTGCCCACGAACTTCCTGTTCATCAGTCAGCTGCCGGGCTTTGAACACGCCCGCTTCGATCATCTGGTCAGTGTCGGCATCGGCGGCGCGGCTTCGCCGATCGCACTGCTCAAGCTGTATGCCGACAAGGGCGTGCTGTTTCAGCAGGGCTGGGGCATGACCGAGACCTGCACCCTGGGCACTCTGCTGAGCACATCGCGCGCTCTGGACAAGATCGGCTCGTCCGGTCAGCAGGTGCTGCACGCCGAACTCAAGATCGTCGATGACCAGGGCAAGGAGTTGCCGCCCAACCAGACCGGCGAACTGCTAATCAAGGGGCCGACCGTCACGCCGGGCTACTGGCGCCGCCCGGAAGCCAACCAGACCACGCTGGTGGACGGATGGCTGCACACCGGCGATGCCGCCTATGTGGACGACGAAGGCTTTTTTTACATCGTCGACCGCTGGAAGGACATGTTCATCTCGGGCGGCGAAAACGTGTATCCCGCCGAGGTCGAGGACGCGCTGTATCGCTTGCCGCAGGTCGCCGAGGCTGCGGTGATCGGTATCGCCGATGACAAGTGGGGCGAGGTGGGGCGTGCATTCATCGTGCTCAAGGAAGGCGCGAAGCTTGATGTCGATGATGTGCTCGAGCACTGCGCACGCAACCTGGCGCGCTTCAAAGTACCCAGGACAGTGCGCTTTGTGAAGGAGCTGCCGCACAACGCGACAGGCAAGATCACCAAGCATGCGCTCCCCCGGAATTGACAGACTGACGGCTCAGCAATCGGAGATCACAGTGTCCAACACATGGAAAGACATGAACATTCATCTCACGCGGCGTCGCGTCATGGTCAGTGCGGGCGGCGGGCTGTCCATGCTCGCCCTTGGGTTGCCCCGCCGGGCAGTGAGTCAGACGGTGCCGGGCGGCACGCTGCGAATCGTGATCGGATATGCGCCAGGTGGCGGCACCGATGTCATCGTGCGTCAGATGGCCGATAAGCTGAAGGACCGGATCAACGCCAATGTGCTGATCGAGAACCGTCCCGGCGCAAGCGGCATGCTGGCGCCTGTGGCGATGAAGACCGCGCCCGCTGATGGCTCAGTCATTCTGTTTACGCCCGGCGTTTCGACGGTGGAGCAGAAGGTCACGAAGAAGTCGATTCCGTTCGACCTGGATCAGGACCTTGTTCCGGTGACTTTGGCTGGCACGGTGCCGACGGTCTATGTGGTGAGCGCAGCCATCGGCGTGAAAACACTGGCCGAGTACACCGCCTGGCTCAAAGCCAATCCCAAGCTCGCCAGCTTCGGCACTGCTGCCATGGGCAGCAACACGCATTTCTTTGGGGTGGAGCTGGGTCAGGCGATCGGCCAGCCCCTGCAGCCGGTGGCCTATAAAGGGACTGGCCCGCTGCTCACCGACATCATGGCCGCCCACGTGCCTGCGGGCTGCGGCGGGCTGACCTCATTCCTGCAGCACCACCGCTCGGGCAAGGTGAACATTCTTGCGGTGTCATCGCCCAAGCGATCAAACGCCGCACCCGATCTGCCCACCGTGGCCGATCTGGGCTTTCCCAAGCTCTCGAGTGAAGGCTTTTATGCGTTTTATGCCCCGGCTCGCACACCGTCGTCGGTCATCGACATGCTCAACCGCGAGATCCGTGCCGTGCTCGAGACGCCTGACATGCGTCAGAAGCTGCTGGGCCTGGGGCTGGAGGTCCAGACCTCCACGCCCGCGGAACTGCGTGACTATCAGAACAGGGCGATTGCGTCGTTTACTGCTTCAATGAAAGCGGCGGGTCACGAACCGGATTGAATCTTTAACGCAGGGGCCAGGACAGACCGCAATCGTTCAACAACGGCAGGCAAAGGCTCTGGGGCAAGTTCGTTCTTCTTGAGAAACGCAAGCCACAGTGACTGTCGCGAAGGGTCGCGACCAAACTCATCCGAGAGCCCAATTGGCAGTGCCGCGGGCAGGGCCATGCCGCGGCGCTCAAAAGTAGCCCGGATTGCGTGCCCCAGCAAATCAGGGTCCAGGGTTTCGCGTTCCAGCAGGACGGACAGATCGAAGTAGTCCTTCAGGCGGCTGTTGGTCATGCCCAGCAGGGCAATGGCATGGAGTTTTTCAGCGATGACCGTGTATGTCGGATAAGCCCGCAACCTGGGCGCGGGCAGATCGTCCAGTAGAACCGGGTAGACCGAATCAACCGGTGCCGGTGTGACGGCATCGCCAAAGCCGACATCGATCTGCGTCTTGCAGCGCGCTGTGGCCAGGTTGCCCGCGATGATGACCCGGATGCCGCCATAACTGGCTTCATTACGGATTGCCTCGACCTTCACCGAGGCAGGGTCAAACACGATGCCATCATCAACATTCACAGAAGCGATGTCACGAAAGGTTTCGGCCAAGGATGCCAAATCGCTTGCGCCGAAACCGAGCAGGTCTGCGTCGCGTGTGGCGCGATGCGGCATGTCGTACCAGAGTGTGAATAGCAAAGCGCCCTTGAGCAGGAATCGATCCGCGTGCTGCGTTTGGGTCATCCGGTAGAGGATGCGCTCCAACGCGAAACGCACCAGAACCTGGTTGAAATCGACCCCCTGCGCTTTAGCAAGTTTGAGCAGGCGCGCGCGGACAGACTCGGCCCGGCTTGGATTGACGGGATTCATCCAATGCTTTCCAAATAAGGCCGCATCACATTGGCCACGCGGCAGACCTGAGCGTTGCGCCAGATGTCGTCGACGGATGCCATGTTGCGAGCCCGAGCGTCTTTCAGCGCCTCCAGCGCGACATCAAGGCCGATCTTGTTGCGGTGTTTGAAACAGTCCGCCACGGTCTTGGCCACGCTGTAGACCCGGAGTGTGGCGCCATCGCGTTCAACTTCCTGGACGCCTGCCCTGTAGGCTTCACCGGTGAACTGCACCATCCTGATCGGCGGATAGTCGATCCGTGGAGCATGGCTGCCGCGCGGCATGGCAATCCAGAGCTGGCGCGGCAACTGGGTGCCCAGTTCGTGGAACTGCAACGCGGTGAGCAGACAGAACACGGCTTGCGGCACTCTGATGGCAATGGTCACCAGACTCTCGTACTCAGACCCATGGTCGTCCGGCAGGCGGTACAGGCCACGCCCGATCCGCTCCAGCAGGCCGGCGGCGGTCAGGCGTGTCAGCACGATACGGGGCGCTTCAATGGCATCCAGGTCGCATGCTCGCAGCAGGCCTTTGTGCCTGACCAGATCGAGGACTCGCTGGGTGTGACTGTCAGTTCGCATGCTGCAAGTATGTTCCGTTTTGTCGTCTTATACACAAATTAGACGAAAAAAAGAAACTTCCGACCAGAGCCTGAAAGGACAGGCGTCAACATCCGGCGATGACTTCATGTCCGTTGATTTCAAAGGGTTTAAGGACAAAAGGATAAGCTCAGACGAAGAGCTTCCGCCCCATGACGACCCGCACCCCTTCTTTTCGAGGCAACAAGGCTGCCTTGCCGAGCAAGCCCTGTGAGGCCTGCGGCCTGCCCATGAGCTGGCGGCGGCGCTGGGCCAAGAACTGGGCCGATGTGAAGTACTGCTCCGATGCCTGCCGTCGCAACAAGTCCGGTCGGAGCTGACATGCGCACCCTGATCGTTGTCCTGGGCGACCAGCTCGATCTGGACGCAGCCGCGTTCGATGGGTTTGACGCAAACACCGACGCGGTCTGGATGGCTGAAGTGGCTGAGGAATCAAGCCATGTGTGGTCCAGCAAGCAGCGCATCGCGCTGTTTCTGGCCGCGATGCGCCATTTTGCGCTTGAGCTGCAGACGGCGGGTCGAAGGGTCCATTACACCCGACTGGATGCACCCGACAATGCCGGCAGCCTCGAGGCGCAATTGCATGCGGACATCCTGCGTCTGAAGCCCGCCCGACTGGTCATGACCGAGCCGGGCGACTGGCGTGTACTGCAAGCCATCACCGCGGTGGCCAAGACCCACGCCCTGCCCCTTCAGGTGATGGAGGACCGGCATTTCTTCACCCGCATCAAGGATTTCGAGGCGCACGCACGGGGCCGAAAGTCGCTGCGCATGGAGTACTTCTACCGCGAGCAGCGCAAGCGCCATCGGATCCTGATGCAAGACGGTGCAAACAGCGCAGGCAAGGGTCAGGCGGATGAACCGCTCGGTGGCCAGTGGAACTTCGATGCCGACAACAGGGAATCGTTCGGTGCGCAGGGCCCGGGCGATGTGCCTGCGCGGATCCGATTCGAACCTGACCCGATCACGCAAGACGTGATTGACCTCGTCAAGGCACGATTCGCGGATCACCCGGGCCGGCTCGACGACTTCGCCTGGCCGGTCACCCGTATGCAGGCGCTCACCGCGCTTGAAGCCTTCATCCGCGAGCGGCTGACGCTGTTTGGCCGATATCAGGACGCGATGTGGCCGAACGACCCCTGGCTGTATCACTCGCATCTGTCTGTCGCACTGAACCTCAAGCTGCTCAATCCGCGCGAGGTGGTTGCCGCAGCCGAGAACGCCTTGCGCAACGCGGGTGCGCCGCTGGCCAGCGTGGAGGGTTTCATCCGACAGATCCTGGGCTGGCGCGAATACGTGCGCGGCGTCTACTGGACCCGCATGCCGGACTACGCCGACAGCAATGCACTCGATGCCCAGCATGATCTGCCGGCCTGGTACTGGACCGGCGAGACCGACATGGCCTGCCTGCGCGATGCACTGAGTCAAACGCTTACGCATGGCTATGCCAACCACATCCAGCGTCTGATGGTCACCGGCCTATATGCGCTGATGCTGGGCGTGCAACCGAAGCAGGTGCATGCCTGGTATCTCGCGGTTTATGTCGATGCCGTGGAATGGGTGGAATTGCCCAACACACTTGGCATGAGTCAGTATGCAGACGGCGGCATCATGGCCAGCAAGCCGTATGTCGCCACCGGCAAGTACATCCAGAAAATGAGCCCGCACTGCAAGTCTTGCCGGTACGACCCGGCGCAGCGCAGCGGCGAACGTGCCTGCCCGTTCACCACGCTCTACTGGGATTTCCTCATGCAACACGAAGCTGTGTTGTCCGCGAATCCCCGCATGGGGTTGCAGGTCAAGAACCTGGCCCGCCTGTCGGATGTGCAAAAAGCTGAGGTACGAGAACGCGCCGATTCGATTCGGCGCGGCGAGATTGGAGGCACAGCAGGTGGCTGATGCAGCAGGGTCGGGCGAGTTCACGCTCGTGCCACCACACACGCCGTCGATTGCCGCTGCGCACTTTGAGCCGACGATGGCAGCGGCCAGAGACCGCATTGCCGCCGTCAATCCGATTGCTTATGGGCGCACCCGAAACGCACTCAATGGCGCCGTCAGCGAGCTGTCGCCTTACATCACACATGGCTTCGTCACACTGCCGGACGTGATGTCCGGGGTGGCTGCGCGCCATACCCTGGCGCGCGAGGACAAGTTCGTCTTTGAGCTCGGTTGGCGTGCCTACTACCGGCATGTCTGGCAGCACCGTGGCGACGGCATCTTCAGTTCGCTGCACGAGGGCCTGCTGCCAGAGGACGCCTATTCACGCGAACTGCCGGCCGATATCCGCACGGCCACAAGCGGAGTGCCTGTTGTGGACCAGGCGGTGCGCACGCTTTATGCCACCGGCTATGTGCACAACCATGCCCGCATGTGGCTCGCCAGCTATGTGGTGCACATCCGCAAAGTGCACTGGCGCGTCGCGGCCGACTGGATGTACGGGCACCTGCTCGACGGCGACCTGGCCAGCAACCACCTGAGCTGGCAGTGGGTGGCCGGCACCGGTAGCGTGAAACCCTATCTCTTCAATGCCGAGAATGTCGCCCGCTATGCGCCCGCGCCCTGGCACAGCCCGGGCACGGTGATCGACACGAGCTATGAGGCGCTTGATCGCATCGCACGGGATCACGCACCGCGCACGGGGCCCCGGCGGCCTGCGCAGCACGCTGAGGCAGTCAGCGAGCCGTCGCTGCTTGCGCAGCCGCCAGATCAGCCTGGACTGTGCGCACCCCATGGCGATCGGGTCGCGGGACGCGATGTCTGGCTGGTGCACCCCTGGAGCCTGGGCGAACTGCCCGCGACGCTACCGATCGACACGCTGGTGATTGGTGTGTTGGTGGCGGATTTTCATCGAGCCTGGCCATGGAGCCCACATCGCTGGCAGTTTGTTGGCGCGCGAATGGCCGAACTCGCCGCTGAGGTCTGGTACGCAGACGCGGCCAGTATCGGCACTGCGCTTTCGGCTGCCCGCTCGGTGCGCAGTCTGGATGAGCCTCATCTCAACCCCTGGTTAGCGCGCTGGGCACGTTGCGAACCCGCGGCTGCACTCTTTCCACCCGTCGAGCAGCGCTGCGACAGCTTCTCGAAATGGTGGACACGGGTCAGTCGCAAAGCGGGCTAGCGCGACATGACAGGTTCTGGCGCGCTGGTTTGGTTCAAACGCGACCTGCGGGTGCGAGATCACGCCCCGCTGGCTGAGGCCGCGAACTTCGATCGCGCACTCGGGCTGGTGGTGATCGAGCCGCAGTGGCTGGAAAGCGCCGAGTGCGACCCTCGCCATGTCGCTTACCTTCTGGACTGCGTGGCGGCCTTGCAAAAAGACCTCGCCGCACTGGGCATGACACTGCTGGTTCGGACCGGCTCAATGCCACAAGTGCTGCAATCGCTGCAACACGAGTTTGCCTTCACCCACCTCCTGAGCCATGAAGAGACCGGCTCAGGATGGAGCTATGCGCGCGATTTGGCCGTGGCCGAGTGGTGTCGCCACGAAGGCGTGCAATGGATGGAGTGGACGCAGACCGGCGTGGTGCGGCGACTGCGCTCGCGCACCGGCTGGGCTGGCCGATGGGAGCAGCGCATGAATGCGCCCGAGGCGCCGGCTGCCACGGGCTTCAGGACGGCGATGAGCGGCCATTCATTTGCCCTGCCCTCACTGCGTGACCTGGGGCTTGATGCAAGCAGGCCACCCATGCCACCCGCCGGCGAACGAGCCGCCTGGACCACGCTCGAAAGTTTTCTGGACGGCCGTGGTCGCGACTATCGCCGCGCACTGTCCAGCCCGCTCACCGCAGCGCAAGGCTGCAGCCGGCTCAGTGAGCACCTGGCCTTCGGCACGATCTCGATGCGCTGCGTGCATCAGGCAACACTAAAGCGCATGGCGCTGACCAGCGACCGCAGCCTCGCATACGGTTTGCGCGGATTCGCCAGCCGCCTCAGATGGCACTGTCACTTCATGCAGAAACTCGAGGACGAGCCTGCACTGGAGTTCAGAAATCTCGCGCGCTCGGTGGATGGCCTGCGTCCAGGTGATGGGGTGCATGAAGACCCCATCGACTCCGAACGCCTTCAGGCCTGGTGCGAAGGCCGCACCGGGTTTCCGATGGTCGATGCCTGCATGCGCCAGCTGCGCGCCACCGGTTGGCTGAACTTTCGCATGCGGGCACTGCTGGTGAGTTTCGCGGCTTATCACCTGTGGCTGCACTGGCGCGAACCCGGGCTCTTTCTGGCCCGTCAGTTCCTCGATTTCGAACCGGGCATCCACTGGAGCCAGATGCAGATGCAATCGGGCACAACCGGCATCAACACGCTGCGGATCTATTCACCCGCCAAACAGGCACGCGACCAGGATCCGCAGGGCATCTACATACGTCAATGGGTGCCGGAGTTCGGCACCTCGGCGTATCCGGATCCGATTGTTGATGAGCGCACCGCGCTGGCCTTTGCAAAGGGTCAGCTGTTCAGTCTGCGCCAGACCCAGCATGCACGCACTGAAGCCGATGCGATCCAGCACAAGCACGGCTCGCGCAAAAGTGGCATGCCGCAGTCAGCCACCCGGAGGCGACGCACACCGGTCGTAAATGATGCTCAGGGAGAGTTGTTCTGAGCGAGTGAGTCACCCGCTCAGTACGATCACATCGGCGCAAGGCGCGAGAGGTAATGCGAGATCGCCTTCAGATCGTCGTCAGTCAGGCCTTGCAGCGAGGCACCCATGATCGGGTCACGGCCCACCGCCTGATTGCCCTTGAACATGCGCATCGAGTGGAGCAGATAATCCTCGCGCTGCCCGGCCAGCCTGGGCATTTGCTCGCGGCCCACATAGTTGGGCAGATGGCAGATGCCACACCGTGTTTCCTGTGACAGCGACTCACCGCGGGCAAACAAGGCTGCGTCACGCGCAGCGGGAGGGCGGGCCGAAGCCTGCGCCGCATAGTGCCGCGCGAGAGCACCGATCTCCTCATCCGAGACACCATCGAGCGAGCCCTTCATCTGCGGGATGTCGCGCATGCCCTCGCGAATCAGCACCAGCTGATTTTCGATGAACACGCGCGGCTGCCCCGCCAGAGACGGAATCTGGGGCAGCTGCGAGTTGCCATCGGCACCATGGCAGGCGCCACACAGTGCCAGACGAGACGGCGCAGGCTGCGCCAGAGCACTGCCAGTCGCTGTCAGCGCCAGCACCCAGAAGAACTTGCTGATCAGCGACCGTCGCATGCTCGATTACCGGCCGTAGCTGACGCGGTAGATCACACCCATCTGCTCATCCGACACCAGCAGCGATCCATCCGCCATCTGATGCAGGTAAGCCGGGCGGCCCCAGAAGGTCTGGTCGGGGTTGAGGAAGCCGGTCATGAACGGCTCGACCTTCGCGTTCTTGCCATCGGCATCGGCACGCACCATCACCACGTCGTAACCGCTCTTGACGGTGCGGTTCCACGAGCCCTTGCGCGCATTGAACAGCACATTGCGGTACTCCGGCGGGAACATGGTGCCGGTGTAGAACTTCACACCCATGGTGGCCGCATGCGGGCCCATCAGTGCCACCGGCTGTTCAACACCCGCACAGGCCTTGTCGCGCTTGATGTCCGGGTCGGCGATGGTGCCCTGGTGGCAGCTGGGGAAGCCATAGTCACCGCCGACCTTCAGACGATGCATGGTGTCGTTGGGCGAGTCATCGCCCATCCAGTCGCGGCCATGGTTGCTGAACCACAGCTCGCCGGTGACCGGGTGCCAGTCAAAGCCCACGCTGTTGCGAACGCCGCGGGCGAGCACCTCCATGTTGCTGCCGTCGGGGTTGTAGCGACGAATCTGCGCATATTCCTGCGAAGGCAGTTCGCAGATGTTGCAGGGTGCGCCGAATGGTACGTAGAGCTTGCCGTCCGGACCAAAGGACACGTACTTCCAGTTGTGATGCTTTTGCGGCGGCAAATTGAAGTTGGCCGTCAGGTCGACCGGTGCCACCGAGGGATTCTTGTCGATGCCATCAAAGCGCAGGACACGATCCACCGCAAACACATAGAGCGCGCCATCCTTGTAGGCCGGCGAGGGCTGATCGAGCTTGTCGACCACCACCCGAGATGTGCGGCTCGCACCGGTATCGGTGATTTCGTAGATGCGACCCAGCGGACGGGTGCCGACGTAGTACTTGCCATTGTCGCCCTGGGCGATGGCTCGCGCACCCGGCACAGCGGCTGCCCAGACTTCGACCTTGAATCCGGGAGGCAACTTGATGCGATCCAGCGGCACATCCGAAGCCTGCGTGGCGGTGAGCTTTGCAGCGTGCGGTGCCAGAGTGGATGTCGACATGCTTTCGGGCATGCCCTGCTTCCAGGCGGGCGCAGGGGCTGCGGTCTGGGCCTGAACGCCGATTGCGGCCGTGCCGAACGCCAGGGCGCAGGCAAGGCGACCAGCCTTGGAAAAGACAGTGTTGTTCATGAGGGGGCTCCTGAGTTCGAAGACACGCCGTGGACGCGCCTCATAATTCTAACGGTTCAAAGTAAGCTGAAGGGAATATTGAGCCGCACACCCAGCATCCAGTTGCGCGGCAGGGCGGGTTCGTAGTACTGCAACTGCGCCTGATTGACGATGACCGAGCCGACATACTGGCGGCTGGCGAGGTTATCGATGGCACCGAAGGCCTGCAGGGGCAGATTGCCCCAGCGCCAGCCGTACCAGGCCCGCAGGTTGACGACACCGCCACCGGCGGCGCGAGCGGTGTTTGCATCATTGGCCCAGATACCGGAGCGCCCCACCCACTCCAGCCGTGCACCCAGGCCCTGAGCCGGCGCACGGTCGGTTTGTCGGACAGGCTTTTCGGACCAGTTGAGCGCGGTGTAGAGCTGCCGCTGAGGCACACCCGGCAATGCGTTGCCCGCAGCCACGACCGTGCTGCCCGAGGTGAACGCACTGGCGTACTCGGCCTGCATCAGGGTAAGGGCTGAATCGAGCCGCCAATGCGAGTCGATTCGATAGCGCAGTGCCAACTCGGCGCCCTGACGCTGCGTCGCCGCGGCATTGGCAAATGCAGTGCGCCCCGCACTCGACAACGAGGCCACGATTTCGTCTTCAGTGCGGACCCTGAACAGCGCCGCATCCACCAGCAGGCTGGTCGCAGGACGCCACTTCAGACCGAGCTCTTCATGCCGGCTGCGGGCCGCTTCGAGTGCTGGATTGAACACACCCACGATGGTGTTTCCGTTGCGGGTGTAGGCCACTTCCGACAAGGTGGGCGTCTCGAAGCCCCGGCCTGCATTGGCATAGAGGTTGAGCGTGGGCGTGGCATGCCAGGTCAGCCCTCCCACCGGGCTGACGGCGCGGTACTTCACCTCGCCCGATCCATTGCCATCGCTCAGATACCGGTCGGTGCTGCTCAGGCCCACCTGGCTGCTGCGCAGGCCGGTGACCAGTGTCCAGCGCTCACCGAAAAACCAGTTCGCCTGCGCGAAGGCATCCCGGTTGGCGGCGACATTGTCCTCATCGCGGGTGATCGAGCCTGGGACTTTCTCGCCCAGCACCGACTGGCCCGCCTGCCGCCCCTCGGCAGACCGATCGAGATCGATACCGGCGACCCACTGCACGGCGATCGAATCGCTCAGGCGGTGCCGGCCATTCAGCTGGAGCCCGAGGCCGCTGTAGAGGCGATCAAGCCCCACCCAGCTGGCATTGGCCGATCCGGGCGTGGCCGAGGCCTGGTACTGCAGGTTGTCGCGGCTGCCGACATAGGACCGCAGCAGCCATCCAATCTCTGAAGACAAGCGCTGCTCAAACACCAGTCCGACCTGCTCCTGACTGACCTCCTTGCGGGTTCGATTGAGCAAGGCATTGGTGCCGGCCTGCGACGGGCGCGCGGCCAGTTGTGCGGCGGTCAGTCCGAGCGGATCCTGAGCCAGCGGCATGTTGAAGACATTGGCGATCACCCGCAGGCGCGTGTCTTGAGACGGTGTCCAGCTCAACACCGTGTTGAACTGCTCGCGACGCGCCGCGCTGTTGTCGCGCCAGCCATCGGTGTGGAAGGTGCTGAGGTCAGCCACCGCGCCAAAATTGCCCAGGCGGCCGCTGGCCTGCCAGTCGCTGCGCAGCAGGCCGTAGGACCCGGTGTAGAGCTCTGCGCTGGCCTCGGGCTCGGTGCCCGGGGCTCGGGTGAAGCTGCGAATCACGCCGCCTGAACTGTTGCCATACAACTGGGCCAGCGGCCCGCGCAGCACCTCGATGCGATCCGCCGAAGTCAGGCTC
>Ga0114976_10001898_pt1 | contig 13128 bp, 8 predicted proteins | sample S_130805_EF_Meta_FD_87319 | JGI IMG/M metagenome (GOLD analysis project Ga0114976, IMG submission 87319) | Freshwater microbial communities from Lake Simoncouche, Canada to study carbon cycling - S_130805_EF_MetaG | ecosystem: Environmental > Aquatic > Freshwater > Lake | place: Lake...
CCAGCGTCAACCTGCATTGAGTCTGCAATTGTTGACAAAAACTTTTTATCTGTGCTACTCGCCGGAGTGTCATAGTTTGAGATGTCAAACACAGTCTTGTTCTGCGCGTAACTTGTTAAGTAATAGTTTACGTCAACAGTTCTTGCCGAGTCGGTTGTGTTGACTTCCTGCGAAAAAGACGTTCTGTTGGCGGAATCAAAAGCTGTTGTAAGAGCCTGCTTAACTGTGATACTTGACTGATTTGCAATAATCTCAATCTTCAAACCGCCAGAAGTTACGTATGCTGATGTCAGCTCCTTGAGCTTGCTCCAAACATTATCGTCCCAACCAATAAAGTTAACCTTCTCATTTGCAAGCGCTATGCTTATTGTTGAGTTGAAATAGGTTGGTGTAACACCACACAGGCTGCAATAGTATTCAATTGCTGCTTTAAGCGTCCCAGTAAAAGCTGCAGCCTTCTTAATTACGTTCAGTCTTCGCTGAGCGGTGCTACCGGAGAAACTTACAACGCCAGAATCGCTGGTAGAAACCTTGTCAATTGTAAGATCGATTGAACCCTTTGCCGAATCAACAAGCGTAACCGCGTTGTTAATCATCAGCTTGCTGTTAGGGTGAGTATTGTCAACCTTGTCTGGTGTCACTTCAATTGCGCTAATCGAAACCTGACTGACTCCACCATCAATGGAGCTTGGGTCAAGTGAAGTGGCATCTTCTCTGTATGAATAGTTAATTAAACTATCATCAAGAATCTTTCCACTTCCAGTAATAGAAAGCTTGGCGCTCATTTTTAAACCTCAGTCCAAGTAACAGACATTCCAATTTGACCGCTATTTATTTTTGAAGAGTAATACTCAATCTCTGGGAACTGCGAGAACTCCAAGCCGGTTGTGCCTGAGCCGGAGATGAAACCACCGCTGGCTACGCTGTTTCCGTTTGGCAGTATCTGAGCAATCATGGCGACAACGTTAGCTGTCGATGCTGAACCTGAACCATTAGACAAGTAGATTTCAACACGCGAGAATGAAGAGCCAGCAAAAGTCTGGTTTGTTCTAGTTGTTCCGCCAGCTAGCAAGCTTGCTGGAGTGACCACAGTTTGGGCTACGCCGGAAAGGTTGTAAGGGGTGATGCGGATTCCAGCAGTAGAAGATGCTGTGATGCCGGCAGAAGTTGAGTGCCAACCAAAGTGTAACGTGTAACCCTGCGGAATAATCAAGGTCAACTTGCGAGCATCAACATAAGATGCAGTCAATGCGTAAGATGCATATTTAACTGGGTAAGAGTTTGCGTAAGATTGCGCTGTGAACGTTGGTGTCACGCTTGCAGAAAGCGCAGGCCAGTCCGACTCTGCCATCGAAGGTGCTGCCCAGTGCGATGGCAAAATGTTTTGCTCCGCAGCAAACGGGTCAACCCAATAAAATGGTCCATCGCCATAAAGCCCGTTACAGAAGTCCTGAATAAGCTTTAGGTTTGGCGCTAGCGTTCCATTCATTGAACCGTTCCAGCTTGCGCTGAATACCTTGTGTGAAGCCCTAGAGCGACGCACAAAAGACCTGCCATTAAGAAGTTGCTGCTCTGACATGTATCCCGGATTTGAGACTTTCATCCCGCTTAGCGGAGCATCAATCCAAGACTGATATGTTGCGTTACCAAAGTAAACTTGTCCAGCCATTAGTTGGTTCCTCTCTGTGCCAAGATAACATTTCCAGCATTTGCAGACTGGGCGATTTTGACGTTCTCGGTGTAAAGATTGACTGGTCGGTCTAATGCAGAACGAAGTAGCGCCCTATCCTCTGGAGACAAGTATACCACTTGCGAGTCAGCACCGGAACCGGTTCCGAGCATCTGGGACGCTGCGGGAACATACCCAACACGCTGCTGGTTTAGCGAGTTCATGAAGTCAAGTCCATACTTGCCAACTGATGCAGCCTTGATGACAAAACTACCATCAGCTAGTGTCGAGTCACTTGCGCTAAGGCTTTGAGCAAGAATACCACTGCCCTTACCAGTTGTCTTAACGTCGATAGTGATGGCGTTTTTAATCTTGCTTAGGCTGCCATTTGCAGCGTCAACAAAGCTGCGAATTGCGTTAAGAGCTGGGTCTTTAACCAACTCTAGTGTTACTGTGCGCGGTGTCAAAGTAACGATTGTTAGCATGTCGTCAAAGTGCTTTGAATACTTTGTTAGCTCTTCGCTGTTGAAGCCAAGGGCCAACGCGTTATCAGTAAACTCTTGCTTTAGCACAGCAATTTTTTTGCTAGCCTCATCAGCGTTTTTTGAAGTTGCCAGAATCTGCTCAATGTATGGGTCATAAGCCTGAGTCATGCTCAAAATCTGCGCCCGGTTGTCAATGGCGTTTGCGTTGTCACCGACAAGACTCTTGTTGATAACCTTGTTCTGCTCTTGTAGCTGAGTTTGCAAGTTGCCAAGCTCCGCTGTTTTCTGCGCTAGCTCAGCACGAATCTTCTGCTCACGCACAGTATCGCCATAGCGGATAGCAACCTCAAGCTGTGTCTCAAGCGTAGTCTTGTCAGCATTAATTGAGTCCATGCTGCGACGAGTCTCGTCAATAGCCTTTCTTGCATCATCAACATTCTTGCGCATGTCAAGCCACTGCTTGTTAATGTTGTCAAGCGCCTGTTCTCTGCCAAAGCGATTCTGGAAAGCCTCACCAAAGATGCCGGCAACCTCAGAAGCCCATGAGCGTGTGCTCTTAACTGTGCGAGCAAGAGCATCATTAACATCGTCAAGTGGGTCTGTGATGCCAAGAATTTCATTTACAACCTTCTGAAATGCTGACTGGCTCATGGCTGAACCAATAGTGCCCTTTAGGCTTTCAAGCAAAGCCTTAGTCTTTTCAAAAGTTTTTAACTGTTTCATCATCTTGCTGTATTCATCAGCAGACTTTTTATCTTTCCAACTATCGTAAAAAGTTACAGTTCCACCAGCTGAAGATGCTCTTAATTCAGAATTTTGAGCTTTAAAAAGTCCCATTTTTATTTTAAAATCTTTAATAGAATTATCAACTGATTTTAATGGATTTTTAATCTCTGGATTTAACAAGTTTTTTACAACATCAGCAAAAACAATGCCTTGTTTTTTAAGGTCTGAAATCAAGTTGGGATTTTGATCAAATAAACTTTTTACTTTTGGATTTGACGCAAGAGAATTTGCAATCCAAGCTTGAGCATTCTCTCCAAGCGCCAGTGTTTGAGTTTTAACCTGACTTGTTAAAGATGCTGTTTTACTATTCATTTCAAGAGTTGTTCCAGTTGCATCTTGAATAACTTCAGCACTCTTATTTAAAGTTGCAGTATATTCGTCATACTTTATTTTAGCGGTTCCAATGGCCTTACCACTCTTGTAAAATTCAACTGTGTCCTTAGCAATTGCATCGCGCAATGAGGCTATGCCACCACCAGATTCATCTAGCTTCCAGTTTTTTGCTTCTTCATTAGTTGCTTGAATTGCGTCATAAATACCCCATATAGCTGTTGCTACACCTAGAGCAAGTCCAGCCCATCCAGCAATACCCATAAGTGTTGCGCCAAATCCACCAAGAGCGCCAGTCCCGCTAACAGCACCTGCTCTTGTTTGAGCAGCAATAGCATCAGCAGTTTTTAGTCTTGCTGCAGCTTCAGCCTGCTGCGCTGCTGTTACAGCACCAGACACAGCAATTCCATCAGCCTCAAGTGCAGTAAGTAGTGAAATGCCTCTAATTTCACCATTAATCATTGTGTAATTAATTTCGCGAGAACGAGCCTCATTCATAATTACAGCGCCAGCTTCAGCGCTTAAAGCACCAGATTGAATCTTTTTTGCAACCTCAGCATCAAGTGCTTGGATTTCAAATGCACGAATACGAACTAGCTGATTAATTTGATCAGCTTCCATGCGGGCAAACATCAACTGCTCTGATGATGTTATGTTGCTAAATTTGCGAACAGAATTTAGCCTTCCCTCAGAAACAGCCACAGCATCAAGTTGCTGTTGCAACTCCTTACCTGTTGCACGATAAATTTGATCTTGCTTTTGAAGATAGCTACCTCTATCTTTATCAAAAACTCCCATTGGATAAGAGACAGGTGTAATCACTCCGCGAGCGCTAGCATTTGGCGATTGCAAAGAGTCACGCATTTCTACAAGTTCGGTTTTGTAATTTAAAAGAGCCTTAATCTGTTTAGTGATTCCAGTAACAGCTGTAGGATCATTTGCTGTGTTAATCATAGCAACTCGGAACGCATAAATTTGGGCAGTAATCTTTGACATAATGGCAACCATTCCAGCAGCTACTCCACCAAAAGCTGCAAGGCCAGAGGTTGCTCCAGCAAGCAGTTGCATCACTGGGTCATTTGCAAGAACTTTTAGTCCATTCATTAGTCCAGTCAAAGTTTCAAGCACAGCTTTAAACTGACCAGAAAGGTTTTTACCAATCTCAGCACCAAAAGACTGGATGCTATTTTGGAACAGTTTAATCTTTGAGTCAACTGTTTCCGCATTCTTAGCAAAAGCCTGCTGCAGGAAGATATTTGAAGCAAAAGCCTTTGTTGCATCAGACATTGAACTATCAACAACATCAAGGTTTTTAGCCAAACGAGTAAGCGTGTTAACTTCACGAGTCTCGGTGATACCAAGAGTATCAAATACCTTAGTCAAGTCCTTACCAGAGTTGTTCACTCCATCAAGGATTCCACGAATCAAGTCATAAGACTGACCAGCTTCTCCCCACTTCTTCTTAAACTCGTCAGCACTAGTTCCAGCAATTTTTGCAAACTTCTGAAGCGTCGGACCACCATCACCAACAGCTCGGTCAATCTTTCCGAACAAACGGGTGAATACACCGCGCGCCTGTTCAGCCGGCACACCAAGGGATGCTAGAGATGTTGAAAGGCCGATTACCTCAGCTGGAAGAATACCAACACGTTGAGATACAGCTGCAATTGCTTCAGCTAGGGATAGGATTTCAGGTTCAGTAGCAACAGCATTTACACCAGCGTAAGCGATGGCAGAACCAAGATTGCTCATCTGGTCCGACTCAAGCTTTGTAAGCTGAGAGATGCGACCAAACTTTTCAGCAATAGTGTCAGCACTCATGCCTGTGATTGCAGAAAACTGAGAAACAGTTTCTGTGAACTTAACAATACCGGATGCGCCAATACCCATCTGTGCGCCAAGAGTTGCAATCCGAGAAAGCTCTTCAACAGTTAGTGGAATTGTTTCTGACAGCTTAATAAACTGGTCAAGCATTCCCTGTGTTTCATCACTTAGCAAACCCATGGCTCGTTCAACTGGCATAAATGCAGACTCGAATGAGCGGTAAGCGTCAGTGATATTAAAGATTTGGCGAGCAAGCATAAACATGCGCTGTGATACATTCTGAAAAGCGTTACCAACGTCATACAAAGCATAACGTGCAGTAACCCAAGTATTAATCATGTTCTTGTTGCCAGACTCGACACGCTTTTCAGCTGCCACGTATTCCTTCATCTGTGCTTCGATTTGTTTACTAAACACCGGACCCGCCTGCTGGTTTAGCAAGTTAGGAACTCGGGTTGTAGCAAACGGTAGGTCTCTAGCGCCATCAGGACCATAAGCAACGGTGCTAATGTTTACTGGAACAGTAGGTCTACCGAGAGTGTCTGAAAGAGTTTCGTGATTTTTTTCAATAGTTTTAGATTCTTTAGATCGAGCCTTCTCTGAAGCCTCAATCTTTGCTAATCCAGCAGTATAATCATCTACAAGCAAACTGCTGATTTGCTTAAGAGTCTTTGTGCTCTTTAGGATACTGCCTTCAGCAGTTGCAGATTTTTCAAGAAGAGTTTTTCGTAACTCAAGAAGTTGATTTGCCTTTTCAAGTTCTGCTGTCTCGCGCACTGTTCGCACAGACTGCGAAGACAATACATCGGCTCGTTTTTGTGTTTCAGCAAAAAGGGTTTTAAGCATGCCCTTAATGCCGGCATTAGTCTTTTCAGCATCTTCATATGTGCCAGTAATTACAGACTGAATAGCCTTGTAAAGCTCTACCACGTGACTAAGGCGGGCTTCTGCAAGCGCAGCCTGTCCCGCTGGAGAATCCTGCTGGTCAGCTGCTCTGGCCTCTGCCAAAACAACTTGAGCATCAAGGCTACGCTGCTTCATGTCAAATGCTGGCTTGTCAGTTTTGCCCTTAGACTTCTTTGGGTCTGCGTAAGGCATCGTTTCGCTTGAGTAAACGCTGCCGGCAGGTAGCCACTTATATCCCGGAGCATCCATAAGCCCGCTAAACACAGGGCTAACTTGACGCATAACCTCTGTGACAATAATGGACGCAATAGCGTCAGCCTGTGCTGTGTGAGCAGGAAGTTCTTTGCCATCAATCTTAATGGTAAAGCCATTCTTAGTGAACTCAACCATCTTTGCGTATGGCGCTGTGGCATCCTTAAAGTCTTCAAAGAGTTGCTTTAGAAGCTTGCTCTGACCTAGGTTACCTTTGTTTTCTTTTGCAAAGATAACGCCCGGGTCCGTAACCTCAGCAGAACCCTGCATGCTCTTAAGAATTCCAGCGTTGTCAACAATGTTTGAAAGACCACCAGTTGCACGAATGTGAGAGCCCTGTGACTGCAAATATCCAACAGTGTTTTGAACCTGATTAAAATCAGCGTTCATAACATTTTGACCACTCACCGGAACATTTAGACTATCAAAAAAGTTAACCAAAGCAAGGAGCACAGAAATCTTTTGCTCCAACTCAGCATTGTTTTGCTGAATGTTTTTAAGATTACCTAGCTCAGACTCTGGAATGCCAAGAAGATTAGCTCTCTTGTTAAATTGAGAAATGTTTCCAATCGCTGCAGTATTGTCTTTGCCAGCATACATGGCTTGGTTCATGCCAGCAACACCCATGCCACCCTCTGCCAAGTAGGCAGGTCTGTGCATGAATGTTTGCAAGTCTAGGTATTGACCAAGAGCATTCTTTAGAACCATAGAAGATTCTAGGATTGTTCCAGCTTTACCAGCCAGAGCAGGAGTGTGCTCGGTGTCCCATCCGACACTTACCCTACCAGCGTTTTCTTGAGCACTTTGAATCATAAAGTCAAAAATTTGACCAAACAGTTCTTCGCCAATGATGTTTTTAAAGTTTTGGAATTCAGGATTGTTTTTAACAGACTTTAAAGCTTCAGCTGTAGAGTTGACAATAGCAGAAACAACAGGTTCGACACCATCGCGTTCTTCATCAACGTTTCCACTATAATTGTCATCAAAAGGGTTGAAAGTGCTGTGATATCCTTGTGTGTCTCTGCGATGTTGAGCGTCTGCTGCAGCTGCTGCTGCCCGATCGTTAAAAGCAGCTTCCGCAGCTAACTCTGCTTCTTGTGCTGCTAATTCCGCAGCTTTCAACTCTGCTTTAGCAGCTTTCAACTCTGCTTCAGCAAGCTTCTGCTCAGTTTTTATCTCATCCAAAATCTGATAAAGTGCAGCAATTGGAATGTCACCCTCAGACCACAAAGACTCTCCCGGCTTAGGGATTGTAACAGGTCTAGATTGCGGTAGTCCCGGAACGTTTGTTTGCCAAGCTGTGTTGATAATAGGGTTGTATTCTTCTGGAAGAATGTATCTTGCAGCGGTAGCAAACGCACCCTGTCTTAAACCATATTTTTCCTCAAGTTTTGCAATAACTTCAATTATTTTTCTGTCAACATACTCTTGCATGTTGTCAATAGCGCCAGTAGCATCACCAATTTTGAGCTCACCATAATTGCTCTTATAATCATCAATTACATTTTCACCAGCTTGAGCAGCTGTATCTGCAATTGTTCTAAAAACTTGTTCAATATAATCACTTATAAGATCTTCAAATTTATTTTCAAATTCAGAATTATCTTTTACACCAATTTGTTTTTTGATATTTTGTATAAGAAGTTCTTTTTTATCTAACTGATAAAGAGATGTCTCATTTGAAAAAGGACTTATTCCACCACCCGGCATTGCTGGGTTTGACATTAACATTACAGCACGAGCTTGTTCCTGTTTCTTTGCCTCGGCCTCTAGTTTTCTTTTAAGACGATTTTCTTTTTCTTTTTCGTATTTAGCTTCATTGTTGTAATCGTAGTTTGTAAAAGTTTCATTGATAACATATGTGAGTTCAGCAAAAGTAAAGTCAAGTTCTTGCTGAATCTCGTCTTCAATTCTTTTTCTTAGATTATCTGCAATATGCGCTCTGCCCTTAGCATCAGTCATGTTACCTAGAGCATCTTGCGCAGCAACCAAGAATGTTTGTGGGCTAATGATAGGAGTTCCATCTTTACCCGGAATAAAATCTTGAAGGGCTTTCTTTATTTCTTCGCCACCATTAGCGACGTTAACTGTGCTTGAGTTTTTAAGAATGTCCATAATATTTGGATCAATTTGAAAATCCTGAGCGTTTCCAGAAGCCGACATTGCATCCGGTGCAAATACAATTCCAGCAAGTTTTGCAATCTTTTTTGATTCTGAATTTATAAAATCAGCTTCAATTCGATGCATCTCATCATTAAGGTCTTTTGAAACTGCTCCGTATGAGCCATTCATTCCCTCAACGTTTTGGGTCTCAGAACTTAACAATTCTGCTGCTGTTTCAATTCCACCAACGATATAGTCTTTTATCCCAGTGAAACCCATTTTACGCAACGAAGCTAAAATGCCCTGCTTTAGAGCTTCTCTATCTGGCCCGCCGGCTGCTAGCTGGTCAATCCCAATATACCTATCGCCACCATACCTGTTTTCTCTTTCGGCACGTCTAGACCTATCGTATGGGGCTGTTTGTATTGGCCTAATTGAAGCCTGACCACTTTTTCTGTCAACAGCAAGTTCATAACCAAGCTTTTTTAGTTTTTGATAATAAGCACCGGTATCTGTGCCCAAATCCCTCAGGATTGCAGAAGCAAATTTATTTACTTTTTCAATCTGAGCTAGAGATTCATTATTAAGCATTTGTGAATCTTTGGATGGCCTTCTGGCCTTGCCAATTTTTTCTACCTTTTTAGATACTGCATCCGCAGCTGCGCCAATGCTTTCAATGTCGCGTTTAGCTTGCTCAACGCTGGCTGAATCAATGCCAACAGATATGTCAATATTGGCACTTAGGTTTTCGTCGTTAGCCAATTCAGCTCCTAAAAGTAGTATGTAATACTTATATTATACAGCATCAATTTGCACAGATTGTTCAGCTAAGGCCTTATAATATGACATTCTAGTTGGCATATCACTTCCATCATAAGTATATGCTACAGCGTAGTCAGTTTCGCCATATGCTTTATTCTTTGATTTCTTTTTTTCTTGCTGCTCATAATGTTTCTCAAGTTCTGCTTTAGCAAAACATTTAGATGATTTTATTTTAAAACCAACATTAGATGCAAATTCATTTCTACAAACCCACACAGGATTACCGCAGTGACCACAAGTTTCATCCTTAAGAATTTGGTAAGCCTCAAGAAGGAGAAAGTCAAACTTTGTCCAAGGATCACTTGGTTGTTCGTGGAACAGCATGGCGCAGGGACGAATGCTGTTTTCTATGGCAGCCCTAAGTCTTGTAACATAAACCCTGTTACTGTTCCAAGTTAGGACTTCTGTAAAAAACCTGCATCCGTAAGTTGCTCAAAGTAGCCACCGGCTAGTGTAAGTTTTTGCATAGCCTCAACAAGCTTAGCCCACTCGTTTGATGGAATGTTTTGGCGAAGCTCCTCAATGCGGTCGTAAGTGAACTTCTCAGTGTCAATGTTTCCAGCACCATCAGCAACGTGCTCAATGTTCTCAGCAACAAGAATAGTCACATAGTCTTTGAACCAGTCCGAGTTGCTTAGTGGGTCTTCGCCCTTAGCAACACCATGCTTTTTGTTGCAGTCTTCAAGCACACGCTCGATGGTTGCCTGACTTACACCGCGCATGGAGAATACTAAAGCTGACTCTTTGACCTTAGCTGACAGCGCGTGTGCCTCAGCATCAAGTTTAGCCACTTCTTCTTCATCAAGGCTCTGGTTCATCAAGTCGTTGATTTCCAGAATCCTCAAAGCGGTTTCTTCGTCAAGGTAAATTACTACTTCTTTTTTAGGGTAAGCACGACCCTTAATGGCATCCGCCAAATTAAAAACTTTTGGAGACTGAGCCTCCTCAACAAGCTTTACTGCTTCTTGAACCTCAGTTGGTAGTGTTTCTTCGCTCATTATTTTCTTCCTTTAACCCGTTATTATTGCGCCTTTTGTGTTGTGAGATGGGGAGAGGGAAATGGGCGCAAACCCTCTCCCCACCAGTTTAACTACGCCTGAACGGTCTTAGCTACAGACATCAAGCCCTGAGGCATGAAGTTAACCATGAACTTGATGCTGTCTTCGCCAGCAGTGTTGTCCATTGTTGCGTCTGCAACGAACTTAAAGACGTTAACCTCGTCACCGGTTGCAACAGCGGTCGCGAAAGGAACGTTGGTGCGAACAACCATGTAACCTGAAGGTCGGGTTGCTCCGGTCGATGCCTTGAACGTGTCATAGGCAAGTGAGTAAGGTGTGTAGAACGTAACGCTAGCTGTGGTTAGAGTTCCAGTCAAGTTCTGGGTCAACGTGATAGTTGTTCCAGAGATCGATGCAACCTTGGTTCCAGCAGCGATACCAGCGCTAGCCGAGAAAAGATACATACCAACTTCAAGAGATGCAGAAACATCTGTTGATGTAGTGAGTGTCTTTGTTCCGGTGGTTCCAGAAGCGGTAGCAGTTGTGGTGCTCTTTGTTCCGCGGAAGAAGTTTAGCCCAGCATCAAACTGTGCAAAGCCTCGGTTCTGAACAGCTCCGGTGTCAACAATCGCGCGGTCGTCAATCTTGTTCGAGTCCTGAGCACCAAGTGCAAAGCTGTCCCAAGCAATAGCTTCGGTTAGCTCAACAGTGGTGGTCTTGCTGAAGTCAGCAATCTTTGGACCCTGCGAGAATAGCTGTGATTCGGTATTGGTTAGGGTTCCAGCAGGAATCCACCATGCACGAATACGTCCGTTTGACATTGCCTTTGTTCCAACAGTTGACTGAAGGGTTGGGCCTGAGCCTGCGGTTCCGGCAGTGATTGAAATGTTGGTTGCAACTTCACCAGTGGTGAGGAAGCGAGCACCAAGACGAATCATGTTACCGTCGCCATAGATGTCCTGTCCGTAGTCAGTGGTAACACCGAATACGCTTACAACATCGCCAACAGCAAAAGCTGCGTCGTGTGCCTTGCCAATACGCTTGATTAGGTAATACTTGCTGTCTGCAGTCTGAAACAACTTCTTGAAGTCGTTGTAAACAGATGTAGCTGACAAGCTTGCATCGCGGAAACCGTCGATAGAAGCTGCATAGTTGTTGTATGTTGGGGTAACAACGTTGGCGTTGTCAATGATCGAAAGCGAGTTGTCGCTCTGCGAATCGGTTAGACCCAGTGTGTAGTCGTCAGTTGTAGCTGGCGAAATGTTAACAACACCTGCAGTTAGTGTGCTACCAGAAAATGTGGCTGCAGTAGTAACTTGGTCAAGAGTAATAGCCGAAGTTCCGGTAATACCGGCTGGGAATACGCTTGCGTGTGCAACATAGATACCTACGTTGGGGCGAAGAAGTTTTGCTGGCATCTTCTATCCTCTATTCTTTACTTAGTAGTTTCTGGAGCGATTTGCTCCTTCTTGTTGCTAACTTTGGCTTCTTCTGCGATTTCCTCGCCAGTGTAAGCCTCTAGGTCAGCGCCCAGAATTGGGTGTTCTAGGTAGTGGTCTGGAACCTCAGTTACCGAACCAGTGATTTTGTTTTTAACAAGAGCCATGATTTCCTTTCAATCATATTTTGTCAAAGTGGAGCAAAATATAAGAAGTATTAATTCATATACTATGATACCACACTTGTGTTTACAGCATATCTGAAGGTAACTTCAGCTATGTATTTTACTGGCTTTGAACTCATGTCGGGTGTCAAGAAACGACTATTATTAATAGGCATCAATGGTCCGGCATCATTTGGTTGGTAACCAGCAAGTTTATCACGCACAAGGTCCGCTACCTGACGAGAAGATCTCTCGGTGGGACCAACGCATTGAACAATAACAAAAGACTCGCCTAGGTCTTGGCGCACAGAGACAATGCCCCTAGCGTCAAGTGAGCGAGCATAGCCACCAAAGAATGGCACAGTGAAGGGGAGCATCAGACCGTTAGCGTATTCTAGGTTAGCGTCGTCTGGAACGCCATTCTCGTAAACGGTTTGCGGTAGCTCTTTGAGCTTGGTAACAATTTGGTCTTGAACCGGCAAGATGGACATTGACATTATTTATATCCTCGTTTCGCAAAGATTTCGTTTAATGCAAGTTTAGCAGCCTCGACACCGGCACGTTGCGAGAACATTCCCGGAACCATGTCACCTTCGTTATTAAAACCATATTCTTGCATCATAAAGTATTTAGGGTCGCTACGCCATCCCGGACCATCAGGCATTCTAGTGCCTTTAGTTGTTGGACTCATTGGAGCATCTTTAATTGTGTCACTGCTGTCAACGGGCCATCCAAAGGATGCTACAGCTGCTGAGCGCTTTCTGCGGTCTTGGTTAGGAATAATTTTTCCGTAAGTTCTGGCAATGCTTTCAAACATTGTTCCGGTCTCGTAGCGAGCTGCGGTAGGATTGCCTCTTTGCTCATTTATAGCCTTGTGCCATTTTGTGCCAGTGGGACTGTTCAGAACCTTATCCCTCATGGCATCAGCGCCCTTGTAGGCAGCATATCCAACAGCTCTGCGTATGAACTCTGACTCCTTAGCTACGCGGGCGTTGACGAGGCGATTAAGCTCGTTTCCGACTGCAATGTTTAACTTGAGGCCATAGGCTTTTTTAGCCATTGTTCGGATTCAGCTCCTGATTAACCTCACACAGCAACTGCCTGTGCCAAGGGTTAGAGCTGTTAACAACAGAGCGCACAGTAAAGTCAAAGTTTACAAGGTTAGGGTCAAACGGTGATTCGGTAACAATCATCTTGAATCCCGGACGGATATCAGGCATCACACCATTACTTCCAAGTAGTTCATTTTCTTTTAGACCGATGTTAACTTCAACAATCTGTCTAGCACCGGGGTCAATTGCACTAATAATGTTTCCATTTGTTCCAGCTGTCGCGCTGGCGTTACGAGGC
>Ga0114976_10001901_pt1 | contig 13114 bp, 7 predicted proteins | sample S_130805_EF_Meta_FD_87319 | JGI IMG/M metagenome (GOLD analysis project Ga0114976, IMG submission 87319) | Freshwater microbial communities from Lake Simoncouche, Canada to study carbon cycling - S_130805_EF_MetaG | ecosystem: Environmental > Aquatic > Freshwater > Lake | place: Lake...
GCCCGTGAGGGAAACCGCTCGAGTAACCCCGAGTTGATTCAGCAGATCAAGCGGGCAGTACTCGAGGCGGTGGGCAAATTTGTCCAGGTCAGGCCCGAGGACATCGCGATCGAGGTCGAAAATCAGCGCGATCTCGAGGTCCTCAGCGTCAGCGTGACGTTGCCTGACGGGCGTTCGATCGGTATTTGAATGTCGGCCCCCCAGAGGTGGGGGGCTCGATGACTGACTGACGATCACCGACTGACGATCACCGACTGACGATCACCGCCTAACGGTTATCGAATGCCGAAGACGGAACGATCGTTCTTGATGGCGATGACCTGAAAGTGCGGCGCAAATTGCGCCTCTGGGACGCCAAACGCCTGCAGAAAGCGCCCAAACAGAGCCTGTTCCTGGGGGGCTGCGCTGCCGTCCGCGAGCAATGAGTCGCACAGATTGATTAAGATGCAGAGCTTCTGGGCCTCATTGAGTTGACCCGGGGCCTGGGTCAAATATTGATCCAGCGTGATCTTGCGGGTGAATTTGACCGCGTCGTCCAGGAGTGCCCTGTCGCCCCCGATGACACTGACGAGTTGGCCGATCTCTTCTTGTTCGATTTCGCCATCGGCGGACATCATGTAAAGAAGTGCGCTCGCAAAGGCAAGCTTTGGGGTCAGTGCGGGGGCGGCGTCGCCCTTGAACATATCGAACAGGCCCATGATTGCTCCGGTAGTCATGAAAAATGCACCGCAATGGTTGCATATCCTTGCGGTTCGTCAAGTCATTCGTCAGCCTGCGCTATGCTTTGGTGCGCTTTTTTCCAAGTCTCTAGTACTGCCCGAGCGAACCCGAACGATGCCATTGAAGTCTTTCAAACCAAAGCTCCATCCGATCGCTGCAGCGGTCGGTCTCTCCATTGCTATGCCGGTCGCGGTGCTCGCTCAGGACGCTGGGCGTGGCGGTGCTGCTGAAGCGCCTGGGCTCGAGCCGCAGGGCCCGCGACTAGATCGCGTCGTCATCCAGGGTGGTGAGCGCAACGACACCGAGCTGCGCAGGCGCTCTCAGGTCGCCAAGCAGGTTTACGGCCGCGAGGAATTGGATAAGTTCGGCGATACCAACGTTGCCGATGTGCTCAAGCGCCTGCCGGGGGTCACGCTTCAAGGTAATGCGCCACGGATGCGCGGCCTCGGGTCGGACTACACCATCATCCTGCTCAATGGCGATCGGGCGCCGCCGGGGTTTTCTCTGGATCAGGTCAGCCCCGAACAGGTCGAGCGGATTGAAATCAGCAAGGCGCCGACCGCCGATCAGAGCGCACAAGCCATTGCGGGCTCAATCAACATTATTTTGAAAGAGGCGCCACGGGTCTCGCAACGCGACCTGCGCCTCAATCTGGGTTTGTCGCCCCAGCGCCCGCGTCTTGGTGGCAATTTCACCTTGGGTGAAAAATTTGGGGCACTTTCCCTGTCTCTGCCGATCTCGGGCTTTGAGTGGCGGCGGCCGACCGACGTGGTTAACCGCCGCGATATGCCGGGTCTTGATGGGCAGTTCTCGCAGGTTATTCAGTCAGGCCGACAAGAGAATTACGGTCGGGGAATCAACATGGGACCCCGTCTGAGCTGGAAACTGAGCGATGACGAAACCCTCACCTGGCAATCGTTCCTGCAAAAAGGAATCTTTCATAACGACATCCACTATGCCAACCAGATTTTGCAGGGTAATCCCAGTCTTGAGGACGATTCCACGAATCGTGGTACCTGGCAAAACATTCGGACCAACCTGCAGTGGACTAATTATCTGAGTGCGACCCAGATCGTGGAACTGAAGGGCGGCTTGCAAAATTCGCGCAGCACCTTTGATAACCGCACCTTCCGTTCGGGCCTCAATCAACTGCGTGCCGTTGGCGATAACCTCGAAAATGGGGCTACGCAGGCCGGCAAATTCACCCAGATTCTCGATAGCCAGCACAGTGTGACGCTGGGTTGGGATCTCGAACTCAGGCAGCGTGATGAAGAACGTACGGTGACGGTGGGGGGCTTGCCGCAGTTGGCGGATTATGAAGGGCGGCCGTTCTCCGCACGGATTGAGCGCGAGGCGTTATTCATTCAGGACGAGTGGGAGATCAGCAAGCAATGGTCGGCTAATCTGGGAGTCCGCGGCGAGCGGATCCAGACCACCAGTAAGACTCTGGATCTTCCAGTCAGCAACGAGAGTAGCGTGTTGACGCCGCTAATTCACCTGAATTACAAGTTTGATCCGAAGGCCCGGGACCTGATCCGAGCGAGCCTGACCCGTAGCTATAAGCCGCCAGGCCTGGCGACCTTAATGGCGCGGCCAACGATTAATCGCCTCTACGACAACCTCAGCCGAACGAATACGGAGCTCGCCCCGGATCGGGATGGCAACCCCACATTGCGACCCGAGTTAGCGACCGGTCTAGATCTGGCGTACGAAACCTATCTGCCCGATGGCGGTTTGATCAGTATTGGAGTGTTCTCGCGCCAGATTGAAAATCTTGTGCGAAACGTGACGTCGCTCCAAACAGTCGCTTATGCGCCCGCGCCACGCTGGATCTCGCGGCCGACCAATTTTGCCAGTGCGCAGACCCAAGGCCTTGAGCTGGAAGTCAAGGGCCGTGCGGGCGAACTGATGCCGTCGTTCTTTGAGCGCCGTATGCCGCTGAATTTGCGAGCCGCACTCAGCTTCTATCACTCCAGCGTTGATACGGTTCCAGGGCCGAATAATCGATTGGATGCTCAGCAACCCTGGTCTGGCACGCTAGGAGCCGATTACCGGATGACTAGCCTGCCGGTGACGGCCGGCGGCAATTTAACGGTCACTCCCGGATATACCACCCAACAAACGACGTCACAGGCGCTCGAGCAGTCTCGGACGCGTGGGTTCGATTTGTATGCCCGCTGGACCTATAGCCCGACCCTTGCATTCCGTCTGTCGGCCAATCAACTGTTTGCACTCGATACGCAGACCCGGACGTTCCTGAGTAATGGGAACTCGAGTTCGGCGCTGCGGAGCAATTACACAGCGATTGGCCTGGGCATTGAAATGAAGCTTTGATCTCTCAAATTTCGACGTGGCCACCAATTTCGATGGCATGGTCAAACGGGATTCGATAGAACTCGGTCGCACTTTGCATTGTCCGGTGCATGAAAATGAAACCGGTCGTCAGGATGCTTGACGAATTCTTGGCAAGAACTTTCTCTTTGCCCACAAAGAAAGAGATCTCTGCCAGATGGAGATGGTGGAATTCGCGCGCGCGGAGCATGGCGACTGCCCGCATGACGTTGGGCTCTTCCATGTAGCCATAGCGGGCGTGCACGGAATGCACGTCGCACTCGAGATGCTTGACGTCAAACCGGTCCTTTTCGTCGACATAGGGTGTGTGCACGGATTCGAGGCTCATGAGAACAACGCGCTGATGCAACACCTTGTTGTGTTTAAGGTTGTGCTCGAGCGATCGCGGCGCAATGCCCTGGTGAGGGACCATGAAAATCGCGGTGCCGTCGATTCTGTGCGGTGGATTCGCCTTGATTCGATTCAGAAAATCCGCAATCGGAACCGCTGCTGACCAGCGGGCCTGAAGCAGGCGGTCGCGCCCGCTGACCCAGGAGATCATGACCAGCAAGGCGACGGCGGCAACGGCGACAGGCAGCCAGCCGCCTTCGAAAAACTTGAACAGGTTGGCCCCGAGGAATGCGCAGTCAATCAGAAAAAAGAAAGCGAACAGGGGCATAAACACCCATTTGTTCCAGTTCCTCATATAGATCATGAAGAATCCGGCGAGGATCGTATCGACCGCCATGGCGCCCGTGACCGAGATACCGTAAGCCGACGCCAGGCGCTCGGAGCTTTGAAAGCCAAGGATGAGCCCGATCACGCCAACATACAAAAGAATATTGATTTTTGAAATATAGACCTGGCCCATCTCTTCGTCGGAGGTGTGTTTAATCCGCAAGCGGGGGATATATCCGAGTTGCACCGCTTGCCCGGCGATTGAAAATGCACCGGAAATCACGGCCTGCGACGCAATGATGGTAGCGGCTGCGGCCAAAAAGAGCATGGGTATCAGCAGGGCTTCTGGGGCCAGCCTGAAGAATGGATTGTCAATGGCCTCCGTGTCGCGGATCAGGAGTGCACCCTGGCCAAAATAGTTCAAGAGCAGCATGGGGAAGACCACGAAAAGCCAGGCTCGCTGGATTGGCTTCAAGCCGAAATGGCCCATGTCTGCATAGAGGGCTTCGCCGCCGGTGACCGACAAAACGACCGAACCCATGATGGCGATCGCAACGCCAGGGTGCCCCAGCATGAACTGAATGCCCTCGAGCGGATTAAGGGCCGCCAGCACAGTTGGATTCTGGATGATTTCCAGAAATCCGAATAATCCTAATACCAGGAACCACGTCAACATGATCGGTCCAAACACTTTGCCGATCATGCTCGTGCCGTATTTCTCGATGGCAAAGAGACCTGTGATCAGGACGAGAGAGATGATCAGAATGTATTTCTCAAGGTCGGGCGACAGGACTTTGAGTCCTTCAACCGCGCTGAGTACCGAGATGGCCGGGGTAATCATGCTGTCGCCAAAGAACAGCGCAGCGCCTAAAGCGCCTGCGATCATGACAGCCCATTTGGCGGCGGGATTTTTCTCAACCCCTTTTGAGACCAAAGCCGTCAGGGCGAAGACACCACCTTCGCCTCGGTTGTCCGCGCGCATGATGATGAGGACATATTTGAGGGTCACCACCAGAATCAGGGCCCAGGTAATCAGGGACAGGATCCCGAATACCGCCTGGACAATCTCGTTACCCCCATGAGCACCCGAGGCCTCAATGGAGACTTTAAGAGCGTACAGGGGCGAGGTGCCAATATCTCCAAACACGACGCCGAGTGCACCAAGAATCAGCGCACCGATTTTTTTCGAGGAATGATCGTGTGGACCATGGACAGACATTGGAGGCTCCTTGAAGGCGTCGTTCCTCTACTTTTCTAGTGGTTCGGATGACGCCGGGGGGGAATCGTACCCCCGCCAAAATTTAACCGCAATGAAACGGATCAGGTCGGGGCCACCATTCATGCCGGAATTTCCCGGGGACTCTGCACACTCGATTGACTGCGAAAGACTGAAAACTTTTCCTGGGTAAAGGTCGCTGAGATCATCGGAGTGCACATCAACACGGTCGTGACGCCCCCTAGGCGCGGCGCTTAGAGACAATGGGTCAGACGGGCTTTGATTCGGCCCCGCGTGGCAGAAAATGCGGCGAGGTTACGCTCCTGCGGGGAAGCCTCCCCTTTGGTCAGGAGCAAGCCGGACCAGGAAAACGCTAAACCCCCGAGAAACAAACGCTTTTTTAAGAATCCAACCCGAAGCTGTCGAATTCGGGATTGCCAAATTGAGCCTGTCAGGTCCGCCAGAATTCCGGCGTGAAAATCACGATCAAAGTAAATAGCTCCAAGCGACCGAGCAGCATCGCCAATGTACAAATCCAGGTTTGGAAATCTGATAACACAGCAAAGGTGGTGGACGGCCCGACCAGATTTAGACCAGGACCCATATTGTTTACCGAAGCCACGACCGCTGAGAGTGCCGTCACCAGTTCGCAACCGCTCGCCAACATCAATAGGGTGCAAAAGATAATGGACGCACCGTAAAGAAAGAGAAAGGCCAGTATCGAGTCAATTACTGCAGGTTCGTAAACAACGCCGTTCAATTTCACAACCATGGGTGACTGTGGATGAATCAGGCGTTTTAATTCACTGAAGCAATGCTTAATCAATAACTGGCCGCGAACCATTTTTATCCCGCCCCCGGTGGATCCCGCAGCGGTCGCAAAGCAAGATAAAAAAATCATCAATACTGGCGCAAAAACGGGCCATAAATTGTAATCTTGAGTAGCCAAGCCCGTCGTGGTTGCGATGGAAATCACGTTGAACGCCGAGTGCCGCAGTGCGGTTAAAAAATCAGGATATACCTGATGGAACCAAAGAAAATATGCGATCAAAATGACACTGCCGATCATAACCAGCCAAACCATATGGGCTTCGCTGTCCTTAATATAAGCCTGCAGCGTCCGACCGGAGAATGCCAAAAAGTGTGTGGAAAAATTAATGCCGGCAAGCAGCATGAAAACGATGGCTACCGCCTCCATTGAAGGTGAATCAAAAAACCCAAAGCTTGCATCGTGCGAAGAGAAACCACCCAGACCCATGATGGAAAATGTGTGAATCAATGCATCTAAGACTGGCATGCCCACGACCCACAGACTAACGGTGCAGGCTGCGGTGATCAACACATAAACCAGCCATAAACCTTTGGCGGTCTGGGCGATCCGGGGCGTCAGCTTGGCGTCTTTCATCGGACCGGGGGTTTCCGCCTTAAACGCCTGGCTTCCGCCAACCCCAAGCATCGGCAAGATAGCGACCGTAAGCACCACTACACCCATGCCGCCTAGCCAGACCAGAAAGGTGCGCCAAATGTTGATTGAACCGGGCAACTGGTCAAGATTCGAAATTGTGGTAGACCCTGTAGTGGTCAATCCCGACATCGTTTCGAAATAAGCGTCGGTAAACGTCAGATCTGGAACACTAAGGAGCAGGGGAATGGTGGCGATTGCCGGTAACACGATCCAAGTTAATACGGAGAGCAAAAACCCATCTCTATTGCGCAACTCTCTACCGAGTGCAACCTGACGTGTAAAACCCCACATCAACAACCCAATACCACCAGAAGCAACCATTCCGATTACGAAGCTCCATACAGCATGATCATCCAGGTACCAGGAAATCGCCGTCGGAAACATCATCAAGCCCGTGAATATCAAGATAATAAGACCAAGAATATTCAAAACTCCCGCAATTCTCTGGATCATGTTGCCCCCTTCACCCGAAAAAACTTGCGCTGACTTGAAGGAGTTGCTCAATTTTTCGAACCATCTTTTTCTCTGTGACAAACAGAATCAGATGGTCTTCCGATTGAAGCACGAGGTCATGATGCGCCATCAGCACCTCTTGACCACGTACCACGGCCCCGAGTAAAGCACCCGCCGGCCACTCAATCGCGTCCACCCGACGCCCTACGCATCGACTAGTCGATTCATTTCCGTGAATCACAATTTCCAAGGATTCGGCCGCACCTCGGCGTAAGCTGTGCACTCGCGCCACGTCGGCACGGCGCACATGCGTAAGAATTGACCCGATGGTGACGTCCGCAAGCCCAACAACGATGTCAATCTTGCTGTCCTCTAGAACGCCTACATAGGCGCCTTGATGGATCAGCGCTACAACGCGGTGCGCTCCCATCTTCTTCGCAAGCAGCGACGCGATAATGTTGCGCTCGTCATCGCCCGTCGCAGCGACAAAGAGATCGACATGAGCGATATCCTCATTTATCAACAATTCACTGTCGTTCTCATTTCCTTGCAAAACCAGCGTTTTGTCCAGGAGCGCGACCAATTGATGAGCACGTTTTTCATTCGCCTCAATCAACTTAACCGAATAACTGCCCTCCAAATCCTTTGCCAGTTGATAACTAAACTCCGATCCCCCGGCAATCATGATCCGTTTGACTGGCCGGTCTGCCTTACGTAACTCTTCCATCACCCGACGCATATCAGCCGTACGGGAAAGGAAAAATACTTCGTCGCCGTCTTCAATGACGGTATCTGCTTTCGGTTGGAGGGCATCTTTACCGCGAAATATTGCAACAATGCGAGCGTCTGTCGTTTTGAGGTGCGTACGCAAATTGCCGATTCGGTCACCCACCAACAGCCCACCCGCTTTAGCGCGTACCGCCACAAGGCAAACTTGGCGGTTCGCGAACTCTAGAATTTGAATGGCTTCTGGATAAGCAACAAGATTTTCGACATAATTGGCAAGCAATGCTTCTGGCGAAATGACATGACTGATATCGAAAACATCTCCTCCTGATAGACGAGGGTCTGCCAAGTACTCAGACGACCTTACCCGAGCAATGCGTTTGGGAACCTGAAATATGCTGGATGCAATTTTGCACGCCATCATATTGACTTCGTCTATCTCGGTTACGGCGATAAGCAACTCGCAGTCCGCTATACCGGCTTCCTTCAAAACGGAGGGGTGACCGGCATTGCCGGTGACCGTGCGCAAGTCATATTTGGAGGCGAGTTCTTTTAATTTGACGGGATCACGATCTATTACCGTGATGTTGTGTCGCTCGGCCACCAGATTTTTTGCAACCGAGGTTCCGACCTGCCCAGCGCCAAGAATGATGATATTACTCATTTATACACGTCCAAAGATCTAATTATCTAGAGTGATTTAAGCAAGCTATTTTGCAATTATTTGAAGGCTTGCTTTCTTATACGATGAAAGTCCGCTCAAGTAAATATTCGAATTAAGTGGAGCGGCAGTCCAAGAGATCAAGCTTTTGCGCGAGCCAGCGGGTGGTGGTCGCCTGGACTAGGATCGTAATTAGGATGGCCAGCAGAGTCACCGAGGCGATTACCTGCGCGCCCGGGGCGTTCATCGCGAGCAACATTCCCGCGAGTGCGCCCGGGATGACGCCTGTCTCACGAGTCCAGCACATGAAGAGCAGTTCGTTTCTGCTCCATGCCGCGCGCCGGTCTGGCCCGGCACAGAGCAGAACAGTGAGTGGTCGGGCGATCAGCATGAAAATCAGGACGACGCCCAGCGCTGTCAGTCCCTGATTAATGATGAGTGCAAAGTCGACCTGGGCGCCCAGCAGAATGAAAATCATCACCCGCATGATGAAAGCGGTGGTCAAAATGAAGTGTTCCGACTCGTGGGCCGTTTTCTCTTCCACCGCGAATCCCAGGGCATCGTGATTGCCGTGAAAGATGCCGACAACGAATACCGCCATGAAGCCGCTTGCATGAAGCCTGTCGGCGATTAGATAAGCAGCGCTCACGGCGATCAGGGTCAAGACCGAGGCGTGCTCGACCAGCCAGGCTTGGCTTGGATGACCAATACTCCAGGCCAAGCCATACCCAATCAGGGCGCCAATCAGGAGGCCAATGCCGGCTTCCCAAACCAGATCGCCCAAGGCTGTACCCAGGGAAAAGTCGCCACCTCCAGAGATCGCGGCCAACAGGCTGAAGGTGATGATCGCGGCCATCGCGTCATTGAAAGCCGATTCGCTCATGACCGTTTGGGCGACACGTTCACGAATGGCAATTTGTCGAAAGACTGGTACGAGTGTCGCGGGATCAGTGGAGGCGAGCACGGCGCCCAGCAGGAGAGCGACTGGCCAGGGGAGGCCCATCAGCCAGTGGGCGGCTGCGGCGGTAATGCCGCCGGTGATCAAAACCCCGGCGGTCGAAATGACCGTAATGGTGATCCACGTCTGTCGAAGCACGGAGAGGCGCAACGTGGCGCCACCATCGAAGAGGATATAGGCTGCACCAAAAATCAAGATCAGCTGGTTCAGTGTGGACCCCACGGGTACGTCGACCCAGCCGAGCCCAGCGGGGCCTGCGGCCATGCCAATGATCAAGAGGATCGGCACATCGGGGATGCGTACCCGGTCCGCCAGCAACGCTGCGGCAACGCCCAGGCTCATCACGACGCTGACCATCAGGAGCGTCGCTTTGGCAAGTTCAATTGTCGAGGGGGATTCCATAAGTTGTAGCTTTACGAGCCTAGGTGGGGATGCGGCCCGCGTCATTGCGTGCGCCAACGGAGGGAACCCCCTAGAATGCCCCAAGATTATTGAGTTGAAGTTTCGGTATGTCTATCCAAGTCGCTCTAACTCACCGTACCCATTATCAATATGACCGCCTCGTGGTGCTTTCACCACAGGTTGTCCGCTTGCGTCCCGCACCTCACGCCAAAAGTCGCGTGCTGTCGTATTCGATGCGGGTCGAGCCGGAGGGTCACTTCGTAAATTGGCAGCAGGACCCATTTTCGAACTGGATGGCGCGCCTGGTATTTCCAGAGAAAGTGGATCATTTCACGGTCACGGTCGACCTTGTGGTTGAAATGGCGGTGTTTAACCCGTTTGATTTCTTCCTGGAGCCAGATGCCGAAGAGGCGCCCTTTGTTTACGCCGACGATTTGAAGATTGAGCTGGCGCCATATCTGGACTGCGCGCCGGCCGGGCCACAACTGGTTCAGTGGTTAACGGGCGTTGACCGATCCAAGCGGCGCACGATTGATTTTTTGATCGATCTGAACCGCAAAATTCAGCAGGACGTGCGGTATCTGATCCGGCTCGAGCCGGGGGTGCAGACGCCGGAGCAAACACTCATGCTCGGTTCTGGTTCGTGTCGGGATTCTGCCTGGCTGATGGTTCAGGCGCTGCGCCGGCTGGGGATGGCGGCCCGGTTTGTCTCGGGTTATTTGATTCAGCTCGAACCCGATCAAAAGGCGATCGACGGCCCTTCGGGCGCCGAACACGATTTCACGGATCTTCATGCCTGGTGCGAGGTGTATTTGCCGGGTGCCGGATGGGTCGGCCTCGATCCGACGTCGGGGCTGTTCGCGGGTGAGGGTCATGTGCCACTGGCCGCTTCGCCAAGCCCTGCGGGGGCAGCGCCGGTCGAGGGTGCGGTCGAGAAATGTGAGGTGACGTTCGACCACAGCATGGGGGTGGAGCGCCTCTACGAATCGCCGCGGGTCACTAAACCCTACACCGACTCGCAATGGGCTGAGGTGCTCGAACTGGGCGCTCAGGTCGACCAGGCGCTCGCAACCGGTGATGTTCGTCTGACCATGGGCGGGGAGCCGACCTTTGTCTCGAGCGTTGACCGCGAGGGGGCAGAGTGGAACACCGAGGCCATGGGGCCGACCAAACGTGGACTGGCCACCGAGTTGCTCGGCAGGCTGGCGACACGGTGGTCGCCCGGCGGTTTTTTACATTTTGGTCAGGGCAAGTGGTACCCCGGTGAACAATTGCCGCGCTGGGCGCTCTCATCATTCTGGCGGACCGATGGATTGCCTTGTTGGAATGATCCAACCCGGTTTGCCGATGAGCGTTCGCCGGGGGCAGCGACCGGCGAGGATGCTGAACGGTTCGTGCGTCGCTTGAGTGCGTTATTGGGCGTGGGCGATCAAACCATCCGGCCGGGCTTCGAGGACACGTTCTATTACCTCTGGCGTGAGCGCCAGTTGCCGATCAATGTCGATCCGTTCGATTCGCGACTCGAGGATGCGCTTGAGCGGGACCGACTGCGAAAGATCTTTGATCAGGGCCTGAGCCATACGGTCGGGTGGGTGTTGCCCTTGACTGCCTCAAGTGCCGACCCGGTCCTTGGTGGATCGCGCTGGATGACTGGCCCATGGTTTTTGCGCGATGAACGCCTCTATCTTATTCCTGGGGATTCGGCGATGGGGTGGCGACTTCCCCTGGATTCACTACCTTGGGTGAAATCAACCGAGGGTGTGGCCGATTTGCCGCTGGACCCCATGGCGCCACGGGCAGCGCTACCGCAAGCGGCACGGCATCAGGACTTGCGCGCGCCCGATGTGCCTCTGCGGCATCAGGCCCCTGAACTGAACGTTCAGTCGCATGCCCATTCGAAAGCTGATTTGAAAGCTGATTTGAAAGCTGATTCGCAGGTCGGTGCGAATATACGAACGGCGCTTTGCATCGAAGTGCGCGATGCACACCTGTATGTCTTCATGCCGCCTCTGGCGCATCTTGAGGACTACCTGGAGCTCCTGTCGGCGATCGAGCATACGGCGACCGAGCTGGATCGGCAGATCATTCTGGAAGGCTATCCGCCGCCACACGATCCCCGTCTTCGGGTGTTGCAGATCACCCCTGACCCAGGTGTGATTGAGGTCAATATTCATCCGTCTCGCACCTTCGGTGAGATCGTTGATCGCACGACCTTTTTGTATGATGCTGCGCGCCATACCAAACTCACCGCCGAGAAATTTCTGCTCGATGGACGTCATACGGGCACTGGGGGCGGAAACCACATCACCATGGGCGGGGCCACCCCGGCCGACAGTCCATTCCTGCGTCGCCCGGATTTATTGGCGAGTCTGCTGTCGTACTGGCACAACCACCCTTCACTTTCATACTTGTTTTCGGGCCTGTTTATTGGCCCTACGAGTCAGGCGCCACGGGTCGATGAAGCGCGGGACGATTCGCTCCATGAACTCGAAATCGCGTTTGCCGAGATGCGTCGCTTGACCGGGGACGGCAAGTCGCCCGCTCCCTGGCTGGTCGATCGGCTGCTTCGCAACCTGCTCGTCGATGTGACGGGCAATACGCACCGTGCTGAATTTTGTATCGACAAACTTTATTCGCCGGAAGGTTCTGCCGGTCGACTGGGCTTGCTCGAGATGCGGGCCTTCGAGATGCCGCCTCACGAGCGGATGGCTGTGGTGCAGCAACTACTGCTGCGCGCGTTGGTCGCGCGGTTTTGGGCCAGGCCCTACACCGCGCCGCTGGTGCGGTGGGGCACGGCGCTACACGATCGGTTCCTGTTACCGACATTCGTTCAGATGGACTTCGAGGACGTGCTGACCGAGACTGCGCGCGAAGGCTTCCGACTCGACCCGGTCTGGTTTGCGCCTCACTTTGAATTCCGCTTCCCCCGGATTGGCGAAATCGATGCTCGCGGTGTCGCGATCGAGCTTCGCCTGGCGCTCGAACCCTGGCACGTGCTGGGTGAACAAGGCGGCGCTGGTGGGACCGCGCGCTATGTCGATTCGTCGGTGGAGCGCCTCGAGTTGAGGGTGCGTGGCATGACCGATCCACGTCACCAGGTTTCGGTCAATGGCTCTGCGGTGCCGCTCACGCCAACCGGCGTACCCGGCGAGTTTGTAGCGGGCGTGCGCTACCGGGCCTGGCAGCCGCCGAATGCACTGCACCCAACGATCGGGGTCCATGCACCGCTCACGGTGGACTTGGTCGATACCTGGCTTGGGCGGTCGATGGGCGGCGGGCAGTACTTTGTCGCCCATCCCGGAGGGCTGAGTTATGAGGCCTTCCCGGTCAACTCGCACGAGGCCGAAAGCCGGCGCTTGTCCCGATTTGTGCGGATGGGGCATACGCCAGGCGCCTTGATGGGCTCTCGTGCGTTGGGATCTCATGCCCCCCGGTTTGACCGAACCTTCCCCGTGACCCTGGATCTGCGGCAATAATCGGAGGTTCGCCGGTTAGCGCGTTGCA